>JAABUN010006823.1_pt1 | contig 12832 bp, 10 predicted proteins | sample 5559311 | NCBI WGS metagenome assembly JAABUN01 (sample SAMN10711877, study PRJNA513370) | rock metagenome | isolation source: Antarctica rocks | place: Antarctica: Victoria Land, Siegfried Peak sud | reverse complement strand
TACAAAGCGTCGGCATAAGCCTACGTTTGCCCTCACCCCCAACCCCGCCCAGAGGGCACCCGCCCTGTGCGCGGGCGAGGGGAGCTTGGTCCCGCAAGGAGCGAAGACCCACCAATCACCCGGAGTGGTATGAGTCGACTTCGCCCTGAGAAGCGCTGGTGGGGCGACACCCGCCGTCAAGTCACGGGAGGCCTGGCAGCGAGGCGGAGATAGAGAGACGGCGCGGATGGGCTTCGACCCGTCCGCGCCGTCTCTCTTCCCCCTACCGGCCGGGCGGCGGTTGGCCTGCCCAGCCGGTTCTCGTCCCCCGTGGCCCGCCCGAGGCGGGCTAGCTCGACGCCCTAAACGAAGCGGGCGCCGCCGTACCAGTGTTCGGTGTAGTAGTCGGAGTTGATGTCGCTGACCTTGACCCCGGTCCCTTCATTTTCGGCGTGGACGAACTGGCCGCCGCCGATATAGACCCCGGCATGGGAGATCCCTGGTTCGAAGGTGTTCTGGAAGAAGACGAGGTCTCCCGGCTGTAGGCTCCCCTTGTCAACGGGACTTCCCATCCCGTATTGGGTGGCCGTGTCGTGGGAGATGTCCATGCCGAGGGTATTCGAGATGACCCACTTGGTGAAGCCGGAGCAGTCGAAGGCGTCAGGGCCTTCCCCGGCGTAGACGTAGGGGTAGCCGACGTACTGCATCGCGAAGTCCGCGATCGCCTGGCCGGAGCCACCGCCGGTGCCCCGACCACCGCGCGCTCCCGCGGTGGCGGGCGCGCCATCAGCGCTGATGCCGTCGGCCGGAGCGGCCTCAACCGGCGCGGCCGCGGTCACGGCCGGCGGTGTCCAACTGATGTAGGCGACGTTGACGAAGCCAACGCTTCCGGCGCAATTGACTGGTTGCCAGTCGCCGACCGCGCCGCCGGTCGTCTCGACCACGGTTCCCTCGGGGAGGGTGGCCAGGCCGGTAGCGTCGTAACTGGCGTCCGCCCGGCATTCCGCGCCATCGCCGTCGGTGCCGGCAATGTAGGCGGTGCCGGTGGCGACCGCCGGGGCGGCATCCTGAACGGCGGGATCAGCTGTCACAGCAGGATCGGCCGGCGCGGCAGGATCGACCGGCGCGGCGCCGGAGCCGGAGACGGCCCAGGTGGGCAAATACCCAAGCTGGCCCCAGACATCGACCTGGTACCAGAGTGAGCCGTCAGAGGCCGCCATCGGCCCGTCGGCAATGGTGACCTGGGTGCCTGAGGCGACATCGGTTGTCGATGGGGCATCGTAACCGGGGGTGGAACGCAAGAGGACGGATTCACCCGACGTCATGGTCGCGGTGGACCCGAGCGCGAGGCCATCGTCAGCGAGGGCCGACATCGGCACCAAGGCGACGATTGCGAGGAGCCCAACCGGCACAAGCGCGTACCGGCGTAGGGCGCAAAACAGCGAAATAAACAAGACCCTTCCCTCCAAAATGTTTCCCGGCTGAGCAGCCCCTCAGCCGTCCCGCAGGTGTCGGGTGGTAGCGACCTGTGTCCTCCTCGTGGTCGACGAGCGCCGCGCGCTCACCGCGTGTGTCCGGCGGCGTCCATCCACGCCGCGTCTCTGTCGATCCCGAAACCCGACGCAGGCGGGGAGGCGTCCATCCGAGCCTCCTCGCCCGCGACCGTTCCCGTTAGCGTAGCGCTCCGCGACCACTCCCACGCTGGGCACAGGAAACCCGGTCGAACAAACCCAAACCGGTATGTTGAACGCGCGAGCCAACGGTTCCTACTCGGCGGATGCCGATCACGTGGCTGCTCACACTCATCATGCGGTGGTCGTCCTTACCGGGTGACCCGCCGTCGAGGCGGCGCTTTTCGCTTTGCTTTGCAGTGTCCGAGCGTGAACCCGGACCGCCGGGATGTGGGGACCGTACCAAACGTTCGAAGGCTTGTCAATCCCCCGACGTGCCGGAGGCGAAGTCCGGAAGGCTATCGGGCACCGAAGAAAACGCTGGTCGATGGAATGAACGTTGTCCGCCTTTTCTCCATTCTGGCTGCCGCGGCGAGGGGTCAAACCGAGCACCGGCAGGCGGGGGGGAAGGGAGGAGGGCCATTTGGCGGGATACGACGCGTATAGCGGAACTGAGGCACTGACGCGCCTCATTCCACATTTGTTTGGCGGAACGAGGGATTTCGCTACGATTCACTCCCGCGAAGACCAGGGGCGGGAGGCTGCTTCCCAGTTCTGACGCTACCAATGACACGACACGGTGAGGCACCGATCTGGATGACGACGCGGCATCGGGCGGAGCGGTGGTCGCCGTCGTGGGACGCGACAGCGCAGCGAGCGGGCAGTCGCAGGAATGGGTGTGTCGCCGGCGACATCGCCGGTCATTGTTGCGAGGGACGTGCCCGGTTCGGGGTCGGGTCGAGGCAGGGAATAGCGCGATGCGACGCGCGCCCGGGTTCCGACATCTGCTCCCGCCGACGGCTCAGTGGTCGGATTGACGGCGCGACGGCCGGACGACGGGACCGTCAGCTTCGGCGTCGCGGCGCTGCGAGGTGACGGCGTCGAGCTCTTGTTGGGCCTGCTCCACCCGTAAGCGCACGCGCTGCTCGTTGAGGAGCCAGAGATCGCGGCGCAGCGCAGCGTCGACGAGACGGAGCTCATCGAGCTGGCCACTGAGCGCCGTGATGCGGAAATTCAGATCGCGCTGCGCCTCGCCGACATCTTCCATGCGCTCCGTCAGCCGCTCATACCGCTGCTCAATGGCTTGGCGAATGTCGTCGAAGCGGGCGTCGGTCTCCTGGCGGACGTCTTCGGCGCGCTCTATCAGAAGCTCATGACGCTCAATCGCCTGGGACTGGAAGCGGACAACATCCTGCCGCAGCCCAACGTCGACGCCGCGGAGCTCTTCGAGCGTGGGGTCGATGTGGACGAGCGACCGGCGGGTGTCGTCGATGAGATCGAAGACGTGGCTGACATCGGAGCGCAGCTCATCGATGCGGGCGCCGACGTTCTCACTCGCTTGGCCGACCTCGGTTGTCCGGCGGCGGGCCTCCTGGTCGACGATTTTGATCGCGTCTTCGGTGCGAATGATGTCGCGCCGGACCTGGTCGGCCTGGCCGGTGATCGCGTCGATGGCATCGCGTAGCTGGTGCACCATGACGGCCGTGCGGTCGTTGTGCGCGGCGAGGTGTTCGATTTGCACCTGGAGCTCATCGTCGCGCTGGCGATATTGGCCGGTGTCGTCGGTCTTCTTGCGCGCGACTTCAAGGAGCTCCATGACGTGGGCCTGGAGCGAGCGGATCGGGCGCGTGACGTCCTCGAGACGGGTGTCGAGCTCGGCGACCTGCTGCCGGGTGCGATTTTCGTCGAGCGCGCGAGCCTGGGCGCTCTGTTGGGCTTCCTGGCGAATCTGGTCGAGGGCCAGCCGGTTCTGAGCGGCGGAGCCTTCGTAGAGCTTGAGCTGGTCTTCGCCGCGCACCTGCCGGCTCGCCAGCTCACGCAGTCCCTGACGGAGCTCGTCGACCTGGTTTTGGAGGGTGGAGGCGCGCGCATCGTCGCGGCGACGGTCATCCTCCTGACGGTAAGCGTTGGGCGAGAGGGGCGGTTGGGGACGGCTGCTCATGGGCGTACCAGGGTCTCCTCGCTGTCGTCGGTCACTCCACGTGGGGCGCGCGGCATGGGATCAACGGATGGTTCGCCGTCGAGGACGCGGAGGGTCGCGGCTACGCCGCGGGCTAGCGCGGCGGGATCGTAGCCGCCTTCGAGGACGGCGACGACGCGGCCCGCGGCGCTCTCCGTCGCCAGGTCAACCACGCGGTGGGTGAGATCGGCAAACCCAGACTCGGTCAGGCGCATGCCGCCGAGGGGATCGGCGGCGTGGGCATCGAACCCCGCCGAGATGAGGATAAGCTCTGGCCAGTAGGCTCGCGCCGCCGGCAGGAACCGCTCGTCGAAGACGTGGCGGTAGAGATCGTCGCCACCTCCGGCGCGGAGCGGCACGTTGATCGTGAAGCCCTCGCCAGCGCCGCGACCGCGCTCGGTGGCGGCGCCCGTTCCTGGATAGAGGGGTGATTGATGGAGGGAGCAGAAGAGGACTCTGGGATCGGTCTCAAAGGCGTCCTGGGTTCCGTTGCCGTGATGCACATCCCAATCGACGATCAGGACGCGCTGGAGCCCGCGGTCGAGGGCGTGGGCGGCGGCGATGGCGACGCTATTGAGGAGGCAGAAGCCCATACCGCGGCGCGGCGTCGCATGGTGGCCAGGGGGACGAACCAGGGCAAAGGCGTGAGGAGCATGACCGTCGAGGGCGGCGTCGACGGCGGCGATGGCGGCGCCGGCGGCGAGGAGGGCGACCGCCACCGAATCGGGGGCGACCATCGTATCGGCGTCGAGCCAGGCGCCGCCGCCGGCGGCGAGGTCATGGAGGGCGGCGATGTAGCGCGGATTGTGGACGCGCGCGACCGCGTCGAGATCGGCGGGGCCGAAGGGGACGGCCGGACGATCGTCGAGAAGGCCGGCTCGGGTCAGCTCATCGTCGATCGCGGCCATGCGGCGGGGGTTCTCGGGATGCGTTCCGGTGTCGTGGTCGCAAAACCGCGGCGACCGAAGCAACGCCGCCCGCGTTGGACGGCGAGCGGCGAATTGGGGGTTCGGCGAAGGAGTATCCATGGTGGAGCGAGTATAGCGGGTGGACGAGGACGGGAGTCAGGAGTCAGGAGTCAGGAGTTGTGCGACGGGGGGGGCGGGAAGAGGAACTATGGAGATGGGTCGGTGGGGGTGGGGCCGGTCGGGGGGCGGGGGCCGGGACGGCCGGGACGGGGGAGGAAGGAGGTGGGACCGATCGCGGCGTAGAGGAGAGCGCCCGCCAGGGGCAGCGTCAGAATGACGAGGGCCCAGACGACTTTGTTGTCGCCACGAACGCGAGGGCGGCGGGAGAGGTCGCGGAGGGTCCAATAGGCGAGGCCATATTGAATGGCACCCCAGACGACGATGCCGATCGCGACGAGCCAGGTTTGGAGGCTCCAACTACCGAGCATGTTCGCGGCGATCCTCTCGACGCAACAACCATGGTTATTGTAGTGGGGGACGGACGACGGCGTGGTAGCGTCGGGGTTGTGGTGGCGACCACGAGGATGCGAACGATGTGCCGAGACACCGTCCGGTCAGGGGCGGCAACACCTGAGGTTGGGATGGGGACACAGCTGAGTCGGGACGAGCGGATGCCGGCGATGAGACGCGCGGTACTTGGCACGGCGCAATACGATCGGGAGTTCGCGGCCGGCCGGGCGGTCCCTGGCGCGGGGGTCGCAGACGCAACCGCAGCGGCGTTGCCCCGCGCAACCTGACTGCGCTATCGTGCGACCCGAATGTGGCATTCAGGAACACCACGCGAACGGAAGCAGATCGGTTGCGGGTGGAATGGGAGGAGCGGTGGTGGTCGAAGCGGTGCGGACGCAGGCGCCGACGAGCGGAGCCGGACCGAGCGATGATACGACCACGGGCGACGAGAACGTCGCTGGCGTGTCGGACGACGTTCGCCCGCCGCATGGATTGCCGGACGGTCTGCCTGGGGTGAGGGCAACGAGGGGCGGGGCTAGGCCCGATCCGCAACCGACGCGGGACCTCCGCATCGCCAGTATCCGGCCTCTGCTCCCGCCGGCGATCTTGTTGGAGGAGCTGCCGCTCCGCGCCGAGGGAGCAACGACGGTGCTTGGCGCCCGCGACGCGGTGAGCCGCATTCTGGACGGGCGGGACGACCGGCTGCTGGTGGTGGTCGGTCCCTGCTCCGTCCACGATCCCGTCGCCGCGCTCGACTACGCGCAGCGGCTGGCGCGGCTGGCCGGGGAGTTGGCACCGGATCTCTGCGTCGTCATGCGGGTCTACTTCGAGAAGCCCCGGACGACCGTGGGCTGGAAGGGCCTGATCAACGACCCACGCCTCGACGGCGGGTTTGCTATCAACGATGGGCTGCGGTTAGCGCGCCGGCTGCTGGTGGACTTGGCCACGCTCGGGCTTCCCGCCGGTTGCGAGTTCCTCGACCCGATCCTGCCGCAGTTCGTCGCCGATGCGGTCAGCTGGGGCGCTATTGGGGCGCGCACGAGCGAGAGCCAGATCCACCGCGAGCTAGCCTCGGGCCTCTCGATGCCGGTCGGCTTCAAGAACGGAACCGGCGGGGGGGTGCAGATGGCTGTCGACGCCGTCCGCGCCGCGGCCTACCCGCACCACTTCCTCAGCGTGACCGAGCAGGGGCTGGCGGCGATCGTGGCCACGCGCGGCAACCCCGACTGCCACGTGATTCTACGTGGCGGCCGGGACGGACCGAACCACGACGCGACCAGCGTCGGCAAGGCATTAGCCCTCCTCCGCGACGCCGGCCTGCCGCCGCGGGTGATGGTCGACACGAGCCACGGGAACAGCCGGAAGGACTACCGCCGCCAACCGCTCGTGGCGCACGATGTCGCCGAGCAGGTTGCGGCGGGCGAGGCGGGGATCGTCGGCGTGCTGATGGAGAGCTTTCTTGTCGACGGCCACCAGGATCTCGCCGACGGATCGGGCCTCGTCTACGGGCAAAGCGTGACCGACGGGTGCATGGGTTGGGAAATGACGGGGCCGGTGCTCCAGGGGCTCGCGGCAGCGGTGCGGGCACGACGATCGGGACGGGCGTCGTGAAGGAACTGGACAGGGGTTCAAGGACACGGGTCGCGAGGGAGCGGCGCCGGGAGCCGGCGCCGACCCCTCGCCGACGAGCCGGGTACGACGGGCGAGACGACCGAAGTATGGAGGCTCGCACCATCACCCGCACCTGAGTCCGTTCGCGGCCAAGCGCTCTCGAGCGAACGACCACCGGCCGAGACCGGGAGGCCACTCGCGGCTGATAGACACTCTTCGCTCGGCGACCGCCTGCTCCGCCCGCGAGGTGGCCGTCCCTCGTCCGCCGATCCTCGGCAGCGCCAATCGGTCCGCCTGTTCGCGGGGTAGAGTAATCCGGGGAAACAGAGGATGACGCGGCATCGTGACGGTGGACGGACCGCGGCGGGTTCGGCGATCCTGGCGGCCGCCGAACCCTCGCCCGCGACAGGAATCCAGCCAGGAGGCGCCATGCTTGACCCTTCCGCCTCGCTCGTACCCCGACTGCTGGCGATCGACGTCGGGGCGGGGACGCAGGACATCCTAATCTACGAGGGGGATCGGGCACCGGAAAACTGCCCGAAGCTGGTGCTGCCGTCGCAGACGCAGGTCGTGGCGGGACGCGTCCGCGCGGCGACCGCAGCGGGGCGGGCCATCCACCTGACCGGGGTGCCGATGGGGGGCGGGGCGTCGAGCGAGGCGATGACGGCACACCTCGCCGCCGGGCTGCCGCTGACGGCAACGCGGGCGGCGGCGCGGACGATCCACAACGACCTCGAGCGGGTCGAGGGGATGGGGGTCGGGTTGCGCGACGAGGCGCCGGCGGGGGCGGTGGCGATCGACACGCGGGACGTCGATCTTAACGCGCTGCGAGGAGTGCTGGCGCCATTTGGGGTTACGCTGCCGGAGATCGTGGCGGTGGCGGTGCAGGACCACGGCTACCAACCGGGCGCTGGGAACAATGACGTGCGGTTCGCGTATCTGCAGGGGTTGCTGGCGGGCGGGGGTGATCTGGCGCGGATGATCTACCAGGAGCCGCCGGCGGGAATGACGCGGATGGAGGCCGTCCGGGAGACGGTGCCGGGCGCCTACGTGATGGATACCGGCGCGGCGGCGGTGCTCGGCGCGTTGGGCGACCCGGCGGTGGCGCGAGCCGCGGCGGATGGGGGCGCGATCCTCGTCAACGTTGGGAATATGCACACCTTCGCGACACTTGTGAAGGGTCGCCGCCTCTACGGACTCTTCGAGCACCACACCGGCGGCATTACCGCGGCGATTATCGGCGAGCTGGTCGAGCGTCTTCGCGCCGGGACGATCGACACGGCGGGTTTTCGCCGCGATTTCGATGGGCACGGCGCGGCGCTCGATCCCGCCTACCGGGGGGAGGGTCCGTTTCGCTTCGTGGCGGTGACGGGGCCGAACCGCGGCCTGGCGCGAGCCCTGGGCTACCACGAGGCAGCGCCCTACGGCGACATGATGCTGGCCGGTGCCTGGGGTTTGGTGGCGGGGGTGCGGATGGCGCGCGGCGAGGCGGCGCGGTCGAGGCCGCCTGGAGCTTCAGTCGCGACCGCGGCAGGGGTGGCCACAGGCCGGCGGTAGCTCGTGCGCTCCGGGTGCCGGGCGGGTGTTGGCGGCCGAAGCCGGGACGCCGGGTAGGGGTGAGAACGAGCGAACGGGCTCGGCGGGCGATCCGGTCGGTTACCGCTTCTTGTCGCGATCGGACGGCGGGTCGTGGTGCGGCGGCGGATCCTGCTTCGGCGAAGGGTTCTGCTTGGCTGGGTCGGTGTGCGCGGCGTCCTCGGCGTGCGGCCGGTCGTTCGCGCGGGGGGACCGGTGTTGGCTGGACGAACCACCATGGGCATCAGCGTCGCGCCGACCGGGCCCGCTGCCTCCGCTCCGCGTTTCATCTGGCTTGGAGGGGTTGGCGCGGGTGTCGTTCTTCGGGGGAACGGCGGTGGGGCGGGGCCGGGGCGTCGCGGTCGCGGTTGGTCTGGGGGTCGGGACGGGTCTGCCGTCGAGCGGCTCGTGGTCGGACGGGGCGACAGGCTCGCCGCGGGTGATTGAGAGCGGGACGATCGACGTGGTCCGTGGTGGACGCGGCGGGGCGGTGGGGCGTGGTTTCGGCGTCGGGGTCGCCGTCGGCGTGACCCGCGGGGTGGGGACGGTCATGATCCGCGGCGTCGGGGTCGGGGGAGGCGAGGTGGGAGGCGGCAGGGAACGCGTGGGCAGGGGCACCGGGGACTGGAGGCGGGCGATCTCGGCCGCGGGTTCGGTTGGGTGGAGAGCTGGGGTCGGGGAGGGGGCGTCGCTCGTCGGTGCGGCGAGGGCAGTGCCAGGCGGTTTCTGATGGCCGGGCGCGAAGTCGCTGTCGACGGCCGGCAGCACCAGGAAGGCGAGCGCGGCGGCGACACCGCACGCGACGACGAGCGCCGCCGCGAGCGGCGTCCGCAGCAAACCTCCAAGTACTAGGCGGAGAAACCGCATGCCGGCCATCAGATCACCGCGGACCGCGTCACCTACATCGGATCGGACTCTCTCGTGAAGGCATGATTATACTCGCCGGGGTGCGGCCGAGGCCGACGGGGCTTTTTCCCGAGCGTGACCAGCGCGCCACCGCCGAGGAGGCCACCGCCTGCCGGCGGGAGACTTGGCTGCCGCGCGGTGGGGAGCGGTCCGGTCCTCGTTGGCGGGGGAGCGCCCGATTTCAGCGCGGTAGGCTCTACAATCACCCGGTGATGACGGGCGGTGGAGCGCGCGCGAAGAGGGAGGGAACGATGGCCGAGACGGAGCGGATCGGGTTCATCGGCTTAGGGATCATGGGCCGGCCGATGGCGCGGAACCTGGTCAAGGCGGGGTTCCCGCTGGTCGTCCACAACCGGAGCCGGGGTCCGGTGGACGAACTGGTGGCGGAGGCGCCGGAAGCGGTGACGGCGGCGGCGAGCCCGCGAGAGGTGGCGGAGCAGACGAAGACGGTGATCACGATGCTGCCGGACTCGCCGGACGTGCGCGACGTCGTCTTCGGGTCCGAGGGGTTGGCCGAGGCGATGGGAGACGGGCATCTCCTGATCGACATGAGCACGATCGCGCCGGCGACGGCGATCGAGGTAGGGGAGGCGTTAGCGGAGCGGGGAGCGCACGCCGTCGACGCGCCGGTGAGCGGAGGGGACAAGGGGGCGATCGCCGGCACCCTGAGCATCATGATCGGTGGCGACGCGGCGGACGCCGAGCGGGCGCGGCCGCTGTTCGAGGCGATGGGGAAGACGATTGTCCACGTCGGTGAGCGGGGTGCTGGCCAGGTGGTCAAGGCGTGCAACCAGATCGTGGTCGCGGTCGCCTACGCGGGATTGAGCGAGGCGCTGGTGTTGGGGACGAAGGCGGGGGTTGATCCGGCGAAGATCGCGCAGGTGCTGGGGGGCGGCTTGGCGGCGAGCCGCGTCCTGGAGATGCGTGGGCCGACGATGCTGAAGCACGACTTCGCGCCGGGCTTCCGGGTCAATCTCCACCGGAAGGATCTGGGGATCGCGCTGGCGACCGGCAAGGAGCAGGGGGTGCCGCTAGCGGTGACGGCGCTGGTCGCGCAGCTCTACGAGGCGGTGGCGGCGGCCGGCGGCGGCGACCTCGACCACTCGGCGCTGCTGACGCTGGTGGAGGAGATGGCGGGAGTGGGACGGGGGGGCGGAGGGGGCGAGTAGGACGAGGGGGGTCGCTGCGCTCCCGGGGGCAGAGTAGGACGGGGGGGAGCGGTCGGTAGCGGCTGGGACTCTCCGACCTCCGACTTCCGACCTCCGTCCGCCGACTTCCGTCCTCAGTCCTCAGTCCTCAGTCCTCAGTCCTCCGACCTCAGTCCTGCGTCAGGTGGGTGAGGATGGAGGAGGCGACGTCGCGGGTGGTGGCGTGGCCGCCGAGGTCGGGGGTGAGGACACCGGAGGCGGTGGTCGCTTCGATGGCGCGCATGACGCGGGCGGCTTCGGCGGGGAGGCCGAGGTGGTCGAGCATGAGCGAGGCGGTCCAGATGGCGGCGATGGGGTTGGCGATGCCCTGGCCGGCGATATCGGGGGCGCTGCCATGGACCGGCTCGAACATGCTGGGGTGGCGGCGCTCGGGGTCGATGTTGGTGCTGGCGGCGATGCCGAGGCTGCCGGCGAGGGCGCTGCCGAGGTCGGAGAGGATGTCGCCGAAGAGGTTTGAGGCGACGACGACTTCCAACGTCTCCGGGCGGAGGACGAAGCGGGCGGCCATGGCGTCGACGAGCCACTGCTCGGTCTCGACGTCGGGGTAGGCGGCGGCGACGCGGGCGAAGACATCGTCCCAGAGGGTCATCGCGTACTGCTGGGCGTTGCTCTTGGTGACGCCGGTGACTTTGGGTCGCTTGCGGGTGCGGGCGAGGTCGAAGGCGTAGCGAATGATCCGCTCGCAGCCTTGCTCGGTGAAGAGGGCGGTTTGGATGGCGACTTCGCGGCTGGCGCCCCGACTGGCGAGGTTGCGACCGCCGATGCCGGCGTATTCCCCTTCGCTGTTCTCGCGGACGACGACCCAATCGACGGTTTCGGGGGTGGCGTGGCGGAGGGGACTGGGGACGCCGGGGAGGAGGCGGACGGGGCGGAGGCAGACGTATTGGTCGAAGCCCTGGCAGATGGCGAGGCGCAGGCCCCAGAGGCTGACGTGATCGGGGACGCCGGGCCAGCCGACGGCGCCGAAGTAGATGGCGTCGAAGGGGGCGAGGCGCTCGAGGCCATCGTCATCCATCATGCGGCCGGTGCGGAGGTAGTAGTCGCAGCCCCAGGGGAAGGTCTCGTAGGCGAAGGCGAAGCGGCCGGCGCTGGTGGTTGCCAGCTGGTCGAGCACCTTCAAGCCTTCGGGGACGACTTCCTGGCCGATGCCGTCGCCGGGGATGACGGCGATGCGATAGGTGCGGGGGGCTGAGGGCTGCACGGGTGGATGCTCCTCCTTCGAGTGCTGAGTGCTGAGTGCTGAGTGCTGAGTGCTGAGTGCTGAGGAAGGATAGCGTGCGGGTGCGGGGAAGCATAGGGGCGGGCGGTAAAGGGGTCGGAGGGCGGAGGAGTCAGGAGTCAGGAGTCAGGAGTTGAGGCGAGGCGGGCGCACTTCCTAGCTCGCTATCAGCGTGTTTTTCAGCAACGGGGAGAAACGGCCCTCCCGGTCAGACCGTCGCACGATGCGGACGGTCCCACGGGGCTCAAACCAGGTCGCCGACGGCCCTCACCCCCCAACCCCTCTCCCGATGCGCGGGAGAGGGGAGAACTTTAAGGGGCGAGTGGGTGTGGTCGTCGGGGAGTGGGAGCGCGATGCGTGGTCGGCCCAGGGATGGGGCTGGTAGCCGGCGACGGGGAGGGGCTCGGAGTAATCCAGGTGAGCTCTGGAGTCGCGGATGACGTCCTGGCGGGGACGGCTGAGATCGGCGGCTGCCCAGGTCCCCGCCCTCCCACCGGAGGCAGACCGCTTAGGAGATAGAATATATGTTCTATATCTGCGTGTCAAGGGGGTGAGGTGAGACGATTTTGGGTCTGGGGTCGGGGGGTGGTCTGGGCTACATGAGAGGTGGCGTGGATGGAAAGAGCCGCTCGGTGGTGTCCCGTTTTGCCCTGGTCGATGCGTTCCTTAAGGGGACGGGTGTGTAATGGCGGCGGATGGGGATTGCGGGAGGCGGGGATGACGAGACGGGGGCGGCGGGTGGGGGGACGAGCGATGACGGGGCGGCGGTGTGGGGCGGCGGGGTGCGGGCGAGTTGTCGGCGCGGGGAAGATGACGTGCGCGACGCATGAGGCGAGCGCGGCCGGGCGCGACCTGGAGACGGCGGTGGGGCGGCTGGCGCGGCGGACGGCGGCGTCGTTCGCGGAGGCGGAAGACAGGGCGGAGCGGGGGGCGGCGGAGATCACGTTCCGGCGGCGGTTCGCGCGGGGGGAGTACGGGGCGCTGTTCGACGACCGGGTGCGGGAGGTGGCGGCGCAGGCGACGGAAGAGCGGGCGGTGAAGGAGGAGATCGGGGTCTTGCGGGTGACGATGGCGCGATTGCTGGCCGAGTTGCTGGCGACGGACGACCCGGTGCCGGTGGCACACGGGGTGGCGCGAGTGGCGACGGCGACGGTGCGGGCGGTGCAGGCGCAGCGGGCGTTGGAGCCGGAGGGGCAGGACGAGTTTCAGACAACGCTGGCGCGGGTGCTGGATGAGATGGACGCGGAGCGGGACGCGATGCTGGCGGCGCGGGACGCGGAGCGCAC
>JAABUN010006822.1_pt1 | contig 12832 bp, 11 predicted proteins | sample 5559311 | NCBI WGS metagenome assembly JAABUN01 (sample SAMN10711877, study PRJNA513370) | rock metagenome | isolation source: Antarctica rocks | place: Antarctica: Victoria Land, Siegfried Peak sud | reverse complement strand
AGGTGCTGCGCGAAGCCGAGCTGCTCGGGCTGCTCGCCTCCGGCACACTCAGCGACGCCGGACGGGCGTTGCTCACCACGCGCCCACGAGCCGACCTCGGCGTGGCCCGTTGGTTCCCGCCCGCGGTGGAGGATCTGGTGCTGCAGGCAGATCTCACCGCGGTCGTACCCGGTCCACCGAGCGCTGGTCTGCGCGCGGTGCTCGACGCCGCCGCCACGCGCGAGTCGCGTGGCGGCGCCTCCACCTGGCGGTTCACGCCCGGTTCGGTGCGGCAGGCTCTGGACGGCGGGTGGACGGCGACCGAGCTGCTCGACCGACTGTCCGCGTCCGCCCGGCACGGTGTGCCGCAGACCCTCGACTACCTCGTGCGCGACGTCGCGCGGCAGCACGGGCGGCTACGGATCGGCGCCGCGGGCTGCTACCTGCGCTGCGCCGAACCGGCCCTGGCGCAGGAGGTGCTGCACACCCGCGCGCTGGGCCGGCTGCAGCTGCGGGAGGTGGCGCCCGCCGTCCTCGTCGCGGAGACGGATCCGCAGGTGATGCTGGCTGCGCTGCAGACCGCCGGGTTCGCGCCGGTGCTGGAGGATGCGTCGGGTGAGGTGGTGCTGCAGCGCGTCGGCGGGCAGCGTGGCAACGCGGGACGCGAGCTCGCGAGCCAGCTGTCGTACACCGAGCGGTGACCGAGGAGGCGAGCAGGTGACGACTGACCGCGGGACGTACGACCTGGCGCGGCTCGCCGACGAGCTGGGCGAGGACGGCGTAACCCTGCTGGCCGCGTCCTCTGTCGACGAGCTACGCCGTCTGCTGCTGTGTCCCGGCCCGCGCCGCACCAGCTGCGTCGACGCGGAGCTGCTGTTGCGCGCTCACCACACCGCCGGTCCGGGCGCCTTGGAGACCGCCCGACACTACTCGGTGTGCGCCCGGGCAGCGACGGCGCGGCGGAACGCGTCGAGGTCGTCGAGCCGGGTTCGCAGCGCCATACGCACCAGGTCGTCGTCGACCTCGGCGTAACCGTGCACCAGCACGTTGCGAAAGCCCGCCATGCCGGTCAGGTCGACCGAGCCGGGCAGCCATCCGGCCTCGACGAGCACGGCGAAGGCGTCGCGCATGTCACGAGGAACCCGCAGGCCTTCGCTGGCAGCAACGTGCCGGCAGATGTCCACGGCCGCCTCGATGGCGACAACGAAGCGGTACTTGACGGCCGCGAGGGCATCGGACCCGGCGTCGAGCTCGACGTCCGGGCGAGCCGCCAGCGCACGCAGGCCGGCGGTTTCCGCAGCGATGCGCTCGAGCAGCGAGAGCAGTCGGGGCAGATCGACCATCAGCGCCGGCCGGCAGCGTGCCCACCCAGCATCTGGCGGTCCAACTCGTCCTGGAGCAGGGCGAAGTCGGCGTGCTCGCGGAAGATGCGGCTGGTCCAGGCGACGCGCGCCGGTTCGTCCCGCGAGAACAGGACCTGCCCTTCGCTGCTGACCCGGGCCTTCAGTCGCAGCGGAGCATCGTTGACCACAATGACGTCCGGCCGCTGTACGCCCTCGTCCTGCAGCCGCTCGGCGAGCCGCAGCCTGAGGTCCAGCCGCTGCTCCGCTGTTGCCGACGGGTCCACGAGCACGGCCAGGTCGGTGTCGCTGTCAGCCCGCTGCTCGCCGCGCGCCGTCGAACCGAACAGCCACACGACGACGACCGGCAGCTCACTGACGGCTCGTCGCACGCTCGCCTCGAGGTCGCTCACGGTCGAAGGGTACGGCGCGGGAGCACCCTTTCGACGCAGTCGGACGGGCACGCGGCCCACAAGCCGACCCCTACGAGCTTCACGCCGCGTCCGTTCTGTCTCCGCAGTCGACGAGCCCATCGGCGAGGGCGTCGACTTGTCGGAGCAGCTCGACGGGGCTGACCGACAGGTCGAGCGCGTGCTGCAACAGACGCGTTCCGGCGTGCCGGACCACATGTTCCTGGGCGTCCGCGTTGCCCCCGGCGTACACCAGGTGTCCGACCCGCAGCCCGAGCGCCGTGCAATAGGCAAGCAGCTGATACAGGTCTGCGTTGGGGTAGCCCGCGAGCTTCTCCGCTTTGTACTTCGCGTCGACGACGGCACGCGGGCGACCGGCGTCGTCGTACCAGACGAGGTCGGGTCTCATGTCGACGCGCCGGGCGACGTCCAGGTGCCCGAGGTCCTGCGCGACGGCGCGTCCGCCGTACCGGGCGGTCAGCTGCTCACCGAGCGCGGTCACGACGAAGGCCTCGAAGACCTTGGGCATCGAGACGAGGAACCCGTCGACCCGCACGTCACCTCGGGGCTGGTCGAACGACCCGCCGCGCAGCACCAGCTCAGCGAGCCGGACGGCGGCGTGGTAGCGGACGTTGAGCCGGGTCGCCGACCAGCGCGGAAGCGACCGTCCCGGCAGCAGAGCACGCACCTCGTCGAATCGGCCGGCCAGCCGGACCAGCCCGCGACGGGTGGAGGCGGCAACGCCGGGCAGCCTGAGCAGCCGACGGGCCGCGGCCAGCAGGAGCCGGTTCTCGGCAATGTCGGTCGTCCACTCGTCGTAGCGGACCTCGAGCGGCATGGCCAGCCCGTACCGGATGGCGAGCTGGTCCTTCTCCCGCAGCCGGCCGCGCAGCACGGGCAGGCTCTCCTCGGTCTCCCGGTATCCCTGCATCACCCCTTGCTCCACGGCGCGCTCGGCCTGGCGGCGGAAGGCCTCGGCGACCGCCGGCAGCAGCTCGTCCCGGGCGGCCACGGTCACTCCCCCTGCCCGCCAGCTGCTCGGGTCTTGCACGTAGCCCAGCAGGAACAGCAGCCGGTCGACCGGCACTTTGGGAACGATGCGCACCTCGACGCCGCCGACGACGGCGACACCGACGTGACCAGCGGGGCCGATGAGGTAGTTGCGCGACCACGGAGGCCGGTTGACCGTGACGACACCGGACGCCGCGAGCGTCGCGGCGACGTCCTCGCTCAGCGCGAGTTCGACCGGCGCGCCGAGCTCGGTGAGCCGGATCGGCTCAGGACTGCTCTGCATCCCCGTCGTCCTCGACCGCCGGCACGGGTTCCGGCGACATCGGTTCCGGCGAGGCCTCGACGGGCTGCAGCGCCGCCCGCAGCGCCGCGAGCCCGTACCGCCGGTGCAGGTCGACCGTCTCCCCGTAGTGATGCTCCTCGAGCAGCGGCTCGATCGCGCGCCGCCACACCCGCTCGAGGCCGCCCGGCTCGTAGACCGCGCTGCGCATCAGGTAGGACGGACCGACCTTGAACTCCAGGTCGTCGATGCGGTCGTTGAGCAGCGCGAGCAGCTGGGCCGGCTCCTCGCTGCGACCCTGCGCGGCGAGCCATCGGCCGAGCAGGCCGCGGACCGGCTCCTCGCCCGGGTGCAGCGCTACGAAGGAGAACCGGCGGCGCATGGCCGCATCCACCAGGGCGATCGAGCGGTCGGCGGTGTTCATCGTGCCGATCAGGACGACGTTCGCCGGCAACGTGAAGGCCTGATCCTCGGGGCGGGCGTAGAGCAGGTCGATCGCCTGGTCGCGGTACTCGAGCAGGAAGTACAGCTCGCCGAAGACGCGCGCCAGGTTGCCCCGGTTCATCTCGTCGACGACGAGCACGTAGATCTTTTCCGGGTGTTCGCGGGCCTGCTCGACGACGCGCCGAAACGGGCCGGGCTTGAGCCGGAACCCGACCGTCCCGCCCTCACTCGGCTCGGGGCGGTAGCCCTCGAAGAAGTCCTCGTAGCTGTAGGCAGGGTGCAGCTGGACCAGGGTGACGCCGTCTTGGCCGGCCAGGTGGGTGGCGAGCCGGCGGGCGACATAGGTCTTGCCCGTGCCCGGCGGCCCGTAGAGCACCAGCTGCGGCCGGTCCCTGAGCAGCTCGATGCACTCCTGCAGCCACTCCTGCGGCAGCAGCAGCTCAGCGGCCAGCTCGGGCGTCGCGTCGGGCAGCGTCGCGGCCGCTCGCGCCGTCGGATCGTCATCGCCGAGCAGCAGGTCGAGGTCCGCGAGCTGGGCGGTGAGCTCCTGCACGTCGGCAGGGTTCTGCACCCGTGCGGCCAGCGCCGGTGTGAGCTCGGACAAGTCGATGCCCTGCTCCTGGTTGCGCCACGTGACCTCGCGGCGCAGCCGGGCGCGGGTGTCCGTGCCGTCGTACGAAGGGCTGCCGGTCACCTCGCCGAGGTAGAACTCGCCCTGGCTTGTGGTGAGGACGACGTCGCCGAGCTGCATCCGGGACAGGAACGCCTGCACCTCCTCCAGCTTCTGCTGGCGCTGAGCGTAGGAACTGCCGGCGTAGTACTCGTCGACGAGATCCTTGATCATCGCCCGGTCGGCGTCCAGGTCGAGCTCGGGGAGCTGGGAAGCGGCCAGACTCACCCAGCCGTCGGCCAGCCACCGTGGGACGAGGTCGACTCCCTGCACGCTGCTGCCGCGGATGAGCCACGCGCGGCGTACCACACCCGGAGGCTGCGCGGGAGTCACCAACGTGGCAGTTGGCTTCCAGCATTCGGCGTAGGACGGGCGATAGAAGTCGAACGGCTCGCCCGTCGAGGTCTCGAAGTGATGACGGATCGCGAGCAGGTCTCGATCCTCGTCGCCGGTCGTCGGTCCCACCTCGGGCATTAGAGCCTTGGCGATCTTCTTACGGTGGTCGCTGTTGATGATCGGCTCGAAGACGTCGGGATAGGCGAGGTACATCAGCGCGAATCGCTGCGCCGCTGGGTTGGGTCCAGGGACGGACTGCACTAGGTCGCGGAAAGCCCACGGGTCCCGAAGTGCCTGGTCGCGCCGACTGGCCGGGGCCGACGTCCAGGTCTGCACGAACGAGACGAAGATTCGGAGCTGAGGCCAGCCCTGCACCGTGTAGCCCATCCCGCCGTTGAAGACGCCGCTGTCCAGGGCCGCGTCCAGCTCACCAGGGATCGGCTTGACGAGATCGGCCCACCGCCGGACGCTCTGCACCCGTTCGCGCTTCTTCTCGCCTTTCATGTCGTGCAACGGCAAGAAGCTGAGGTACTGCAGCTCGGCGGCCAGGTGCAGGGCGGCCATCGAGCAGCCCTCCAGCGCCGTCTGCAGCTTCTGCAGGTATGGCGCCTTGCCCGGGTCGGGAGCCACGGCCGCAGCGAGCTCGTCAGCTGCCCCAGTGGTCCAGACCGGCTCTCCGGGGATGAACGCGCTATCGCCGTCGAGCCCGGCGGCCAGCACGGTCGCTGCTGCCCGCTGCACCAGGAGCTCGCCACGGTTGGCTCGTTCACCATGCGGTCGCAGCGCGCGCTGCCCGATCCGCTCGTCCATCAGGTTGCCCCTCGTGCTGCGGCCAGAGCGTTGTGCTCCCGGACGGCCCACTGCTCGTCGGTACGACGGAGATAGGACGAGTCGACCACCTTGCACCGGCGACCGTCGGCGGCGCGCAGGACCAGGCCCTCCGCCTGCCGCTGCGGCGCCCACGCCGACGGTCCGAACAGGCTCTGCAGGGCCTTCTCGCTGCCGAGGAATCCATCGAAGCGCACCGGCGGTACGACGAGCCGGCTCGCGCGAGCGCGGGCGTCTCGCTCGGCCAGCGACAGGAAGCCGGTCGAGGCGGACCAGAGGTCGAGCACGACGAGCCAGTCCGGCAGGGCGTCGTACGCGGTCCCGTGGGTCAGCCACAGCCACTCCCCGTAGAGCGCGGTCTCGCCGGCGAGCAGCACTCGCAACGCATCGTCCCGCTCGGCTGCCCAGGCCCGCAGCCGGCCGAGCTGACCCGCCCGGTCCTGGGCGCCGGCGCCGCCGCGCGAGGCGACCTGCAGCCGACAGTCGTCGTCGAGCCACAGGCTGACGTTGGCGCCGTCGAGCTTCTCCTCGACGAGCACGGGCGTGGTGAGCCAGCCGTCAATCTGCTCCGGCGGCACGAGCCGGTCATCGCCCACCTCGCGTCCCGGCGGCGGCCACAGGTAGGGAGTTCTGGGATAGGTCGGTGGCGGCGTCACGAGGCGTAAGCCTGCAGCTGGTGGTCCAACGTCCACAGACGGATCGGGCAGCTCGCTGGGCAGGTCAACCCGCGAGCGGTAGCGCTGCAGCTCGAGCAGAATGGACGTGTCGCCGCTCCCGACCCCGCTCGCGCAGAGTTGCTCGAAGGTGGGGCGTACGCCGTTGCCGTCGAGCAGTGCCCGCAAGAAGCTCTCGTCCCAGGACGCACCGGAGACGACCCACGGCGCGGCGCCGTCGATAGAGGCGCGCAGGAAGGCCGCGAACGTGCGGCTGCGGTCCTGGCGCTCATGGCCGGCCAGCTGCGCCAGGTGGTTGCCCACCTCGACGACAGCGGCGATGGGGATGATGAGTGTGGCCCCGGCCGCGCGCAGCCGCCTGAACTCAGTGACGACCTCGGCACGGTCGCTGTTCTTGCCCGGGACATCCAGGACGTTGAGCAGCACGTTGGTGTCGAGGAAGACGACCTCGGCCATGTCAGCCGATCCCGAGCAGGCGGTCGAGCTCGTCGGTCTGAGCTGCTGCCGGAGGTTGGCCGGCCTCGGCGAGCTTGCCGGCAGACACAGCGTCACCGAGGCGGCTCGTGGCCATCAGGCGTACGTAGCCGGGCAGGTCCACGAGCCGGCGCGCGGTGCTGCGCCCCGAGGTGCGCTCGCGCTCGACGACGATGACGCCGCGGTGGTCGTCTCCGGCCAGGGCGTTGAGCAGGGCAGGGCTGTGCGTGGTGAGCACCACCTGGAAGCCCTGCTCCTTGCTTGCCTGCGTGACGAGGCGGAGCAGCTGGGCGGCTTGCGAGGGGTGCAGGCCGTTCTCGAGCTCCTCGATGACGAGCATGAGTGCGGCGGCGCGACCGCCGGCCGAGGTGTCGACCGCCAGGCCGCCGCCGCCGGTGAGCAGCGCCGTGGCGATGGCGAGCATCCGCAGCATGCCGTCGCTCATCTGTCGGGCCGGGACAGTCACCGACTGCCGCCCTCTGCGCTCCTTCAGCGCGATCATCACCTCGCCGAAGCTGCCCCGCCCGATGTCCAGCGACCGCACCTCGTACTCGGGCAGGCTGCGCACGACATCGACGAGCTGGCCGAAGCGCTCCTTGTCGTCGTGCTCCAGCCGTGACACCGCCGCGGACAGGTTCTCGGCGGTGCGCCGCAGGACGACGTCCTGTTCGGCGACGTACTGCCGCATCAGGTGCGGCACCGGGTCGAGCTGGAAAACCCCACCGAGGACGCTGAGCGCAGCCTGCGCGATGTCGAGCAACTCGCGTTCACCAGCGGACTTCCCGGCCAACCGCAACGGCAACTGGGCGGTGAGCAGGTGCGAGGAGCGGAACGTCAGGACCGGGTTGCGCCCCCGGCTGCCGTTCCAGACGACGGCGTCGAGGTCAGCGCGGTGCGGGCTCGGCTCCCGCGTGTCCAGCAGCGTCGCCCAGCGTCCAGTGGACATCCGCGCGCAGAGCCGCTCCGCCACGATCTGCACTTGCGGCCGAATCTGCACCGTGACATCCAGCTCGACCTGTTCGGACAAACCTGTCTGCAGCGTCACACCGAGCTGGAAGGTGTCGCCGCCTGCCGGGGCGCAGCCGTCCAACCCGCCGCGGACCGGCCCGGCATCGCGCTGGTTGCCTTCGATGGCGTCGCGTACCTCGTCGCCGCGCGCCAACCGGGACAGCACCTCCAGCGCGTCGAGCGCATTCGACTTTCCGCTGCCGTTGCGGCCGATGAAGACGGTGAGCGGCTCCAGCGGGACGACGACGTCGGTGTAGGACTTGAACGCTGTCAGCCGCAGCTCGCTGATGCGACCGGGGTTCATGGCAGCACCGTAGAGCGGGGCTCCGACAGACAGCCGGCATCGCTGTCATCCGGGTCCTCGTCGAGCAGTGCGTCGTCGTCCTCAGGCAACTCCGCATCGGGCGCCTGCGCAGTCCGCGGGACGAACGTAGGTAGACCTAGCAGCGTGTTGAGCCGACCGGCCAACTCGGCACGGCGCTCGCGCAAGAATGCACCGAAGGCGTCCAGCTCCCACTTCACTGCCTCACGGGGAACGTGCTGTTCTGCGAGCCGGTCGGTGTGTACGTCCTTGAGGTAGTCCTGGGGCAGCTTGGCGGCGATCTTGCGGTTGCAGGCACCGGAGATAAAGGCGAGGTTGGCCAGGCTGTTGGTCATGTCCCTGCCGTAACGCGCCATGACCCGCGCCTTGGGAAAGACGTGGTGGTACTCGATACTGCTCGTGGAGGTCATGGGCAGGGCGCTGACGGCCGTGTTGGAACACCAGTCGCGGGCGCCGTCCTTGAGGGCGGCGATGTAGAGCAGGTTGAACAACGGCGAACTGGCGCCCTTGCTCGACAGGTCGTCCGGTCCGATGGGGCTGTCCACCGACCGCGGCCCGGACGCACGCCGGATCAGGTCGTCGAACAGCTCCTGTCCTGACTTGATCTGCGTCAGTTTGGCCTCGGCATCGAGCTTCCCTTCTACCTGGTTGGAGTAGTGACTGAAGGCCATGGCGGTGTAAACCCAACGCCGCAGCAGCGCCGTCTCCTCGTTGCTGAGCAGCCCGCCGCGCTGATGCAGCAGGTACGCCGGGACGATGACGACGTTCGGCGAGGTGAGCACGGCCGCGCGCGGGATGCCGCACTCCCCGCGCAGGAAGTCCACGACGAGCCGCAGCGCGCGCTCGGTGTCTTGCCACGCAGACTTCAGCAGGTCACCGGTCATGTCCTTGCCGATGAGCTTGATGGCGTGTGCACCCACTCCGGCAAGGAGGCCGGTCAGCCGCAGGACCGCCTCACGGTCCAGTGAGTAGTTGTTCCTGTCCAGTTCGTCGTTGAACGCCTCGATCGTGGCAAGCCCGTCCGACCACCGGGCGGCAATCGCGCTGTAGACGAGGTCTCCCTTGGATAGTCGGCGTCCACCCTGGTTGACCCGGGCGAAGATCTCTGCGACCTCTTCGTAGTCGTCCGATTCGACGGTAATGATGGGCATCTGGTACTGGCGGATGCTATGCAGCTTCTGTAGCCGCGCGTAGTACTCGTCGTAGTCGGCGTGCGTGTTGTCGATGCCGGCGCGGCGCAGGATGTCGCCGAACTGCGGCGCGTCGCCGAGCACCTCGGTCACGCGCACGAGCATCGGATCACGGCGCTGGACAGCGCTAGGGTTGAGGAAAGCCTTTTCCCGCAGGTCGAAGCGAACGTCGAGTGCACCACCGACGACCGCGTCGGGATCGATGACCTTCGCCAGTGAAGTCAGCCGTTGCTGACCGTCCAGCAGGACCGACGGTCGGGCGTGTGCCGGCGAGCCTTGGACAACGGCCGCCACCCGAAGGGGTACCTCCAGGTTGGTCTTCCAGACGAGCAGAGCGCCCACCGGATAGTCACGGTAAAGCGAGTCAAGCAGGTAGGGCACCTGCGAGCGCTGCCAGACGTAGCCACGCTGGATCGAGGGGACGACCAGACTCCCGTCGAGCAGCGCGCGCACTTGGCTGACCAAACTTTCGCTGCCTTGGCCCATGCCTCAGCTCTCCTGTCGGTCTGGGTGTCGAGGGCCTTGACCGGGTGGTGGATCGAGGACCGTGTGGTAAGCCGACTCGCAACGCCCGCAGCGTCTGGGCTTGCTGGTTGAACCGCTTCGGGGTTGGCGGCGAAGCTGGCAAAGGCAAGCTCGAGCGTCTCTGCAACCCGCTGCGCCACGTGTTCGTGCGCCAGTCCCTCAGGCGTGGTAGCCGCGGCGCGGTACAGCGCCCCGCGCAGCTGGGCCACCTGCACGAAGTCGTTGAAGTGGCCGGCCTGCAGGCTGGCGTCCTGCCGGTTGTCCACGAAGGTCAGCAGCTTGCGCGCCTTGGCGTCGAGCTCGTGCTCGCCGAGGGCCTGCAGGCTGCGGACCACGGAGGCGCTGATGACCGACACCGCCGAGCTGCGGCCCTTGGCGTCGAGCGTGGCGAGCTTGCCGAAGTCCTGCCCACGCACCTGCTCGTAGGACACCCGGCAGCGCAGGCAGAAGGAGAAGGGGGACGGAAGGAAGGCCGCGAGCAGCCCGTCGCTCGAGAGCTGGTTGCCCCCGACGTCGACCTGCACGCGCTCGGGCAGGTGCTTGCGGCGGGTGGGCAGGACGCTCACTCCGCCGTCGTCGGCTGTCACGAGCCACGAGTCAGGCAGTCGGCCGTCCACCTCCGGCTGCACCGGCCAGGGATGGTCGCGAGAGAGGTAGAGATAGCCGTTGGCGGCGTCCCCACCGCTGACATCCCGGTTGCGTCGTGGCGTGAACCAGGTTTCGCCCGAGCGCGTGGCGCGGGCGACGGCAAGGTACTCCTGACCACACTCCCGGCAGAACGCCAGTGGGAACAGCGGCGCCTCCGGTCGGTCTGGGACGGTGACCGAGTACGTGCTGGTGACGTGCCGTTCGTCCTCGGGCTCCAGGCTCACGTGCACGGTGTCGCCCTTGGACAGGAACTGGTGCAGCCGAAAGGCGAACAAGGGCCGGCCGATGTCGGGATGGCGCGACCGTGAACCGGCCATGAGGATCTGCCGGATCGCTCGTTCACACTCATCGACCGGCCGGCCGGTGCTTGCGGCCAAGTCCTGCGCGGCATCGGGCAGCCGGGTGGGCCTCTGCCGCACGAGGCGGTCGGTGCCTGGCTCCACGGCCAGGCCGAAGGTCGACTCGGTCCAGGCCGCGAGCGGGTCCTGGCGCAGGTCGTCATAGTGCATAGGGCGGGTAGCTGAACCGACCGCGTCGGTCAGCGCCTGGTCACCGCCGGCTTACGGCGTCGTGGCGCGTACGAGCGTCTCACCGATGACGCGGGCCGGCGTGACCTCAGCGCCGAACAGCCGGGTGGCGACCGTCGCGACCGTGCGGCGCTGCTCGTCCCGCGTCCCGTTGCTAGCCATGGTGGCTGACGTGCCGACACACTGCAGGCCGGGCGACTCGCAGGCGTCGCGGACCCGCCTGACGAGGAAAGCGACGTCTGCGCCCTGCCGGCCGCGGTAGGTGTGCAGCTCGTCTAGGACGAGGAACTGCAGGCCTCGGGCCGCCCGCACCAGGCGTTGCCGCTCGTCCGGCCGGGTCAGGACCAGCTCGAGCATCACGTAGTTGGTGAGCAGGATGTCCGGCGGATCCTTGAGGATGCGGTCACGCTCCTCCTGCCCTTCCTGACCTGTGTAGCGGGCGAAGGTGACCGGCTCCTTGCCCTCGCCGTAGCCAAACCGCAGGAACTTCTCCAGCTCGCCGAGCTGGCTGTTGGCCAGTGCGTTCATCGGGTAGACGACGATCGCCTTCACACCGGGGCTGCGCTCCTGGCGCAGGACCCGGTCGACGATCGGCACGATGTAGACGAGGGACTTGCCCGACCCGGTGCCGGTGGTGAGCACGTAACTGCCGCCCTGGTGGGCCACCTCCAGGGCCTCGCGCTGGTGCCGGTGCAGCGTCAGGGCGCGGGCACCGGGGTCTGTGAGGTGCTCCTTGACCCGGAAGATTCGCTCGCACTCTGGGTGCAGCAGACCGTCGCGGACCAGGTCGCCGATGCTTCCCGCGGGCTCGAAGCTGGGGTTGAGCGACAGCCAGGGCTCTGGCCACTGGGCGCCGGAGGCCAGCTGCTGCTCGACATGACGGCGCAGGCGCGGCTCGCGGATGTCGACGAAACCGGACGTGAAGGCGCGATAGTCCTCCACGAGTCGTTCGTGCACCGCGAAGACGTCCATCGCGGGTCAACCTAGTGCCGGTAGCCGCTCGACGCCCTTGGCGCGCACGGCCGGCTTCTTGTTGCGACCTCAGCCGCGCGGCTCCTTGACCGTCGGGTACGGCGTCCCCATGAGGTAGCACCCCCACCGGCCGGGCTGGCGCGCCGTCCGGGAGCGACGCGGTGTCGGCACCACCCGGTTGTCCATGAGGTCGCGCGCGCGGTCGACGCACGCATCCAGCCGGCCCACCAGCCCGGCCAGCGGCATGTGCCGGGTGTGCGGGTGCGGGCGGGTCGGGGCGCGCTGCATGGCTGTCGCGAGCCGCGTGCCGAGCTGCTCCTGCTCTGCGGCGCTGAGCGCGGTCATCAGCTCGGCGACCATGTCCTGCTCTGCCTCCGCGTGGCCGTGCAGCCGCACCCGTACCTCGTCCGCGAGCGTCTCGACAGGTATCCCGGACAGGTGCGTGTCACCGGTCAGCCTGCGGTCCAGCCGACACAGCGCTTGCTGCAGACGGTGGTCGGTGGCGCGCTGGGCGCGTACGCATCGTTGACCGTCCGGCAGCTGACGCCGGGCCGCAGCGTACAGCACGCGGTGCACGGCGACGAGATGTGCCGAGCACCAGGAGACCGCCGCCAGCGGGCCGGGATCCGGGTCCTTCAGCGCTGCGAGGGCGAGGTCGTGCGGGGCGAGGACGGCGGACGGGAGGTCCCGGGCGTCGAAGGCGTCCAGGGCGGGGGCGGCAGTCATCGGGCGACTCCTCGCGCCGCGCGAACACCGAGCGGTGTCTCCGCAAGGGCGGCGGCGCACGTTCCAACCTTGCGCCTTTTCGGCGCAGATGTCCACGGGCACCCAGTCAGCGGCTGCACAGCAAGGGTGTCCGTCCGCGCGGAGGCGTCCCACAGCTCGGCGTGTCACAAGCGGTCCTGTCGGGGGTTCGCCGTACTGTCGGCGTTGCCTGTCCTTCCCCCAGGTGCCCGCACGGCGACAACCTCCCTGGAAGGACGCTGCCCGGTGACCCTGGCCCTCCACACCCCACCGGACACCGAGAGTCCGTACGCCGCGCTGTTGGCCCGGCTGGCTGCCGGCGGGCCGGTCGACGAGGCGGTCTCGGCACTGGTGGACGACGCGGCGACGCTGTGGAGCCGGCCGGGCTTCGACACGCTGGCCTCGCTCCCCCGGCTGCGGTTCACGCCGTTCCCGCACCAGCTGCAGGCC
>JAABUN010006821.1_pt1 | contig 12832 bp, 12 predicted proteins | sample 5559311 | NCBI WGS metagenome assembly JAABUN01 (sample SAMN10711877, study PRJNA513370) | rock metagenome | isolation source: Antarctica rocks | place: Antarctica: Victoria Land, Siegfried Peak sud | reverse complement strand
GCAGCGACAAGAGCAGCACGTTCGTCGCCCGTTAGCACCAGTTCCATCGCTGGCCTCCTTTCGCGGTGAGGTCAGCATATCCTGTCCAACTCTTCTTGCCTACCTACTTAGGTGCCACCAGCACTCAGACACGTAGCAACACCTGTTCCCGTTGAGACGAAATGCTAGACCCGCGCCGCGAGGGGAACACCTGCTCCCCTCGCTTTATTGTCTGCGATGAGGCACGTTGTGGGACGATAGGCGAGAGTTGGCGAGACGACCTCGACCGTAGCCCGCACCAATCACGTCTTCAGGAATACCTCGATGACCGGCACCGCAACGGGTGCCTGCTGAATGGGCAACTCCAGCGTCACGGTGCCTTGCGCCGCCTCCGTGACCACGTCGGAAAGCGGGCGGTCGCCGTGGTGTTCGGTCTCCGTGCGGCGAATCTCCGAGCCGTCGTGCAGCAGTTGCGCGTAGTCGAAGCGATCCGCCAGCCCGTCGAGGTGCAGGTGCCGGAAGGGCCACGCGAACAGGTGGACGTAGAGCCGGTCGCCGCGCTGCGTGAGGCGGCAGTCGGGCGGCGCGACGAACGCCGAGGCCGTGGTGCCGGTGATGCTCCGGTCGTGCAACCGCATCCACGCCCCGATCTCCGCGAGCGTCGCCCGCGCCCGTGGGTCGAACTCGCCCCGCGCCGTGGGGCCGACATTCAGCAGCAGGTTGCCCCCCTTCGAGGCGGTGTCCACGAGCAGGCGGATCAGTTGCTCCGGCGATTTCCAGTCGAGGTTGTCGCGGTCGTAGCCCCACGAGCCGTTGAGCGTCTGGCACGCCTCCCACGTCACGGGTTGCCCGTCCTGCGTCACCCACCCACGCGGCTGGTACTGCTCCGGTGTGCGGATGTCCGCCGCCCCCGGCAGGTCGAGGCGGTCGTTGATGACGATCTGCGGCGCGAGGTCGCGCACCATCGCGTACAGTTGATCGGCCCGCCAATCGTCGCGCCCCTTGCCGTCCGGGTGGCGCACGCGGTACGAGAAATCGAGCCAGAGCACGTCAATCTGCCCGTAGCGCGAGAGCAGTTCGTGTACCTGCCCGTGCAGGTAGTCGGCGTATCTGCGCATGTCGCGCCCCGCATTGGCGGCGCGGGCCGCGTCGTCGTCGCGCTGCGGGTGCAGGCTGTCCACGGTGAAGTCGGGGTGGTGCCAGTCTATCAGCGAGTAGTAGAACCCGACCTTCAGCCCCTCGGCGCGGCACGCCTCCACGAACGGGGCCACGAGGTCGCGCCCCGCCGGGGTGTTCGTGGCCTTATAGTCGGTCAGGTCGGAGTCCCACAGGCAGAACCCCTCGTGGTGCTTCGTGGTCAGCACGGCGTACTTCATGCCCGCCGCTTTCGCGTCCCGCGCCCACCGCCGGGGGTCGTACAAGTCGGGATCGAAGCGGCGGAAGTAGCGGTCGTAGTGCGCGTCGTCCAGCCTCTCGCGGTTCTTCACCCACTCGTGCCGTGCAGGCAGGGCGTACAAGCCCCAGTGGATGAACAGCCCGAAGCGGTCGTGCGTCAGCCAGTCGGTGTTGCCCCGCGTCGGGGCGGGCTGTGGGGGCATCGTTCCCTCCTGTTGTCGGTCGTCGTCGTCGTCGGTCGTCAGTATAGATGCATCGCCGTGCTCTGGATTGTGGGCAGGAAATAGGGCAAGATATGCCGTCGGGCGCCGCACGTGGCCGACGACTGACGACTAGCGACCGACGACTGGAAAGAGTCCCATGTACGAACGCCTCGCCCGTGCCGCCATCCGCGCCTTCGACCCGTACGAGTGGGAAGCCTCCACCGAGGCGGTCGCCGCGAAGCACGGCCTCAAGCCGGGAGACGTGCTGCGCTTCGACCTGAACACCTCGCCCTTCGCGCCCGCCCCGTGGGAGAGCGCGATGACCGCCGCCGCCGCCGAGGGGCTGCCGCACGAGTACTTCGACACGGGCTACGCCGAGGTCGTGGGGCTGCTTGCGGACTACTGCGGCGTCTCGCCCGATCACCTCGTGATCGGTGCCGGGGCGGACGAAATCCTCGACATCGCGGCGAAGACCTACCTCGACAACGGCGACGCGGCGGTGATCGCCGCCCCCACTTACCCGATGTACGCCATCGTCACGGCGCAGATGGGGGCCGAGGTGCGCCGTGTGCCGCTCCGGGCAAACGACCACGCGCTCGACATTGACGGCCTGCTGCGTGCCGCCGTGGGCGCGAAAATCCTCTGGTTCTGCAACCCGCACAGCCCCACGGGCTATCTGACCCCGCCCGACGAGGCGGAACGGCTGATCGCCGCTGCCCCGTGCATGGTGGTCGTGGACGAGGCATACACCGAGTACGCCGGGTGGTCGGCGGTACCGCTGATCGCCAGGTACGATCACCTGATCGTGGTGCGCACGATGAGCAAGGCGTTCGGCATGGCGGGGATGCGCCTCGCGGCGGGCGTCGCACAACCGGGCGTCATCTCCCTGCTCAACCGCGTGCGCCCGCCGAACAGCGTCAGCCGCGTCACCGCCCGCGTCGCCGCCGCCGCATTGCGCGACATCCCCGCGATGCGGGCGCAGGTCGCCGCCGTGGTCGCGGAGCGCGAACCGTTCGCGGCGGGCCTCGCGGACGCCGGGGCGCGGGTCTATCCGAGCGTGACGAATTTCCTGCTCACCGACTGGGGCAGCCCCGAAACGGCGCAAGCGGTATACGATTGGCTGGAGGCACGCGGCATGGTCGTGCGCAACTACGCCATGCACCCGCTCCTGCCGGGACACCTGCGCTTCACCGTGCGCACGCGGGAGCAGAACGCCAAACTGCTTGCAGCAATTTCGGAGATCGGGAAAATGCACCCCTCCCCCATAGGGGAAGGGTGACTTGTAGCAATATCGAGGCGTCATGCAAACACCGAACCGTTCGTGAACGTCACCCCTCCCCGGGTGCCCTCTGGGCGGGTAGGGAGGGGCCGGGGGAGGGGTGCATCTTGGACACAGCGAAACCGCTCCGCGTGGGCGTGGACATCGGCGGGACTTTCACGGATTTGATCGCCTTCGACGAGCGCACGGGCAGGCTCTCGCTCGGCAAAACGCTCACCACACCGGGCGAACCGGCGGCGGGCGTTATCGTCGGGCTGGCGGAAACGCTCGCCCTCGCGGGGGAAGAACCGGGGGCGGTGGGCGGCATCGTCCACGGCACTACGCTCGTCACGAACGCGCTGATCGAGCGCAAGGGCGCGGTAACTGCCCTGATCGCCACGCGGGGCTTCCGCGACGCCGTGGAGATTCGGCGCGAGGGGCGGTACGACCTCTACGACCTGTTCATCGAGATGCCGCCGCCGCTCGCCCCGCGCCGCCGCCGTCTGGAAGTGGACGAGCGCGTGCTGGCGGACGGCTCGGTGTACGCCCCGTTCGATCCCGCGCAGATGCCCGCCATCGTGGAGAAACTGCGGGCCGAGGGCGCGGAGGCGGTCGCGGTGTCGCTGCTGCACTCGTATCGAAACCCGGCGCACGAGCGGGCCGTTGGGGAAGCATTGGCGGCCCTCGCCCCGGAACTGATGGTGTCGCTCTCGTCCGACGTGGTGCCGGAAATCCGCGAGTACGAGCGCACGAGTACCACGCTCGCCAATGTCTACGTGCGCCCCGTGGTCGAGCGGTACCTCGGTCAGCTCGTGGAGCAACTGGCGGCGTTGGGTGTGGAAGCACCGCTGTTCGTGATGCTGTCGAGCGGCGGCACCGCCACGGTGGAGACGGCCCGCCGCTTCCCCATCCGCCTGATCGAGTCCGGCCCCGCCGCCGGAGCACTCGCCGCCGCGCACTACGGCGGGCTGACGGGTCGCCCGAACCTGTTGTCGTTCGACATGGGCGGTACCACCGCGAAGGCGTGCCTGATCGAGGGCGGCGAACCGCTCGTGGCGGCGGATTTCGAGGTCGCCCGCGTGTACCGCTTCAAGCGCGGCAGCGGCCTGCCCGTGCGCGTGCCGGTGATCGAGATGATCGAGATCGGCGCGGGCGGCGGCAGCGTCGCCCGTCTCGACACACTGGGCCTCCTGAAAGTGGGGCCGGATTCCGCCGGGGCCGACCCCGGCCCCGCCTGCTACGGGCGCGGCGGTGTCGAACCGACCGTGACCGACGCCGATGTGCTGCTCGGCTACCTCGACCCCGCCTACTTCCTCGGCGGCAAGATGAAACTGGACACCGACGCGGCGGCGCGGGCCGTGGAGCGCGTTGCGGGGCCGCTCGGCATGAGCACCGCCGAAGCCGCGTGGGGCATCCACACCGTGGTGAACGAGAACATGGCGGGGGCGGCTCGCATTCACGCCGTGGAGCGCGGCAAGGACCCGCGCAGTTTCCCGGTCTTCGCCTTCGGGGGCGCAGGGCCGGTTCATGCGTACCGCGTCGCCCGCATCCTCGGTTCCGCCGAACTGATCGTGCCGCTCGGTGCCGGGGTGATGAGCGCGTTGGGCTTCCTCGTCGCCCCGCTCGCCTTCGACTACGTGCGCTCGTACTACGCCCCGCTGGAGCACATGGAGTGGGACAAGGCGAACGCGCTCCTCGATGAGATGGCGCACGAGGGCGCGGAAACATTGGCGCGGGCGGGCGTTGCGCCCGCGCAGTTGCACGTACGCCGCACCGTGGAGATGCGCTACGCGGGGCAGGGCCACGAGATTCCCGTGCTGCTGCCGGACGGCCCGCTCTCCGACGCGCACGGGGAGGCCGTTGCGGAAGCATTCACCGACGAGTATCGCCGCCTGTATGGGCGCGTGGCGGAGGGCGTAGCGGTGGAAGCCCTCTCGTGGCGCGTCGTCGTCAGCGGCCCGCGCCCTGATCTCGTCATCACGGGCGACGACGCGGGCAGTGCCGACGCTGCGGACGCGATCAAGGGCGAACGGCGCATCTACCTGCCCGAAGCGGGCGGCTTCGCGGCGGTGCCGGTGTACGACCGCTACCGCCTCGGCCCCGGCGCGGCCTTTGTCGGCCCCGCCGTGGTCGAGGAGCGCGAATGCACCGCCATCCTCGGCGGCGGGGCCGTGCACGTGGACGACTTCCGCAACCTCGTCGTCCAATTGCCGCACGGCGGGTAATCGGATGCGATTGCCGCACGCGGAACGCGCCACCGTCGCCCGCGCCAAGATCGAGCGGTATCTGCTCAACCTCGATCACCCGGACGGCGGCGGGAAGGCGCGTTTCTTCCGGGGCTACGGGTACACGCCGCTCGATTGGCAACGCCTCGCCCATGATCTCGTGTGGCATGGCCAAACATATGCGGTCGTCGGAATACGCCCCGGCTACGATGGCGGTTAAAGCTACAGTGTCGTGGGCGAATTGCCGCTGCCAAACGGAACGCGGCGGCGTGTCCTGACTGCATGGTATATTGCGGCAGGAGACAACACCCCGCACCTGTCCAGCGCATACCCCGACGATTGAAGGGAGTCTCACCATGTTCGATGAATTCGATTCGGTGGCCCTCACGCTGCCGCTCCCGGAACACGGTCTAGCAGTAGGGGCGCGGGGCGCGGTCGTGATGGTACATGGCGACCACGCGGCGTATGAGGTGGAGTTCATGCGCGGCGAACGCACAATCGCGCTCCTGACGCTCCTGCCGCAGCAGTTGCGCCTCGCGCAGAAGTTCGCCCCGGCCCATGCTGCCGCCGTATCCGACTGATCGAAGCGACAGCCACGATGAGGGGATTGCACGATGGTATGGGGGTTGTTCGCTACGGCAGTCGGGTTGGGTATCGCGTACGCCGCCGCGCCGGGGGCCGTGAACACCGAGGCATTGCGGCGCGGCATCGAGCGCGGTTTCCGGCCCGCGCTGCTCGTGCAGGGCGGTGCGCTCATCGGCGATCTCGCATGGGCCGCGCTCGCGCTCACGGGGGTGTCGCTGCTGTTCCAGAACCACTCGGTGCAACTGCTGCTCGGCGTCGCGGGGGGCTTCTTCCTGCTGCGCCTCGCGTGGAGCGCGTTGCAGCAGGCATGGCGCGGCGGCTTGCCGGGGGCGCACGGGGCCGAAACACGCGGCGACTTCACCACGGGCGTCTTCTTCTCGCTGGCGAACCCCTTCGGCATCGCCTTCTGGGCGGGTATCGGCGGTGGCTTCGTCGTGGACACGGGCGCGAACGCGGGCGCGACGCTCGCCACGCTCTTGGCGGGGTTCGCGGTCGGGGCGTCGGTGTGGTGCCTCGGCTTCGCGCTCGTCGTGAACGCGGGGCGGCGGTTCGTGCGCCCGGTCGTCTTCCGCGTCGTCAACGCGCTGTGCGGTATCGCCCTCGGCTACTTCGGCGGGCGGCTGCTGTGGAACGCCCTGCAAACCCTGCTCGAACGCCCGTTGATGCTGCTCACCACTCCCGCTGTCTCACGAAAGCGATAAGGAGAAGTGTATGTTCGTCGCTCCGCGTTCTGGCAAGCTCCAATTCCGTTGGGCCATCAATGTGATTTCGCGTGCCAATACCGAACAAGCGCGGGAAATCCTGTTAGCTGAGGTCGCATCACGATTCCCGCTTGCCGAGAGCGTTGTGCTGATTCATCCCGGTATGGAGCCAGACCCTACCGAGCAAGAGAGTTGGGAAGCTACCGCAGCCGCTCTCGCAAAAGAGGGCAAACAGCTACTCAACCCCCGCCCCGATGCATCTCGTCGCGTTGTCATCGGCGTGACCGTTGCGCGTGCAGATGATAGCAATGCAGTGTTCAGAGATATGCACATGCAGCTTGATCTTGCACGAGATGTTGCATTTCCGGATCATGGCTCGAATTCCATGAGTTTTGTTGGATTTGGTTCAGCTTAACGTGAGCCGCGAATGGAGTGAACCCGATGGACGCAATCACGCTTGAAGTGCTGTGGAACCGCCTGATCGCCGTGGTCAACGAGCAGGCGACCGCCCTGATGCGCACCTCTTTCACCACAGTAGTGCGCGAATCGGGCGACCTCTCCGCCGGGGTCTTCGACCCGCGTGGCAACATGATCGCGCAGGCCGTGACCGGCACGCCGGGACACATCAACAGCATGGCGACCTGCATCCACCACTTCCTCGCGGAGTACCCCGCCGACACCCTGCGCCCCGGCGACGTGCTCATCACGAACGACCCCGTGAAAACGGCGGGCCAACTGAACGACTTCACCGTCATCACGCCCGTGTTCCGCGACGACGCGCTGATCGCCTTTTTCGGCAGCACTTGCCACGCCATTGACATTGGCGGGCGCGGCCTCGGTGCCGACGCCCGCGACCTGTTCGAGGAAGGGCTGTTCGTGCCGATCACAAAGTGGTACGACGCGGGTGAGCCGAACCGCGAGTTGGTGAAGATTCTCGCGGCGAATGTACGCCAGCCGGAGCAGGTGTTGGGCGACATCCACGCGCAGGTGGCGGGCAACGACGTGGGCGGCAAGAGCCTCGTGCAGATGATGGACGAGTTCGGGCTTTCGAGCATCGTGCCGCTCGCGGACGAGATCATCACGCGCTCGGAGCGGGCGATGCGGGCCGCCATCGCGCAAGTGCCGGACGGCGTATACACGAACGAGGGCTGGTCGGACGGCTTCGACACGCCCGTGAAAATGGCGGTGACGATCACCAAACAGGGCGACGCGATGCATGTGGACTGGACCGGCACGAGCGGCGAGAACGCACGCGGCATCAACGTCGTCCTCAACTACACCCACGCCTACGTGACCTACGCCCTCAAGTGCGCCCTCTGCCCGGAGGTGCCGAACAACGAAGGCTCGTTCCGTCCCGTCACCGTGACCGCGCCGCCCGGATGCCTGCTGAACGCGCAGCCACCGGCACCCGTCGCGGGGCGGCACATCGTCGGGCATTTCCTTCCGGGGATCGTCTTCGGTGCATTGGCCCATGTGCTGCCCGACCGCATCATCGCGGAGGGGGCCGCGAACATTTGGAACGCGCAGATGAGCGGGCGCGACGCGGCGGGCAAGCCGTGGGCGTTGGCCTACTTCATCTGCGGCGGCATGGGGGCGCGACCGACGAGCGACGGCCTGCACACCGTCGCCTTCCCGTCGGGCGTGATGGGTGTGCAGGTGGAGATCGTCGAATCGCTCGTGCCGCTGATCGTGCATAAGCGCGAGATCACCACCGACACGGGCGGTGCGGGCCGCTTCCGGGGCGGCTGCGGGCAGACATTGGAGGTCTCGTGCCGCACCGGACGCCCCTTTACCCTCGGCCCCCTGTTCGACCGCACCCGCGTCGCGGCGGCGGGCTACGAGGGCGGCGGCGAGGGCGGCTACGGCGCGATCATCCTCGCGGACGGCACGCATCTCTTGGACAAGTCGCAGCGCGTGCTGCCGCCCGACGAGCGCGTCACGCTGCAACTCCCCGGCGGCGGCGGTTTCTACGACCCGCGCACCCGCCCCGTCGCGGCGGTTCTCGACGACGTGCGCGACGGCTTCGTGAGCGTGGAAGCAGCCCGCGACCGCTACGGCGTCGCCCTCGACCCCGCCACGCTGACCGTTGACGAAGCCGCCACCGCCGCCCTACGGGGATGAAAGGATTCACCACAGAGACACGGAGGACACAGAGATAAAACGGGAAAGGGCATCGCGTAGTCATTCGTGCTATCGTGCGCCTACCCAATGATCTTCTCTGTGTTCTCCGTGTCTCTGTGGTGAATCCTTTCGATTGAAGGGGGGGAGTATGCGCCGGGAACCGTCGAAGCACACCCGTTGTCGGTTCGGGATCGCCATCCGCGACATCACGCCGCCCGTGGGCATCTATAACCGGGCGTGGGGCGCGGCGATGCACGACACCGCCGAGGGCGTCCACCGTCCGTTGCGGGCGACGGCGACGCTGTTCGCGCCGCTCGACGGCCCAGCAGACGCGCCGCCGTTCGCCCTCGTTGCCCTCGATCTCGGCTGGTTCATGAACCCGGCGGACGAGGCGTGGTTCCGCTCGCTCGTGCGCGGGCGGACGGGGGTGCCGGACGACCGCTTCCTGCTCACGCTCTCGCACGCGCACTGTACCGCCGTCGCCGCCACACACCTCGCCGACCGACCGGGCGGCGACCTCGCCGTGCGCTACCTCACCACGCTCGCGGAGCGCGTTACGGAGGCCATCGAAGCGGCCCGCGCCGATCTCGCCCCCGCGTGGATTTTGTGGGGCGAAGGGGTCTGCACGCTGGCGAAGAACCGCGACTACCCCGACGACGAGGCCGGGAAGTACGCCTGCGGCTACAACCCCACCCCGCCCGAACCGCCCGACACCACGCTCCTCGTCGGGCGCGTGACGGGCGACAACGGCGCGACGCGGGCGACATTCTTCAACTACGGCTGCCACCCGACCACCCTCGCGTGGGACAACCGCCTGCTCTCGCCGGACTACATCGGCGCGGCGCGGGAGATTCTCGAGACCGCATTCTCGGCCCCTGCCGTCTACCTGCACGGGGCGGACGGCGAACTCGGCCCGCGTGAGGGCTACGTGGGCGACACGGCGGTCGCCGACCGCAACGGGCGCATCCTCGGCTACGCCGCCGCGAGTGCCATCGAGAGCCTTCCCCCCGCCGATATGACCTACGTGTACGCGGGCATCGTCACGAGCGGGGCCGACATCGGCGTGTGGCGGTACGCGCCCGCGTCGGCGGACGAACTCGCGGGGGGGGACACGCTCGCCGCGCACATCGAGACCGTGAACATCCCGACGCGCCCCTACCCGTCTGTTGAAGAATTCCATGCTCGCCTTGCGGCAACCGAAACCAGCGACCGTCCGACGTGGGAGAAGACGCAACGCGCCTTGATGATCCGCGAAGCCCTCGACCGCAGCAACGGCGAGGGCGATGTCCGCGCCTTGCCGCTCCCGTGCTGGCGGCTCGGCGGCGCATTGCTGCTCGCCGTGCCGGACGAGCCGTACAATGTGCTGCAACGCGACGTACGCGCCGCCTTTCCCGGCGTTCCCGTGCTCGTGCTCGTCACCACGAACGGCGCACTCGGCTACCTCTGCCCCCGCGAGACCTACGGCAGCGGACGCTATCAGGTCGTGCAATCGCCCTACCTCCCCGGTTGCCTCGAAGCCGCCACCGAGGCCGCTATCGCGGGCTTGCGCACCGTTGCACGGCGATGAAGCGGGGCGATGCGGGGTGAACGAACGCGGCAGGTAGTGGTACCATGCCTCCGGTCACGTCGTATGCGGCGGGGCAACATGGCGGACACGGCAAGGGACAAGGGAGGGGCTTCGTGGAGAACGTGCGAAACACGCGACGATTGCGACGATGGCGGGCGACGACACTTGCGGCGGTGATGCTCTGCGCCTGCGTGGGGGCGATGCTCGTGCAGTCCGCCGGGGATTACGCGAACCCCGCGTTCAGGACGCAATGGGACGCGGGCGAAGCGATCACGCCGAACTTCTGGGGGCCGCTCTCCACCGCGAAGGACGGCGCGATGGAGCCGTACGGCGGCGCGATGCGCCTCGTGCAGTACTTCGACAAGGGGCGGATGGAACTGACGAATGGGGCGGTCACGAACGGCCTCCTCGCCACCGAGATGACCAGCGGGCGGGTACAAACGGGCGACGCGACGTTCGCGCCGAAAGCCCCGCCCGCCATCCCTATCGCGGGCGACCCCGACAACCCCGGCCCCACCTATGCGGGCCTCGCAAGCAAGGCGACGACGCTGTTTGCCAAGACGCCCCGGCAAATGGGCGGCGCCACGGCCCGCGTCGCGCCCGCCGGTGACGTGACGACCGGCAGTGCCGGCAGCGGCATCGTCGGCTTCACGGCGTACGACGACACCACGCAGCACAACATCCCGCAGGCGTTCGCGGACTACCGCACGCGGGCGGGCATCCCCGCCATCGGCCTCGCCATCTCGGAACCCTTCTTCGCCAATGTCAAGGTAGGCGGGATGCCGAGAGAGGTGGTCATTCAGGTCTTCGAGCGGCGCGTGTTGACCTACACGGCGAGCAACCCGGCGGCCTTTCAGGTGGAGATGGGCAACATCGGGCAGCACTACGCGCAGTGGCAGGCGACGCCGAACGCCACCGCCACCGCCCCGCCGACCGTCGCCATGCCCACCGCCCCGGCGGGAACGGCCCGCGCCTCGGTGGTCGCGGTCGCTAGCCTGCCGATGGGGAGTACCCTCGTCACGCCCGGTGCCAACCTCACGCCGCCTGCGGGCATCACGGGCAGTGCGGCGCAGGCCACCGCGCTCGTCGCCACAGTACAGAGCGTGAACACCTCGCGCCTCACCCCGGCGGCGGTCTGCAAACCCGGCACGAACGGCACCCCGTTCGTGTGCAAAGCAACGTAAAGTGCGCCGCCGCCGATGCCGTTGTCCGACGCTATCGGCGGCACACCCGTCACCGGCAGATGAACGCGACCGCCGCGCCGAACGCGCACCCGCCGTAGACCCATGCCCAGAAGGTCCAATAGGTCGGGTTGCACTGATGCCTCCTCATGCCGGTACCCGCCGTGCCGGGGCCGGGGCGGGCGTCCCCCCGGTAGTGTTCGCCGGGGGAACCTCATCGAGCAGGAGGCTCACCACATCCCACGGGGCATCGCCGCCGCTCGTCGCCAGCACCGCCCGCTCGAACCGCTGCATGACCCGCCCCGTGGCGAGGGTGACGGGCGGTTCGACCGCGTAACCGAGCGTAAGGAAGGCGAGGCCGAGCGCGTCCAGCCGCCGCCACCGCTCCCCGAAGGGCGGATGCAGGAGGACCGCCCCGTACGGGTTCCCCGCGATGGTTGCCCGTGCGTCCGCGACCCGCGATTCGGAGGGTACCCCGGCGTCCGCCGCCACACCGGGGTACCACTGCCAGCCCACGGACCCCGCCCAGATCGGCGTGTGCGCGACGCCGTTTGCCGTGGTGCCGATCATGCCCCCGGAACCGTCGCTGATCGCCACATGACCCGCCGGATCGGTCGCCCGCCCGAACAACACGCAACTGCCCGCCGGGGCCGGGAGCGGGTGCGTCGGGATCGCCGCATCGTTCAGGAAGGCCAGTGCCGTCGCGTACCGCACGCGCACCAGCCCCAACCGCTCGTGGCAACTCTCCACGAACGCCTCGCAGAACCCGAACACACCCCCTTCGCCATTCGTGGCGTCGAACTGTTCGCGCCGCGTCGCGCCCACCCATCGCAGGGCTTCCGCGAGCACGTTCGGGCCTGTAACGATACGTCTCGCCTCCGTCCAGCCCGCGTACTGCCGCTCCAATGCGACAACGGAACGCTGGTAGGGCGCGTGCGGGTCGCCGTCGGCGTTGTGCGGGCCGTATTGCCCTGCTGCCCCGTACAGATCGCCGCCATTGTTGGCGAGGCACGATCCGATGAACGCGACACCGAGGTCGAGCGCATAGTCAACATCCGACAACATGCGTTGCTTGTCGAATGTGTGCCACGGGGGCGTGAGTTGCAGCAGCCCGCTCCCCCCATCGGCGTTGTACGCGGACAGCAATCCCCCGCTTTCTTGCACCACGAACGCCGCGACCACCGAAGGCGACACGCCATACTTGCGGGCATACTCGATGATTCTGGGGCGCAAGGACTCCATACGAGACGTAACAGAGGCGTCCGGGTCTTCATATGGCTGTGCCATGTGTACCTCTCCCTATCGCGGCAAATCGCCGAATGCGCGGTGCTACGGAAGGCACGAGAAAGCCCCATGCGCCGCATCAACAGCCCTCGTGGTGGCACCCATTACGCATCGCCTCACCTCCTACAGAACGACTATATGAACATATGTTCTATATCACGGGCGCGATCAGAACACAAGTCCTACTTGCGACGCGCAAGGAGGCAATCAGTCCGTAGAGGTGACAAAGGAAAGAGGCGGGCGACGCCGATACATCCCATCGGTCGGGTATCGGTGGCGCGGGCAGCGGCGTGGCAGGGAGGTCAGCGGGCTACTCCCTATGTGGCGCGGGCT
>JAABUN010006820.1_pt1 | contig 12833 bp, 16 predicted proteins | sample 5559311 | NCBI WGS metagenome assembly JAABUN01 (sample SAMN10711877, study PRJNA513370) | rock metagenome | isolation source: Antarctica rocks | place: Antarctica: Victoria Land, Siegfried Peak sud | reverse complement strand
CACCGCCGCGTGCCGCTCGCAGATCACCTACATCGACGGCGACGCGGGCATCTTGCGTTACCGCGGGTACCCGATCGAGCAGCTGGCCGAGAAGTCCACGTTCCTGGAGACGTCGTACCTGCTGATCTATGGCGAGCTGCCGAGCGCCGACGAGCTGGCCGCGTTCACCCGCAGCATCAGCCGGCACACGATGCTCGACGAGGAGCTGAGGCGTTTCTTCGACGGGTTCCCCCGCGACGCCCACCCGATGCCGGTGCTGTCCAGTGCGGTCAGTGCGCTGTCGACGTTCTACCAGGACAGCCTCAGCATCCGCGACCAGAGTCAGATCGAGCTGTCGACGGTGCGCCTGCTCGCCAAGCTGCCGACGATCGCGGCGTACGCCTACAAGAAGAGCGTCGGCCAGCCGTTCCTGTACCCCGACAACAGCCAGGGGCTGGTCGAGAACTTCCTGCGGATGACGTTCGGCTTCCCCGCCGAGCCCTACGAGGTCGACCCGGTGATGGCCAAGGCCCTCGACCAGCTGTTCATCCTGCACGCCGACCACGAACAGAACTGCTCGACCTCGACGGTGCGGCTGGTGGGCTCGGGCCAGGCCAACATGTTCGCCTCGGTGTCCGCGGGCATCCACGCGCTGTCCGGTCCGCTGCACGGCGGAGCGAACTCGGCGGTGCTCGACATGCTCGACGAGATCCGTCAGAGCGACGACGACGTCGACACGTTCATGCAGCGGGTCAAGAACAAGGAGCAGGGCGTCCGCCTGATGGGCTTCGGCCACCGGGTCTACAAGAACTACGACCCGCGCGCCGCGATCGTGAAGAAGACCGCCGACGAGCTGCTGACCAAGCTCGGTGTCAACGACGAGATGCTCGAGATCGCGCTGCGGCTGGAGGAGATCGCGCTGGCCGACGACTACTTCGTCTCGCGCAAGCTGTACCCGAACGTCGACTTCTACACCGGCCTGATCTACCGCGCGATGGGCTTCCCGACCCGGATGTTCACCGTGCTGTTCGCGATCGGGCGGCTGCCCGGCTGGATCGCCCAGTGGCGCGAGATGATGGCCGATCCCGAGACCAAGATCGGCCGCCCCCGCCAGCTCTACGTCGGCGCCACCGAGCGCGACTACGTCCCCACCGACGCCCGCTGACCGACGTCCCCGTTGCGGGGTCAGGCCGGGGTGGTGTCGGTGAACAGGACGACGACCTCGCGTCCGCCACGCGCCGGGACGCCGGAGCCGGCCGCCGCCGTCCACCCGCGGTCGCGCTGGGCTCGCGACCACACCCGCCCGTCGACGTAGACCCGTGCCACACCCAGCTGGGCCGACCTGGCCACCGCCCACTGCGCGAGGGCCCAGGGCTGCGCGGCACCAAGGCGCAGACCCGCGGTCAGGGGCGTGCTCGCCGCGCTCGGCTGCTCGTCGGCCAGGGCGGTACGCAACCGGGTGACCGAGCCCGCACCTCCCGGGTCGAGCACGCAGGTGAGCGCCGCGGGGGAGTTGCCGGTCAGTGCCGAGGCCAGCACTCTCGACTCGGCCTCGTGCTGGGCGTACGCCTCCGGGAACCCGCTGCGCTGCACGCGTTGCGCGACCTCGGTGATCGGTCTGGATCGGTAGTCCCTGACCTTGACCAGGGCGTCGTAGAAGGCGTTCGTCGCGTGCACCGGGTCGCGCACCTGCGCCGTGGTGCCCCACCCTTGGGAGGGCCGCTGCTGGAACAGGCCGAGCGAGTCGCGGTCGCCGTAGGCGACGTTGACCAGCTTGGACTCCTGCATCGCGGTCGCGATGGCGATGGTGGCCGCCCGCGCCGGCAGCCCCCGCCGGACGGCGATCCCGGCGATGGTGCCCGCGTTGCCCATCTGCTCGGGCGTCAGCGACACGGTGACACCGCCCACGCTGGCCTGGCAGGCCACCGGGGTGTCCGGCGTGCTCAGGGTCCGCACGATCACGACCAGCGCGACCACCAGCGCGAGCACCACGGCGAGCGCCACCACGACCAGCGCCCTGCGGCGCGCCACCGGTCGCACGCTCAGTTCGCGTGCAGGCTGGCGTTCAGCTCGACCGTGGTGCCCGGCCGGGCCACGACCTGGACGGCACCGGTCAGCGAGTTGCGGCGCAGCAGCAGGTTGGCGCGCCCGGACAGCTCGCGTGCCTTGACCACCGTGCCGGCGTCCGGCCCGTCGGCCACGGTGACCTTGGTGCCGGCCGTGACGTACAGGCCCGCCTCGACCACGCAGTCGTCGCCGAGGCTGATCCCGATGCCGGCGTTGGCCCCGAGCAGGCAGCGTTCGCCGATCGAGACGACGTCCCTGCCGCCGCCGGACAGGGTGCCCATGATCGAGGCGCCGCCGCCGATGTCGGACCCCTCACCCACGACCACCCCGGCCGAGATCCGGCCCTCGACCATCGAGGCGCCGAGGGTGCCGGCGTTGACGTTGACGAAGCCCTCGTGCATGACCGTCGTGCCCGCGGCGAGGTGCGCGCCCAGCCTGACCCGGTCGGCGTCCGCGATCCGGACCCCGGTGGGCACCACGTAGTCGGTCATCCGCGGGAACTTGTCGACGCCGAAGACCTGCACCCGGCCCAGGGTGGCCATCAGCCGCATCCGGGTGGCCTCGAACCCCTCGACCGCGCACGGGCCGACGCTGGTCCACACCACCGTGCTCAGCACGCCGAACAGGCCGTCCAGGTTCAGCCCGTGCGGGCGCACCAGCCGGTGCGAGAGCAGATGCAGGCGCAGGTAGGCGTCGGTGGCGTCGGTGGGGGCGGCGTCCAGGTCGACAACGGTGCGCACGACGCGCAGCTGCACGCGGCGGGCCGGGTCGGTGCCGGCCAGCGCGGCGAGGTCCGCGGGGACGTCGTACGGGCCACTGGCCTCGGGGGCCGGCCCGAGTTGCGGCGCGGGGTACCAGACGTCGAGCACCTGCCCGTCGTCCGTCGAGGTGGCCAGGCCCAGGGCCCATGCCGATCGCTGCTCGCTCATGGCGCCAGCCTAAGGTCGGGGCATGCCGACCCTCGACCTGCGCCAGGACGTCGTGACCCTCACCCGGGCGCTGTGCGACATCGAGTCGGTCAGTGGCGACGAGGGGCCGCTCGCGGACGCGATCGAGGCTGCGTTGCGTCCGCTGCTGCACCTGGAGGTGCTCCGCGACGGGGACGCGGTGGTGGCCCGCACGACCTTGGGCCGGACCGAGCGGGTGGTGCTGGCCGGCCACCTCGACACCGTGCCGCTGGCCGCAACACCGAACCTGCCGACCTGGGTGGAGGGTGAGCTGGTGTACGGGCGCGGCACGGCCGACATGAAGGGCGGGGTCGCCGTCCAGCTGGCCCTGGCGGCCGGTCTCGCCGCGCCCACCCGCGATGTCACCTACGTCTTCTACGACGGCGAGGAGGTCGAGTCGGCGCGCAACGGCCTGGGCCGGATCGCCCGCCGCCACCCGCAGTGGCTGGAGGCCGGGTTCGCCGTCCTGCTGGAGCCCACCGGCGCCGCCGTCGAGGGGGGCTGCAACGGCACGATCCGGGTCGACGTCACGGCCCACGGCGTCGCCGCGCACTCGGCCAGGGCCTGGATGGGCCGCAATGCCATCCACGAGGCGTCCACGATTCTGGGCCGGCTCACGGCGTACGAGACCCAGGACGTCGAGGTCGAGGGGCTGGTCTTTCGCGAGAGCATGAACGCGGTGCAGATCAGCGGCGGCGTCGCCGGCAACGTGATCCCCGACCGCTGCACGGTGACCGTCAACTACCGGTTCGCGCCGAACAAGAGCGTGCCGGACGCCGAGACGCACCTTCGCGAGCTGTTCACCGGCTACGACGTCGAGGTCGCCGACGCCGCGGCCGGTGCGCGCCCGGGGTTGGACCGCGCAGCGGCCCAGGACTTCGTGGCGCTGATCGGCACCGAGCCGCAGCCCAAGTACGGCTGGACCGACGTCGCGCGGTTCAGCGAGCTCGGCGTGCCCGCGGTCAACTACGGGCCCGGCGACCCGTTGACCGCGCACAGCGACACCGAGCACGTGCCGGCGGCCCAGATCCGCGAGTGCGAGCAGCGGCTGCGGGCCTGGCTCACCGCCTGAGCCCCGTTGCGTGACGTGGCGACCGGCACCGCGAGGATGGGGCCATGACCGACACCCAGCGATCCCGGCACACCCCCGAGCGGTTGAAGGGGCCGGTGACGCTGCGCGGCGACCAGGTGCCCGAGAGCACCACCGACCAGCGGCTGCTCGACGGTCCGAACAACCACGAGTGGCTGCACAGCGACCCGTGGCGGGTGCTGCGCATCCAGAGCGAGTTCGTCGAGGGGTTCGGGGCGCTGGCCGAGCTGGGCCGGGCCGTCAGCGTCTTCGGGTCGGCGCGCACCCAGCCCGACCACCCGTCGTACGCGATGGGTGTCCAGGTGGGCCGACTGCTCGCCGAGGCGGGTTACGCCGTGATCACCGGGGGTGGCCCGGGGGTGATGGAGGCCGCGAACAAGGGAGCCGGCGAGGCCGGTGGGGTGTCGGTGGGACTGGGCATCGAGCTGCCGTTCGAGCAGGGCATCAACGAGTACGTCGACCTGGGCGTGAACTTCCGCTACTTCTTCGCCCGCAAGACCATGTTCGTCAAGTACGCCGAGGGGTTCATCGTGCTGCCCGGCGGGTTCGGCACGTTCGACGAGCTGTTCGAGGCGATGACGTTGGTGCAGACCCGCAAGGTCACCTCCTTCCCGATCGTGCTGCTGGGGTCGGCGTACTGGCAGGGCCTGCTCGACTGGCTGCGCGCCTCGCCGCTGGAGCACGGCACGATCTGGCAGCGCGACCTCGACCTGCTCACCGTCACCGACGACCCGGCGCACGCCGTCCAGCTGATCATCGACGCGAACGGCCCGATCGGCTGAGTCGTCCGCGGGTCTGGACGCCAGCGGCGCGGCGAGCCACACTCGGGCATGGCCCTCTCACCCCTGCCGACGCGCGGCAACGTGCTGCTCGGCCGGGACGTCGCCGGGCGGGCGCTGCGGATCAGCTCGCACCCCGAGGCCGGCCGGGTGGTGCTCTCGATCTGGGACCACGACCGGTGCGTCGGCACGGTGCGGCTGGCGGACGGCGACGTCCCCGACCTGGTCCGCACCCTGACCGCGTGCCTCGTCGTCGACGATGAGCAGGCCGCCACCGGCTGACCTACCGGGCTGACAGGCTGGGGCCATGGCAGCCGTCTGCGTCTACTGTGCGTCCAGCGACGGGATCGACCCTCGGTACGTCGAGCTGGCAGCCGAGCTCGGCAGCGCACTGGCCGCCCGCGGGCACAGCCTGGTCAGCGGGGGCGGGCGGGTCTCGATGATGGGCGCGGTCGCCCGGGCGGCCCGGGCCGGGGGGGCCCGCACGGTGGGCGTGATCCCGCAGGCCCTGGTGCGGCTCGAGGTGGCCGACGACGACGCGGACGAACTGCTGGTCGTGCCCGACATGCGCACCCGCAAGGGCCTGATGGACGAGCGGGCGGACGCCTTCGTCACGCTGCCCGGCGGCATCGGCACGATCGAGGAGCTGATGGAGGTGTGGACCGCCCGCTCGCTGGGCATGCACCACAAGCCCGTCGTGCTGCTCGACCCGTGGGACGACTACCGCCCGTTACTGGATCTGACCGAGTCGTTGCAGCGCAACGGTTTCGTCCGCCCGACCGCCCTGGCGCACCTCATCCGGACGACGAGCGTCGGCCAGGCACTGGACGCCGTCGAGGCGGCCACCCGGTGATCGACCTGCACATCCGCGACCGGGTGTTCGGCCCACGCGACCTGGTGGTCATGGCGATCCTGAACCGCACCCGCGACTCGTTCGTCGACGGCGGCCGGCACCTGGACGACGCGGCCGCCTTCGCCCGGATCGACGAGGTGGTCGCGCAGGGCGCCGACGTGCTGGACGTCGGCGGCGTGCGGGCCGGGCACGGTGCGGAGGTCAGCGCGGTGCAGGAGCTGCGCCGGGTGCTGCCGGTGGTCGAGTACGCCCGCTCGACCCACCCGGGGCTGATGCTGAGCATCGACACCTGGCGCGCCGAGGTGGCCCGCGAGGTCGGGGCCGACGTCGTCAACGACACCTGGTCGGCTCACGACCCGGCGATCATCGAGGTCGCGGCGGCCGCGGGGTCGACGTACGTCTGCAGCCACACCCCGGGGCTGGCGCCGCGCACCGACCCGTTCCGCGTCGAGTACGACGACGTGGTGGCCGACGTGGTGTCGCGACTGCGCGAGCTGTCGACCCGGGCCGTGGCCAGTGGGCTGGCCCCCGAGCGGGTGATCGTCGACCCCACCCACGACTTCGGCAAGAACACCTACCATTCGCTGGAGGTCACCCGCCGGCTCCCGGAGGTCGTCGCGATCGGCCACCCGGTGCTGGTGGCGACCTCGCGCAAGGAGTTCGTCGGCGAGGCCCTCGACCTGCCCACTGGGCAGCGGCTCGAGGGGACCCTGGCCGTCAACGTCTGGTGCGCCCTGGCCGGGGCCCGCGTCTTCCGCGTGCACGACGTGCTCGAGCACCGCCGGGCGCTGGACATGGTGCGCGCCGTCCGCGGTGACGTGCCCCCGCGGGTCGCGCGCCGCGGGCTCGCCTGAGCGAGAATGCGGCCATGAGCGTGAGCGGGCCGGTGGCGCTGGTGGGCAGCGGCGAGTACCTGCCGGTGATGCAGGAGGTCGAGGCCGCCCTGATCGCCGGCCGGCCGGCCCGGTTCGTGCAGCTCGCGACCGCGGCGGCCCCCGAGGGCCAGGGTTCGCTGGCCCGTTGGCACCGCCTCGGGCTGGCGTCGGCGCAGCGGCTCGGCGTCGAGCAGGTCGTGATCCCCGTGGTCGACCGGGTCAGTGCGGACGACGAGGCGCTGGCCTCGCTCGTCGAGGGCGCGGGGCTGGTCTACCTCTCCGGTGGCAACCCCGCGTTCCTCGCCGAGACGCTGCACGGCACCGCGGTGTGGGCGGCGATCGAGGCGGCCTGGCGGTCCGGTGCGGCCGTGGCCGGCTGCAGCGCGGGCGCGATGGCGATGGGCGGGCGGGTCGCCCCGATCCGCACCCCCTGGCGCGCCGCCCCGCCCGGCCTGGCGCTGGTGCCGGGCGTGGAGGTGCTGCCGCACTTCGACCGGTTCGCCGCCCGGATGCCCGACCGCCTGCTCGACTGGTTGGCCAGCGCCCCGGACGACGTCGCCGTCGTCGGCGTGGACGAGGACACCGCGACGGTCTGGGACGGCACCGGGTGGACGGTGCGCGGGCGCCAGCGCGCGTGGCTGCTGCGCGGGCAGGGCCGCGAGGGCTTCGGCGCCGGTGAGCAGATCCCGCTGCCCCCACCGATCGGCGAAGCCCTGTCGCCCCCTCGTGACACGATGAACCGGTGACGTTGATCGAGGTGCTCGTGGTGCTCGCGGTCGTGGCAGCCGTCGCCGCAGTGGCCGCGGGCGTCGTCCGGGGTGGCTTGCCGGAGGCGACGACCAGCCTGCCCGACTCCGAGCTGCCGTCCGGCCCGCTGCGGGGCAGCGACCTGCACGACGTCCGGTTCTCGCTGGGTCTGCGCGGTTACCGGATGGACGAGGTCGACGAGGCGCTCGACCGGGCCGCCGCCGAGCTCGACGCGCGGGACGCCGAGATCGCCGAGCTGCGCCAGGCGCTCGCGCGCCGCGGGGCCCATCAGGAGGGGTGAGTGATGGGCACCTTCACGGTCCAGCGGACCGTTGCGGCTCCCGCCGCCGACGTGTGGGCGCTGCTGATGCACTGGCCCAACCACGGCCGCTGGGTGCCGCTGACCCGGGTGCGGACGACGTCGGCGTCCGCGGCGGGCGTCGGCGCCACCTTCGTCGGGCGCTCGGGGCTCGGGCCGCTCAGCTTCGATGACCCGATGATGGTCACCGCGTGGCAGCCCCCGGGTCAGTCGCCGGGTCAGTCGCCGGGTCGCTGCGAGATCCACAAGACCGGCCGGGTGGTGCTGGGGGACGCCTGGTTCACCGTGACCCCGCTGGATTCGGCGCGCTGCACCGTGCAGTGGAGCGAGACGATCCAGGTGGCGGCGCTGCGCCGGCTCCCGCTGGTCGGCCGGGTCACCGACCTGGTCGGCCGGCTGACCTTCGCGGCCGCGGTGCGCGCGATGGCGGCGGAGGCAGAAGCGGCGGCTCCGGCCGGTCGGCCGCGCCGGTGACCTCGGGTCTGGTCGTCGGCGCCGACGGGGCGGCGCGGTGCGCCTGGGCGGGCCAGACTCCCGATTACGCGGCCTACCACGACCACGAGTGGGGCCGGCCCGTGCACGGCGAGACGGCGCTGCTCGAGCGGTTCACCCTCGAGGCCTTCCAGTCGGGGCTGTCCTGGCTCACCATCTTGCGCAAGCGCGAGGGCTTTCGCCGGGCTTTCGCCGGGTTCGACGCGGGTCGGGTCGCGGCGTTCGGGGCGGACGACGAGGCCCGGTTGCTCGCGGACGCCTCGATCGTGCGCAACGGCGCCAAGATCCGGGCCGCCATCGGCAACGCCAGGGCCACGGTGGCGCTGCGCGCCGAGGACGGGCTGGACGCGCTGGTCTGGGCGTTCGCGCCAGATCCTTTGCCCCGCCGTCCGCGGTCGCCGGCGGAGGCGCGCTCGACCTCACCCGAGTCGGTTGCCCTGGCCGAGTCCCTGCACCGCAAAGGCTTCAGCTTCGTCGGGCCCACCACGGCCTATGCCGCGATGCAGGCCTGCGGGCTGGTCGACGACCACGTCCAGGGCTGCCACGTGGTGGCCCGGTGCTGACCGAGGTGGCCGGCGCACCGCCGCTCACGCGGCGGCGCACCGACGTCGGGATCGCCCTGGGCGTGTACGCACTGACCCGGCTCTGGGGGGTGGTGCTGATCGACCGGGTCGCCGAGCGGCAGCAGCCGAGTATCTGGACCGGTCCGCGGTCCGGGTACTTCGACATGGCGCAGCTGTGGGACGCCCAGTGGTACAAGATCATCGCCACCCAGGGCTACCCATTGCCCCTGCCGATCGACGCCACCGGCGCCGTGCAGCAGAACCCGTGGGCGTTCTTCCCCGGCTTCCCGTACGCGGTCAAGGCCACGATGGCCGTGACCTCGCTGCCGTTCTCGCCCGCGGCGGTGCTGCTGAACCTCGTGCTGGGGGCGTTCGCGGTGGTCGTGGTGCTGCGGCTGCTGCAGCGGGTGGCCGGCCGGGGCGGTGGGCTCGGGGCCGTCGTCCTGCTCTGCGCGTTCCCGTCGGCGCCCGTGCTGCAGATCGCCTACAGCGAGACGCTGGCGCTGCTGCTGCTCGCCCTGGCGATGCTCTGGCTGGTCGAGCGGCGCTACCTGCTGACCGGTATCGCGGTGCTCGCGCTGGCGCTGACCCGGCCGGTCGCCGCCCCGTTCGCCGTCATGGTGCTGGTGCACCTGGTCGTGCGCTGGCGGGCTCGCCGCACCGACCCGTTGACGGCGCGCGAGAGCGCCGGGGTCATCGTCCTGGGTCTGTTCAGCGCGGTGTCGAGCCTGATCTGGCCGGCGCTGGTGCAGCTGCTCACCGGGATCCCGTCGGCCTACTCACGGATCCAGGGTGCCTGGCGCAGCGGGGGCAAGGTGCAGCGGCCCTACGAGCAGACCCTCGACATCAGCCGGCTGCTCTGGCACGAGGACGGGCCGCGCTGGCTGCTGCTGGGCGCCGTGTGCTTCAGCGGGTTGGTGCTCTCGCCGGTCGGCCGCCGGCTCGGGGCCGAGCTGCGCACCTGGGTGCTGGCCTACCCGGCGTACCTGCTGGCGGTGATCGAGCCGTGGACCAGCACCTACCGCTATGCGATCTTCCTGTTCCCGCTGCTGGTGCTGCCGGGGGCGGTGCGCCGGGCTGGGCCCGTGCTGGTCGTCGCGCTGGCCCTGGCCGGGTTGGTCGGCCAGCTGCGCTGGGTCGACGACCTGCTGCTATTCACCCCACCGGCGGACTACCCGCCGTGAGGCGAGCGGTCGGCCCCGGCTCCCGGATGATTTCCCGCGGGGCGGCAGACACGGGATACTGGGTGGCGACACGTGCAACCGACGCACCGTCGGTCGCGTCCGCGCACAGCGAAAGGGGATCGGCGAATGGCCGCCATGAAGCCCAGGACCGGTGACGGTCCGCTCGAGGTGACCAAGGAAGGTCGCGGCATCGTGATGCGGATGCCGCTCGAGGGTGGTGGGCGTCTCGTGGTCGAGATGACCCCCGTCGAGGCCAACGCCCTCGGCGACGCCCTCAAGACCGCCGCCAGCTGATCCCACAGCGCACCCAAGGCCCCTTCCCGCACGCGGGTCGGGGCCTTCGGTCTGCCCGCTGAGGGGGCCGGCCGGCCTAGCTGCGCTTGACCGCGACGAGCAGCCCGTCGCCGACCGGCAGCAGCGCCGGGCTCAGCCGCTCGTCGTCCCGCACCCGCTTGCCCAGCTCACGCACGGCCGTCGTCGTCTCGTCGCGCTGGGCGGGGTCGGCGACCCGGTCGTGCCACAGGGCGCCCTCGAAGGCCACCGCGCCGCCCGGGCGCAGCAGCCGCAGCGCCTGCTCGAGGTAGTCCTCGTACTCGGGCTTGACGGCGTCGACGAACACCAGGTCGTAGGCGCCGTCGGTGAGGCGCGGCAGCACGTCCAGCGCCCGGCCCGAGATGACCCGCGCCCGGTTGCTGGCGATACCGGCCTCGGTGAAGGCCTCGCGGGCGGCTCGCTGGTGCTCCGGCTCGACGTCGATCGTGGTCAGGACGCCGTCGGCGGGCATCCCCTGCAGCAGCCACAGGCCCGAGACACCGGTGCCGGTGCCGACCTCGACGACCGAGCGGGCGGCCAGGGTCGCCGCGAGCAGCCGCAGCGCCGCCCCGGTGCCCGGCAGCACCGGGTCGCACCCGAGCTCGGCGGCGCGGGCTCTGGCCCGCTCGGCCGGCTCGCTCTCGACCACGAACGACTCGGCGTACGCCCAGCTCGCGGGCTTCTGAGCACTCATCAGGTCTCCAGGATCGGTGCGGCACGGCTACGCCGCAGGCGTCGGCAGGGGACCACCCACCCTAGTGCGGGGAACCCGGTGGCCCGGCGGTCCGTTGCACCCGCAGGACCCGGCTGGGAAACCCGCACGAGACGAGGGATGATGGTGGCCACGCTGCACGACGTCGACCGGGCAACCCGCCCGGGCGGCAGTCCTCACCGGGCCGGAGGTGGCATGACGGCGAACGACGACCCGTCGGACGAGGTCGTGCTGGGCGTCGATGGTCGGGTCGACCACAGCGCCGCGGCACCGTGGGCGCCGCCGTCGTGGGAGCAGGTCGTCCACCAGCACTCCGGTCGCGTGTATCGCCTCGCCTACCGTCTGACGGGCAACGTGCACGACGCGGAGGACCTCACCCAGGAGGTGTTCGTCCGGGTGTTCCGCAGCCTGTCGTCGTACACCCCGGGCACCTTCGAGGGCTGGCTGCACCGGATCACCACGAACCTGTTCCTCGACCAGGTGCGGCGCAAGAAGCGGATCCGCTTCGACGCGATCGCCGACGACGCGCACGAGCGGATGCCAGGGCGCGAGCCCGACCCCTCACGGGCCTACGAGGACACCCACCTGGACGACGACGTGCAGGCCGCTCTGGACGCCCTGTCGCCGGACTTTCGGGCGGCCGTGGTGCTGTGCGACATCGAGGGTCTGTCCTACGAGGAGGTCGCGGCGACGCTGGGCGTCAAGCTCGGCACGGTGCGCTCCCGCATCCACCGCGGCCGGTCCCAGCTGCGCACCGCTCTGGCCCACCGTCGTCCGGTCGGCGGACTCGGCACCGCGGGGGTGACCGAATGATGCAGCGCACCCCGTGCCTCGGCGAGCGATTGAGCGGGCTGGCCGACGGATCGCTCGCGGACGACGTCCGTGACCGCTCGCTCGTGCACGTCGCCGGCTGCGACACCTGCCGAGCGGCCCTGGACGTCGAGCGTCTGCTGGTCGCGCGGGTGCGCCAGCTGCCGGCGCCCGCGCCGTCGGCGGCACTGATGGGGCGGTTGCTCGCCCTGGGTGAGACGGGCGGGCCGCTGCCCCCGCGTGCGGGGCGGGTCGCCGGCACGCCGCGTCAGCCCACCGCCGTCCTGGTCGGGCTCGGTGGCCCGGCGCGCCCGGGTGCGCGTCCGGCCGGCTCCACCCGCCCGCTCGGGCGCCGAGAGACGCGTCGGGCCCGTCGGGTGCTCGTGGCAGCGGCAGGAGTGCTCGGGGTCGGCGTCATCGCGGTCGCCGCCATCGGCAGCTCGCTGCCGACGTCCGGGCCCTCGGTGGTGCCGCCGGTCGACCAGCTGACGGTGCAGCACGGCATCACCGGAAGTGAGAACCCGTTCAGCCAGGCCAGTCTGGTGCGCCTCACGACACCGGGGCCGGTCATCAGGCCGACCGCGGTGCCCGTGCTGCGCCTGGTCGAGACCGGTCGGTGACACCGGCGTGACCACCGGCGCCCACCGCGGGGCGCTGGGACTGCTCGTGCTGGTGTCGTTGCTCGCCGCCGCCGCGCCCGCCACAGCCGACCAGGCCGGTGCTCTGGCGAGCGCGCCGGACGTGCCCCGGTTGCTCGAGCGGGCCAGCGCCGCCCAGCATCAGCTGGCCTACTCGGGCACCCAGATCGTCAGCTCGTGGTCGCCCGACCAGACCGGGTCGGCGCTGCTGGACGTCGTCCACGAGCCGGGCCGGGGACTCACCACCCGCCCGCACGACGCCGACTCGGGCACCACGGGCGAGGTGCACGACGACGACCTGACCACGCCGGACCAGCCGTCCGGGACGGCGTACCTGGCCGAGGCCGCCGAGGGCATGCCGGCACCTCTGTCGCTGCTGCTGGCCCACTACGCGGTCGCCCTCGACCAGGGTGGTCAGGTCGCCGGTCGTCCGGTCACGTCGCTCGTGCTGCGCCGCGGCGCTCGC
>JAABUN010006819.1_pt1 | contig 12834 bp, 12 predicted proteins | sample 5559311 | NCBI WGS metagenome assembly JAABUN01 (sample SAMN10711877, study PRJNA513370) | rock metagenome | isolation source: Antarctica rocks | place: Antarctica: Victoria Land, Siegfried Peak sud | reverse complement strand
TGTCGGCGTCGACGCCGTTGCTGGTCAGCGACACGAGCAGCCGCTGGTCGCGGGCGATCAGGTGGATCCGGCAGCCACTGGCCCCGAGGGATCGAGCGGCCTCGTCGACCATTCTCGGCAGGTCCTCCGGGCGCATGAGGTGCGACTGACGAAGCAATCTCGCGACCACAGGCCCGGTCCGGTCGTCGTGCGGCACGACCGGTCTCCCTTCAGGGCAGCTGGCGCGTACGGGGTCAGCGGCTTCAGGCTAACGGTGCCCGGACCTCAACCCCCGTCGACGGGGACCGGCTCGATCCAGGCGAGGTACATGGTGCGCCCAAGGGCTATCGGGGCCCGCTGTACCAAGAAGCTGGCGGGCACCTCGGTGCCGTCCGCGCGCAGCACGGGCAGGACGAGCGGAACGTCGAGCACGTGCGCCTCACCGGTGGTGAGGTGCCGAGTGTAACCGCTCACGTGGGCTTCGCGCAGCCGAGGCGGGATGAGGGTGACGACGCGGCGTCCGACGAGGTCGTCCACGTCCCAGCCGACGAAGTCCGCAAACAGTCGGCTGACCGCGACGATGCGGTTGGCGTCGTCCGCAGCGACGACGCCCCGGTCGGAATCGCGGACGACCCCGATGTCCCAGCCGCCGAGGTCCGGCTCGCTGTCACGGTCGTGCACATCGACGGTGAACCGGTCCTGATCAGCGCCCGGCCACGGTGACGGTGGAACACCGTCGAGCTGGGCGGTGATCTGCTCGCACGCCCAGTCGCGGACCGCGATGATCTCCGGCAGGCCGGGTCGGGCGAGCAACCGGCCCTGCTCGGCGAGTTCTTCCGCGGCATCAAGGGTGTCTTGCATCGCGCTGAACGTGGGGCCGAGCTCAGCGGAGATCTTCAACTGCAAGTCGAGCGGTTCGGGGACGTCGGGCAGCGGGCTCGGATGTCCCGCCGGCAGCACCCGTCGAGCGGTGCCGGCCCGCTGGGCGTGCTCGACGGCCGCGAGCACGGCGTTCGACACCGTCGACCGGGCCCGGTCGGTCGCCGGGACATCGACCGCGAGCCCGGGGTGTTCGGCGAGGTAGAGCACGAGCTCCCGAAGAAGTGCGTCGTGATGCTGGCGGGCAGCGAGCCACAGCGTCGGCGGCAGCCCCAGCAGGCAGACCGTGTTGCCGAGCGAGGTCGAGGGAACATCGCCGGTCACGCCGTCGAGATCCCACTCGGCGTCGTCCCACGCGGCGAGCAGGGCCTCATCGCTCTGCTCCTCGATCGCGCCGCCGATCGTGAACCACACGGTCTTGCCGTCAAGTCCGACGTCGCTGATGCCATGCGCACTGGTGAGCGCGGCCACCAACGCCATCCCGCGCCCGGTCGTCGCGTGCTCGCCGTAGTCGCGTTGGACCGGAAGGACCGGACTGAAGTCCCGGACCTCGACGCGGACATGGTCCGGCACGATATCGACGGTCAGCTCAATGTCGGAGTGGGCGTGGAGGATGGCGTTCGTGACCACCTCGCTGCACGCGAGCTCTGCCGCATCGGTCCACTGCGGCTGGCCGGCCTCGAGAAGGGCGGTCCGGACGATCTGCCGGGCCACCCTGGTGCTGGTCGATTCACAGGCGAGCGTGGTCGTGAGCCGGCCCCCGCCGACCGGGACGGCGGCGTTCATCCTCGGTAGAACGGGCGTCGGGACACCTGCCGATTGTGCCCCAACAAACGGAGGAAACAAAACGGGACAATGCGGTCACAGCTAAGTGTCAAATACAGGGACTCACGGCGGCGCCAACGGCAGATCATGCTGCGCCGCCCGCGCGACCTCACCCGGCAGCGGCCACGGGTTCGGCAGGCAGCCGTCGAGCTCGGTGCTCTGCTGCGACATCACCAGCGCCGGCTCTCCCGGCACCGGACACTGCGGCGACGGGGGATGCCGCTGCCCGAGCAGATGGCCGAACTCGTGATTGACGAGCATCTGGCGGTAGGTCGCGAGCTGCCCCGTCCACTCCGGCGTCGCGGTGCGCCAGCGGTCGGCGTTCAACGCCACGACCGGCCCGTTCTGGCAGGAGTACAACCCATAGGTCTCGTACGGCAGGCACAGCCGGTCCACCTCGTCCGGCTCGGCCAGCACGATGACGTACGGCGCGTCCGCCGCACGGACCAGACTGAAGCCCGCGCGCTGCCAGCCGCGCGGGTCGGTGAGCGTCGAAACGACGACCTCCTCGACGTCGCTCACGTCCGCGCGTACCTCGATCCGGTAGGGGACCTGGACCGATGCGGGCGATGCGGACACAGACGGGGACGACACCGGCGCGCTCGGTCCGGCCGGCGGCGGGGAGGCGCAGGCGCTGCAGCCGGCGAGCAGTACCACCGCCATTCGCCGCCTCATGTTCACCGGTCTACCCGAGCCGCGCACGGGGCGGCTACCCGCGAATCAGGACCTATTTGTTGTGCACGCCCTCGTGGCCCAGTTGAAGCAGGACCCGTCGCTCATCGCGGTGCGCCGCGTAGGCCTCGACGTCGTCGGTCAGGTCCTCCGACGCTTCCAGCTCGCCGAGCTCGCGGAACTGCGCCGTGAGCTCCGGGACGATCGTCTGCATCGTCAGTCGGCCGAACTGCTCCGGGCTCGGCAAGGCGCCCCCAGCCAGCACCTGGCTGGCGGCCGCCTCGATCGTCTCGCGGCGCTGCGCGCAGACAGCATTCGCCTCCTGCAGGAAGTCCTCCCTGCTGGGCCCGCTCCCGCAGCCGGCCAGGGCGAGAACGACGACGAGCGCCCCTCCCCTCCGGAGCACCGGTCTCACCGTGTCCAAGCCCGTCGTCGAGTCGGCTCGTCGTCGGCAAGCAGGCGCCTCGGGCGCTCGTCGTCCTGCCGGAGCGGGGCGGCAGTGACCGTAACCTGCTTGGCAGCAGGACAGTAAGTGCATGAAGCACCTAGCAGCAGGACCTCTCGACCTACGTGGTCAACAGACCGGAAGTGGTTGCCTCGGCGACGTCGTCCGCGATGACGACGACGTCCTTGTCGGCCCGCTCCAGGAACGAGCCGGCGATCGAGGCCCGGAAGCCACTGGCGCAGTGCACCAGACCGGCCCGGCAGGGACCTCGCCGGTGCGGTCCGGCAGCCGACCAGCATCCGTCCAGCACGTGGTCGCCTATTCGCTTCTCCGTCAGGCGCGCGATTGTGTGACCCGCAGGGTCAAGAAGGAACGACCTTCCGGCAGCTCTGTCCGGGCCCCAAGGTCCTACCTCGCTGGGCGCGCCGAATTCAGAGCTGCAGAGCCGGAAGCCCTCAGCCATAAGTCGATCGGGGCAACGGTCGGCGACCCGAAAGCCCGCCCGGACTATCAGGGCTAGAAGGGAACACCCGCCGTGTGCGTGCGCACGAGCACGCACACCGCGCGACGCCACCAGCCGCGAAAGCCGCCGGCAGGGGGAATCCCGCCGTCGGCGACGGCCTGGCAGTACGAAGAGAGGTTCGACATCGATCGACTTTCGGGTGGAGGGGCGGGCGGCCGGCGGTGCCGTCGCACGGACCGTCAGGTCCGGCGCATCACGGCTTCGGGCGGCAACAGTGCGCGTCGTTGACCACGAGCAGCGTCATGGCCAGCAGGCAACGGCACCAGGCGCCGTCGCTCCCGCTCACTGCCTCTGCGCGCTCCACCGGGACATCGTAGCCCCCGCATCAACCCCGCGGTGTGTAGACCCGGTCCGGGGGTGCCGAAGGCGCACGACGTGCCGTCGACGTGCACGACCTCATCCTCCCAGGGCAGGAGATAGCCCCCGCTGACCAGGTCTTTCATGTAGGTGTACGGGCAGTCTCCGGCTGTGTCCTCCACACCCCAACCGCGATGGGCCTCGCGGAAGAGATCGGCCGGACCTCTGCGGTGATGATCTGCCGGTGACGACAGGGCGGCCCTTGAAGTCGACGATCATCCGTGCCGGAGACGGTAGGCAGCCGGCGTCACGACCGCGTGTCTGCGTGACTACCGGCTGGTCACACGCGGCGCACAGCACACGGCGGGCCGACGTTTCCCGGCCCGAAACGGGGCCGACACACGCGTTGGCGAAGATGTCCTGGTGCGTGCCAACCAGCAGGTCCGGGTCATTCACGGATACCGTCGCGCGTTCCTCATGGCCGGGAAGGGACCAGCACTGCTGCTCATCCACGGTATCGGCGATTCGAGTCGGACGTGGGACGCGGTCCTGCCGCTGCTGGCGAAGCACCACACGGTCATCGCGCCCGACCTGCTCGGACACGGGGACAGCGACAAGCCACGGGCGGACTACTCGCTGGGCGGCTTCGCCAATGGGATGCGCGACCTGCTGCTGCTGCTCGGCATCCCGACGGCCACCGTCGTCGGGCACTCGCTGGGCGGCGGCATCGCGCTGCAGTTCGCCTACCAGTACCCGCAGATGTGCGAACGGCTCATCCTCGTCGCGAGCGGGGGGTTCGGCGCCGAGGTGACGCCGTTGCTCCGCGCCGCCGCCCTGCCTGGTGCGGGACTGGCCATCGCCGCCGCGGTGCGGACACCGGTCCGGCTGCCCCTGCTGACGGCCGCCCGCGTCGCCGGACACCTCGGTCTGCTGGACCGTCACGACGTACGCGGCGCGGGGCTCATGTGGGACGGACTGCAGGACGCGTCCACCCGCAACGCCTTCCTGCGCACCCTGCGCAGCGTCATCGACATTCGCGGTCAGGCAGTGGTCAGTCGCGACCGGCTCTACCTCGCGAACTCCATCCCGATGCTGCTCGTGTGGGGGTCGCGCGACCGAGTGGTGCCCGTCGCTCACGCCCTGGCCGCCGCGCAGGAGCTACCCGGCTGTCATCTCGAGGTGGTGCCGGGGGCCGGCCACCTGCCGCACCACTGCGACCCCGAGCGCTTCACTGCTGCCGTGCGGAGGTTCGTCTCGAGCTCCCCGGCAGCCGCGCATGACGCCCGGGCCTGGCGCGACCTGCTCGCCGCCGGTGGCGGCTCATGAGCGCCTCCCCCGATGTCAGCCGGCTTCCCCATGGGGTGAACACTGGCGGTCCCGTGACCACACCGACCGCAGTACGCGCCCCCGGCACGGTGGACGACGCCCTCCGCGCGGACATCCGGCTGCTGACGACGCTGCTGGGCGAGACGCTCGTCCGCAGCGAAGGACGCGAGCTGCTGGAGCTCGTCGAGCTGGTGCGCAGCGAGGCCAGGTGCGGCGGCCTCACAGTCCTGCCGTCCGACATCGATACGCGGCTGCGTGAGCTGGACCTGCACACGACGATCCGCGTGGTGCGGGCCTTCACGTCCTACTTCCACCTGGCCAATGTCACCGAGCAGGTGCATCGCGGACGGGCACTGCTGAGCCAGCGGGAGAACGGCGTCGGGTGGCTGGAGCGCGCCGCCACGCGCATCGGTGCGGCCGGCATTCCCGCCGACGTCGTCGCGGAGGCGGTCGGGCGGCTGGCCGTACGCCCGGTGCTGACTGCGCACCCGACCGAGGCCGCGCGCCGGTCGATCCTGGACAAGATGCGGCGGGTGGCCGAGCTGCTCGACCAGCCAGGCAGCCCGATCCGTCGCCGCCGCCTCGCCGAGGCGGTCGAACTGCTCTGGCACACCGACGAGCTGCGGTTTGAGCGGCCGGACCCGCTCGACGAGGCGCGCAACGGCGTCTACTACCTCGAGGGCCTGGGCAGCGCCGCGGTCGCGGATGTCCTCGAGGAGCTCCGTGAGCAACTGGCGACGGTCGGCGTCCGGCTGACTCCTCAGGCGCGTCCGCTGACCTTCGGGACCTGGATCGGCGGCGACCGCGACGGGAACCCGAACGTCACGCCCACCATCACGCTCGAGGTGCTGGGACTGCAGGCGGTGCATGGCATCCGGCTCCTGCAGTCGCTGGTCAACGACCTGCGCCGCGAGCTGTCGGTCTCCCAGCGCGTCTCCGGCGCATCAGTGGCGCTGACAACCCGGCTGGAGCAGTCATTGGCGGAGCTGCCCGAGGTCGAGCCCCGCTACCGCCGGCTCAACGCCGAGGAGTCCTACCGGCTCTTCCTCACCTGCGTGGGCACCCGGTTGCAGCTGACCCTCGCCCGCGTAATGGGCAGTCACCGGCACGTTCCCGGTCGTGACTATCGCGACTCAGTGGAGCTGCAGCAGGACCTGCTGCTGCTGCACGAGTCGGTCCGCCAGCATCAGGGTGAGCTGCTCGCTGACGGCGCGGTCGACCGGCTCGTACGCACCGCCGCGAGCACCGGGCTGCTGCTGGCCACGATGGACGTCCGCGAGCACGCCGACAAGCACCATCACGCAGTCGGCCAGCTGCTGGACCGCACCTGGGAGCTGTCGTTCCCCTACGCCGACCTCCCGCGGCGCCACCGCCTGGCCGCACTGTCCAAGGAACTGTCCGGCCGGCGGCCGCTGGCCGGCCACCCGCTGCCGCTCGACGCCGAGGGTGCCCGGACCGCTGAGCTGTTCACCACCATTGCGCAGGCACTCGATGCACTCGGCCCGCAAGCGGTCGAGAGCTACATCGTGTCGATGACGCAAGGAGCCGACGACGTGCTGGCCGCCGTCGTGCTGGCGCGGGAGGCCGGACTGGTCGACCTCGCCAATGGCGTCGCGCGCATCGACTTCGTGCCGCTGCTCGAGATGACGCAGGAGCTGGAAAACGCCGACGTCATCCTCGACGCACTGCTCCGCGATCCGTCCTACCGGCTGCTGGTGTCGTTGCGCGGGGACGTCCAGGAGGTGATGCTCGGCTACTCCGACTCCAACAAGGCGGCTGGGATCACCACCTCGCGCTGGCAGATCCACCGGGCCCAGCGGCGCGCGCGGGACGTCGCCGCCAAGCACGGCGTCCGGCTGCGCTTCTTCCACGGCCGGGGCGGCTCGGTCGGCCGGGGTGGCGGCCCCACCTATGAAGCCGTGATGGCGCTGCCGAACGGCGCCGTGGACGGTGAGCTCAAGGTGACCGAGCAGGGCGAGGTCATCAGCGACAAGTACGCCCTCCCCGTGCTCGCCCGCAACAACCTCGAGCTGCTGCTGGCAGCCGGCCTCGAGGCGACGGTGCTGCACCAGATGCCGCGGCACACCGACGACCAGGTGCAGCAGTGGGACGCGGTCATGGACGAGGTGTCCGACGCCGCGCACATCCGCTATCGAGCGTTCGTCGAGGACCCCGACCTCCCGGCGTACTTCCTGTCCTCGACACCGGTTGAGCTGCTCGCCGACCTGCACATCGGCTCCCGGCCGTCCCGCCGGCCGGACAGCGGCGGCGGCGTCGAGGGTCTGCGGGCCATCCCCTGGGTCTTCGGGTGGACCCAGTCGCGCCAGATCCTGCCCGGCTGGTTCGGGGTGGGCTCGGGCCTCGCCGCGGTGGGGGAGCACCGGGCGGCGCTGCGCGAGATGTACCGCGAATGGCACTTCTTCCAGGCGTTCCTGAGCAATGTGTCCATGACGCTGGTCAAGACCGACCTCTCGATCGCCGAGCGCTACGTCGACCGCCTCGTCGATCCGTCACTGCGACGCCTGTTCGACGTCGTCCGGGACGAGCACGCACGTACTGTCGCCGAGGTCCTTGCCGTGACGGGCGAGAACGAGCTGCTCGGCGGCGACCCGGGCCTGCGCCAGACCCTGCGGACGCGCGACACCTACCTCGAGCCGCTGCACCACCTGCAGATCGAGTTGCTCACCCGCAAGCACGCCGGTGAGCAGGACCCGCTGCTCGCGAGGGCGCTGCTGCTCACCGTCAACGGCATCGCCGCGGGGCTGCGCAACACCGGCTGAACCGGGCTGATCTCCGGTTCCGGTGATGCTCCCGGGCCGCGGCGCGTACATGATGACACCGACCCCGACCAGGCACACGGCCGCGCCGAGGATGTCGTAGCGTCGGGCTGGAGGCCGTCGACGACCCGGCGAGCAGGCCGTAGATGCCGAGGGCCGACCCCAGAGTGCTCGCCTTTCGCTAGGCCGGTGAGGAACGGCAGAGGCAAAGCCGGGCGAGCCCGGGAGCGGAGCGCGTCGCGACGAGGACCCGTTGCAGGGCCCGTTCGTCGAGGACGGCGATGCGCGCCACCGCGTCGAAGGGTCCCGTCGTCGAGGCCGCGTCGATGACGCCCGGAACCTGCTGGAGATACGTCCGCAGCGCCCCGGTGGTGCCCGGGTGGGCCTGGATCAGCAGGTGCGCGCGCACCTCGCCCTCCTGCGCCAGCGGGGTCATGATGCCTCCGGACTCGTTGACTCGCCGCCCACTGTGACGGCAACCTGTTGCCGGCGTGTGTCGTCGCCGTTGAGTCCGGGTGTCGGGAGCCTCCCCCGGTCGTCGTCCGCCCGACACTCGGCGTTGGCCCGCTCGCCACTGCGGCGTCGCCTCAGGGCGGTTGCTTGCCACCGGGCAACCGGCAGCACCGTGTGCAGATGACGACCCGCGCCGGGCTAGCCGCGAGGACGTCGACGTCCAGGCCTTGCCAGTCGACGGGCACGTCCACGACCGACAGACCCAGATCTTTCAGCAGCCGGCGCTGGATGGCGTTGCTCGGGTTTTCGACGGCGATGTAGCGGTGACCTCCTCGCCTCAGCACCGGGTCTACCGCGGGTCGAGGGCTTCCATGACCGTCGCAGCCACGGCGCCGTAGGCGAGATGGGGTCCGAGGTCGGCGGCCCAACTCGACGCCGGCCAGGTCCTCGGGTCGGTGATCTTCAAGGCGGTCATCGGGCCGTTGCCGGCGACCTCGACCGCCAGCGTCGTGACGATCGTGCCGACCAGGATGGTGGGACGCCAGCCGGCGGCCCGGGCCAATCCGTACGCTGCCCCGGCACCGACTCCCGCGGCGATTCCCGTCAGCGCGCCGAGACCCGTCAGCCGATTCGGGCGGGTGTCATCGTCGCCCGGCACCCGCGCGTGGACCACACTCGCGAGTGCCTCGACGGTGTCCTCAGGGGTGCTGCTCGTGGGCCGACCCCGCACCGCCATATCCAGATAGGTCGCGGCGTTCAGGGCGGTGGTGCCGGCAGCACCTGCCGCCGCGCCCAACAGCAGCATTCTGATCATCGAGAGCCTTCCGTCGGAGAACGGGTCCTGCACCCCCCCGACCCTAGGTTTCCACGTCTGGGAGGGCAGGCTCCGATCGGGGATGTACGCGTTGTGTCACAACGCCGGCAGCGGCGCCGTCACGGTCCCGTCATGGTTCGACCAGTCCGGTGTCGGCGAGAAGCTCGCCCTAGTGGGCCGATACTTCATGATCTACGCGCTCGCCGGCACCCTGCTCTGGGTGGGCGGCCTGAAGTTCGCGGCCTACGAAGCCGAAGCGGTCCAGATGTTCGCCGCGGAGAGCCCGCTGCTTTCCTGGCTCTACGACATCTTCGACGTCCGCACGTTCTCCCGGCTGCTCGGCGTCGCCGAGATCTTGGCCGGCGTCGCCATCGCGCTGCGACCTGTCGTGCCCTGGGCATCCGCTGTCGGCGCAGCCTTCGCCATCGTGCTCTTCGGGGTCACGCTCACCTTCTTGTTCAGTAGCCCAGGCGCGTTCCAGGAGGCCTGGCTTCCCGCAGCTGTCACCCGATCCGGGCCAGTTCATCACGAAGGACCTGATGCTGCTCGCGGTGGCGGTCTGGATCTTCGGCGAGTCACTCGCGGCGGCACGTCGTGGCTCGGACTCATCGGTTGGGGCAGGCGTCCGCTGACCACACCTGCGAGCCCAGCGCTCAGCCGGTCCACGGACTGCCCGTCCTGGCATGTCAGCCGCGATGCGGGCGGCCATCGCCATGATGGTCAAGGCCGGATTGGCGCTGCCCTGGGTCGGCAGGCTGCTACCACCCGCGATCCACAGGTTGGGGATCGCGAACGAGCACCCGAACGCATTCACGACACCCTGATCGGCGGACGCCGCCAACCGCGCGCCACAGACGAGGTGCGCATAGCGCTCGACGGTCATCGTGCTGCCGGCGCCGGCAGCACACAGAATCTCCTGTAGGACGTCGGTGGCGGCCTTTACGAGGCTCCGGTCATGGTCACACTGGCTGTAGCTCATCCGCGCGACCGGCAGCTCGTGCCGGTCCGCCTCCGCACCCAGCGTGACCCGGTTGTCCGGCAGCGGTAGGAAGTCGCACACCGCACCGAGCACCGACCATGCACGCAGTCGCGCATGTACCCCGCAGGGCCGCACCCCAGTGCCCTGGCCCCGCGACGTGCTCGCTGTAGGAGATCGGCAGCGGCGCGACCGACTGCAGGCTGAACCCGCGGACGTACGGCTTGGTGGGATCGGTTTCGTAGAAGGCCTCCGATGACACCTCCGGCGGAGGGGCCTTGTACGCGCGGACCTCCTGCGCGAACCGGCCCGCGACCTGGGGAGCCCCCTGCACCATGAGGTAGCGGCCGACCAGGTCGTGGTCGTTGCACATGCCGTCGGGGAAGCGGCGGCATGGTATAAATACAGTAGGGGGGTATGGTTCCAAGTTACTCGCCCGAGACAGGAGCAGATCATGCCCGGTTACGCCAGCAGCAAGGACGACCAGCTCAAGCGTCTGCGCCGCGTCGAGGGTCAGGTCCGCGGGATCGCCAAGATGGTCGAGGACGACAAGTACTGCATCGACGTCCTCACCCAGGTCTCGGCGGCAACCAAGGCTCTGCAGTCATTCGCGCTGGGCCTGCTCGACGAGCACATGGCCCACTGCGTCGTCGACGCCGCGCGGGCCGGCGGGGCCGAGCAGGACGCCAAGCTTCGCGAGGCCTCCGACGCGATCGCCCGCCTGGTCCGCAGCTGATTCCCCATCACACCAAGAGAAGGAGCACTCCGATGAGCACTGCCACCTACACCGTGACCGGCATGACCTGCGGCCACTGCGTCGCCTCCGTCACTGAGGAGGTCTCGGCCCTGTCAGGCGTCACCGACGTCCAGGTCGAGCTCGAGACCGGCCGACTGACCGTCACCGGCGACGCCGCAAAGGATTCGAGCGCCGTCCAGGGCGCCGTCGAAGAGGCCGGCTACGCACTGAGCCCGACCACCAGCTAGCACCGCCCGCACCACACGAGGAGCGTCATGAACACACCCACCCGCCTGGCCGCCTTCGCCGCAGGGCTGGCCGTGGTCTTCGTCGGTGCCGTCGGTGTCGGCAACGCGGTCGGCCCGGTCGGCACCGCAGCGGGTGGTCCCCACGGCGGCGGGCACAGCTCCACGACCGATGCAGAACCCGACGCGGGTCACGGCGGCGGGCACGGCGCCGGCGCCGATCGTCCAGACGCCGACACCGGGCCCCCCGTCAAGGGCCTGTCGGTGTCCACCGACGGCTACACCCTCCAACTGGAGTCACCGACCGCGCCGGTCGGGACGGCGGCGCCGTTCGCTTTCACCATCACCGGCCCGGACGGCCAGCCGGTCACCGACTTCAGGCCCGAGCATGACAAGGAGCTGCACCTGATCGTGGTGCGGCGGGACACGACCGGCTTCCAGCACGTCCACCCCACCCGCGACCCGGCCGGCCGCTGGTCGGTGCCGCTCACCATGGGCAGCGCCGGCGCGTACAAGGTCTTCGCCGACTTCGTTCCCGACGACCGGACAGACTCACTCACGCTGGCGGCCGACTTCGCCTCGGCCGGGAGCGACGAGCCACAGCCGCTGCCCGCCGTGTCCCGGACGGCGACGGTCGATGACTACACCGTCACACTCGACGGCGACCTGACCGCGGGGACGCTGAGTGAGCTGACGCTGTCGGTGAGCAAGGGCGGCCAACCGGTCACCGACCTGCAGCCCTACCTCGCGGCCTACGGACACCTGGTCGCGCTGCGGGTGGGGGACCTCGCCTACCTGCACGTCCACCCCGACGGCGAGCCCGGCGACAGACGCACCGCAGCCGGCCCCGGCATCACCTTCTACGCCGACGTGCCCACCGCCGGTGACTACCGACTCTACCTCGACTTCCAACACCAGAACGTCGTGCGGACAGCGGAGTTCACCGCGACAGCTCGCCAGCAGGAGAGGTCATGACCACCACGAGCACCGGAACCCCCAGCACGGGCACCGACCAGCAGGTCGAGCTCGCCATCACCGGGATGACCTGCGCCTCCTGCGCCAACCGCATCGAGCGCAAGCTCAACAAGCTCGACGGGGTGACAGCGACGGTCAACTACGCCACCGAGAAGGCGAGGGTGAGCTTCGCCGACACCGTCACCCGTGAGCAGCTGGTGGCGGCGGTCGAGCAGGCGGGCTACTCCGCCGCACTGCCAGCACCACCCGCGGACTCGGACTCCGGCGGCGGTGAGGAGCGGGCCGAAGCAGACCCGACCGCTTCGCTGAAGCAGCGCCTGATCGTGTCGGTGCTGCTCACCGTGCCGGTCATCGCGATGGCGATGATCCCGGCGCTGCAGTTCGACGCCTGGCAGTGGCTGTCGCTGACGATGGCGGCGCCGGTGGTTCTCTGGGGCGCGCTGCCCTTCCACCGCGCCGCCTGGACCAACGCCCGGCACGGCGCCGCGACGATGGACACCCTGATCTCGGTCGGCTCGCTCGCGGCCTTCACCTGGTCGCTCTACGCGCTGTTCCTCGGCACCGCAGGCGAGATCGGGATGCGGCACCCGTTCGAGCTGACGATCCAGCGCAGTGACGGAGCCGGCAACATCTACCTCGAGGCCGCGGCCGGCATCACCATGTTCATCCTCGCCGGCCGCTACTTCGAAGCCCGCGCCAAGCGCAGCTCCGGTGCCGCGCTGCGCGCGCTGGTGGAGCTCGGCGCGAAAGACGTGGCGGTCCTGCGGGACGGCGTCGAGACCCGCATCCCGGTCGATGCGCTCGCCGTCGGCGACCTGTTCGTCGTGCGTCCCGGCGAGAAGCTCGCGACCGACGGCGAGATCGTCGAGGGCACCTCGGCGGTCGACGCCAGCATGCTCACCGGCGAGTCGG
>JAABUN010006818.1_pt1 | contig 12838 bp, 13 predicted proteins | sample 5559311 | NCBI WGS metagenome assembly JAABUN01 (sample SAMN10711877, study PRJNA513370) | rock metagenome | isolation source: Antarctica rocks | place: Antarctica: Victoria Land, Siegfried Peak sud | reverse complement strand
CGTCCGGCGAAGGCGCTTTCCGGCAGAACACGGCCGGATACGCCGCCTTCAGACAGGACATGCAGCGCACGACGCTCTCGTCACGCCGCAAGCGGCGCAAACGACACGTTGATGTGGGTGCCCATCTTTCTCATACCGGGGCTGAGCTTTCGATGATGACCCCTCAATCCTGTCGCAATATTCCACAACCGCCCTTATGACATCTGCTAATTCACTAGCCTTTTCTCGAGGACCTGGGGTCGCATCATGGAATTCCGTGGTCGCAAGTAGTTCGAGTGCTGCTACCACTGCGCTTGCCTTGCGGGCTTTAGATTCGCTGCTCAGCTTATTATTTAACGTTAGAGCTATCGTGATTTCTAATATCTCAAAAGTGAGATGAACTTGTCGACCATTTAAAATCGCCCGTGCATCTGTGCTGATAGTACGGAGTAAGTCCAACGTCTTCTTACGGTTTTGTCTGGCCAGCGAGCTGACACCATCTGACACGAAAGCCATTCTAAAATACTGGTGACCGGCAACAACCCGGGCAAGGAGTGCCGGGTTTTTTGGCTTCGGTTTTAACTGCTTGAGCGCTTTGGTTAAGCCGGGTGGTGCCGGGCTTTCGTTGCTAAAGAAATCAACATCTTCTCCCATTTCACCAACGCCTCTCGCTTCTCGGTCAGATACTCGTGCCGGTTGTAGATCCGGTCCACCTTGCCTGCCTCGTGATTCAGCACCTTGCGGGCCACGACCTCGGGGACGCGCAGCTCAGCAAGCTTGCTCCTCACCGTGCGCCGCAGGTCATGGATGGTCCAGCCGCTCGTGCCAGAAAGGCGGTCAAGCTGCTGCTTAGTCTTATTAAAATTGCTGCTGGGGCGCTTGCCGCCGGTGGTGGTGAAAACGAACGCGTCGTCGCCGTATCGCGGGAGTGTGGCCAGCGTGGCGAGCGCGGTCTTGGTCAGCGGCACCGCGTGAGGACGATCCTTCTTCACTCGTTCGCGGGGTATGGTCCACACCGTATCAACGACCTCCCGCCATCGCATTTCGGCCACTTCATTCCGGCGCTGCCCCGTCAGCATCAACATGCGGTACATTGACCCGAACGGCTCCGGGAGTGACAATGTCGCCAACCACACTGCCGCGATTTCAGCGTCACTCAGAACACGGTCACGCTCGACCGTTCGCCCTGGCGGCTTCACACCGTCGCACGGGCTGTTGACAATCATGTCTCGCCCGGCGGCCCAGTTGAACAACATTTTAAGGTAGCGGAGCTGATTGATTGCGGCTTGCGGTTTCCCCTCCCCAACGATCTCGTCGATGAGGTCGATCACGTCCCGACGGCGAATGTCCGCAACTCGCTTCTTGGCAAAGCGACCCATCCTCGAGTGATTAAGGCCGTTGGAAACGTTCTTCCAGGACCTTGCATTCGGTTTCAGATGCTTCTGAACATACGCCTCGACCAGCTCGGCGTAGATTAGCGTCGACTCCTCCCGCGAGCGGTGTTCACGGGCATCTACGCCCTCCTGCGCCTTCCGCATCACATCCAGCGCCGAAGCCCGCGCGTTGGCAAGAGTGACGCGAGGATAGCGCCCGATGGTGCGCCGGGTCAGTTTGCCATTCAGGCGGAACACGACGGAGAATGCCCGAACCTTATTTGCTGACACGCGGAAATGCAGGCCGGGGCACAAGCCATCCACGTACTCAGTGCGGCCCTCTTCAGGGGTCAGTGATGCGGCTCCAAGCCATTTATCGGTGAACCGAACGGTTGCCATTTCTGCCCCTGAGCTTTGAACTGGCGCGTAAGTAAGGCGTGATGTTCAGTCAGTGCAACAGGGTTGAAACTGAGATCACCCCCGTGCACTCGATCAGTCCATGGCATGCCTTATCATGCGGTGGCACGGGGTCTCACGAATAAAAGTGCGACCACAACCTGAATGGCATCTGGGGTAACAGCCGGGGTAACACGGGCGTGTGCTTTGGTGCGTTCTCATGATATTGTATGGTCTAGCGGACAAACCTTGAACGCCTCGAAAGCGTGTTCATGCTATACTATAAAGTTGCTGACCGGCCGGTTGCCAAGGTTGGGGTCGAGGGTTCGAATCCCTTCGCCCGCTCCAATTCCCCCAGAACCGAGGCCGAACCGACGCCTCAGTCCGGCTCCAGCACCACGTGGGGCACGAAGCGCGAGGTGTCGCGCGTGATGAGCGAAGCGTCCTCGCGCACGCCGAGCCCCGCCGCGCGGTCGCCGATCATCCAGGCGCCCAGCACCGCGTGGCGGTCATCGTCTCCGGTGCCGGCGCGAAACAACGGCATGTAGGCCTGCACGATGCGCGGTTCGTCGCCATAGTCGCCGCCCGCGACCTCCACCTCCCGGCCGTCCAGCGTCAGCGCGATGTTCTCGCCCTCTCGTGAAAACACCGGCTTGACGACGAAGCTGGTCAGCTCGGCCGCCGCCGGGTCGCCTTCGGCAAAGGCGGGCAGCAGGTTCGGGTGGCCGGAATGGCGCTCCCACAGCATCGGCAGCACCGCCTTGTTCGACAGCAGCATCTTCCACGGCGGCTCGACAAAGACGCCCGGCCGCAAATGGTCCGCGAACGGCTCGCGGACCATGTCCTCCCATGGGTACAATTTGAAGCAGCGGTCGATCGTGCGGTCGTCGGTGTCGGTGAAGCGGCCGTGCGCGTCCACGCCGATGTCAGACACGTCGATCAACTCGACCCGATGGCCCGCCTGGACCGCGCAGTCCATCAGATAGCGGGTGGTGCCGGTGTCCTCCTCGTTCGCGGTCGCGCAGGCGAAGTGGAAGATGCGGTCGGCGTCCCACTCACCGAACGCCTCGACCAGGCTTTCCTGCAACCAGTTGAACTGGTCGGTGTCGTCGGGCAGCGCGCCGGCCTCGACCTGGTCGATCAGCCAATTGTGCTGAAAGAACGCGGCCTCGAAGATCGAGGTCGGCGTGTCGGCGTTGTATTCCAACAGCTTGGGGTCGCCCTCGCCGGACCAGGCGAGGTCGAAGCGGCCGTAGAGATGCCGGTCGCCCGCCCGCCAACTGTCGCGCACCAAGTCGAATTGCGCCGGCGGAATGTGGAGGCGGGCCAGCGCCGCCTCGTCATCCACGACCGAGTCCACCAGCTCCAGGCACAGCGCGTGCAGTGCCTCGGCGGCCGGTTCGATCGACCCTTCGATCTCCTCCAAGGTGAAGCTGTAGGCGGCGGCGTCCACCCAATAGGGCTCGCCATACAACGTGTGGAAGCCGAAGCCGACGGCGGCCGCCTTGTCCCGCCAGTCAGGCCGTTCGGGCAGGCCGATGCGCTGCATGGCTTAGCCGCCGAACCCGCCGCCGCGGCTCATCCCCCGGCCGCCAAAGCCGCTGCGCGCGGCCGTGCGGGTGTTGACGTTGACCGGCTCCATTCGGGTCACGCCGCCGGGTGCGCGCACGCTGGTGACCGACTGGCCGGTCCGCGTGCGATAGATCGGCGTGCCGGCGTAGCCGTTGTTGCGGCGATAGTCGGAATAGCCGCGCGGATTGGTGATGTTCTGGAGCGCGTTGGCGACGAGAAAGCCGGTGAGGAACGGCGAGAAGCCCGAGCGTTCGCCGCGCTCGTAGGTCGGCTGGCATTTGGCCGCCCCGTACTCGGCCTCGCACGCGGCCTGGTCGGCGAACTTCGGCGCGGTGGCGGTGGCGGCGGTCTGCGCGCGCTCGAACTCGCCCTCGCACACGACCTGGCTGAAACCGCCGGCGGTGCACTCGGCGATGCTGGCGAACTGGCGGTCGGCGGGGGCCGCGTCGCAGGCGGCGAGCGACAGGCCGGCGGCCGCGATGCCTCCCAATGCGAGCGAGTGGCGAGTGCGGGCGGTGAGTCGGCGGGGCGTGGAGCGGGTCATAATCCTTTAATAGGTCATGCAGGCGGCGTTGAGAATGCCGGTGACCAGAGCGATGCCGCCGGCCCACGCGCCCGCCGCCGCTTCGCCGGCCGTGATCCGCGCCGACAGCTTGGGCTGGGTCATGGCGGCCACGGCAAAGGCGAGCAGCTGAACGACCGCGCCGATCGCCGCCCAGATCACGAAATCGAGGATCGAGACCGAGTTGGCGGCGGCGGATGCCAGCGGCAGGCTGAAACCAACCAGCGCGCCCACGTAGGCCGTCGCCGCCGCCCCGTTGCCCGCCGCGATCAACGGCCGCTCGCGGTGGGGCGTGATCAGCGAATAGCCGGCCGCGAAGAGCGCGAGCAACGCCGCGCCGGTGACGAAGTACGCCAGAAAATCGGGCAGCGCCGCCACATATCCGTTCATTGCATCAGTCCCCCAGTTGCCCTCACACCCGTCGCACGTCGGCCGGTCCCAGGCCATAGCCGATCAGGAACTCGATTGCCGCACCCTCGCGCGCCGCGCGTTGATCGAGGTCGCGCTCGATGTTGAGCAGCAGCATCTCCTCGCCAGCGCCCACCGCGCGCGAATAGAGCATGCAGCTTTGGTGGATGCGGCGCGTGGTCGTGCCGTCCGCCACCGTCTCCACGAACTCCACCAAGGGTGCGCGGCCGTCGCCCTCGCCCCAATAGCGGGCGAACTCGATGCCGTCGGCGTTGTAGCTGGCCGCGCCGATCAGGCCGGACGCGCCGGTCCACGCCTCCCAGTCCGCGCGCCCGGCGGGCACCACGCTGTCCCATGGCGCATAGAGGCTGACATCGACCGCGCGCTCCGCCTCCTTGCCGGGCGGAGCGATCACCTGAAGCATCCGGTTGTCGTCGTCGTAATAGCGCGTGAGCCGGTTGTCGGCATCGAGCTCCGCCGTGCCGACGGCGGCCACCAGGAACGGCCCGCCCAAGGGCGCGCCCATCGCCGGCTGTCCGCCTGACAGCGAGGCTTGCAGGCCCAACGTGTCGAGCACGAGCGCACCGCCGATCGCGACCTGCAACGGCCCGAGCTCCGGCGGCAGCTCCGGCGTCGAGTCACGCCGGCCGAACCAGCGGCCGATCACGCCTGCCGTCCGACCACGTTGGTGTGGCCGGTGCGCCCGCCAGTGTCGCCGCCGCCGTGCATTCGTCACCTCCAGAAGCCGCTCGGATCGGCCACCATCGTGCCCAGTGACGCGGTAAACGGCGCGATGGCACCCGGCAAGACGAACGCCAGCGCCACCTCTCGCCCGCATCGCTCGCCGGCGACAGGTCGCCACAGCCGGTCGGCGATCCTCCCCCTTGCGGCCCCGGACAGGTGGTGTAGTCGGAGCCGACGACAATTGGGAGAGCGCATGGTGGACACGGCACCGAGTGAGGGCTGGACTCTCTCCAGCCTGACGGAGCTGTTCGCGTCCGACCCCGACGGGTTGGCCGAGGTCGACGTGTCCGTGTCCGGCGACGCGCTGCGCGTGACCTTGATGGAGCGCGGCGGGTTGGACGTGCTGATCGCGGCGGCGGGCGACCAGGTGCTCGCCAGCGTGCTGATGCTGCCCGCCGACGACGTGCCCGACCGCGCCGGCTTCGAGCGCACGCTGCTGACCGTCCACAAGCTCATCCCGCTCTCCACCTTTGGGATCACGACCGTCGACGGGCGGGAGTGGTACGAGCTGTTCGGATCGCTCTCCGCCCATTCCGACCCGGCGGCGATGGTCCATGAGGTGGCGGTGCTGGCCGCCAACGCGGTCGACGCGGCCGAGTGGGTGCAGGAGTGGATCGCGCGCGGTGGCGCGAATGAGGAGCAGGCGGCATGAGCATCTGGGGCAAGCTGTTCACGGCGATGCGCGGCGGCGCGCACGAGACGGCGGAGAAGGTGGCCGACAGTCAGGCCATGCGCATCCTGGATCAGGAGCTTCGCGACGCCGACGCCGCGCTCCGCCAGGCGCGCGCGGACCTCGCCGGACTGATGGCCAACGCCAAGAAGCTCGAGAAACGCGCCGACGACCTGCGCGACAAGGGCGAGCGCGACACGGCCAACGCGCGCACCGCGCTGACGTCAGGGCGCGAGGATCTGGCGCGCGGGCTGGCCGAGCGGATCGCCACCACGCGCGCCGACCTGTCGCGCGACGAGACCGATTTGCAGGCGATGCGCGGCCAGCAGACGGCGATGATGCGCACGGTCAAGGAGACCGAGGCGCGGATCGCGACCATGAAGCGCGAGGTCGAAAGCGTGAAGGCGACGGACTCGCTGCAACGCGCCCAGACCGCGATCGCGTCGTCGCACTCCGGCGTGAACTCGAAACTGGGCAGCGCGATGGGCTCGCTCGAGCGCATCCGCGACAAGCAGCAGACGATGGCGGCGCGGCTTGAGGCGGGCGACGAGCTGGAGGCGCTGGAGAGCGGTGCCGACCTCGACCAGCAACTGCTGGAGGCCGGCATCGGCGGGCGCTCGACGAGTGCGGACGACATTTTCGCGGAGTTGAGCGGTCCAGCGTCCGCCACGCCGCCCAAGGCGCGGCTGACCGACGAGCGCGAGTGACCGGGTTAATGGGTGGGGCCTGACCGCTCGACCTATCGCGTGACCACGTCGTGCTTCATGCCGACCAGCTTCGCCAGCAGGCGGTTCTGTGCGCCGAAGGGCACGTCCTCCGCTTGCATGGCGTCCTGAAGCAGGCTGACGAGCACGTTCAAGTCTTCGACCTGGAGGCCGAGATCCTTGTGCGTGGCTGCCATGTCGCGGCCGGTGTAGTCGCAGCCGGCGGCCAGCAAGTAACAGACCTGCTCGAACAGGGTGCGGCGCAGGCGAACATTGTCCGTCGCTGCGAAGATCGGGCCGATCCGGGGGTCGGTCTCGGCCGACGCGACCAGTCGGTCGACGATGCGGTGGAGGCCGGCCCGGCCGCCGAACTCGGCCGCCAGACTGGGCGAGCGCACCGGCCGCGCGCCCGCGTTTGCGTTGTCGACCACGTAGGCATTGACCGGGCGCTCGCCGGTGTCCGGGTCGACCGCGACCGGGGCGACGCCGAACTCCGCGTCCCAGTCGATTGGCGGCGCGGCCGGGTCGATCGGCGGCGCGGCCGGGCTGGCGAGCTGGAGCAAAAGCGCGAGTGTCAGCATCAGAACGCCGCCTGTAGAGAGAGGAGAGCCCCGCGCTGACCCGCCAGCGTGGCGATGGGGCCGAGATCGACAGTGGCCGCGGTCAGCGTCAGCGCGGGCGTCGCGGCCCAGGCCGAGAACAGATCGACCGCCGCCCGCTCGCGCGCGAATGCCAGATTGTCCGGCTTGGTCCTCAGCTCGGCTCCGACCATCCACCGGCGGGTCAAGAGCTTGCCGACCGAGCCCTCGAATTGGAGCGACCGCCCGGACCCGGCGCTGCCGAAGCCGAGCAGTCCGCCCTGGTTGGCCTTGGCCCACCGCGCGGTCGCGCTGACCAGCACGCCGGGCGCCATCAGCAGCTTGGTCGCGCTCACCGTCAGGTCGAGGCCGCTCGTCGCGGCCGCCCCGAGCGCGCGAACGAGGGCGGGGTCGCCCGACCGCTTCCACTGCGCGCCCACCGCGATCTGCGGCATCAGGGCCGCGCCATAGACCGCGTCGCCCGCGACCCTCAGCTTGGCCGAGACGATGTCCTGATCGAGCGCGAAGCCCCGGCCAAGGCCGAGCGCCAGCCCCGCCGAGCGCGTGTCGAGCCGCTGGTGGGCGTATCCGACCTCCAGCCGGTCGAACGCGCCGAAGGCCAGCCCGTAGCTGGTCCAACCGAAGTCGGTGAGTTCCATCTGGGTGACGTGGGCTGAGCCGCCGAGACCATTCTCGGCCTCGCGCCCCGCGATCAGCGCCCATGTCGCCAAGCCACCGCCCGACGCGCCCTCGATCGAGGCGACGCCGTTGGTCAGCGGCAACTTGCCACCCTCCCGCAGCTGGTCCTGCGCCATTGCCGGCGACGCGGCGCACACCGCCAGGGCGAAGAGGAGCCGGACCGTCATGCGGCACAGTTCTGACGAACAGTCCTTCGTTTGTGGTTAACGATCCCGCCACCGCTCACTTACCGGAGCTTAACCCGGCAACATTAGAGCGTCGGTCATGCGGATCGCCCCCCTCCTCGCCGTCCTCGCCATCGCCTCCGGGTTGACGCTCGCCGTGCGCACGGAAGCGGCCGGCTCCGCCAGCCATGTCGTGCGCGTGGTGGACGAGCTCGGCGCGCCGGTCGAAGGCGCGGTGGTCGAGCTGCGGACGCCCACCACTCACGCACCCGCCAGCTTTCCGTGGCGCGCCGCGATGGCGCAGAAGGGGCTGGCGTTCGTGCCGGGCACGCTGGTCGTGGCGAAGGGCAGCAGCGTGGCCTTTCCCAACCTCGACCGGGTGCGCCACAGCGTGTACAGCTTCTCCGCGCCGGCGCGCTTCTCGATCGACCTCTACGGCCGCGACCAGTCGCGCTCGCAAAGCTTTCCGGTGGCCGGTACGGTGGCCGTCGGCTGCAAGATCCACGACACCATGCGCGCCACCATCCGGGTCGTGGACACGCCGTTCGCGGGCAAGACCGACGCCAACGGACGCCTGACGCTCGAAGCAGCGCCGGTCGGGGCGGCCACGCTCGTCGTCTGGCACCCGCGCGCGCGAGCGGCGGAGGGGCAGGTGATCGGAGCTGTCGCAACGGCGGTGGGCGGCAGCACCACGACGGTCACGCTGCCGTTGATGCGGTGAGGGCCGTTGGTCCGGTGAGGGCGCCCGCCGCCGCCATGCACTGGCCGGCGCTGCGGTTCGGCTCGCTTCACCAGCGCATCGCAATGATCTACGCCGGCCTGTTCGCGATCATCCTGGGCGGCGTCACCCTGCTGGCGACCGGTGCCACCACCAGCTTCGCCGAACGGTCGATCGTCGGCGACATGGTCGCCAACGCGCGTGTCTTCGACGAGGTGCTGACGGTCCGCGCGCAGCAGATGCGCAGCGCCGGCGACGTGATGTCGGCGGATTGGGGCTTTCGCGAGGCGGTGGCGTTGAGCGACGGGCCGACCGTCGCCTCCGCGCTCGACAGCCTGCGCGGCCGCAGCGGGGTCTCGCTGGCGCTGCTGGTCGATCGAACGGGCCGGGTGATCGGCGGCGACGGCGCGCTCAGCCCGGACGACCGCCTGCGCCTGCGCCAGGGGCTGGAGGACGGGCGGGAGCGCGGTCTCATCCGGCTGAACGGCCGGCTTGCGATGGCGGCGGCCGCGCCCGTGCTGGCACCCGACCGGATCGGCTGGCTGATCCTGGTGCAGGCGTTGAACGAGCGCGAGCTGGCGCGACTGGCCGGCTTGGGCGCGCTCGACCTGCGCGCCACGGTCGCCACCGCCGAGACGATCGACCGCGATCTGGTCGACCGCGCCTCGGTCGTGGAGCGGCGCGAGGACGGCCAGCGCATTCTCTACCGAGTCACCCGGCTGCCGGCGCTGTCCGCCGGCCTGCGCCCGCGCCTGATCCTGCGCCATTCGCTCAGCGACGCGCTGGTGCCGACCCGGCGGTTCACCTGGTCGCTGGTCCTGCTGGGGCTGCTGGCGATTGCGGCGGTCGTGGTCGCGTCTTGGTGGGTGGCGCGGTCGATCACCCGGCCCTTGTCGCGCCTCGACCAGGCGGTCCGGCGGCTGGGGAGCGGCGAGGACGCCAAGCTGGAGGTCGCGTCGGACGACGAGGTCGGCCGGCTGGCCCGGACCTTCAACCACATGGTCGATGCGGTGGCGGACCGGGAGCGCCGGATCGGCCACATGGCGCTGCACGACGCCCTGACCGGCCTGCCCAACCGCAAGCTGTTCGCCGAACAGCTCGACCACGCGCTCGCCCGGCTCGCGCCCGACGAGCGCCTCGCGGTGGCCTATCTCGACCTCGACCGGTTCAAGGCGGTCAACGACACGATGGGGCACCCCGCCGGCGATGCCCTGTTGCGGCTGGTGGCCGAGCGGCTGGTGGCGCACACCCCGGACGCGGTGGTGGCCCGGCTGGGCGGGGACGAGTTCGCGCTCATGCTCAGCCGGATCCCGCGATCGACCGATCTCGCGGCCGTGGCGGACACGATGTTCCGCCAGTTCAACCGCAGCTTCGTGGTCGACGGTCAGCAGGTGGACACCCGCTGTTCGGTCGGCATCGCGGTGGCACCCATGGACGGCGCCGACGGCGACACGCTGGTCAAGAACGCCGACCTGGCCCTTTACCGGGTGAAGGAGGAGGGGCGCGACGGCTATCGCTTCTTCCAGCCGGCGATGGACGAACAGGCGCGCCGCCGACGCTCGACCGAGGTCGATTTGCGCCGCGCGATCCGCGACGGCGGCTTTGAGCTGCACTATCAGCCGCTCTACAACTTTGCCCAGGAGGCGCTGAGCGGGTTCGAGGCGCTGATCCGCTGGCGGCACCCGACGCGCGGACTGATCGCGCCCGACAACTTCATTCCGCTGGCCGAGGAGACGGGGCTGATCGGCGCGATCGGCGACTGGGTCCTGGGCGAGGCCTGCCGCGTCGCCGCCGGCTGGCCCGAACCGCTGCGCGTCGCGATCAACGTGTCGCCCATTCAGATCCGCGACGGCTTCCTCGCCGACAAGGTCGCGGCCGCGCTCACTCGCCACGGGTTGCGGCCGGACCGCCTGGAGATCGAGATCACGGAGAGCGTATTCCTGGACCGCACGGCCGCGACGCTGGCGATGCTGCATCGGCTGCGCGCGTTGGGTGTCCGGATCGCGCTGGACGATTTTGGCACGGGCTACAGCTCGCTCAGCTATCTGCGCTCCTTCCCGTTCGACAAGATCAAGATCGACCGCAGCTTTGTGGCCGAGCTGTCCACCAACCGGGAATCGAGCGCGATCGTGCGCGCGATCACGACGCTGGCCGACGCGCTGGGCATGGAGAGCCTGGCCGAAGGGGTGGAGCACGAGAGCCAGGCCATGCTGCTGCGTCACATCGGCTGCCAGCAGATCCAGGGCTATTGGCTCAGCCGCCCGGTGCCGCTCGCCGACCTGCCGGCGCTGATCGGCGACGGCGACGCGCTCTGGAACCAGCGCCGCGCGGCCTGACGCCCCACAGCCGTCGCGGCGGTTGCAGGCGGGGCAGTTTACAAGCGAATGGCACGCGCACCCTCTTTGGCTCATCACGTCGGCGGGGCAGATAACACACGTTGGGAAAGCCGCGCGTCCGCTGCGTTCATTCGTCCTCCCCCCTGCCACTGCATGCCGTCCGGGAGATCGGCGCGTGCAAGCCCAGACCAGACCTCCTGCCGTCAGAGCGGCTGCCGGCGAGCCAGCGCCAGCGCCAGAGGCGGCACGAGAACCCACATGAGCAGCGGCACGATGGCGATGCGCGTGCCGGGCACGAACGGCATGCGGTCGCTGTAGGTCCAGCCCCATTGGGCGCCGGTCGCCAGCTCCTCGAACAGGACCGTGACCGTCAGGCCGGTGAGCAGATAGACCGCGATTATCCACGTGGCGGGCTTCAGGAGCCAGCGGCGGCAACGGGCGAGCAGGGAGACCACCGAATAGGCGGACACCATCAGCAGGGTGTCACCGAACGTCGCAAGCGTGCAGGCCACTGTCACCTTCTGGAACGGCACGTCGCCCATGTCGTAGAAGGGCATCTGCCACATCTCCCAGACGAAGGCGAAGAGGAAGCCGAACAGCGCGAGGTGGATCTCCGGCTGATCGAACCAGAACCGCCGCAACGGCGCTCGGCGGCCCTGCTCACCCGACGTTGTCATGGGCTCCCGATCTTGCATTTGACGCCGACCCTCAGCATAGGCTTTGAAGTGCTGATTCGCATCTCCTTGCTGCTGGTGTTCGCTTTTTCGCTGATGGCGGCACCTGTCGCCGCCAATTCGGTGGCGTCTCAGGCGAGCTGCATGTCCGACATGGCGGCTTCCGCGTCAACGGACGCGGCTGCGAACTGTTGCGATTGTGCCGCCAAGGACAAGGCACAGCCCTGTCAGACCGACTGCACCACGCCCGCCTCCACGGCCGTGTTGCCTCGCGGCTCGGCCGCGTTGGCGGATGCTGTCGCATCATCTTTGCCGACAGGGTGGACGTACGACCGTTTTCCGCAGGTTTTGCTTCTCCACACCGATCCCCCTCCCAGACTGAGCTGATAGTTCGGCCAGCGTGGCGTTGAACGCCGCGCCCTGGCACTCGTCCTTTTCAGCCTCGTGCCGTCGTGCACGACAGTTGCGTCCTTTCGGGACGTGCGGGAGATACCATGACATCGACACACACTCTGGCAGCTTTGGCCAGTCTTGGCGCCCTGACCGCCTGCAACCCGGCCGCTGATCCCGACACGACCGCGGCGCGGGTCCAGGCGGACAGCGCGGCCGAACGCGTGACCCATCAAGCGACCGGCACGATCCCGGCCATCGGATCTGGCAGCGTCACCATCGATCACGGGCCGGTGGCGAGCCTCGACTGGCCCGCCATGACGATGTCGTTTGCCGTTCCCTCAACCGTGAACGCAGATGGACTTCAGCCGGGCGTGCCGGTCCGCTTCTCGTTCGAGAACGTCGGTGGCGCTTATGCGCTGACCGCGATCGACGATCCGGCCAAGCCATGAGGCGTACGAGCCGCCAGGCCGCCCGATCGCTCGGCTGGGTGGTCCTCTGCGGCGCGAGCCCGGCGCTGGCGCAAGACGTGCTGGCGCTCCCGCAGGCCATCGACCTCGCCTTGTCCGACCAGCCCGCGCTCACCGCCTACGACCGCACCGCCGAGGCGGCGGCGGACGCGGCGGTGGCAGCCGGCCAGTTGCCCGACCCCGAGCTCGTGGTGGCGGTGCGCAATCTGCCGGTGACCGGCGACGGCGCGTTCAGCTTCGGCTCGGCGATGATGACCATGAAGTCGGTCGGCGTTCAGCGGCGGCAGGTGCGCGCGCAGAAACGCCGCGCGCTGTCGGCGCAGGCGCTGGCGCAGGGCGATGTGTCGCTCGCCGAGCAGGAGCTGCTGGCGCGGCGCATCCGGCGCGAGGTGATGCTGTCC
>JAABUN010006816.1_pt1 | contig 12843 bp, 17 predicted proteins | sample 5559311 | NCBI WGS metagenome assembly JAABUN01 (sample SAMN10711877, study PRJNA513370) | rock metagenome | isolation source: Antarctica rocks | place: Antarctica: Victoria Land, Siegfried Peak sud | reverse complement strand
GCTTCTTCATTTCTGTCACGAGCGGCTTCGGCAGCTAGGCGTCTGAGTTCGTCTTCGCTCATGGTGGCGAGGTCGCGGGTGCGCTCTAACAGGCTCAAGCCCGGGGCGCGGGTGAGGTCGGTCATGACATTCTACCCTTCATCCTCAGCCTCTTTGCGCCTCTCGGCGACGAGTTCATCCGCAAGGCTTTCTTCGATGTCGGTGTAGCGCCCCTGTAAACGCTGCAAGAGTACGGTGCGCGACTCCGGCTCCTGGGAGTGTATCTGGTCCTGCGTCTCATCCGAATGCGGGTGGCCCCACAGCTGTCTATTTCGTTCCAGATCGGCCGCTTCGAGTTCCTCGTTGCTCATGATATCTACCTTGCCCTTGAGGGCGCGGAAGCGCCCGAGCCTCTTATGGCGCACATAGCTCTCGGTAGCGATGACAACCGCTTCCTCGAGCCCCTCCACACCCGTAAGCTCGAGGAGCGCGCGGGCGAGGTCATCGTCAAGCTCAACAGAAACGTTCACGTTTCCTCCGCTCCCGGTACCACCACCTGAAGGTGCTCGAAACGTCTGAAATGCTTTTGGTCAAAGGTGTAGACCTCCTTGAAAGGTTGCTCGAGCAACCATGCTGCGTGGTAGGCGTTGATGAAGTCCACATTCTTCTCCTCGAACCACACGACGGCCTGGATAAGGCGGTCCGACGATTCGATCTCGATACCCGGCGTATTGAGGAGCGCTAGCAGCATTCGGGCGATCTCCTCCCTGGGGTGTCCGTAAAAGCTCCTCAAGGTCCACGCCAGCTCAGCGAACACGAGCGGCGTGGTCACCAAGACCAAATCCCCGGCTGCGGCTTGGCGCAGAAGTCGTTCCGAGGCAGCCGCCTGGTCCGGTGGGTCTTGCGTCAAGAAACGCAAAAATAGATTCGTGTCGGCAAAAGCGCTACTCACCTCTAACGACACGTTCTGCCTGTTCTGTGGCAACCTGCTCGCGGATCGCCTCCAAGTCCAACATTTCTTTAGCTTGTACCGCTCCCTTGAAATCGAACAGCGTTTTACGCAAGGGTAATAAAGTCAGCTCACCATTTTTAACAACGAACGCAACTGATTGACCTTCTTCAAGTTGATACTTCAGACGAACGTCTCGTGGTAACGTCATCTGTCCGCGTTTTCCGATTTTGGCAGTCAGTGTCATAACCTAACGATAAACCGAAAGCTTCATCGAAATTGACTTATACAACGCACCATTGGAATAATCGTGTAAATTGAGCATAAAATCAGGCAGAACAGGACGAGGTTGCAAACTCGCTGTATGCTCTGCCCACAAGTTCGTACGTTCACAAGGTTTTTTACATAAAGCCTGTTATGTAAACTATTCAGATTCGTTTCAGTAGGGATTTGCTGCCTTTACACATGTTCAAATACTTTGCCCTATAAAGGCTATACTGGTAGATGAGGTGTTATGAGCACAATCCTTAAATTAGGTCAGAACGGACGTATGATTATACCTGCCGAGCTAAGGCGCGACCTCAAGCTAAAAGAAGGTGACGAGCTGTTGGTCACAGTTGTGGGCAAGCGCCTAGTTTTAGAGACTGAGGCCGCCTTGCTCGAACGTCTCTATGACACGGTCGGTGAACCAGCTGACGGTGAATTGGTAAGCGACTCGCTTCTGCGAGAACGCCGAGAAGAAGCCGAACACGAAGCAGTTGACGTATGAGCGTCGTACACGACGCTTCGAGCCTGTTGGCTGTAGCGTTTCGTGAGCCGGGTGGTGAGGTAGCGCGGGGGGCGCTCAGAGGTAGCCTGATCAGCAGCGTCAACTGGAGTGAGGTCGTCCAGAAGGTCCAAGCTCGAGGTAAAGACGCCAGGCAGCTCGCTGGGCTTTATGCCGGTCTAGGAGTGACTATCGTGCCGTTTAGTATAGAAGCCGCAGAGCGAGCTGCTTTACTTTACGTTAAGACTCCAGCTTTCGGTTTGTCGCTGGGTGACCGGGCGTGCTTGGCGCTTGGGCTAGAGAGCGGTCGTGAAGTCTACACCGCCGACCGTAGATGGACTGAGATTCCGTTGGAGATCAAAGTTACTGCGGTTCGCTGATGAAATCGCCTACATCACACTCGTCGTAGCTAATTTGGAGCGTCTGGAAAGGCTGTCTGCGATATGAAGTAAGTGTGGTGTCTGTCACGTTGCCCGGGAACCATTGTGCCGCGCTAAAACGTCCCCCACGCTTCGCAATAGATAGTACATCGACACTGCCCCCGGGTCAGCGTGCCCCTGACTCCGGTTGCCGAGCCGAGCCGCCCGCCCCTTTTGGCTCTTCATGGTTTTAGTTGCCTCCATACCCTCTTCAGCGGCTGGTAACGCACTCTCCCACGCTTCGGCGAGGGGCCGGTCCGTCGCGTCAGCCAACGCTGCCAGAAAGGGATAAAGCGTATCGAGCATCGTTTTTTGTCCTGGTTCGGCTTTGCCGAGTTTTTTCATACGTTCGTAGCCGATCTGCACAGCTTGGTACACGCCCGTGGTCGTCACCTCGTCCGGGAACTTGTTGCCGATGGTGATAATGAAGATGCCGACCAGTGCACCTGAAGACCCACCCGCCGCGTCTGAAAAGGCTACGCCCGCCTCTGCAAGGATTGCTCCGGCATTTTCGGAGGCCGACATGTCCGCCGATCCCTGCGCCGCTTTGAATCCGCGCACCATACCGATACCGTGGTCACCGTCGCCCGCTACCGCGTCGAGCTTGCCTAAATCGTCCTCGTGCGCGCTGATGACCGAATAAGCGTCTCTAAAAATCGTCTGGATAACCTCAGCAGACATCTCTAACCTCCAATATGGGTGTATGCGGGCGTTGACGCGGGAGCCTGGAGCAGTTCCCGCAACTCGTCGTCGAGCCAGAAAAGCGTGAGTGAGCAGCCCGCCATATCGAGCGACGTGACGACCTGATCAACGATAGGGCGGTATACCTCGAAATCACCTTTTAGCTTTTGATGAACGCTTTTATACAGGACAAACAACTCTTCGGGGCTCGTGCTGCCGAGTGTATTGACGAGCACGCCGACGTGGTTGCCTGCGGCTTCAGGGGCGTCGGCGAGGATACGTTCGACCATCAGGTCGGCGATCTCGTGTGCGGGGAGCAGCTCGCCGATCTCTACGCCGGGTTCGCCGTGAATCCCCAGACCCAGCTCCATCTTGCCCTTTTCGACGGTAAATAGCGGTTCGGATTTGCCGGGGAGGGTACAGCCAGCAAAAGCGACGCCGTAGGTGCGGACGCGTGAGTTGGCGTGTTCGCCGATGCGTTTGACGCTTCTCAGGTCGTCGCCGCGCGCCGCACTCGAGCCCACACATTTGTAGACGTAGAATCCGCCCGCGACGCCGCGCCGTTCGTTCCGCTCTTCGGGGCCGCCCGAGGCTACGTCGTCGGTAACGAGTACCGTTTGAACCGCGACGCCGTCGTCTTCAAGCCGCATCGCCGCCATGTCGAAGTTCATTACGTCGCCCGAATAGTTGCCGTAACAAAGCAAGATACCCGCGCCCCCGTCGACGGCTTTCGCCACGCGGTAAGCTTGCTCACCCGAGGGGCTTGTGAACACGTCTCCAATTACCGACGCGCTCATCATGCCTTCACCGACAACGCCCGCAAAGGTCGGATAGTGACCCGAACCACCGCCGTTGACCACCGAAACCCGACCCTTGGTCGGCGCGCCGAGCGCCATCACCCCCGCCGCACCCTCGACGCGCCGCCAGTAGCGGCTATAAGCTGCCACCATCCCCTCGATAAGTTCTTCCTTGAAGTTTGTAGGATCGTTGACTAGGTTGGCCATGTGTTACTCCTTTTGAGTTGGGATGGGCTTCGCTGTGTTCATAAACTTAAGCGTACTTTCCAGGTCCTTGATTCCCGCGTCTGAGCCCAACCCCATGATAACCAGAGCAGCAGCAGCTGTCCCAAACCGCCCCGCCGCCGCTAAGCTCCAGCCTTTGGAGAGCCCAACGATAAACCCCGCACAGTAGGCGTCCCCGCACCCTGTCGAGTCCACCACCGGAACGTCGAAAGCCGGTAGGCGAATTTCATCCACGCCCAGCCTCGCAACGCTGCTGCCCGCCTCGCCCATCTTAAACACGGTATGACGGACACCCCTTTGCAAGAAAAATTCGATGACCTCTTCGCGTCGCTCTAACCCGCAAATCATCCGCGCTTCGTCGAGTCCCGGCATAAAGTAATCAATATGTGGGAGACAAGGCTCTATAACGTCGAGCAAATCGTCACGCTGAACCGCGATCATGTCGAGGGTAGTGGTGACGCCCTTTGCTTTGGCAAATCTAAGAACCTCTGCCGTCGGCTCGCCGTCGAGCTTCGGCATGAGGTAGGTGCCGCCGACGTGTAAAAAGTCGGCGTCTGCGATCATGTCAAAGTCAATGTCGTCGAGGCTCAGCTCAGCGTTTGCGCCTAACACATGGATGGCGGGGCGTTCACCATTCGGACGAATCGGCAGCATCGTTGCTGAGGTCTGTACACCTTCTTTACGTTTCAAATACGTGGTGTTGATTCCGTAACGGCTCATCGTATCTACGACGAAGTTGCCGAGTTCGTCGGTACCGACAGCGCCCATCGCCGTCACGTCTACGCCTAACTTAGCGAGATCAACGCTCGTACCCGCTGCCGTACCCGCTACCGTCAAACGAATCTCTTCAATCACGTCGAGATGTTGCCCTTCGGGTATACGCGTGACGTGACGCCCCAAGATGTCGAGGATGTGAATGCCAAGAGACACAACTTTTGCCACTACGGGCTCCTTTCAGAGACAGAAATAGAGCTTTGAACAGCTCGCCGCGCCTCTAGAGAAAGCGCCAACACCCGTAAAAAACCTGTCGCTCGCCACGCCGCCCGCCCGACGAAAAGTCCGTCTGTTTCAGGCAGACTTGCGTACGCCGCGCAGTTTTCCTCGTTGACGCTGCCGCCGTACAGAACGGGAACGTCGTGTGCGAAAAGTGTTCGCAGCGTCTTTCGGACGCCCCGCAAACTCGCCCGAACCTCGCCTGGTTTAGCCTCTCGTCCGCACGCTCCAATGGCCCAGACGGGTTCGTAGGCGACCAGAAGGCGCTCGGCTCCAGGCCCGCCGAGCCCGCTCAGGGCGGTCTCGAGCTGTGCGCTCACCACCTCTATTCCAGTTCCCCGCTCTTTTTCCAACCCAGTTTCACCCACGCACAGCAGCACCCGCAGACCGCGCCGCGCTGCGCTCTCGACCTTCTTGCGTATCAGTTCGTCCGTTTCGCCGAAAGTGTGGCGGCGTTCGGCGTGACCAAGTAGCACCATCTCGGTACCGAGCGCCCTCAACATGACCGGCGAGATCTCGCCCGTATACGCGCCCTCGTCGGCCCAGTGCATGTTTTGCGCGCCGAGCCAGAGCCTTTCGGTGCACGCGCTTAGACCCGGAAGCGAGGTGAAGGGTGGCAGCACAAAGGGCTGTAGATTCGTGCCTCGGTAGACCTTGAGTCCTGCCTCAAGCGCCTCTACGAACGCTGTGGTCTGGGCGGGCGTCCCGTGCATCTTAAGGTTGGTACCGAAAAAAAACGTCATCAGCCGACAGTCGCCGCCAGCCGCTGCCCGTCCTGGCTAAAGAGCGTAACGGCCTCCAGCGGTATCTGAACCCATACCTCGCTGCCGGTTACAGTGTTTGAGGGTGGCACTTTTGCTTTGAATGTCGCTTCATCGACGCGCAACGTCAGCAGATGTTGCCCGCCGATCACCACCGCACGCTGCGTTACCTGCGCCCGCACCGCGCCCGACCTAGCGTTCGCCGTGACTTGCACACGTTCTGGCCGTATTCCGACGAGCACCACACCCGTGACTTCACCGTCTCCCCGAACGGGTACCGGCGAAGCGAACAGGGGCGCGTGAAGCCGACCATTCCGAAGCGTGTGTGCGACGAAGTTCATTCCCGGATTACCGAGAAACCAGCCGCCGAAACGCTCGCTCGGGTTTTTGTAAACCGCGTCTGGAGAACCTCGCTGAATGACCTCGCCGTCACGCATCAGGGCGATCTCGTCGGCGAGCGTCATCGCCTCGGTCTGATCGTGGGTGACGTAGACGATGGTCTGCTTGTGCTGACGAGTCAGGTTTTTAAGCGCCGTCTTGAGCTGCACTTTGGCTTCGGCGTCGACATTGGTGATGGGTTCGTCGAACAAGATGATGCGGGGCCGCCGCGCTACTGCCCGCGCCACCGCGACCTTTTGCAGGGTGCCGTTGTCGAGGGTGGCGACCTTTTTGCGGGCGCTGCTCCCCAGCTCGAGCGTCTCGAGCACTTCTTCTACACGCATCCGGCGCTCCCGTTTAGAGAGTCCGGTCTCTTTCAGCGGCAGTTCGACGTTGCCGAACACGTCCATTCCCCGGTACACAACCGGATACTGAAAAACCATGCCGATGTTCCGGCGGCTCGGCGAGAGGTCGGTAACGCGTTCGTCACCGAAGTAGATATCGCCACTCGAGGGTTTTTCCAAGCCTGCAATCATCCGCATCAGCGTGGTTTTGCCGCACCCTGAGGGGCCGAGCAAACAGGTCACAGATGAGCTTGGAAAGCTTAAGGTCAGGTCTTTGACCGCCGTAACTTCGGCTTCTTCGGTACGGAAAGTCTTCCTTAGTCCCTCGAGCTTGATCTCAGCCACGCGCCGTCACCGCACGTCCCGCTCGCGCCAGACGTCGGCCCGAAGCGGAGTAGATCATGACGTTTTCAGACGCGACCGTAGCCGTGACCGGACCCTCTGCCAGCCCTGCTAACGCGTCGTAACGAACGACCGAGGTGAGCAGCAGGTTTTTGGCCTGAAGGTACGCAACGAACTCGCCGCCCAGATTTTCTATCAGTGTCAACTCAGCGGCAAAGCTCAGAGGACCGGCGTTAGGAGCTCGGTGAAACCGAACATCTTGTGGGCGAATGGCGACTAGCACCTCCTCGCCCGGGTTGGTGGCGGGCAGGTTGGTTACGGGCAGCTCGAACAGGGGGGTCTTGAGGATGTGGGCTGAACCGTGGGGTTCTAGCCGCCCCGAAATGATGTTGGCTTTGGGAAACCCAAGCAGCGCTACCGTCTTTACGTGCTGCGGCGTGTTGTAGACCGTCTCAAAGTCACCGGCTTCAACTACGCGCCCTTCCGCCAGAATCTGCACGTCGTCGGCGAGCATCTGCGCTTCCAACGTGTCTGCTGTGGCGTAGACGAAGGTCGCCCTCAGAGTTTGTTGCAGCTTTCGAAAGTCGTCGAAAAGCTGTTCGCGCAGCTTGAAGTCGAGGCCTGTCAGAGGATCGTCGAGGACGAACACTTCGGTTTGTTTAACGACGCCACGCGCAATAGCTACCCGCTGTTTTTGCCCCCCCGAAAGCTGATCGGGTGACTTTTGGAGCAGGTCGCCGATACCAAGAGACGCCGCAGCTTCGCGTACAGCAGTATCGGTCTCGCTCCGGGTTGCGCGGGCAAGTTTGAGAGGGTAGGCGATGTTGTCGAACACGCTGAGGTGAGGGTAAAGGGCGAACGACTGCGGCACATAACCGATATTGCGCTCCCCGGCAGGGGTTCGTGAGACGTCATCACCGCGCAACCAGACCCGCCCCGAAGTCGGGGTTTCAAGGCCCATGATTAGGCGTAGTAACGTCGATTTTCCGCTCGCAGGCGCGCCCAAAAGCACAGTAAAACTGCCCTCCCGCACCTCCAGGTCGGTGGCGTCTAGCACCACCTCACGCCCGTAACGTTTCGTCACGCCCTCGAGCCGCACTGCCACGCTCATCAGCGTCCCAACTGCGTTAGAATGGGCGCGAGCACGATGCCGAGCCCGAACACGATCCCCACCACGACCGTTGCGACGCCTAGCAGCCGCAGCGACACGCCGAAACCTGCGCTCGGCGGAATGTTGCCGAAAGCGATCTGCAACAGTGATGAGACGATTAAAGTACTTAGGCCGACCTGATAGAGCAGCAGCCCCAGGTCAATCTCGACGCCGCCGACCTCGAAAAATGTGGTCAGCTGCTGCGTAATAAGCACAAAGCTCGCCAGCATCACCCACACCAGCAGCGCCTGCATCCTCGAGGCGAAAGTGGGCCTAAAGTAGGTTTTACCCATGACGGGTTCGTTCATACCTCACCCCTTACGGTTCCGAAGGTCATCCCTACCAAAAGATACTTCTGAAACGCGAAGATAAGCAGAATCGGCAGCAACATATACACCGACGTAAGTGTCGCCATAAACGTCCAGTCCACTCCTGCGTTGGCGTACAGGTTGGTCGCCAGCAGCACGGGAATGGTCGTGCTTTTGGGGCCGCCGACGATAAAGTTAAACAGAAATTCGTTCCAAACGAAGATCAGGTTAAAAATGAAGGCGGCGATCAGTCCGGGACGTACCTGCGGCAACACCACCCGAAAAAGCGTATGCCACCGCGAGCCACCGTTGACGAGCGCGGTTTCGTCGAAACGCGTCGATACCCCGTCGATAAAACCCTTGAGAATCCATACCGAAAAGGGAATGCTGAACATCGTGTAAAACATCACTACGCCCCACCAAGACCCCTTCCAGCCAAACGCCACGTACATTAGGTAGACGGGGATGATCACCGCCGCCGCCGGAACCATCCGCACCGAAAGCAGCAAAAACATGGTCAGGTCGGTTCCCCGTGGTCGAAACCGCGAAAAGCTGTAAGCGGCCAAAAATGCCACGATGATAGCGACAGAAAGCGCCGTTAGCGAGATCAGAACGCTGTTGATAAAATAAGGCAAGACGTTCGGGCGCGCCAGCAAATCCTGATAGTTTGCGAGCGTCGGCGTAAAAAAGAACTGGGGTGGCGTCGCCAAAATGCCGCGAACCGTCTTGAACGAACTTAAGAAGATCCACAGTACCGGCGCGAAAAAAACCAGCGCCACGAGCCACAATATGCTGTGATAGAGACTCTTCAAGAAACGACCTCCTGCTGACGGCTATTGAGGTTTAAGATGTACAAATAGACCGAGGTAAAGGCGATGGCGGTCAGCAGCAAAACGAGCGCCAGCGCCGACGAGCGGCCCATCTGAAACGAATCGAAGGCGTTGCGGTAGAGCGACAAGGCGACGAGTTCGGTGGTGTTGCCGGGGCCGCCCTGCGTCATCAGATAAATCAGGTCCATTGTCTTAAACGACTCGATAGTTCGTAGCAAAATACCCAGCATCAGGATGAATTTAGCGCGCGGCAAGATGATATGCCAAAACCGTCGCCGCCACGACAGGCGGTCGATCTCGGCAGCCTCCAGTTCGGCTTGTGGTACCGACCCGAGCGCGGCTAGGGTGATGAGGATCATAAACGGCGTCCACATCCACACGTCTACAGCTAAAACTGACGCGAACGCCCACTGCCGGTCGCCGACAAAATCGATGTTGACGCCGAAGAACCCCAGAAAGTAGTTGTAGATTCCGAAGGTCGGTTCGTAGAGGTACTGGTAAAACGCGCCCACCGCGACCGGCGTGATGATCATCGGGGTAAAGAGCAGGGTGAGCGCGACGCGGCGACCGGGTAGGCTCGAGCTGCCCCAAAACAAGAGGCCTAAAAGTGCGCCCAAAACCGTCTCGATACCGACGCTCAGCGCTACCCACACGAACGTCCGTGACAGGCTCTCCCAAACACTGAAATCGAAAAAAATATCGTCGAAGTTGCCCAAGCCGGTAAAACTCGGGGCAGCTGCGGACTTGAGCGAATAGTCGTAAAAACTCAGTCCGACAAGCCACAATACCGGAATCACGTTCCAGATCAGAAAAAACAGTAGCGCGGGCAAAACCAGCAGCAGCGGAAACAACCGCGCGTCGTCTAAGAGTCGCCCCAGTTTCTGCCCAACCGAGGGGCGGCGCGGCGTGTCAGTCTGGGTTCGTGCGTCAGCCACGAGTTACCTCACACATAAGCTCACGCATAAATCCTCCTGAGAACGTGTGGCGCGAGCCCGGTAGGCTGAAGAGTTCGACGTATTACACATTTATGGGTAAGTATAGCCAACGGGAAAGCCTTTCAGAAAGGTGCGCGCGTGGATTAAAAGTCCACGCGCTCCAGTAGCTAGCGCAAGCGGGCGCGGCGGCACTCTCTCGAGGGCTCGATATCGCTACGTCCGGCGTCGCTTAGAATCTTCTGCTGCTCACAGGCAATCCAGGTCAACGTGTTGAGCGGGTCGTCGACCTGACCCGAGGTAAAGGCGGTAAACCCTTCTTGCTGCGCGGCCAGCATTTCCGAATACGTGGGTTCGTGCCAGAAGTCGCGGGCGCGGTCGTCTTGGAGCATATAGGCGTAGGCGCGGTTCCAAGGGTTGAGCGCCTCGAATTCGGTGTCGGTCAGAGCCTGCTCAGTAGTGGGGTTACCGCCGCGACGGGCGAACTCGAGCTGTGTTTCGGGCAGGTACCACCATTTGAGAAAGTCTACGGCTACACGCTGCTGCTCAGGGGTGTTAAAGGCGTTTAAGACCCACGGTTGCCCCCCCATCGAATAGGTGCGGTCGGTAGAACCGTCTGCGCGCTCGAACACCGGTGGCGGCACCACAAGCACGTCGTCGCGGTTTTCATCGGTAATCATCCCCAAGCCTACGGCGGCCCACTGAAACGCAGTCGCCACCTTGCCCTGTGCGAAGATATCGACGACCTCGGCGATACCGTAGTTCTGCGCGCCCGGCGGCATATAGTCGAGCATCCGCTTGTTCCACGTCATCGCCTCGGCGTTGACCTCAGTGTTCAGAATCCCTTCGATCTGCCCGCTTTCTTGGTCCCATATGTCCCCACCCAGCGAGAACATAAATGGGTAGAGGTTCATCGACGCGTAGTCGTACTCTTTGGCAAACTGCATCGCGGAGCCGAACAAGCCTTCTTCGGGGCGATTGAAAAATGCCGCGATATCTTCGTACTCGGTCATAGTGAGCGTCTCGAAGTCCTCGAACGCCTGCGGCAACGGGCGACCGTATTCAGCCTCGAACGCCTCTCTTTCGGCAGAGTCCTCGAAGAGGTCTTTGCGGATAAAAAGCACCATCACGTCGCCCTCTTGTGGTAGACCCCAGAGCTGATCGCTACCGTCGGGATAGGTCATATAGGTGCTAACCACGATTGGGTCGTACCACGCGATATCGAGTTCGGGGTTTTCGGCGATAATCTCGTTCATATTGACGATCCAGCCCGGTTCGGCAAACGCGCCCAACCACTGGCTATCGCTGATAATGATGTTGAACTCGTTTGAGCGAGTAGCAAGCGAAGCGGCGGCCTTTTGGAAAAGCTGCGAAAAGGGCGCTTCGGAAAAGGTAAAACTTACGTCGTAACCGAAGTTTTCCTCGGCGTAGGGGGCGAACAACTCCTGCGCCATCTCAACGCCTAGACTGCTCGGCAACCAGCCGCCGATTCCCAGGATGGTCATATCGAAAGACTGTCCGCTCAGCGGGTGATCTTCTTGGGCTAGCGCGCCGAGCGGCATCATTAAACAGAGAGCAAAACAAAGTGAACGTAGCGGTCTGTGCATATGGACTCCTTTTCGCGTTGTCAGTACCAGGCTTAAACAGTGGAAGCGGGACCCATCAGTTACGTCATAACGAACCTCCGGTCTACGACTTACGACCTAGCGGTAGCGTGCTCTTTTTCTATCGCGGCGATCTTGTCCACTTTGCGTCTCGAGCCTCCCTCTTGAAATTCTGATTCGAGCCAGGCGTCGACGATTTTCGTTGCCAACGCCTCGCCCACCACCTTTGCTCCCATCGTCAGAATTTGCGCGTTGTTGCTCTTGCGGGCACGCTCGGCGGAGTAGGTATCGTGAGCTTGCGCGGCGCTGACGCCTGGCACTTTGTTGGCGGTGATCGCCATACCAATACCCGTCCCGCAGATCAAAATGCCACGCTTTATGGGGTCCTCAGCAACGCTTTTGGCGAGTTCACCTGCAATATCGGGGTAGTCGACAGGATCAGACGAAGAAGGCCCGAAATCCACAATCTCGATACCTTTCTCCTCTAAATGCTCCTTGATGACCTCTTTAAGGGCGTAACCCGCGTGGTCCGCTCCGATAGCAACTTTTGTTCCGTTCACATAAACTCCCTTGAAGAATTCGCTCTCGCTAGGCACCACCTCTCTGGTTATGATCTGGCGAACAGAGGCTGCGTAACTGTTATAGCTTTCACCTCATATACTCTTCCCCCCTGTCAGCGTTTGTACACCCTTCGCTGTGACAAGGTGTCTCATGTAACAAATGTTAGAAGAGCTTGACTTATGCTGTTTGCGTCTTTATTATGGGCTACGCCCGCTTTAAATGTCAAGCAGCCAAGCGCACTTAGCCGAGCAGCTTGGGTCACCGATACACATACGCTCCAAAATAGAAAAAGGGGAACGCAGGTTGAGAGAATGTTATGACGGCTCCTAAACGAGCGAAACGGACTGGCGCTGTCGATTCCATAACTGAGCTTACGGTCGGTGACCGCATCTTCGACAGTTTGTTGGGTGAAACGGACCTCATCATCCACGCGGCCTGGCTCTATTATCACGAGTCCTTGACGCAGGCCGAGGTCGCACAACGTTTGGGCATCTCGCGCCCTTCAGTAACGAACCTGCTGGCTAGAGCTAGAGAGGAGGGCGTCGTACGTATAGGCGTCCGTCCGGACTATTTAAGCACTCTCACGCTTGCCAAAGAGGTCCGCAAAACCTTTGGACTTCAAGACGCCCTTATTGTGCCGAGCCAAGCTGAGCGGGGTGCGCTTTACCGAAGTTTGGGGCGAGCGGGAGCGCTCTACTTAAGTACATCCCGCATATACTTTGAGGAATGGCAAAACCGTTACGCTTTCTCAGCCTTACACCCGAGCAAGACAAGGTTTTACGCGAGCTCGAGTTGACTCCGCATATCAACGCCAAAGTCCGGTT
>JAABUN010006813.1_pt1 | contig 12847 bp, 10 predicted proteins | sample 5559311 | NCBI WGS metagenome assembly JAABUN01 (sample SAMN10711877, study PRJNA513370) | rock metagenome | isolation source: Antarctica rocks | place: Antarctica: Victoria Land, Siegfried Peak sud | reverse complement strand
GGTCCTCACCAACCAGCCGGGGCACGTTCTGAGGCCAGAGATCGAATCTCAGGCGGCGACAGTGCTCACCGGCCAGCGGGCTCGGAACCAAGTCCTAACCGACCTGGTCGACTCCCATTAGGCGGCGGGCGGCTCGGTGACGAAGTCGATGAGCTCCTCGACGGCGCCGATGAGCGCCGGCTCCAGGTCGGTCCAGCTCGTGACCCGGCCCAGCAGGCGCTTCCAGAACCGGCCGGGCTCGTCGTCGACGCCCAGGCGGGCCAGCACGCCCACCTTCCAGTTCTCGCCTCGGGGCACCTCGGGCCAGGCGGCGAGGCCCAGGACCGACGGCTTCACCGCCTGCCACACATCGACGTAGGGGTGGCCGGTGACGAGCACATCAGGGTGGCGGACGGCGGCGGCCATGCGGGTCTCCTTGGACCCGTCGACCAAGTGGTCGAGGAGGATCCCGAGGCGACGGCCCGACTTCGGCGCGAACGAACGGACCACGTGGTCGAGGTGGTCGGCGCCGTCGAGGCGCTCCACCACGACGCCCTCGGCCCGCAGGTCGTCGCCCCAGACCTTCTCGACCAGCTCGGCGTCGTGGACGCCCTCCACCAGGATGCGACTGGCCCGGGCCACCTGCGCTGGGGACCGGGGCAGGGCCACCGACCCCGACGCCGTGCGGGCCGGCGTCGCAGCCGCAGTGCCCGGCACCGGCCGGCGCGGTTCCACCAGCGTGACCACCTGGCCGTCGACCTCGAACCCGCCGGTCAGCATGGTCATGCGGTGCTCGAAGCCGCGCCGGTCGCGCACCTGCAGCACCCCGTTGAGGATCCCCACGACCACGCCGCTGATGGGCGTCCCCCGCTGCTTCACCGCTAGCCCGGCCCGGGCCGGCACCGCGGGGTAACGACGACGTGGGTTCTTCGGCCCGTCGAGATCGATGGGCTCGCCGATGCCCCGGGCGACTCGTCGGGGAGAAGGGCCAGCCACGCCCAGAGGCTACGAGGACCCGCTCCGGTCCCCGTCCTCCGACCCCCTCACTTGGTGGAAAACGATGGAGGGATCAGACATCGTCCAGGTCGCAAGGCATCGGGTTAGGCGAGGGTTCCCCGATGAGTGCACTAGCCCCGGGCTAGGGGCCATTGAAGCTCGCTCGAGAAAACCTTCTCGGTTTAGTCAGGCGACCCAGCTCTTGAGCAGTTCCGTCTTCTCGCCTTCGAACTCCAGGTAGGTCTTGTTCCGGAACGAGCCCTCGAGGGAGATCGCGAACGGTCGGGGGCTGACATCGCCCGCGCCGGGTAGCTCTCCCCGGAGGTGGTGGCTACCCATCGACTTGTCGACTTCATCGACCTTGGCACCGTCGACGAGCAACCGGTACTGGTTCGCCGCCAGACCTTGGTGACCTTCGACCTCGATCTTGTGCCCTTCCAGGTCGAACTCGATCCGGAAGTCGGTCATCGTCTTTTCGACTTCAATGTCGGTCGGTTCGCTCATTCTTCCCCCATACCCCTCGTATGCCGGCGGGAAACCCCTGGCGTGGAACACGGCCGCGCCGTGGCGTGCTCAGACGGTGGCGCGGCGGGCCGGGAACCGTTCTGGGTCTGGCGTGGAGCGTGGCTGCGCCGTGGGGTGCTCAGAACGGTGGCGCGACCGCGTCGACGGTGCCGGAGACTCGCAGGGGTGCGTAGCCTCACGCCATGCCCGCATCCGCCTGGTCGGTCGCCCCGTCCGGTCCGCTCCGGGGTGACGTGTTCGTCCGGGGCTCCAAGAACGCCGTCACCAAGCACATGGTGGCGGCGCTGCTGGGCAAGGGCCCGAGCACCATCCGCCGGGTCCCCGAGGTGGGCGACGTGGCCATCACGGCCGACATCCTTCGCTCGCTCGGCGTCGGGGTCCACCACGACCTGACCGCAGGGGAGATCACCGTCGAGCCCCACGACGGGGTCACCACCGAGGTCCCCCTTTCGTTCAGTGGCCTCAACCGCATCCCGATCCTGCTGGTCGGTCCGCTCCTGCACCGCAGCGGCGAGGCGTTCGTGCCCATGGTGGGCGGCGACCAGATCGGCCGGCGGCCGGTCGACTTCCACATCGACGCCTTGCGCGCCCTGGGCGCCGAGATCGACGTGCGCTCCGACGGCATCGCCGCCAAGGCCACCCGGCTCAAGGGGGCCAGGATCGAGCTGCCGTACCCCAGCGTGGGTGCCACCGAGACCGTGCTGCTGTCGGCCACCCTCGCCGAGGGCCGGACCGTGTTGCGCAACGCCGCCACCGAGCCCGAGGTCATCGAGCTGGCCCTGTTCCTCCAGCGCATGGGCGCCCGCATCGAGCTCTCTCCCGCCCGCAAGATCACCATCGACGGCGTCGAGTCGCTCAGGGGTGCGCAGACGACCCTGGCCGGAGACCGCAACGAAGCCTTCAGCTACCTGGTGGCCGGGCTCGTGACCGGGGGCCAGGTCAGGGTCCATGACTGCCCACAGGACCGCATCGTGACCGCCATCACCACCCTGAACCGCATGGGCGCCCGCTTCGACATCACTGACGACTACATCCAGGCGTCGGCGCCCGGCGGCCTCCACCACGCAGCGGTGCAGACTGGCACCCACCCCGGCTTCATGACCGACTGGCAGACCCCGCTGGTGGTGCTGTTCACCCAGGCCGACGGCATGTCGGTCCTGCACGAGACCGTCTACGAGGACCGCCTGGTGTACGTGCCGGCACTGCAGCAGATGGGTGCCGAGATCGAGCTGTTCTCCACCTGCCTGGGTGGCGAGTCGTGCCGCTTCCACGACACCAACGCGCTGCACTCGGCGATCGTCAAGGGCGTGACCAAGTTGCGCGGCGCGGCGGTCGACGTGCCCGACGTGCGCGCGGGTTTCTCGTCGGTCATCGCCGCCGCCATCGCCGAGGGCCCCTCGACCATCACCGGCATCCACCACCTCGAGCGCGGCTATCACCGTCCCGCCGAGCAGTTCGCCGAGCTCGGCCTCCCCATCACGCCGGTCGGCTGATCTTCGGCTGTTTCCATTGTCTTTCGTTCGTGGCCCCGGTAGTATCCGGCCCATGACCGCGATCGAACGGACCAGTGGAGCCGGCCCTTTCACTTGGGCCGACATCGAGGGGGAGCCCGAAGACGGGCTCCGGCGGGAGATCATCGGAGGGACCCTTGTCGTGAACCCGTCTCCTGCTGGACGCCACCAGGTCCTCGGCCAACAGTTGTGGCGGGTCCTGGATGACAACGCTCCCGAGAGTCTCGTCGTCGTCGTCGCCCCCTTCGACTGGCGCTACGACGACCACGGCGTCGTCGTTCCCGACATCGTCGTCTGTCGGGCAGACGACTTCGACCTGGACGGGCCGTTGCGGACGCCGGCGGTCCCGGTGCTGCTCGTCGAGGTCCAGTCGCCGTCGAACGCGGCTTACGACCGCCTGCTGAAACGGGACCTCTACGAGCGTCTTGGTGTCCCCGACTACTGGCTCGTCGATCCCGGCAGCACCGATCGCCCGGTGTCGCTGACGGCGCTGGCTCTTGACGGACGAGGCCAGTACCAGGTTGGAGCCGAGGCGAGCGGTGCCGAGTCGTTCTCGACCGATCGACCGTTCCCGGTCTCGTTCGCGCCGGCCGACCTGCTTCGCGGACCCGCCCGGGACTGAGGGCGCGCCCTGGTCTGTCCCTAGCGTGGGTCGGCCATGATCCTGCTCCAAGCCACCGGTCTCGCCGCCTCCCGCCCCGGACGGACGCTCTTCAGCGATGTCTCGCTGACGCTGTCCACCGGCGATCGGCTGGGCTTGGTAGGGGTCAACGGCACCGGGAAGTCGACCCTGTTGCGGGTGTTGGCCGACCGGACCGACGCCGAGGCCGGTGCGGTGCGGCGCGGTCGCGGTGCCCGGGTGGTCATGCTCGACCAGGCTGACGACCTGCCCGCCGGCACGGTGCGCGAGGCGGTGGCCCCCGGGAGCCATCCCGAGCGCGAGTGGGAGGTCGATGCGGTGCTCGACCGCCTCGGGATCGCCGAGCTCACCGACGCCCCGACCGACCACCTGTCGGGTGGGCAGGCCAAGCGGGTAGCCCTGGCCCGGGCGCTGGTAGAGGTCGGTCCCGGTGGCGGACCCGACGACGACGCGGTGTTGTTGATCCTCGACGAGCCCACCAACCACCTCGACATCGACGCCATCGCCTGGCTGGAAGACCGCCTCGCCGGCCACCGGGGCGGCGTGGTCCTCGTCACCCACGATCGCCACGTCCTCGACCGCATCACCACCCGCATCCTGGAGCTGGACCGAGGCCAGGCCTACATGCACGAGGGCGGCTACGCCTCCTACCTCGATGGCCGCGAGGTGCGTGAGAGTCGGGCGGCAACCGCGGAGTCGGTGCGCAAGAACCTGGCCCGCAAGGAGTTGGCCTGGCTCCGCCGGGGCGCACCGGCGCGCACCTCCAAGCCCAAGGCGCACATCGCCTCGGCCACCGCCATCGTGGAGGGTCGAGCCGACGCTCCGGCTCGACGGGGCGAGCTGGCGCTGCACGCCGAGACGCCACGGCTGGGCGACCAGGTGGTGGAGCTGCACGGGGTGGGCCACCGCTACGGCGACGACGGGCCGTGGCTGTTCCGAGGCGCCGACCTGCTGCTCGACCCTCGTGAGCGGCTCGGCGTGGTCGGCCCGAACGGCGCCGGCAAGACCACGTTGCTTCAGGTCATGGCCGGCCGCCTGACGCCCGCCGAGGGGCGCACGGTGGCGGGATCTACCGTGCGCCTGGCCATCTGGGACCAGCTCGGTCGCGACCTCGACCCTGCGGTCCGGGTCCGCGATGCCCTCGCCGGCCCCAACCGCAAGCCCGACTGGTCCGACGCCGCGCTGCTGGAGCGGTTCTGGTTCGACGGCGACGCGCAGTGGGCACCGGTGGGCACCTTGTCGGGTGGCGAGCGTCGGCGGCTGCAGCTCCTGCTCACGTTGGCCGGCCGGCCCAACGTGTTGCTGCTCGACGAGCCCACCAACGACCTCGACCTCGACTCGCTTCGCGCCCTTGAGGACTTCCTCGACGATTGGCCGGGTGCGTTGGTGGTGGTCAGCCACGACCGGGCCTTCCTGGAGCGCACGGTGGCCGACGTGATCGTGGTCGACGCCGACCACGACGCCGAGCGCGTCGCCGGTGGCTACGCCGCCTGGGAGGCAGCGCGACGGCGAACCGGTTCGACCGCCTCGGCCTCGGCCACCACCCGGATGCGCCAGCGCCGCTCGGGCACCGCCGCCCTGTCGCCAGCCGCCGGGAGCAGGTCGCCCGGTCACGGGTCGCCTGGAACGGGGTCGGCTGGTCAGCAGCTGGCTGGTCAGGGGTCGGCTCGTCAGGGGTCGGGTCAAGGTCTCGTAGCCCGGTCGGCGCCGTCGTCGGCCGCCTCTGCGATCTCCTCGCCGAGGTCCAACGGCGACGCAACGACCGTCGACCAGGGCATCCGGCCGGCCCGGAGCGCCAGCACCCTTCGTCACCTCACCAAGGACGTCGAGAAGCGCATGGCCAAGCTGGAGCGCCAGCGCAACCGACTGGCCGCCGACGTGGCCACGATCGACGGCGCCGACCACCAGCGCCTGGCCTCGGTGGGTCGCGACCTGGCCGCTGTGGAGGCTGCGATCACGGCCGTCGAGGAGGAGTGGCTGTCCCTGGCCGAAGAAGCCGACCGCTGAGCTGCGTTCTGCCGAGGGATCGGCCGGCTGGAGGTTGCCCTGTTTCGGCAGAACGGTGGCTGCTCGGTTCTGCCGGTTGATCGAACGGCTGGATGTTGCCCTGTGTCGGCAGAACGGCGGCGACACGCGCACCTGCAGCCCTGGCGAGCCGATGTCGCAGCACCGGTGGCCGTCCGGCCACGTGGCCATGGCGCACCGGCCAGACTTGCGACGTGGGCTACCGGATCGATCCTGGCCAACCGACCGACGTGGAGCTGCGGCGGCTGCTGGTCGAGCAGCTCGGGCGGGCCGCCCTGATGCTGCGCAGCAAGGACGGGCCCGACGCCGAGGCGGTCCACGACGTGCGCAAGCGCCTCAAGAAGTCGCGCTCGGTCCTGCGCCTGGGTCGCGCTGACCTGGGTGCCTCGGTGGTTCGTCATGCCAATGCCGAGCTGCGTCGGGTGGGCGCCGATCTGGCCCAACAGCGCGACGCCGACTCGCTGGTGGAGGCGGTCGACGGGTTGTCACCGTCGCCTGGCGCCGACGTGGGCTGCGAGTCGGCTGATCCACCTACGAAGGCCACTGCTGTGCCGAGGGTGCATGCGCAGGCTGGACCGCTCGCGAAGACCACTGGTGTGTCGCAGGTGCAGGCTGGACCACGTGCAAAGGCCACTGGTGTGCCGCAGGTGCGCGTGCCGGGGAGCGCGGCGGGCCTGCCGCCGGTTGAGGCACCCGGGCCCGAGGCCGCCCAGGCATTGGCCGTCGTCCGATCGGCCCTGGTGGAGCGGGCCGAGGGTGTCCGGGACCGGGGCGGGCTGGCCCGAACGACGGTCGTCGGCGCCGCCCGCACCCTCGAGCAGACCGTCACGTGGCTCCGCCTGGTGCCGGCCCAGGCGACGGGGTGGGACGCCCTGGGCCCCGGCTTCGCCCGGCAGTACCAACATGGGCGAAAGGCCTTCCACGCCCTGCCCGAGGAGCCCTCTGTCGACGAGCTCCACGAGTGGCGCAAACGGGTGAAGGACCTCTGGTACCACCAGCGCCTGCTGCGCCGGCTGTGGACCGACGCCCAGCGTCCGATCGTGGCCGCCGCCGACGAGCTGGCCGCCATCCTCGGTGACGACCACGACCTGGCCCTGCTCCTCGCCCACCTCTCGCCGCCCGTCGGCGGGGATGCCGCCCACGGGTCACCGGTCGTCGACCGCAGCGCCGGCCAGCAGCCCGCAGGCCAGCAGCCCGGTGGGCAGGAGGCAGCCGACCTCCGGGCCACGGTGCATCCCGTCTCCCACCTCGACCTGGATCCCGACGTCTGCCGCTTGGTGGCCGACCTCGTCGACTCCCGTCGCCAGCAGCTCCAGGCCCGAGCCCGCAAGCTGGGCACCTTGCTCTACGCCGACGACCCCGCCGCCTGGCGCGCCCGCCACGGCGCCTGGTGGCAAGCAGCGTCCTCCGCCTGCTGACCCGAACCCCCAGTAGCCGCGTGCCGTTCGCACCGGTATGCGTCATACCTGCACGCGCCTCGGCCAGGAACGCCCGCCCGGGGTCCCTCGGTCCAGGACGGTGGACTGTCGCAGTAACCGACCGGACCCCTCCGCTGGCGGGACGAGGGCCTAACCTCCTCCGGCGCTCCCGGACCCGACGTCATCGTCGGCGCCAGCGGCCGCCGCTTCCATCCCCCGGTCAACGGAGACCCTTCGTGCCCCTCGAGTCCAACGTCGACATCGCCCCAGCCGAGGGAAAACTGGGCGTGCTGCTGCCCGGCATGGGCGCCGTGGGCACCACGTTCATCGCCGGGGTCCTGGCCATCCGCAAGGGACTGGCCAAGCCGATCGGGTCGCTCACGCAGATGGGCACCATCCGCATCGGGCCTCGCACGGACGACAACGTGCCGTTGATCAAGGACTACGCCCCGTTGGCCACGCTCGAAAACCTGGTGTTCGGCGGATGGGATGTGTTCGAGGACGACGCCTACGTGGCCGCCAGTCGGGCCGGCGTGCTCGAAGGCCACCTCCTCGAACAACTCGGCGAGGAGCTACGGGCCATCAAGCCCATGAAGGCGGTGTTCGAGCAGGCCTACGTCAGGAACCTCCACGGCGACCACGTGAAGTCCGAGATCTCGAAGTGGGACCAGGCCGAGGCACTGAACGCCGACATCGACAAGTTTGCCGAGGACAACGGCTGCGACCGCCTGGTGGCGGTGTGGTGCGGTTCCACGGAGGTCTACCGGGAGGCCACTGCGGTCCACCAGAGTCTGGAGGCCTTCGAGCATGGCCTGAAGGAATCCAACCCCGACATCGCTCCCAGCCAGATCTACGCCTACGCCTGCCTGAAGCGTGGGATCCCGTACGCCAACGGCGCGCCCAACCTCAACCTCGACACGCCGGCGTTGTTGGAGCTCGCTCGCCAGAACAGCGTGCCGGTCACCGGCAAGGACTTCAAGACCGGCCAGACCCTGATGAAGACCATCCTGGCCCCCGGTTTCAAGGCCCGGATGCTCGGCGTGGAGGGCTGGTACTCCACCAACATCTTGGGCAACCGCGACGGCGAGGTCCTCGACGACCCCGAGTCGTTCAAGGCCAAGGAGATGTCGAAGCTCGGGGTGCTCGACACGATCTTCGAACCGGAGCGCAACCCCGACCTCTACGGCAACATCCACCACGTGGTGCGCATCAACTACTACCCGCCCCGCGGCGACAACAAGGAGGGCTGGGACAACATCGACATCTTCGGGTGGCTGGGGTACAAGATGCAGATCAAGGTCGACTTCTTGTGCCGGGACTCGATCCTGGCGGCACCCCTCGTGTTGGACCTGGCCCTGTTCCTCGACCTGGCCAAGCGGGGCGGGATGAGCGGCGTGCAGGAGTGGCTCAGCTTCTACTGGAAGAGTCCCCAGCCGGTGAAGGAGGGCGTGTACCCCGAACACGACATCTTCATCCAGCTCACCAAGCTCAAGAACACCCTCCGCCACCTCATGGGCGACGACGCCCTAACCCACATCGGAGCCGAGTACTACGACTGAGGTCGGCGCCTGCGCGCTGACTCGTGCGGGGCGGCCCTCATCGACCAGCGGGGGGCCCTGAACGGTCGCTCTCTGGCGAGTGCCCGGGAAGGTGACGTCGCGTTTGAGACCTGACTCCAGGTGCCTAGCGATCCAGCCCGAAGGTTCGCAGCGGTTGTCCACAGATGCACGGCTCGCCCCTGAGTAGCGACCGGGGGCTAACCCAACCCAACCCCGTCGAACTTTGGCGAGGCCCGGTAGCGGTCGAGTCGAGACGGTGCCTCTGCGAACCCAAGCATCGAGGGGACCCAGTCGTTGTCGCGTCCCGTCAGGTCGGCGGGTCGATGGTGATGTCGGCGCCGAAGTCGTAGAGCTCGGTGGTGGTGATCTCGGGCTCGTCAGGCGAACCTCCGAAGTCCGAGACCACGCGGATTCGTCTGATGAGTCGTCAGCCACCCAGACGTCGACGGTGCTGGCCTGCTTCGGGTACTCGAGCTCGAACCAGGCGAGCTGGCCGGCATCGAGCGCCGCCAGGGCGTTCTTGGCGGTGTCGTCGAGCGAGATGCGGTAGTGGGTGGTGGCCTCGTCGCGCACTTGTGCCTCGCCGAGATCCTCCACCCGTGCGCCCGAAAGGGCGGCGAGTACCACGGCTTCCGACGACGAGGCGAACGGGGCGGGGCGCTCGTCCGGACTGACCGGCTCCGAGGTGACCTCGCCGCCTTCGGTGGACCACCTCATGTCGCCGATCAACGTGTCCGAGCCCAAGCCGTCATAGGCGGACACCCGGATCGGTCGCCGTCGACCTCTAGACGGGAGGACCGACGTTCGCCACCGTCGTCGACCTGTAGGGTGCCTCGGAACGAGAGCTCGGAGCCGGTGGTCTGCGCAGCGGCGGTGACCACCTCGGCTGCGCTCGCCCGCCTGGTCGTACCGAACGGGTCGATCACCACGAGGCCAACTACCAGCAAGACGGCGGCGGCTACTGCTGCGATCGTCCGGGACGGCCACACCCGCCGGCCGACCCGGTCGGGCACGGCGACCGGTTTGGCACCGCCGGCTGTGTCGAGGTCTGGGACTTCAGGGGTGTCGGTGGCGTCCATGGCTCGTTCCAGGATCTCGTCGAATCGGACGAGCCCGGCCGGGGTGGGGCATCGGTCAGGACCGGATCCAGGGGGGCCAGTTCGTGGAGCGGGCCGTCGTCGTGGTCGGTCATCGGTTGCCTCCTTCCGGGTTCGGGGCTCGCACGTTGGATGTCCGGGAGCCCCCGACGGCGATCGCCGCGGCGTTGGTTGGCCAGCACCAGACGGGCGGTGCCGAAGAGCCAGAGGCGGGCCTCGCCGCCGGGTGGGAGATCGTTGCATCGACGCCACGCCACTGCGAACGTCTCGGCAGCCACGTCGTCGGCCTGGTCGGCCGACGAGCACCGCCGCCGGGCGAAGCGCCACACGTCGTTGAACTGGGCAGCGAAGAACGTCCGGAACGCAGCCTCATCCACAGGCTGCGCCGCTCTCGACCGTGTGCGCCATCAGTGCCACCTGTCCGCCACCGCCGGGATCTTTTCGGGTTGTTGTATCGCCAGCCGAAGGTCGGTGCGCTTGCGGTTGCGTTGCCCAGAGTGAACCTGCGGTTGCGGGCGGATCGAGCGCGAACGATCGCTCCTGCTACCCAACGGTCGAGCCGGGTCCGAGGTGGCGGAGCAAACGAGCCCGGAGCGGGCGCTTCTGCTCCCCAGTCCGCCGAGCTGACCCGGCTGGGAAGCACACGAGCCAGAAGCGGTCGCTTCTGCTCCCCAGGCGCTCCCTGCAGCCAAGTGGTCAAGCAGTCGGCGGCGACAAGCGGTCGGTGGTGACGCTGGGGGCGGCGCCGGCCAGGGCGGTCCGGTCGGCGTCAGCGGGGAGGGCGGCGAGGGCGGCTTCGACGCCGAGGTTGATGTTGCGGCCGCAGAACGAGAAGACGCCGGCGCCGTCGGCCCGGACGATGGATCCGTTCATCAGACGGGCGGCGTCGGTGCAGAGCAGGGCCACGGCCTGGGCCACGTCGTCAGGCGTCATGGTCTGGCGCATGGGATGGGTGCGGGTCTCCATCTCGGAGAGGTGGGCGTAGAACGGGCCCAGCATCAGCTTGAGGCTGTCGCCATCGATCCAGCCCGGGTTGACGCCCACCACGGTGAGCCCCCGTTCGCCCAGCTCCACGCCCAGGTAGGCCACCATCGATTCCATGGCCGCCTTGGCCGCCGCCAGGATGCCGTGGGCCGGGATCCAGGTCACGGTGTCGGCGCCGGACACAGCCACGATCCGTCCGTGGCCACTGGCCTCGAGCATGGGCACGCTGCGCTGTACGAGTCGGAGGAACCCGCCGACGGAGATGGCAAAGGTCTTCTCCAAGTGTCGGGGTTCGGCCTCCATCAGGGGTCGGAAGCTGGTGGCCGCGGCATTGGCCACCACGATGTCGAGTGAGCCCGGGCCGGTGGCCGGGTCCTCGATGGCGTTCATGAGAGCTTCGATGTCGTCGAGCTCGCCCAGGTCGCATCGATGCACCCACACCCGTCGACCAGCGGCTTCGATCTCGGCGGCCACCTCCCGAGCGGCGTCATCGCGCTTGCGGTAGGTGACGACCACGTCGGCACCCTGGCGGGCCAGCAGCTTGGCCGTGGCCGCGCCCAGCCCCCGCGACGAACCGGTGACCAGGGCGGTGCGGCCGGCGAAGGGTGTGGGCTCCGAGTCGGTCATGGCCGCCAAGGTAGGGGAGCGCTGACGTTCGTCGTCGGCGAGCGATGCTGTCGGGCCTCCCCGACCTGGCGAGTCTGGTGAGATCTCGTGCCCGCACCGGGCTAGTCCGCTGACCGGAGTCGACCGCACTCGTTGCGCGCCGATGATGTGGTGAGCGGTCGCGCCAAGGTGGGCACCTCCGCTCACCAGACCGAAGAGGAGCGGACGGTTGGCTTCCGGTCTGGCGGTCTGCGTCACCAGGTGAGGCCGATGACCTCGCGCATGGCGGCGTGGAAGGCAGCGTCATCGAGCTGGGTGCGGGTGGCGAGGACCAGCTCGGCGTCGGCGCCGACGGGGACGCGCAGGGGTGTGTCGGGATCGTCGATGGCGTCGGCGATGGCCGTCCCGACCAGCTCGGGAGCCGGACGGCCGGTCGGACCCACGAGCCGATCGTCGGCGCCGTCCCACTGGAGGCGCAGTTCCTCGTACACCGTGCCGTCCTCACCGTGGTGGACCGTGTTGCGCATGCCCGGGGCGATGTAGCCGGGTTCGATGATCACCACCCGAAGGCCGAAGTGACCGACCTCCAGGGCCAGCGTCTCCGACAGCGCCTCCAGGGCGTGCTTCGTCGCGCAGTACGCGCCGGCGAGCGGTGCGGCCACCCGGCCCTCCACGGAGGTGACGTTGACCACGATGCCGTGGCCCCGCTCCCGCATGGCCGGGACGAGCGCCCTGACCATGCGCATCGGACCGAACACGTTGGTGTCGAACATCTTCTCGAGCACGTCGTGGGGGTACGTCTCCAACGGACCGGTCTCGCTGACGCCGGCGTTGTTGACCAACACGTCGACCTCGCCGGCGGCGGCAACGCACGCAGCAACCGAGGCTTCGTCGGTCACGTCGAGGGCCAGCCGCTGGGCCACGTCGAGCGGATCGAGGGCTTCGACGCGGCGGGCGGTGGCCACCACCTCGTGGGCCCGGTCGGTCAGGACCCGTGCGGTGGCGGCACCGATGCCCGAGCCGGCCCCGGTGACGAGTACCCGCATCAGCCGGCTCCCTCCACCGCGCCGCCGGGTGCGGCGCCCGACCCGCCGTCTGCCGACCGCGCGGTCGGATCGTCGGCCGGGGCGCCCGCCGGTCGGTAGGTGCCGAGGTGCTCGGAGAGGAACGTCACCGTGCGGTCGAACGCCTGGTCCGATGCCGCAGCGTGGTAGCTGTCCCGGAGGTCGCAGTTGAAACCGTGGCCGGCGCCGTCGTAGCGGTGGACGTCGGCGGTGGGCCAGCGCTCGGCCAAGGCGTCGCCGTCGCCCGGGGTCACGCCCTGGTCCTCGTTGCCGAGATGGATCATGAGCGGGCGGTGGACCTGGTCATCGGTGAGTAGCTGGGCGGCCCGGCTCGGGTAGTAGGCCACGGCCGCTCCGAGGTGGCTCGACGCCCGGCTGGTCAACGCAGCAGCCAACATCCCGCCGTAGCAGAACCCGACCGCGCCGACCCGACGAGCACCGCC
>JAABUN010006812.1_pt1 | contig 12847 bp, 4 predicted proteins | sample 5559311 | NCBI WGS metagenome assembly JAABUN01 (sample SAMN10711877, study PRJNA513370) | rock metagenome | isolation source: Antarctica rocks | place: Antarctica: Victoria Land, Siegfried Peak sud | reverse complement strand
TGCACACGGTGGTGCAGAGCCGGATCCAGTACCAACCCGGCACCCGCGACTACGTCGCTCGCCGCACCACCGAAGGAAAGACCAGCCGCGAGATCAAACGCTGCCTGGCTCGCTACATCGCACGCGACCTCTACCGCCTCCTCGAAAATGGGACCGCAGCGGCTTGACGAAGCATAGGAGCGTCGCGGGTGCTCGGTCGCCCGGATCGCAGCATGGTCGGACGTAACGTCCTTCGCGCGGCGGTGTCGGGGGTCCCATAATTCTGGATTGGACATCCCGGAGCCCGTCGTTCTGGCCGTCAGCGGCGAAACCTTCAAGGCGTCCGCAGATCCGAGTCAACCGGGTGCATGGCACCTGGACTGGGTGAGCGGTCCCAACGAGGGCTATGGCTTTACGACTCGGAGTGCAGATCACCACTGGGAGTCGCGCGGCGAGCTCGAGCGCGCCGTCCAGTCCTTCCTGGACATGATCGATCGTCAAACCGGGTACATCCGCGAATGAGGCCGCTCGCAGCGGCATAATCAAATAGAACGTCCTCAGCAGCGGCACGAGCGGACGTTCGTCGAAGCGGGTTCAGTGGCTGAGACCCGCGCGATGTGCGGCGCTATGACGCAGGTTTCTCGGACGACTACGCCGCCGCCGACTCACGGACGCTTCGCGGTGCACCCGGCGCGAGCAGCATTCCACCATTGGTCCCGGGTCGCTCAGCCCACGCGCGCGAGCACACCCGTCTGTGCGAGCAACGCGAACCTGTCGGGCACCCCCCAGTGCTCGACGATCCGGCCGTCCACGACGCGCGCCTGGTCGAACACCGTGATGTCGACCGGCTGACCCGACGGTGGCCCGAAGAACGCACCGGTGTTGGTCCCGCGCCCCCTCACTCTCACCCACACCCGGTCACCGTCGACGACGGAATCCTCGATGGTGAACCGCATGTCTGGGACTGCGGCATGCACGTCGCGGATGGCGGCCTTGACATGAGCGATCGCTTCCGCGCCGGCGCCCGCGAGACCAAATTGGTGCTCTACGAGGCTCGGCGAGCACAGCTCGTCGACGACTGCGTCGTTGCCGGTAGAGAAACCTTCGTCGAACATGCGGCGCATGACTGCGAGGGACGGGTGAGGGACCTGCATGGCGAAGCTCCTGACTGCGCGTGTCCGCGACTATTGCAACTAGTAATGCTAGAGTCAATATGTGTCAGGCGATGATGCCGTGTCAAGAGGTCGTCGCCCTTATCGCTCGTCCGTGCGTAAAGAGCGTGCTGACCAGACCAGGCGGCGACTGATCGATGCGGCCTCCACGCATATCCTCAAGGCCGGATATGCGAGCACGTCCCTCGCAGCGATCGCCGGCACGGCTGGTGTCTCCGTCGACACCGTCTACAAAACGTTCGGCTCCAAGATCGGACTGCTCAAGGAGGTCCTCGACGTCGGCATCGGCGGCGACGACGTACCGGTGCCGCTGCTCGAGCGAGCCGGGCCGCAGGCGTTGCGCGAGGAGACCGATCAACGTGTGCAGGTGAGGATGCTGGCGGCCGGTGTGACCGGTCAACTCGAACGCATCCGGCCCCTCGACGACATACTGCGCAGCGCGGCCGCCGTTGACCGGGAAGCGGCCGCTTTGCGCGAGGACATCCAGGTGCGTCAGCGCCGCACGGCGATGCGAACGATCGTGGGCTGGATCGCTGCGCGCGGCCCGCTACGAAATGGCCTATCGGTGAACCGAGCCGCACAGGTGGTGTGGACCCTGACCTCACCAGAGGTGCACCTGCTCATGCGCGACACTGGTGGCTGGTCGGAGCCGTCATATCGTGCATGGCTCGAGCAGGCCATCGCCGACGCCATCCTTGGGCAGTCGTGAACGCCATCCCAGCGACTCTCCCTGGTCCACACGCTACTGCCGGCCCGCCGAGCGCCGTACAGGTAACCCACAAGCGTATGGGCCGGTGCGGCAGTGCAAGGTGTTGCTTCGCTGGTTATTCGTAGTGGGTCCACATTCGCAGCACGTGGACGACGTGCTCGTCGGGGAGGACCTCGTAGACCAACCGGTGCTGGATGTTGATGCGTCTGGAGTAGCACCCAGCCAGGTCCCCTGCAAGTTCTTCGTAACGAGGGGGTCTGGCGAACGGGTCGTTAGCCAGGACTTCCAGTAGTAGCTGGGTTTTCGCTTTCAGGCCGGAAGACGCCAACTTCCGCAGCTCACTATGGTCGGGACCCATCGGGTCCGGGACACCCCGCGAGGCGCCCCTCGGCCGGTGCCGCCGGCGCTAGCATCGGAGCATCGTGGAGAGCGTATGCGGTAGGGCGCCGGGCGGGGTGGTGGTGCTGCCCCGCGGCGGTCGGCTGTCCACCATGGCCTGGCAGCAGCTGCTGTCCTGCCTGCCGCGATCGGAGCGAGTACGAATAGGGGGTCTGCACCGCTGGGAGGATCGGCAGGACTCGGCGCTTGGATGGGCCTGCCTGCAGGATCTTGCCCGAGCGGCAGGCACGACGGTGCGGCGCAACAGCGCCGGACGACCGATGGCCGGCGCGGGGGTCGACGTCAGTTTGTCCCACAGCGGTGGCTGGATCGCTGCGGCGAGCACGCGCAGCGGATGCGTGGGTGTCGACATCGAGACGGCCCGGCCGGTGTCCCCGGCGCTCGCCCGACGCTGCCTGGCCGACTCGGAGCTGGCCTGGTGGGAGGAAGCGCCGGTCGGGCATGCGCGCACCCGGCGCTTCCTGCGCCTCTGGACCGCCAAAGAGGCCTACGTCAAGGCCACCGGCGCCGGGTTGAGCACGGACCCTCGCGACATCGAAGTCAACGCGTCCGGGGAGCGACCGGTGCTCGCCCACGACGCGACCGTAGCGTGGCAGCTCTGTGGCTGGAGTCCGGCTCCTGACACCTGGCTGACCGTCTGCACCGGCCCGCGCCGATGAGCGGCGAGACGCTCGTCGACGTGCTGCTCGATGCCGTAGAGCGGACTCCCGAGCAGGTGCTCGTGCAGGTCGACAGCGCGGGAGCCGAGACCGCCCGCACCTACCGTCAGCTGTGCGACGAGGCACTACGCATCGCCGGCGGCCTACGCGCCGAGGGCCTGCTCGAGGGTATGCCGGTGCTAATCCTGCCCACCGGCGGCACCGACTTCGTCCCCGCTTTCTGGGGAGCCGTGCTGGCCGGTGCCGTGCCTGTGCCCGTGCCGCCGCAGCTCGACCGGGTGCGTGCTGTCCAGGAGCATTTCGGTGGTGTCCGGATCGTCGTGGCGGAGTCGCAGACCACGCTGGCCAGGACGCTCGTCAGCGGCAACAACCCGCGGAAGGCCCGGATGCTGACCCTGGAGCAACTGCGGCACGCCGACCCGATGCGGCCACATCGCCCGCAGCCCGAGGACCTCGCACTGCTGCAGTTCTCCTCAGGCAGCACGAACCGGCCCAAAGGAGTCCAGCTCACCCACGGCAATCTCGTGGCCAACCTGCGGCAAGCCCGTCTTGCCGGTGCGGCGAGCGCCAGTGACGTGGTCGTGAGCTGGCTGCCCTACTTCCACGACATGGGGTTGATCGGCGCCCATCTCACCGCGCTGTCGACGGGTGCCAAGCAGGTGAGCATGGAGCCCGCCGTCTTCGCCAAGCGTCCGGCGCTGTGGTTGCAGGTCGCTGACCGGCACCGGGCCACGGTCCTGCCGATCGCGAGCTTCGCCCTCGCGCTGACCTGTCAACGGGTGAGCGCCGAGCAGGTGGTCGCGCTCGACCTGAGCTGCGTGCGGATGGTCGGGGTAGGAGCCGAGCCCATCCCCGTGCAGGCGTGGCGTGAGTTCGCCCAGCACCTGCGACCGGCAGGGCTCGACCCGCGGGCGATGACGCCGCTCTACGGGCTGGCCGAGGCCACCGTCGCGGTGGCCTTCGGACCGGTCGGGCAGCTCGCGCGCACCCTGCGCCTGGACCGCTGTGCCCTGGCAGATGGTCGCGCCGTCAACGCCGAGCCTGACTCACCTCCGGTAGCTACCGTCGAGCTGATGGAGATCGGCCCCGCCGTGATGCAGGGTGAGCTGCGGGTGGTGGACGGCGACGGCGTCAAGCTGGGGGAGTCCCGCGTCGGTCACGTCGAGTTCCGCGGGCCCAACGTGGCTCAGGGGTATGACGGACTCCCGGCGCAGACGTCGGCGACCTTCGTCGACGGCTGGCTGCGCACCGGTGACCTCGGGTTTCTGCGCCAGGGCCGGCTGTGCGTAACCGGGCGGGCCAAGGACGTGCTCTACGTCAACGGCCAGAAGCACCACGCGCATGACGTAGAGCAGGTTGTCGCGGCCACTCCGGGCGTGCCGTCCGGCCCGGTCGCGGTCGTCGGGTCCACCACCGAGCAGGGGACTGAGCGGGTGACCGTGTTCGTCACCGCGCCCCGACCAGCCGCGCCAGCCGGGGTTGTCGATGTCGACATCATGACCGAGGTGCGGTCTCGGGTCCGCGAGGCGCTGGGTCACGACGACGTGTCAGTTGTCCCCATCCCCGCCCGACGGTTCCCGCGAACGACCAGCGGCAAGATTCAGCGAGCCGAACTGCGCGCCGGCGTCGTCGCCGGAGAGTTCGATTCCCTCACTGCGGTGCCGGCACCGACCCCTACACTCACCCCGCCAGCGGCCCCGACCCCGGCAGCAACCCCCAGCCCCACCCCGGGACACGCGCACCGCTCGCGCACCGAGGTCGAGGCGATCGTCACCGCGATCTGGGCCCGCGTGCTGGACGTCCCTGCGACGCAGATCCAGTCGGATGACCGGTTCCTGGCCATCGGGGGCACATCGCTGAGCGCGATGCAGCTGCTCGCGCACCTGGAGGACGAGTTCGGTGGTCCACTCGAGCCGGCGGTCCTCCGCGACTGCGGCACGGTCGCCGCACTCGCTGACCATCTGATCGCCCGTCCCCGGGTCGGCCCCGCCCCCGCCCAGCCGGTGCGACCCACGTCGACAACCCAGCCGGCCGCCGTGATTGGTATGGCTTGCCGATTCCCCGACGCCGACACCCCGGAGGCGTTCTGGGACAACCTCGTCCAGGGCAAGGACAGCGTCACGAGGGTGCCCGCGGCACGCTGGTCCGTGCCCGAGGAAGCCCGGGCTCGGTGGGGTGCCTTCCTCGACGACGTCGCCGGCTTCGACGCTGACTGGTTCGGCATGGGCGACGACGAGGCCGCGATGACCGACCCGCACGCCCGGATCTTCCTCGAGGTCGCGCACGAGGCGCTGGAACGTGCGGGCTACGCCGGCCCCCGCCGCCGAGGACGACGCATCGGGGTCTTCGTCGCCGTCGGCGAGAGCGGGTATGCCGAGCTGCTGCACCAGGCGATGACCGACGGGGTGAGCCTGCCGCCGACGGCGCTCGTGGGCAATCTGCGCAACCTCATCGCCGCCCGGGTCGCGCACCACCTCGACCTGTCCGGTCCGGCCCTGGCGGTCGACACCGCCTGCTCCTCCTCGCTGGTGGCCTTGCACCTGGCCCGGCGCAGCCTGGAGGTGGGGGAGTGCGACGTGGCGGTGGTCGGCGGGGTGAGCCTCAACCTGACGCCGACGGCATACCGGCTACTGGAGTCCGCGCAGGCGCTCTCGCTCACCGGGCGCAGTCGTGCCTTCGCGGCGGGGGCCGACGGGTTCGTGCCAGGCGAAGGTGCGGCCGCGATCGTGCTTGAGCCCCTCGACCGGGCCACCGACCACGGCGACCGGGTTCTCGCGCTCGTGCGCGGCAGCGCGGTCAACAACGACGGCCGGTCGCTGAGCCTGATGGCCCCCAACCCGGTGCTGCAGGCCGCGGTCATCGACGACGCCTACCGGGAGGCGGGGATCGACCCTGCGAGCGTCGGCTACGTCGAAGCCCACGGCACCGGCACCGCGGTCGGCGACCCGATCGAGGCCCGCTCCCTGGTGCACGCCTTCCCGCCTGGGCCGGAGGGCACCCCCCGCTGGGTGGGCTCGGTGAAGACCAACATCGGCCACCTGCTCAACGCCGCCGGCATGCCCAGCCTGGTCAAGGTCATCCTCGCGCTGCAGCATCGCGAGCTGCCCGCGTCGCTGCACCACGACCGACCCTCCGGTGAGCTCGACCTGGCCGCAGGGGGACTCCAGGTGATCACCGAGCACCGCGACTGGGCGGGGCCGCGCCCGCTGCGGGCGGGCATCAACGGCTTCGGCTTCGGCGGCACGAACGCCCACGTGATCCTGCAGGAGGCGCCGTTGCCCGCGCCCGCGCCCGCGGAGCCTGCGGCCGAGACGCCGCACCTGCTCACCCTTTCGGCAGGCTCGGACGAGGCGTTGCGGGCGGCCGCAAGCGACATGCTCGCGCACACCCGGGCCCACCCGGAGATCGACGATGGCGACCTGTGCCGCAGCGCGAGCACGGCAAGAGACGACGCGCCGCACCGCCTGGCCCTGGTGGCTGGCGGCGACCTCGCGGCGGCACTGGACGCCAGGCTCGAGGCATGGAAGGCGGGCGAGGCCCCGGCGCGCGCGGCCGGTCGCCGTCCGCGGGTTGCCCTGGTCTTCGCCGGTCAGGGCACCCAGCTGCTCGGGCTGGGATGCGGTCTGCACACGAGTCAACCCGCCTACCGCCGGATGATGGAGCAGCTGTCGGACGCCACCGGGCCGGTCGAGGGCCGCACCCTGGTGCAGTGGTCGCTGGACCCCGGTGTGGAGCAGCAGGAGCAGCCGCTGAGCACTGCGGTCACCCAGCCGTTGCTCGTCGCCGTCGGCATCTCGCTCGCCGCGCAGCTCCGGGCCTGGGGGGTGCAGCCCGACGCGGTGCTGGGTCACAGTGTCGGGGAGCTCACAGCGGCCGCGGTATGCGGTGCGCTCACCCCGGCCGAGTCGGTGCGCCTGGCCGCCCGCCGAGGTGCTCTGATGCAGGAGCGGTGCACGGCGGGGGGCATGGCCGCCGTCCTCGGGCCCGAGGCCGACACCAGGGAGGTCGTCGAGGCGGCGGAGGGCCGGCTCTCGGTGGCTGCAGTCAACGGACCGGAGCACCTGGTGATCTCGGGGGAGAGCGACGCGCTGGAGCGGGTGGTGGCCGAGCTGACCCGGCGCGGCGCCCGGTGTCGCCGGCTGGCTGTCTCTCGCGCGTTCCACTCGGCGATGGTGGACCCGGCGTTGGCCGGGCTGCGTGAGGTGGCAGCCGAACTCGCGCCCCGCCCCCCGGACGTCCCGCTGCTGAGCAGTGTCACCGGCGCGTGGTCGCCCGCGTTGGACCCGGCATACCTGGTCGAGCACGCCCGGCGGCCGGTGCGGTTCGGCCCGGCCGTGCAGCGGCTGCTGAGCGACGGCTACGACACGTTTGTCGAGATCGGGCCCGGGTCGACCCTCACCGCCCTGGTGCGCTCCATCGCCCGCAGCATCAAGGCCGACGAGGCCGAGGACGTGCTGGCGCTCGCGTGCCTGGGGGACGGTGCCCGCGGCGACGTCTCGCTGCTGCGGACGCTCGGCCGGTTGTGGGAGCGCCGGGTGCCGCTTGCCCGACCCGACGACGACGGCACCCGACCCCGCGTCGACATGCCCACCTACCCGTTCCAACGGCGTCGGCACTGGCTGCCGGAAACGACCGGCGCCGCATGCCGGACCGGCCAGGAGAGCGTGTCCCTGTCCCCGCTGCTGAACCGGGTCACCTGGCGCGAGACCCCGTTGCCTGCGGGACAGGTGCTGCGCTCGGTGTGCCTGGTCGGTGGTGCGGACAGCCACGGGGACGGTGACGTGCTTCAGGGTCTGCTCACCCAGCTGTCCCGACGTGGTGTCCCGGCGCACCGAGCCACCCCGGACGGTCTGGGCGAGCGACCCGACGCCTCGGTGCTGGTGCTGGTTGCCGACCTTGACCAGGACACCTCCGTCGCCGATGCCCTGGAGGTGGCCCGGCACCTGGCCCAGCGCCCCACGCCGCTGCTCGTCGTGACGCACGACGTGCTGGTGACCGCGGTCGGCCCGGAGCGGCCCCGGCCCGGCCAGGCGGTCGTCGCCGGTCTGCTGAGCGCGCTTCCGCAGGAGCAGCCGGGACAGGCCGTGCGTGTGGTGGACCTGTGCTCGCTGGAAGATACGGGTGGGCGCGTGGAGTGCCTGCTGCGCGAGCTCGACGCCCCACCCGCCGCGGGTCCCGCGGAGTCGGTGGCATGGCGCAGCGGGTGTCGCCTGGGGCGGACCGTCGAGGCGGGGTCCGCGCCGGAGCGCAGCCGGGAGGGATTACCCGCCGATGGGAGCTATCTGCTCACCGGCGGCACCGGAGGCGTCGGGAGGGCGCTGGCCCGGGCGCTGGCCGCGCGTGGCCGGCCGGAGCTGATCCTGGTCGGTCGCTCCGCGGCTCCGCCTCCCGGCCTGCTCGAGGAGCTGGCGGGTCTGGGCGCACGGCCTCGCTACGTCGCGGCGGACGTCTCTCTCGAGGCCGACGTCGAGGCGCTGGCGGCGGGTATGCCGCAGCTCAGCGGGGTTTTCCACGCCGCTGGCCTGGTCTCTCCTGGCCGGTTGTGCACCCAGACGGCCGGTGAGGTCGAGGCGGTGCTGGCGCCCAAGGTGCGAGGCACCCTCCTGCTGGTCCGCGCCCTGGAGTCTCGCGGCCGCCGACCGGACGTCTTCGTCACCTTCTCCTCCATCGCCGCGGTGCTGCCCGCGCTGAGCGGGGGTTTGGCGTCATATGCTGCCGCCAACGCCCACCTCGACGCTCTCGCGCAGGCCGAGACTCACGCAGGCCGACCGATGCAGGCGCTCGACTTCGCGGCGTGGGCGGGCACGGGGATGGCGGACTCGTTGGGCTTCGCGGCCCTGGCGCGACGCGCAGGGGTGCCGCAGCTGACGGCGGAGGCTGCGGTGCAGGCGGTGCTGGATGCCGCACGTGTCGACGAGCCGCAGCTGGTGGTGCTCGAACCGGCCGACCTGACGTCTGTCCTGGATGGGATCGTTGACCGCCCGAAGCCCACCGCGCCATCGTCAGCAGTCGTCGGAAGCCAGTCGCGCCCGGACCGACCAACCACCGCGGGGCGGTCCGAGCTCGGAGTGCGCAATCTGCTGACGGCGATGATCGCCGGCGAGCTCGGCCTGGCGCCCCGAGACATCGACCCTGAGACGTCGTTCCTGGCTATGGGTCTGGACTCCCTCACGGCGGTCGACCTGGTCAAGCGGCTCGAAGGCGAGCTGGGCCGGGACCTGCCGACCACCCTGCTCTTCGAGCACCCCTCGATCAGCCGGCTGACGACATACCTCGAGGGCGGGCCGGCGACGGAGCCTCGCGCTGCGGGCCCGTGGCACCAGGGGGTGGACGAGGCGCAGCGGGAATCAGGCGGCTTCGCGCTCACGCCGGTGCAGCTGGCGTTCCACACCCTGGGCCGGCTGCACCCCGACATGCCCGCCTACGCCTGCCTGCGGCTGAGCCTGGCCGGCGACGTAGACGCAGACCTGATGGGCCGCGCGCTGGCCCTGTTGGAGTGGCGGCACCCGATGCTGCGGGTGCGCATCCGCAGGATCGACGGGCAGCCCCGGCAGGAGGTGCTGCCGGCCGCTGAGTCGCCTTCATTCTGGCCGTCCTGGTTCCAGGTCGTCGAGGAGGTCGAGCCGGTGCAGGTCGTCGAGGACGAGCTATGCAACCGGGTCTTCGCCCTCGCCGACGAGCCTCCGGTCCGTGCCGTGCTGGTCCGCAGGGATGCCGAGCACTCGTCCCTGCTGCTGGTGCTGCACCACGCGGCGGGCGACGGGGCCAGTCTGAGTGTGCTCAGCCGCGAGCTGTGGTCGGTCTACGGGGACGTGCACCGAGGGGCCGACCCCGCCCTGCCCTCGCTGACGATGACCTTCCGGGACCAGGTCGAGGCCACCGAAACGCAGCGCAGATCTGCGGCCTTCGGGGCGGACCGGCAGTTCTGGACTGGTCGCCTGGCCCGCATCCCCACGGTAGGGAGCTGGCTGCCGGAGGCCTCAGGCACCGAGGGATTTGATCGTGCTGGCGACGTCCTGACGGGCGCTCCGCTGGCGACCCGACCGTTCGCGCTCACCGAGCAGTTCACCAGCGAGCTGACGGACTGGGCGGCGCAGCTGGGGGTCTCGCTGTTCCACCTGGTGCTCACCGCATACCTGCGCCGGCTGGCGTGCTGGACCGACGCGGCCGAGGTCACCGTCGACGTGGCCCGGGCCGGCCGAGACGCCCGCCTGCCCGACCTGGGCGGTGTGGTCGGGCCGTTCGCTGACACCCTGCCACTCAGCGTGAGCGTTGCACCGGGCACGCCCGTGGCCGACCTGACCAGGCGGGTGCGCGACGGCTGGTTGGAGTGCGAGCGGCATGGCAGTCTCACCAGCCTTGACCTGGCCCGGCTCCTCCCGGCTGGCGGCGGTCCGCGGACTGCCGGGGTGGCGAGCTTCAGCTTCGCCCGGTTCCCGGTGGGCGACCTCGACGCGGGACCGGTGCGGGTCGTGGCGACCGCCGCGCGCACCGCCTCGGCGGCCACCCGGCTGGGACTCCTGTGCTGGGAGTTCGACGGCGTCCTGCACTTCTCCTGGAACTACCCCGCTCGGCTGTTCACCCCCGCGGTCATCGAGAGGTTCACCGCCGAGCTGCAGGCCGAGCTCGAGGCGGTGGCCCGGCCGGAGGCACCCCCGCCTCCGCTCGTGCAGCGGATCCTCGAGCAGTGTCGGCGCACTCCCGAGGCGGCGGCGGTCGCCACCGCGGGCTCCGAACTGAGCTACCGCGACCTCGACCTGGCCTCCGCCCGGGTGGCCTCCCGGTTGTCTCGTCCTGGTATGTCGAGGCACGAGCGGGTCGTGCTGCTCACCACGCCGGGGGCGGACACCGTCGTGGGCCTGCTGGGCATCCTGCGCTCCGGTGCTGCCTGGGTGCCGCTGGACGCCACGCATCCGCCGGCCCGGCTGGCCGACCAGGTGGCGCAGGCCGTCGCCACTGCGGTCGTCTGTTCCCGCGCGACCCGGGCGACCGCTGCGCTGCTCGGTGACCTCGAGGTGCTCGACCTCGAGGTCGACCTCGACCAGGACGGCGACCAAACCCCCGGTGGGTCCGCTGATGACGAGCCTGCGCCCAGGGTGGGACCGGACGACCTGGCCTACGTGATCTTCACCTCCGGCACCACCGGCCGTCCCAAGGGCGTGCCGGTCACCCACCGGGCGCTGACGACATACCTGGACTGGGCGGTCTCGACGTTCGGCTATGCGCCGAGCGACCGGATGGCGGCGACCGCCCCGATCTGCTTCGACGCCTCGGTGCGTCAGCTGCTCGCCCCGCTGCTGGTAGGAGCCTGCATCGTGTCTGTGGAGCGCGACGTGCTGCGCGACCCGCAGGCGCTGCTGGCGCTCGTGCAAGAGCAGCGGGTGAGCGTCTGGAGCTCGGTGCCGACCCTGTGGGCGCACCTGCTGCAGGCGGCCGAACGGCGTGGTCCCGGGGCCAAGGCCGGACTGAGCGCACTGCGATGGGTGCATGTCGGCGGCGAGGCCCTGTCGCCGGCTATGGTGCGGCGGTGGTTCGACCTGGTTGGCCCGGGCGTGCCGGTCGCCAACCTCTACGGGCCCACCGAGGCCACCATCAACGCGACCTACGACGTCATCGAGTCCCGACCCTCCGACGACGTGGAGCGGATGCCGATCGGCGTGCCGGTGGCGCAGACCGTCGTCGACGTGGTCGGCCCCGACGGCGCCTCCTGTGGGGACCAGGTCGGGGAGCTGTGGCTCGCGGGGCCGGGGGTGAGCGCGGGTTACCTGGGCGAGTCCGCGCTGAGTGCCGAGGTCTTCGTGGAGCGCGAGGGTATGCGGTGGTACCGCACCGGTGACCGGGTGCAGCGCCGAGCGGACGGCCGGCTGGACTTCCTTGGCCGGCTGGACGACCAGGTCACAATCCGCGGTCACCGGGTCGAGCCCGGTGAGGTCGAGGCGGCCCTGCGGCAGCATCCCGCGGTCGAGGCTGTCGCGGTCACTGCCGAGACCGACACGTCGGGGGCGGCGTCGTCGGTGCTCACCGCTTGGGTGCAGCTACTGGCCGCTCGCGGCGAGGCAGCATCGGAGGGGGTCGAGGAGCTGCCGGCCACCGGCGAGATGACCCCGGTTGGGGTCGAGGAGCTGCGGGCCTACCTGGCGCAGCGGCTACCCGACTATCTGTGCCCAGCCCGGATCCACCTGGTGGACACCCTGCCGCAGACCCCCTCGGGCAAAATTGACCGGACCGGTTTGCGCACAGCGGCGCTCGACATACCTGGGCGTGCTGCCACCGGCCGGCCGGGCACGCCTCCGGCCACCGATACCGAGCTGCTGGTGGCTTCGGTGTGGGGACCGCTGCTGGGGGTCGACCCGGTCGTGCGGGAGGACGAGTTCTTCGCCCTGGGGGGTGACTCGATCGGGGTTCTGGAGGTGTTCACCAGACTCGAGCCGGACCGGCCTGTGCTGCCCGCGCCCACCGTGCTCTACCGGCACCGGACTCTCGCCGCCCTCGCTCAGGCACTGGACCGCCATACGGCGGGGGAAGCCGGCGTGCCGACGCGGGCGACGTCCCAGGTGGGAGCCCCCTTCGCGCTGTCCGCGGCCCAGCGGGGCTTCCTGCTGGCCGAGGCGCTGGACCCCGGTGCGAGCGGCGGCTGGCTGGCAGGCTTTCGGCTCACCGGACCGCTCGATCAGGGCCTGTTCCAGGACGCCGTCGACGCCCTCGTGCGGCGCCACCTCATGCTGCGGGTCGTGGTGGCCGCCGACCAGCGACCGCCGACCCAGCAGGAGGTCAGCGGTGAGGCCCGGCTGCCGGTCGGGTATGCGGTGATCGCCGCGGAGGAGCTGCCCGGTCGGCTGGCGGCCGAGAGCGCGCGCGGCCTCGACATCTCGGGCTGGCCGCTGGTGCGGCTGCAGCTGCTGAGCCTGAGCGCCGATGCACACGTGCTG
>JAABUN010006811.1_pt1 | contig 12849 bp, 14 predicted proteins | sample 5559311 | NCBI WGS metagenome assembly JAABUN01 (sample SAMN10711877, study PRJNA513370) | rock metagenome | isolation source: Antarctica rocks | place: Antarctica: Victoria Land, Siegfried Peak sud | reverse complement strand
CTCGTGGTCGGCCGGAACGCAGCCCCGGGCCAGGCCGTTGAGGAACACGGGGATCCGCAGCGTCTCGGCGAGCGCCAGCAGCGCCTGCTCACCGCGCCCCCAGTAGAGGTTCGTGCCGGCCATGATGACCGGGCGCTCGGAGGCGAGAAGCAGTGCTACGGCGCGCTCGAGCTGTCCGCCGTCGGCCGGGTCCGGGCCGCGCACGTAAGCGGGAGCAGGCTCAGATTCCTCGGCTTCCATGAAGACGTGATCGAGTGGGAAGTCGAGGAAGGTGGGCCCGGTGTGCGGAGAGGTGGCCGCCGCGAAGGCCTCGTCCACCAGCCCGGGTATCTCTGCCGTCGACGCCGCGGTGGCGGCAAACTTGACCAGCGGGCGCACGAAGGGCACGTGGTCGAGCTCCTGGAGAGAGCCCTGCCCCCAGCGCATTGCTGGGGCACGGCCGCCGAGGATCACCATTGGCGAGTTGTTCTGCTGTCCAGAGCCCAAGGCGCTCATCCCGTTGGTGACGCCCGGCCCGGCGGTCAGCGCTGCGACGCCAGGCTCGCGTGTCACCTTCGCCCAGCCCTCGGCGGCGAAGCCGGCAGCGGACTCGTGACGTACGTCGACGATGTCGATGCCCTCTTCCCGACATCCGTCGTAGATGGAGAACAGATGGCCGCCTGACAGCGTGAAGAGCTTGCTCACGCCGTGGGCCTTGAGCCTCCGGGCCACCAAACGGCCGCCGTGCAGCGTGGTCTTCTCGGTTCCTTCGGTGCTCATGTCCGGGAACTTACGGGTTCCCGGCCCGGGACGGGGCCTCTAATTCGCCGCTGCGTAGCGCGCCGCGGCGGCGGCTTCCGCGATGCGATGCTCGCCCCAGTACAGCTCGCCGCCCACTCGCAGCGCAGGTAGGCGGTCGACACCCGCAGCGGCAAGCGCCCGGCCCGCCGAGTGCACCGCGGCGTCTCGCCGAGCTTCCCGGGCGGCGTCGAGACAGACGTCGGCCGCGAGCCCCGCCGCCGCCGCGGCTTCCGCGAGAACGTCGGGGTCCTCGAGGTCGAACCCCCCGCAGAAGGCCAACCGCCCTGCGGCATGAACGAACGCCGCGCCGCGCCCGCACTCGGAGGCGAGCGTGGCGACTCGCATTGCCGCGGGCACGTCCGAAGGAAAGCGCTCGGGCCACACGAGCGGCATGCGCAGCTCGGATGCGCGCTCTTCCGCCTGCCGCTGCAGGATCTCCTGCGCGTCCTGATGCGAGGGGCCTCGGAACGACGGCCCGGTGGCCGGCGACCAGGTCACCGCGTCAAAGGAACGCTCGACACGTTCCGCGGCGAGGTATGAGAAGGGGTCGGCGAGGTCGAAGAAGAGCTCGACGTGCACGAGGTCACGCGGGGCCGTGCGACGCGCCTCGCGGATCCGCCGGGCTTGCTTGCGCTCCTCGAAATCGATCACCACGCCCATCTTCATGCCTTCCGTTGACGAGGCCCGTCCTGGCGACGGCCCCGTTTGGTTAACGCGTTGAACACGTCCGTTCCGTTGACGCGCTCTGATTGCAGGAACGAACGCAGGTGGGAAATCTTTTGCCCGTGGAGGTGAATGTCGCGCCACCGGGTAATCTGGATCACAGCAAGGTCAAGCAAAACTCTCTTCGAGGACCCCATTCCCCCCATACCGCCCCCCAAGCGCCACCCGTACGACCAATGGTCGCCCGACGCACGGGCGCTGGATCTGGTGGGCGACAAGTGGACCCTGCTGATCATCCGGGACCTGGCCGCGGGTCCCCGCCGCTTCGTCGAGCTCCAGCGGGTGCTTCCGGGGATCTCCACCGAGCAGCTTCGCTCCCGGCTCAACCGGATGGTGGCCGACGGGCTGCTGACCCGTCAGCGCTACCGCGAGGTGCCGCCGCGCGTCGATTACGAGCTCACCGAGCGCTCGCGCGAGCTCATGCCCGTGCTGGGCGCCCTGGCTCGCTGGGGCTACGACTGGACGTGGGGCGCGCCCCGGCCGGGCGAGGAGATCAACATCGGGGCCATCTTTCGTCTCGCCCCCGGATTGCTCGAGCCGACCGGCAGGGTGGAGGGCAGCGTCGAGTTCGTCGTCGAAGGCGAGGGAACCTCCCCGGACAAGACCTACGTGATCACCGTGGGTTCAGGCCAGGTGGCCATCACGGAGCGGCCCGACCAGGAGTCGACCGCGAAGGTGACAGGGCGCGAGGCGGCGTGGGTCGCCACTCTGGGTCCTGAGGGCGCGACGGACGGTCTCGAATTCAAGGGTTCGCGCGCGTTGGCGGATACGGTCCTCCGCGGTTTCATCCAGGCCGCTCGCGCGGCGGCGGCCGCCGCCGCCGCCTGACCGGAGCGGCACCCGCCGGCACGAACGCCGGCGAGTTCACCCCAAACGCGAGGTGATGCCCGGGGTGGGACTCGAACCCACACGCTCTCGCGAGCAGAGGTTTTTAAGACCTCAGCGTCTACCGATTCCGCCACCCGGGCTCCTGATCTCGGATCGTGCCACTACCCTGGAATGCAAGCAACTTCGGGGCCGCGGAGGGGTTGTGTGTTTCCGGAACCTCTTGACGCATGGAAGTCTCAGCCCTTAACCACGCCGGCGCCGCCGGCCTCCATGGCCGCTCTCCCCTGCTGCGACTGCAGTCGGATGAGCGCCTCGTCGCGCTCACCCGGCGCGGCAGCCATCACGCGTTCGAAGCGCTCGTCGCGCGGTACGAGTCGCGCCTTCTGGCGTTCTGTCGGCACATGCTCGCTTCCAAGGAGGATGCCGAGGACGTCCTCCAGGAGGTGTTCGCGGCGGCCTTCAACGCGATGCTGGCCGACGAGCGCGCGATCAACGTCCGACCCTGGCTGTACCGGATCGCACGCAACCGGTCACTGAATCACCTTCGTCGCGCCCAGGCCGTCGGCGTCGACTCGATGGACATCCATCTCGCCGAGGGCGGGCTCACGACGGCCGACAAGGCCCACCGTCGGGAGGAGTTCCGGCAACTCATCTCAGACGTCCAGGACCTGCCCGAGACCCAGAAGACCGCGCTGCTCCTGCGCGAGATCGACGCGCTCTCCTACGACCAGATCGCGGAAGCGATGGAGACCACCGTACCGTCGGTCAAGTCGCTCCTGGTCCGCGCACGGGTCTCGCTGGCCGAGGCCGCCGAGGCCCGCGGCCTGTCCTGCGCCCAGGTGCGCACCGAGCTCGGCGAGGTGGCGGAAGGCCTCACCCGGACGACCGCGCCCGTGCGACGGCACCTTCGGACGTGCGAGCGCTGCCAGTACTTCCGCAAGCAGCTGCGATCGACCAACAAGGCGCTCGCCGCCGTCTTCCCAGTCGGCCCGCTATTGCTGCTCAAGAAGGTCATCCTGACCCAGCTCGGAACCACCGCTGCGGCCGGAAGCGGTGCGGCAGCGGCTTCCGGCGGCGGTTCCGCCGCCGGCGTGGCGGCCGGCGGTGCGCTGCAGGCCGGGATGCAGGCGGTCGCCACCAAGGCGGCGGCGGGCCTGGCTGCCGCCGCGATCGTGACCGCGGGAGCTGTCGAGGTCAAGCATGTGGCGGTCGAGCGTGACCCGGGAGTCGCGCAGGTCAGCCGGGGCGCGGCGGCTCCTGCTCCCGCGCCTGCGCAGGCCCAAGCCGTTGCCCCGGCCGAGGCGCCTTCGTCAGCGCCGGCCCCGTCGGTGGCTGCGCCGGTCGCCCTCAAGCCCCTTTCCAAGCCCGACGCGCCCTCCAAGAGCGACCGCAAGGCCGTCGAGAAGTCCAAGACCCCCGCTGTTGAGCCGACCCCGAAAAAGACGCTGCCCGCGACGACGCCCCCGGTGCAGGCGAGCCCTTCACCCCAGGTCGACGCCGAGGGGCTTGCCAAGGCCGGTCCCGTCAGTCAGATCGAATCCGACACGACGAGCTTGCCCACCACGACGGCCGCTACGCCCGAGACCAACAGCAGCGTTCACGGACCGCCGGCGCCGATTTCCGCTCCCACCGCCGAGCCCGTAGTCGCCCAGCCGCTGCCGGCCACTCCTCCGCCCGCGCCCTCCGCCGCTCCTTCACCAGAGCCCAGGAGCGCGCCGGATGTAACTTCCCCGATTCTCCCCGAGGTAGGTCCCGAGGCGCCCTTGCCCACTCCGCGGACCGATCCGCTTCCCCTCGAAACCCTCCATGCCCCCGGGCTTCAGGCAACCGAGCTCGAGCCGGTTGCCGTGGCGCCTTGACGCTCGAGTTCGACGAGTTCCTCAAGGTCGACATGCGGGTCGGCCGTGTCATCGCCGTCGACGAGTTCCCGGAGGCCCGTAAGCCGGCGTGGAAGCTCACCGTCGACTTGGGACCCGAGATCGGGGTCAAGCGCTCATCCGCCCAGGTGACCAACTACGCCCGCGAGGACCTCGAAGGCCGGCGTGTCGTCGCCGTCGTCAACTTCGCGCCGCGTCAGATCGGACCCTTCATGTCCGAGGTGCTCTGTCTCGGTGCTGCGGATGCCGCCGGCGACATCGTGCTGCTGGCGCCCGACTCCGTCGTCCCGCTGGGCGCGCGGATCCACTGAGCTACGGCCGCTCCGTCTCGAAGCGGAAGGTGCGGTAGGGGCGCTTGACGATGCCGCGCACCCCGACGTCGGCAGGCTTGGAGACTCCAGCCGCTGGGGTCGCCTCGAGCAGAAGCCGCACGCCGTCCCGTGAGCCGGGGATGGGCCCCGGCAGCAGGATGTAGCGCCCGTAGAGCCGGCGCTGGCCCAGCCGTGCCCGGAACAGGATGGAGTAGCCGGACACGTCGTTGACCCGCGTCTTGCCGTCCTGGACGAGCTCGAACGCGGAGAAGCGATCACGCAGCGCATCGACTTCGCGAGTGGCGAACAGCGGCAGGAAGCCGGCGACCTCGCCCCGGTACGGTGGGAGTTTGAGGGGCGACACTACGAAGGACTGCACGAATAGATCGCCCCTGCGCGCCTCGAGGCGCAGAAGCTCGTTCCCCCGCGGCTCGATCCGGTCGAGCCCGTCGGTATAGCGGAGGTTGAACTGCAGCGGCCCCGTGCGCTGGACGACGTTCGTGGCGTCGCCATCAGAGGAGAGCAGCCTGAGGCCGAGCGCCGCTACCAGAATCACGAGGCCGAGTCCGAGCATCCCTGCGGTGAGCCGGCGCCCGAGTCGGGGGTACAGCAGCTCTGTAAGGGTCGGGCGGAACTCGGGCAGGACAGCGCGGCGCACGCTGCCAGGCTACGAGGCCTGCAGCAGCCCGATCACCTTGAGCCGCCGCTCGAGCGCCTTGACGGCGAATTGGCGGGTCTCATCGACCGTCGCACCGAGGAACTCGACGTCGTCGGCGTCCGCCCACGGCGGCCTGAGCACACCGTCGGCGACAGGACCGACCTCGGCCAGAGTGCGCTGGATGGCTGTGGTGTGGCGCGGGTCGCGGTGCGACATGTCCCGCAGGAAGCGGGCGCCGAAGGCGACGTGTCGATGCTCGTCGCGGGCGACGTTGATGAAGCCGGCGTTGAAGCCCGGCAGGACGCCCTGGCGCTCGTTGTAGTCGAGGATGAAGTGCTGGCCGGTCAGTGCGAGCATCCCCTCGACGATCATGTGGTAGATCGTCACCGCCTCGACCAGCGTCTCTGCGTCCTCGGGCTCGAGGGCGAGCCGATCAACGCGCGAGTGCAGCATCTCGTCGAAGAGCACGCCGAACTGGGCGTTCAGGTGCTCGGAAGTCTCCGCGAGCCGGCCCTGCAGATTGTCGGACTCGAGGACGCCGACTTCTGAGTAGAAGCGATCGAAGAACGCGACGTGGCGCGCCTCGTCGGCGATCTGGGTGCAGAGGAAGATGCGCATGTCCTCGTCGGGTACCGCGCGCATGATGGGTCCGAGCTCCGCGGCGACTCGCTGCTCGCCGATGAAGAACGACGAGAGCCCGTACATGCGCGCGTAGCGCTCCTCGGAGTCGATCCGCTCATGCCAGTCGATGCGGTCCTGCGTGAAGTCGAGATCCTGCGTCACCCAGTGCTGGCGCTCCCACAGCTCGTAGAGCTGACCGTAGTCCAGTAGCCGCGTTTCGCCGTGATCGGCCGAGGAGTGCAGCGCGGGGTCACTCGTCGCCTGGAAGTCGATCCGCTCTGTCCGGGTGGCGGTCGTGTCTGACAAGTCGGGCTCCTTCGCCTCGGGTGAAGCCAACCTATCGGAGAAACTGGCTAGCCGGCCAGTTGTGCCGGGCCCGGCCGTCAACGAGCCACGAGCATGCCGCGACCTGCGGCGCCGGCGTCGATCTGGTATTCGCCCCGCTGTAGACCGTCGGCGTTGAAGCTGCGGGTGGAACGCGCGCGCACACGCACCGGCGGGTGCACCCCTCGCACCGCGACCGTCACTCGGCGAGGGAGATCGTTGCGCACGGTGATCCGTACCGCGAGGAAGGCGGGGACCTTCACACGCGGAGGGGTGATCCCCTCACCGTCGACCACGACTCTCAGACGCGAGCGTGCGGCCTCCTCGTCGCCGGCGCCGCCGGGCTCGGCTTCAGGCCCCGTGGCGTCAGGGGGTGGGGTCGGCGCGCTTGGAGCGCTCGCGGTCGGCGGGCCTTCCGCGGTGGGTGTGGGCATAGAGGTCGGCTCCGCGGTCGGCGCGAGCGACGGTGACTCCGTGCGCTCCTTGGGCCCCCCGCTGTCGTCCGTGCCACCGCAGGCAGCAAGACCCGCGGCCACGACAGTCACCACGAGCGCCCGCCTCACGAGCCGACGGAGAACAACGCCTCGAGGTCATGCTGCGAGAAGACCTCGAAGGCGACCATGGTATGCGTGCGCTTGATGCCGGCGAGCTGCGCGAGCCGGCCGGTGATCAATGGCGCCAGCTCCTCCTGCTCACGCACGCGGATCACGGCCACGAAGTCCCATTCCCCCGTCACCGAATAGGCTTCCGCGACGCCTTCGACGTCGGCGAGCTGCCCGCCGAGCGATTCCATCGCCGAGCGCTCGGCCTCGATGAGGACGATCGCGTGGGTCACCGGACGGTGTGCATGGCGCCGGGGTCGAGCACGACGACCTGCGCGTAGCCCGCGTTCTGCACGTCTGACTTGAACGCCTGGACGTCGGTCTCGATGAGCGGGAAGGTGTTGTAGTGGCAGGGGATCACCGTGTCGGCGTCGACGAAGTGGCAGGCCGTCACGGCGTCGAAGCGGTCCATGGTGTAGTGCCCGCCGATCGGCACGAGCGCGACGTCGACCGGCGTACCGCGCTGGGCGGTCAGCTTGAGGTCTGAGAACAGGGCCGTGTCGCCCAGGTGGTAGATGAGCTTGCCGCCGATCGAGATCAGCAGGCCCGCCGCCACGTGCGGGGTTCCATCGGCGGTCACGGCGGTATGCCAGGCCGGAACGAGCTTCACCCAGCCCCAGTCGAACGTGACGGTGCCACCGAGGTTGGGATTGAGGACGTTCTCGACGCCCTTCGCCCCGATCTCGCCGGCCAGTTCCGTGATCGCCACGACCGTCGCCCGCGTCCGCTTGGCGATTTCGACGGTGTCGCCGTAGTGGTCGGCGTGCCCGTGCGTCAGCAGGATCACGTCTGGCTGGTGGTCCTCGGCCGAGGTGACGGCCTTGGGATTGCCGGTGAGGAACGGATCGATCAGTAGGGTGGTGTCACCCTCCGTGATTTCGAAGGCCGACTGGCCGAGAAAGCGGATCTCCATGGTGTCTCAGTCCTTTGGTGCGGTGGTGGCGTCGAGCAGAAGGTGACCGAGCTCGAGGCCGACGGCCACACCGACCAGCATGCTCACCCGCGTCTCGTCGGCGATGAGCGTCCGGACCCGGGTGAGTCGCTCCTCCGGGTCCGCCGTGCCCGCAGCTTGGAGCACCGCGGCGGCGTGGGCGGAGCCGAACCACTCCCCGGCTTCGAGCGCCTCGTTGAGGATGCGCTGCAGCTGCGGGGCTGAGTGGGCGACGATCCGCTGAGCCGTCTCGAGCCGCTCCGGATCGGTCAGCTTGTCGACCGCAGCCTCGATCTCTGCGTCGGAATAGGCACGGCGGTCGGGCACGTAGTCGTCATGATAGGTCGGGTGCCCACCGTACCCCTGACCTCCTTGTCCCACGGCGCAGGCTGCGGCTGCAAGATCTCCGCTGCCGATCTGCGTCCCATCGTTGCGGGCCTGCCGCAGACCTCAGATCCGCGGGTGCTCGTCGGCGCTAGGACCGCGGACGACGCCGGGGTGGTGAAGCTGCGCGATGACCTGGCCCTCGTGCAGACGGCCGATTTCTTCACGCCGATCGTGGACGACCCGTACGCTTTCGGGCGCATCGCGGCCACCAACGCCCTCTCCGACATCTACGCGATGGGCGCGGAACCCGTGAGCGCCATCAACCTGGTGGCCTACCCGCTCGCCATCCTGGGCCCCGAGATCCTCGCCGAGATCCTCCGCGGCGGCGCCGACGCTGCCGCCGCCGCGGGCGCCGCGCTCGTCGGCGGTCACTCCATCGACGACCCGGAGCCCAAGTACGGCATGGCCGTCACTGGTGTCGTGCACCCGGACGAGATCCTGACCAACGCGGGGGCCCGGCCGGGTGACGTCCTGGTGCTCACCAAGCCGCTCGGCGCCGGTACGGTGGCCACGGCCATCAAACGCGGGCTCGCCGATCCGGGGCTGATCGAACGCGGTATCGCGGTCATGACCACCTTGAACGCCGAGGGAGCCCGGCAGGTCCGCGCCGCGGATGCGCACGCACTGACGGACGTCACGGGCTTCGGGCTGCTCGGCCATCTGCACGAGCTCGCGGAAGCCAGTGGGCTCGCCGCCGTCGTCGAAGCCGCCGCGATCCCCGCCATCGAAGGGGTGCTCGAACTCCTGGCCGACGAGTCCGCCCTGGCCGGCGGCTCCCAGCGCAATCGGGCTGACGCCGACGGCTTCACCTCCTGGTCAGACGGTGTGCCTGACGCCCGGCGGCGGCTGGCCTGCGATGCCATGACGTCGGGCGGCCTCCTCGCGGCCGTCCCGGCCGAGCGGGCCGAAGAGGTCGACGGGTGGGTGATCGGTCGGCTCGAGAAGGGACCGGCAGGCACCATCACCGTCGGCTGAGCGAGCACAGCCACGCAAGCTACGCCAGGCGCTTGAGCTCCACTGGTGGACCGGAGATCCGTACCCTACCGACGCCGGGCCTTCATGAGCAGAAAGCCGATCGCGAGCCCGGCGACCGCGCCACCCAGCCCGACGAGCACGTGCGCGTCTTCGGTGGCGATCGGGAGAGCCAGCAGCACCGCGGCGAACGCGGCGACTCCGAACATGTCGGCCTCGCTCTCCTCACCCCGGCGACGCGCGAGCAGCTCGGGTACGACCCACGCGCAGAGCAGGCCGAGCGCCGCGCCGTTGCCTCCCGCCGCGATCGGCTCAGGATCCACGACGAGGGCCAGCGAAGCGCCTGCCACGGCGGCGAGCGCGTACACCAGCAGGGGGGCCCAGAGCCCGTGCCGGCGCTCGAGCAGCCACCCGAAGAGTCCGATGGACACGAGCGCCACCAGCTCATAGCCCGCTCCGGCGTAGACGAAGCTCGAGCTGAGCAGTCGGTGGTAGTCCGAGCCGATCGGGCCGGCGATCACCAGGTCCAGGAACGAGTAGACGCCTGCCCGCCAGCCGATCGTCACCAGCGCCGCGGCGAGGACGAGCGCGATGGTCGCGTACGGACGCAACGAGAGGTCGGCCCTTATGCCGGGGATCTCGCCCGGCTTCAGCTTTCCGAGCGACGGCATCGGAGGAGGCTTGCGGCGCGCCTTCACCGGTTTGGCGATGCCGCCCTTCTCCAACTTGGGCGCCCGCTTGCGCAGCCGGCTGCCGCAGTACGGACACTCGGTGATGTACGGGCTGACTTCCGAACCGCAGCTCTTGCAGACGACGAAGAGATCGGGGCCGCTTGCCATTGACCTCCGATTCTACGCGCCGACCGAAGCGGCGGACTCAGGTCAGTCCACTTGACGCGACAGCGGGCGCACCAGCGCCCAGGCGATGAACACCGCGGAAGCGACCAGCATGCCCAAGCCGGCCCAGAGGTTGACGTTGATTCCGGCCGCCTTCTCGATGTCCGCGTCGGAGGCGCCGAGCCCGAGCACGAAGAGTATGACCCCGTAGATCCCGAGCAGCAGGCCGATGATCCGGCGGATATCCAGCAGGTCCAGGGCTCGCGAGTCGGCTTCGGTCTCGGTACCGGCGCTCTCGGCCTGTTCGATGAGCGGATCGCCCGTCGGCACCTTGTGTGAGTCGTCTGTCATGACCTGATCTCTCTTAGATGAATGCCAGGCTGAGCAGGGCGGTGATGCCGAGGGCGCCGAAGCCGAGCACCTTCGGCGAGCGATACCAGACCGACTCGGACGCCGACTGGCCGCCCTCCTCCAGATTCGCCATGCCGTACACCAGCCCCTGCAGCTCGGACACCGGCTTGGGCTTGGTGACCAGGGAGACGATCACGGTGACGACGGCGTCGGCCGTGAAGGCCACCATGGCGCCGTAGAAGGACGACTCGAGCTCTGATCCGAAGCCGATGATCTCCCACTTGAAGGACAGGTAGACGGCCGCGGCGCCCAGGGTGCCGGCGATGAGGCCCGCGAGGCCGGCCCACGGCGTCATCCGCTTCCAGAACATGCCGATGATGAACGTGGCGAACAGGGGCGCGTTGAAGAAGGAGAACAAGAGCTGGATGTAGTTCATGATGTTGTCGTAGCCCGAGGCGATTCCCGCCGTGCCGATGCCGATGACGATGCCCGCGACCGTCGCGATCCGGCCGAAGCGCAGGTAGTACTCGTCAGAGCGGCCCTTGCGCACGTAGGGCTCCCACAGGTCGTACGTGACGACCGTGTTGAACGCGGAGACGTTCGCGGCGACGCCCGCCATGAACGCCGCGATGAGTCCCGCCAGCGCGAGCCCGAGCATGCCGTTGGGCAGGTACTCGTTCATGAGCAGTGGGATGGCGTTGTTGTACTGGAGGTCTGGATCGTCGCCGCCCAGACCCTTGATGGTCACGAGCGCGACGAGTCCCGGAATGATCGTCAGCGCTGGGATGAAGATCTTGGGGAAGGCCCCGATCAGCGGCGTGCGGCGTGCGGCGCCGAGGCTCTTGGCCGACAAGGCCCGCTGGACTTCCGCGAAGTTGGTCGTCCAGTAGCCGAAGGAGAGGACGAAACCCAGTCCGAAGATGATCGGGATCCAGGAGGCTCCGATGGGGTTCGTCGTGTTTCCGACTCCTGTCCCCTGCCAGGTGTGGAGGCCGCCCTCACCGAGGCCTGAGCCGCGCACCTGCTCCTGCAGGCCCGACCAGCCGCCCACGTCGGTGAGCGCCACCACAACGAGCGGGATGAGGGCCGCCAGGATGACGAAGAACTGCAGGACCTCGTTGTAGATGGCCGAGGACAGGCCGCCGAGGGTGATGTAGATCAGGACGATCGCGGCGGCGACGACGATGCCGAGGATGATGGGCCAGCCCAGCAGGAGCTTGAGCACCAGAGCCAGCGCGTAGAGGTTGACGCCGGCGATCAGCACCGTGGCGAGCGCGAACGTCAGCGCGTTGAAGACGTGCGTCGGGTTGTTGAAGCGCAGACGCAGGTACTCCGGCACCGATCGCACCTTGGAGCCGTAGTAGAACGGCATCATCACGATGCCGAGGAAGACCATGGCCGGAACCGCGCCGATCCAGTAGAAGTGGAGCGTCGCGACGCCGTATTGCGCGCCGTTGGCCGCCATTCCGAGCAGCTCGAGAGCTCCGAGGTTGGCCGAGATGAAGGCCAGACCGGTGATCCAGGCGGGAAGCGAACGCCCGGACAGAAAATAGTCGAGGCTCGTCTTGATCGTGCGCTTGGCGATGAAACCGATGCCCAGAACGAAGACGAAGTAGATCGCGAGGATCGCGTAATCGACGAGATTGGTATCGAGCCGGAGCATTTGACTCCTGCTATTCGCTCAGGAGTTCAACATTCCTTCAAGGCGTCCAGTTCGAGCCACTTCAGCGAAGGCGTGAGCGCTCGGGCGGACGATCCGGCGAAGCCCGTCGTCCCGATCGACGCCGACGAGCCCGAAGGTCGGCTTGTAGCCCTCGGCCCACTCGTAGTTGTCGAACGACGACCAATAGAGGTAGCCGCGCACATCGATGCCCTCGCGCAGCGCCCGCGCCACCTGGTCGAGGTGTGAATGCAGGTAGGCGACGCGCTCCGCGTCGTCGGCAGTCGCGATTCCGTTCTCCGTCACGACGACGGGAAGCCCGGTGGCGGCCGCCGCTTCGATCGCCTCGTAGAGCCCCTCCGGATGGATCTCCCAACCCATCTGGGTGAGCGGCGCGTCAGGCGGAGCCGGTGCGAAGCGTCCTGAAGCGGCCGGATCGACGCGCATGCGCGAGTAGTACTGAACTCCGACGAAGTCACCCTCCAAGTCGTTCAGATGAGCGTCGTACATCTCCGCGCGCAGCTCCTCGTACAGCGCGACGCATGCAGGATCCTCGGGCCGGGCCGGCTCGAGGGCCGGAAGCTGCAGGCAGACACCCGCCCGCGGCGACCCGGCGCCGGCACGGAGGGCTCGAAGAGCTGCGGCGTGGGCTTCGACGAGCCGCTCGGTGGCGCGGCGCCACAGCGTCGGGTTGCGCACGCCTGGCGGGTGGGTTCCCTCCAGATAGCCGAACAGCGCGACGATCTGCGGCTCGTTGACGGTGCACGCGTAGGGCATGAGATCTCCGAGGGCATTCGCCACCCGCTCGCAATAGCGCTCGAAGCGCTCGATCGCGTCGGAGGCCAGCCAGCCACCCTGCTCCGCGAGCCAGCGCGGCAGGGTGAAGTGGTGCAGGGTGACGAAGGCGGTGAGCTCGAGCTCGCCCAGGGTGTCCAGGACGCGCCGGTAGTGATCGAGCGCCGCCGTGCTGAACTCCCCGGGTTCAGGC
>JAABUN010006810.1_pt1 | contig 12849 bp, 12 predicted proteins | sample 5559311 | NCBI WGS metagenome assembly JAABUN01 (sample SAMN10711877, study PRJNA513370) | rock metagenome | isolation source: Antarctica rocks | place: Antarctica: Victoria Land, Siegfried Peak sud | reverse complement strand
GTCCAGATTCGTACGCAAGTCCTTGTCGTTCTCCAAGTCTGACCAGATGCACCTCATCTGCCTTCACCTGTTCCTAGTTCGCTACAACCTCCAACGGAGACATGACATTCTTTAGTGGGCCACTACCTCTTTCGGATTCTTTTCAATCAACAGTGCGGCGCTTTGCTTGAATTTTTTGAGTAGAGTCCTTTCCGATGTTGAAGCATCTAATCTCAGGAGACTGGGAAGTAAAGGCCAAATTTTTTCTGCTTGGCCTCTGTACCAAGTATCTCCAGTAGACCCTTCTAAGTCTCCGCGCAAAGCTTCAATGAGCTGCTCTACAGATCGAATCTCGGTTTCTTTCAAGGCTACTCCAGGCCAACACGTTCCAAAAGTATAACTAAGGTAGGGTGATAGTATTAGATACAGTTAAACACTCTTAGCAGGACTATTTCAAGGTCAAGCAGTGCAATGCTGGTTATAACCTCTGCTTCGTATATCCTCGCATAGGATAGAAGCAAAATCTACGATGTGTGTTTCGAGCAGTCTCACCTAACGGTCAGCTCGAAGCCCCCTTCTCTTCTGCCTTTCCCATCTACCATCCCCCACGCCACCCCCGCACCGAACACCGCCAGCCCCGCGCTCACCGCCATCACTACCCGAAAACCGCGTAGGCAGGCGCTGTTTACGACCTCTTGCACCGCTCTTTACCGGGTTCTGCTGAGATTGGGGAGGCTCGAGCCCAACATCGCCGCGCCCGCCAGCTCTCTAGTGTGCTGCGTGGTGCTTTACAGGGCGTCTTAGTGCTCTAAGCTTGCAACGTGTTCTGATAAGTTCGTCCGGCAACGCACAGGTTCGTTTGAGGAGCTACGGTGATGAGAGCTGCGTGGTATGAACGGCAGGGTCCGGCAAGGGACGTTCTCGAGGTCGGCGAGCTGCCTACGCCTGCACCCGGCGCGCGCGAGGTGCGGCTCAAGGTCGCCGCGTCGGGTATCAACCCCGGCGACCTCAAAAAGCGCGAGGACTACTTCGGCTACGGTATGGCGTACCCGCTCGTCATCCCCCATAGCGACGGCGCGGGCGTCATTGACCAGCTCGGCGAGGGGGTCGCTGAAGGGTGGCTCGGACGGCGCGTGTGGTGCTACGGAGCGCAGTCGTATCGCCCCTTCGGGACGGCGGCCGAGTACACCGTCTTGCCGCTCGAGCAGGTTGCGCCGCTGCCTGAGGGCGTTTCTTTTCAGCAGGGTGCTTGCCTCGGCATCCCGGCTATCACCGCGCACCGGGCGGTTCACGTCGCCGGGCCGGTAGCGGGGCGTACGGTGCTGGTGCAGGGTGGGGCGGGCGCGGTAGGGCTGAGCGCCGTGGCGCTCGCTCACTACGCTGGGGCTCGAGTCGTCGCTACGGTGCGCCGCGCCGCGGACGAACCGCTCGTCCGGGCGTCGGGTGGAGATGAGGTGGTCGTAACGACGGGCGGGAACGTTGCTGAGGCGGTCCGGGTGCTCGCGCCCGGTGGGGTAGACCACATTGTCGAAGTGGCGTTCGCCGCGAACTCGGCGCTCGACACCGAGGTGCTTGCGCTCGGCGGTTCTATCGCAGCCTACGCGACCGACGACCCAGCCCCGGCGCTGCCCTTCTGGGAACTTCTGTTCAAAAACGCCCGTATCTTTTTGGTCGGCAGCGACGACTTTCCGCTCGAGGCGAAGCGGGCAGCGGTGCGAGACGTGAACGCGGCGCTTAAAGCGGGCTGGACAGGCTACGAGATCACCACGCTGCCCCTCGACGAGATCGCCAGGGCGCACGAGCTGGTTGACCGGCCCACCAAACGCGGCCGCGTCGTGCTGACGTTGTAGAACACGGCTCAGCCGGAGCTTACGGTGAGGCCGCTGAGCCGGTGCCGGGAATGGTGCCAGAAACGACGTTATAAGCGACGTTAGAAACGGTGTTCGTCGACCTGTCGGTCGGCCCAAAGGCGGCGTAGCTTTCGGTTTGAAGGTCGGGTTGAGGGCAGACTGTGGGTATGGCGGCGGCAAACCTCGAGACAAAGGCGTTGGTGGTCTACCGGGTGCTGCTCCAGACCTACGGTGAACGCGAGTTGCTGCCGCGCCGTGAGCCGATGCGTGAGCTGGTTTCGACCATCTTGTCGCAACGCACCACCTGGCAAAACGAAGAGCTGGCGTACAAACGTATGTGGGAACGGTTCGGATCGTGGGAGGCTGTTCGGGACGCCTCCACGGACGAGCTGGCCCGGGCTATCGCGCCGTCGAACTACGCCGAGGCCAAAGCGCCACAGATTCAGAAGACTGTCAGGACGATTCTGGAGCAGCGCGGAGATGCCGACCTGAGCTTCCTGGCAGATTTGCCGGTAGACGAGGGGATGGCGTGGCTTACGGCGCTGCCCGGTGTCGGCGTCAAAACAGCCACGCTGGTGTTGCTGTTTTGTTTCGCCAAACCCGTGTTGCCGGTCGATACGCACGTCTACCGGGTGTCGCAACGCGTGGGTTTGCTGAGCGCCAAAGTCAAAACCTCGACCGCCGCCCATACGCCCCTTTTTAAGCTTTTGCCGCACGAGCCGCACCTGTTATACAACTTTCACATCGCCTGCTTGCGCCACGGTCAGCAGGTGTGCACCTTCAACGCGCCGAAGTGCAGCCGTTGTCCGCTCGCTCCGGACTGCGACTATTACGCTGAGACGTACACCTGAAGCGGATGGTCTTTCGACGTGTTTTTGTACCTGGAGGCGGCAAACACAGGTGTTAAAGTTCGGTCATAGAGGAGGAATGATGAAACGTTACTATCCTTTTTTGCTGGTGATTCTGATTGCCGCCTGTACACCGGGGCCGCAAGAGCCTGCGGTGCTCGAGCCTGTTGCGCCCACCACCCAAGCCCCTGCCCCTGAGATCGCTGCGACCCCCGCGCCCGAAGCGACCGAAGAACCGGCGGTCGTCGTAACCCCGGCTGAACCCGCCGGACTGCCCGAAGTGCCGCCGCTGACCGCCTCGGCTCCGGAAGCGCCGCCCGCTACTGAAACCGAAACGTCTACCGAAACCGAGACAACCGAAACCGAAAACACCGAGGCGGAAACAACTGAAACTGAGACAGCCGAAACCGAAAACACCGAAAGTGAGTCCGGTGACGCTGAAGCCGCGACGACGCCCAGACTCGCGCCGCAAGGCACCATCAGCATCAGCGCCGACAACCAGAGCTTTTCTACCAACGAGGAAGAACAGCTCAATCCCGTTACGGTAGCGGCGGGCCGGATGTTTTACCTGAAGCTCGAGTTCAGCGATCCCGACGGGATCACCGGGGCTGAGGTGCAGCTTCGTAACTCGGCTGCCGCCGGAACGCTGCCGACCGGTCCCTTCAGCGTCACCTCGTCGGACTGTGAGGCGCAGCTCGCGTCGGCTCCTACCGAACTAACCTGTAAGCTCGAGGTAAGCATCGCCGCCGACGCCCAAAACATCGCCGAAGCGGGCGAAACCGCCTACGCCTTTCGGCCTTCTGTTACCGACGCGCTCGGCAACAACGAACTGAGCTTCAGCTGGGGATACCTGATCGTAGGGCCGTAGTAAGCAAACCCCTAAGCGAACCCCAATGCCGATAGACCGACGCAACACCTTCGCCGAAGAAAACTTTTCGTACCGCGCCAGCAAAGACGGCGCGGTTTTTATCGCGCACTATGGCAAGCAGGTAACCATTTTGCGCGGGCGCTCGGCAGCGTCTGCGCTGCGCCGTCTGGAACGGTTGGAAGGTAACGCTTTACAGCTCGAGTAGCCAAACTGACCGGCAATTTCAAACGTGGCAACGAGCGTAGCAGCAAACGGTAGCGTGCCCCGCTCAGGTGTCGTAAGGCCATGCTGATGTTCGTCTAAAATTCAGGTCGTGTGCAGGGCGTTTTCTGCCGCCGCCACATATCCGGCGGTGTTTTTAATCTCTGCTCTCTACAAAACACCCTTCCGAACCGGGTCTGAACGTGGTTGGTAGAACCCAGACCTGCGGGACAGCACGGTCTCGAGATAGTTCGTGCGCGTTTGCACAGACGTTCGTTTGCGTAGGCGGCGTGATAGCTGTGCTTACGTCTCGAGCCGTCCATAGAACTATTCACCAGCCTGTCCACCAGCCGTTTACTAGGCAGCTGTCGCTGCCGTGCGTTATGGTGTAGGGGACGCGAGGCGTTCTGTCGCCCCGCCCTCAGTTGCTATTTACACCGCGAGTGCAGCAGATAAAGGAAACGACCATGACCTACACCTCAGAACGCCCCCTGCGCGTCGGTATCGTCGGCGCGGGTCCGGCAGGATTTTTCGCCGCAGACGCGCTTATCAAACAAGACGTTCCTGTTTCGGTCGACCTATTTGACCGGCTCCCCACACCTTTCGGTCTGGTTCGTTACGGCGTCGCGCCCGACCATCAAAAGATCAAGTCGGTGACAAAGCTCTATCAAAAAACGCTCGACGACCCACGCGTGCGTTTTTTCGGTCACGTCAGCTATGGTCAGGACGTTAGTTTGGGCGACCTGCGCCGTTTTTACGACGCGATTATCTACACCGTGGGCGCGCCCTCGGACCGGCCACTGGGCATTCCCGGTGAAGATTTGCCCGGCAGCATGTCGGCGACCGAGTTCGTCGCCTGGTATAACGGTCATCCCGACTACGCCGAAAAGACGCCCGACCTGTCGGTCAGCAGCGTGGCGGTCGTGGGTATGGGTAACGTCGCGGTCGATGTCACGCGGATTTTAGCCAAAACTGCCGATGAGCTCGTGCAGACCGATATCGCCGATCACGCGCTTCATGCGCTTCGTGACAGCCGAGTCGAGGACATCTATATGCTCGGTCGGCGCGGCCCCGCGCAGGGTAAATTTACGACCAAAGAGTTGCGCGAGCTGGGCGAACTCGCCAACGCCGACGTGGTGGTCGACCCTGAAGACACGGAACTCGACCCCATGAGCGAAGCGTCGCTCGCTGAAGACCGGATGGTCGCCAAAAACGTCGAGGTGCTCCGCGAGTTTTCGGCGCGCCCGCAGACGGGCAAACCGCGCCGGGTACATATCAAGTTTTTGAGCTCGCCGGTCGCGGTACTGGGCGAGGGCCGGGTCGAGGGTTTGGAGATTGAAAAAAACGAACTGCGTGACCGAAACGGCGCGTTGGCAGCGGTCGGTACCGGCGAGACCGAGGTGCTGCCGGTCGGCCTGGTGCTGCGCTCGGTCGGCTACCGGGGGGTGGCGCTGCCGGAAGTGCCGTTCGATAACAAGCGCAGCGTGATCCCCAACGTGCTCGGGCGCGTTACCGAATCGGCGGGGGGCGAGGTCGTGCCGGGCGAATACGTCGCGGGCTGGATTAAACGCGGGCCGACCGGGGTGATCGGTACCAACAAGGCCGACGCCGCCGAATCGGTACGCGCGCTCCTCGAGGACGCCCCCGAACTCGCCCGCGTCGCCGACGCCGACGTATCCCCCGAAGCCGTCGAGCAGTTTTTGCACGACAAGGGCGTCCCCTTTTTCCCGTTCGACCACTGGCTCGAGTTGGACGCCCGAGAGCTCGAGGCGGGCCGGGCGCAGGGCCGTCCCCGCGTCAAACTCACGCGCGTCGAGGAGATGCTCCGGCGTAGCCCCTAAAAAGGGGTTACGCCGGTTTTTGCACTCTGCTCCCGAGCCGGGAAGACGTCGGCGCAGTCCGGTCGCAGGTGCAAGCACGGGAGCCGTGAGGTAAGCTTGGGCAGGGACGTCGAGTATTTGCGTTTTGGGTACTTTTTACAAAAATGTCACTGTACGGCCTCTATACTTGCTAAGATGAGAGACCGAACCTACTGGGAGGCTACATGACGGCAGCGACGCAAGCGTGGTATTGGATCGGTGCGCTGGGAATGATGATCGGCGCACTCTACTTTGGACTGGGCGCGTTCAGCGCGCGTAAACTTGACGACAACCGCGCTGAAGTGTTGTATCAGCTCACCTTTTTTATATGTATCATCGCTACCGTGCTCTATCTGGCGCTGGCGAGCGGTTTCGGCGCAATCGATGGCGGCGAGGGGCCGGGGACGCGCACCGTCTGGCTTCGTTATGTCACCTGGATTTTATCGACCCCGCTGCTGATTATGGTGCTGACCTATCTGGGCCGCTCGAAGTTCACCACTATCACCGCGCTGCTCGGCTCGAACACGCTGATGATCGCTACTGGTTTTGCGGCGACGGCGGCGACCGACAGCAGCAAGTACACCTTTTACCTGCTGTCGTGCGGCGCGTACGCGGCGGTCGTCTATCTACTCGTCGGCCCTTTTCGCCAGGAGGCGAAAGCGGCGTATCCGGGTAAAGGCAGCGCGTTCGACCGGCTTGTCGGCGCGCACGTCATCGTGTGGACGCTTTACCCTATCGTCTGGATTATGAGCCCGGAAGGGTGGGGGCTTTTCGGTACGACGATGGAAGCGTCGTTGTTTACCATCTTGGACTTGCTCTCGAAAGTCGGCTTCGGACTTCTGGCGGTAGCGACGCTTACGCAGCTCAGCGGCAACAAAGCAATCAATCCCGCCGACCTGGGGCAGCTAAAATCTCACTAAACTCGGCTGGGTAAGACGGACCAAACGCACATTGCAAAGACAAACAAAGACGCCGCGCGGCTCAGGTTGCGCGGCGTTTTTGGTAGACTCTCAGGGATGAAGCTTCTGCTGTTTTGCTTGCTGGTGTGCTTAACGGGTTTGTGGGTCTACGCCCTGGCGAAACCACCGAAACCCGCGCCCATAGTTGAAACGAGAACCCGCCTAAAGGCACAGATCGCCCGTGGTCGTAGCATCTTCGCGCTGCGCTGCGCTGCGTGTCACGGGGATACGGGTAGGGGGCTCGAGGAGGCCCGTCTAGCGTTTCCCGAAGACCACCGCCGCTGCGAAAGCTGCCACAAACCGAACAATCCCAAATTGCAAACGCAGATGGGTAGCCGTAGTTTCGAGACGGTGCGGGGGCGGTCGGTCAGAGGGAACGCTTTTGCTATCGGCAACGCGCCGCCCCTGCACGGAGAGGGCGCGCTGAAAGCGTTCGGAGATGCCGGGGCGCTACAAGCCTACATCCGCGCCGCGATGCCCCGGCACGCACCGGGTACGCTTAACGGTGAGCAGAGCTACGCACTTGCCGCTTTCGTAGCCAAGCTAAACCGCGCTCTCCCGGAAGACGTAGTGGTCGACGAGAAAAGCGCGGTGAAGATAAAGCTACGCTGAAGGCTTAACCGCGGACATCCAAAACGTCGCGTACGGCGTCCCCTAGAAGGTTCCAGCTGAGGACGAAAAGTACGATGATAAGACCTGGCCAGAACGACACGTACCAGTAGGCGAAAGGTTGCCCCGGGGGTCCCTGAAGCCAGCCGCGGGCAAAGTTGATCATCTGGCCCCAGTCGGCGTACCCGACGGGTGCGCCGAGGCCCAGAAAACTGAGGGCGGCGACTGCGAGCACCACCGAGCCAATATCTAAGCTGGCGATAATGAGCAGTGGACCGATGGCGTTGGGCAAAATGTGACGGAAGATCAGCCGGTTGTTGCCCGCGCCGAGGGCGCGCGCACCGTCTACAAATTCGCGTTCCTTAAGCCCCATCACGTCGCCACGTAGTAGGCGTGCGTAACTCGCCCAACCAAAGATCATCAGCGCGATCACGACGTTTTGCAAACTCTGTCCCAAAATGGAGACGATCACGATGGCGAGAACGAGACTTGGGATAGCGAAGATGATGTCTACGAGGCGCATCAGTATGTTGTCGATCCAGCCACCGAAAAACCCGGAGATGCTGCCGACGATGATGCCGATAAGGACGCTGAACCCGGTGACGGCGACGCCTACATAAAAGGCTGAACGCGCGCCCCAGACGAGGCCGTAGTAGATATCGTAGCCACCCCCGGTGGTACCTAAAAACGTTCCTTCCGAGGCGGGCGTCGGTATAGGCGAAAAGGACACGCGCGGGATACTAAAGCATTCACTGGGCGGTAGCACGACGGCGCGCCAGAAAACAAGCTTGAGCGGGTTACGAATGTCCGTTACGGTAGAGGCGGAAAGTCCCAGTTCGCGCACACAGGTGTTGCGGGTGTTGATGAGCTGGTTTGAAGTAAGCGGCGCAGCAAAAAGGGCGATGAACACGAAGAAAATTAGGAGCAGCGCGCCTACGATGGCAAGCGGGTTACGCAGAAAGCGTTTCATCGTCTTCGAGTTCCACCAGTTGCTCGAGCTACGCGCTAAGAGTTCGGCTTGGTCTTCGGCGTTCAAGCCGGACGCGCCGGGTTGCGTGCTGTCCATTAGTACCGTATCCTCGGGTCTACCACAGCGTAAAGAACATCTACGATCAGGTTTCCGACCACGACTATAGCGCCTACAAAGACCGCGCCGCCCAGCACTGCTGCGTAGTCGAGCTGTATGGCGGCGTCCGCGAGCCATTTGCCGATACCGGGTAGCGCGAAGATGACCTCGACGATAACCGAACCGTTTAAGAGCCCGACCAGCGTAAAACCTGAAAGCGTCAAAACCGGAATAAGCGCGTTTCGCCGCGCGTGCTTGCGGTTGACGACCGCGGTCGAAAGCCCCTTGGCGCGCGCCGTCCGCACGTAATCTTGTGACAGCGTGTCAAGTAAAGACGAACGCATGACCCGGACGATCTGCGCGCTGATCACGAGTACCAGAGTAGATACCGGCAATACCAGGTGCATGAGCGCGTCCCAAAAGATATCGAAGCGACGGTTAAGCAGCGCGTCGAGGGTCATAAAGCCGGTATAACGCTCGAACTCGGGCCTGATAACCGCTCGAGCAAAGTTTGAGGACAGCTGTCCCAGACCGAACAGGTTAAAGCCGCCGTAAAAAATAATCAGCAACCAGATAGCCAGTACGAACGTTGGGAGCGACCAGAAAAAAATCGAGGTCACGCGCGACACCTGATCGATAAAGCGGTCGCGGTTAAGTGCGGCGGCGGTGCCGAGCCAGATACCGAAACCAATCGTCGGAATAAGCGTCAGCACGGCTAGTTCGATGGTGTTGGGAAGCCGCTCGGCGATGGTCGTCAAAACAGGTTGATTGGTTACGCGTGAAAAACCCAGGTTACCCTGCAAGGCTTGGCTGAGCCAGTTCCAGTACTGCACGTACCAGGGGTCGTCGAGACCGTACTGTTCGATGATGGCGTCGATGTTGCGGAGCTGCACCTCTGAGGTTACAAAAGTTACGGCGCGCTCGTAAGGGCTCAGGAGCTGCATCAGGAGCACGATAAAAAGTGTGACGCCGATAAAAATAACAGGTAAAAACAAGATGCGCCGAACGATAAAGGTAAACAAGTCGCCCCTCCTTACGAAAAAGGGGAAGGGTTTGACCCTTCCCCGGTGTTGCAAAACCGCCTAGTTTTTGGAGAGGTTTTTCCAAAGGTAGCCGTAAGTACCGCTCAGCATCGGGTTAAAGTATGTTCCTTGTAAGTTGTCGCGGTAGACCGAGAAGGGGATGTTAGAAGGTAAGAGTACGTAAGGCGCAAGCTCATAAGCACGCTGACCGATCTGGCTGTAGAGCTGCTCGCGTTCCGCCTCGTCGAACGAGGTGCGGGCTTGCTGGTCGAGTTTGGTGATCTCTTCGTCGGCGAAGCTCGACTGGTCGGCGTAGTAGCCGCCTTCGGCGTAAAAAGTGTGGATATAGTTGTCGGGGTCGGCGTAGTCAGGTACCCAGCCGACGATAGACACGGGCAGCAGGTTCTGACCACGCTGATCCAAAAAGTCGGGCCAGGCGATGCCGCGCACGTTGACTCTGAATTTGGGGTTGAGGAACTCGAGGTTCGACTTGAGAATTTCGGCAACCGCTTGGCGCTCTTCGTTACCGGTGTTGTAAGCGATAGTTAGCTCGAAGCCGTTTTCCCAAACCTGACCGTCCCAGGCAGCGCGACACGCTTCTTCAGCGGCGGCGGGGTCGTAGGAGTAGGTCGGCACTTCGGGATCGTAGCCCAGGTAGGAGGGTGGCAGCGCCATCGTAAGTTCCTGGCCTTGGCCCTGGAGCACCTGATCAATGTACGCTTGCTTGTCGAAGGAGTAGTTAAAGCATTTGCGAATGTTTACGTCCGTGAAGAAGTCCGCCGGGATGCCCTGACCGTCTAGTTGACCCGAGCCGACGTTGGGGTTATTGTTTGTCTCGACCGCCTGATTCATAAAGACCGCGTTGACCGTGACCGAATTCCAGCCGAGGCTTTCATCGGTGGCGGCGTCGTCAACAGTAATGCCGGGTTGTCCCTGAACTTGACCTAGTTGAGCGCGCTCAGCATATACGCTGTCCGCATCACCCTGTTGCAGCGCCAGGAGGCGCGGCGCGGCGTCCTCGACGAGCTGAATCTGTACATTTTTGATGGCGGGTGCTTCGCCCCAGTACTCCGGGTAGGCTTCCAGAATGACACGGCTGCCGACCTGCCAGTTTACCAACTGGTACGCGCCGGTACCGCTCATGTTGTTTTGCAGGTACGACTCGCGCAGGTCTACGCCGATCCAGTCGCGCCAGGTCGCTTCGGTACCGTCCCACATACCGTTTTCGACAGCCCACGCCATGTCTACGATGTCAGCGGCGTAAAAGAGCGTTTTGGGGAAAAAGGTCGGGTCGGCCTGGGCCAGGTTGAACTGTACACTCAGACCGTCCGGACCGTCCGGGCACTCGACGCTGCCGTCGATGGTGGCGAAGAAGTCGGCGTACTGCTGGTCGGTCGCCTCTTCACCGAGTTCGGTGTTGGCGTCCGAGTAGTAACCGGTCAGCGGCTCCATCAAAATCCACGAGCCGGAGTCGGGGGGGTTGATAGCGAGCGCGCGCTGATACGAATATTCGACATCTTTACACGAGAAAGCGTTGCCGCTATGAAACGTAACGCCTTCGCGCAGGTCGAACGTAAAGGTCAGGTTGTCGTCCGACACCTGATAATCCGTAGCGAGCAGCGGTTCGTATTCGGTTACGCTGTCACCTTTGTAACCGTAGAGCGCCTCGTAGACGTTTTCGATAATCCGGCCCGAGCCGGTATCGTACGCCTGTACGGGGTCGAGCGTGTCTACCTCGGCGATGTTCTGCTCGATATACGTGTCCTGGGCGCTCTGGGCGAGCGCCATACCTAGCCCAAGCGGGGCTAGTAGCAGTAGCAGTTTTTTCATCCAAGCTCCTTTTCGTTTTACGGTTTGTTCCCGTGTTACAAGAAAAAGGTTACGACGAACCCTTTAGCCTTTACACCTGTCGCGGCTACACCCGTAGCAACGGCCCTCCTTTCTGAAATCGGCGCTCTAAGGCACCTGAATCTGTTCTGCGTAGTTTAACAAACTCGTCGGCCCGTGGGTGAGGGTATCCTTTTGCTTTTGCGCCGCTATGTTCATCAAATCTTTAGCTTTAGGCTCTGGGACGGGTACTTTCACAAGCTTTCAGAACGGTTTTTCAAATTCCTACCGAACCCTTCCACCGTTCAACACGAAGGCGCAAAACAAAACTCGGCTTTCACGAAACCGGGGTAAACTAACGTTGTGAACTTCAGAACCACGATCCTGACAATAATCTCAATTGGAACTTTGAGCGCCTGCGCGGGCCGTGGCGACGCGCTGGCCCCGGTCGTGACCATCACCGAACCACGGGGGGGAGCGGTCAAGGCGGGGACTGAGCTGCGCGTGGTCGGTTACGCGATGGACGATGTAGGTGTCGCCAGCATCAAGGCCGACGGTACCGAATTACTCGAGTATCCGGCGCTCGCAGGCGAGCGCGGCAAAAAGCTCATCAATTTCGGGTTTCAGCCCCGGAGGGTGCGCGAAGGCTTGTGGCGTTCGCAGCTTACGGTTACGGACGTAGACGGACGAACGACGGGGCTGACGCTACCGGTCACGGTAGACGGTACCCGACCGACGGTAGAAATTACCGGCGTCGAGGGTTTGGCGGACGGACGCCGACGCGTTTCCGGCGTCGCCCGCGACGACGACCTTATCCAAAGCGTCGTGATCGGCGAGGGCGCGCTGCCCTTTTCTCCGGCGGCGCAGGTACCTTTTACCTTTCCGACCGACGGCGCGGTCAGCGTAACGGTGACGGATCAGGCGGGTAACGTCACCATCCTGACGCCTTGAGTCCTTCTTCCCCCGCGCGCCTGCCGCTGCGTAGCGACGACTTGTTTGGCACGTTGGAAGCAACCGAGGTGTTGCGGCTCGAGACCCACCACGGCGTCGGCGACCTGATCCGCGTCCAGGACGCACTCGGTATCACCGGGCCGTTCGAGGTGGTGAGCCCGTGGGAGCTGCGCGCGCCCGACGGTCGTCACCTGATCAACGCCGGGGGTTACGCGGCGCTGCCTTTCGGCGAACATTACGGGCCGCTGGTGGCGTTTGTGGGGCGTTATCTGCGTGAAAACCGCAGTATGAGCTTTCCGCAGCAGTCGGCGTCGGCGTGGCGGGCGGCGCTCGAGACGAATCTGGTGGCGCTCTTGGCCCGTCACGCCCCGAGTCACGCCGACTCGCAGGTGTTTTTCTCCAACAGTGGGGCCGAGGCTATCGAGACGGCGCTGAAGCTCGTCCGCGCCGCGCGCGGGGGTGCGCCCGTCATCGTCAACTTTACCCGCGGCTATCACGGCAAAACGCTGGGGGCGTTGTCGCTTACGCCCAACGAAGAGTATCAGGCGCTCTTTCGGCCCCTGTTAGGCGACGTGCTGACGCTTCCCTACGGGGACGCGCAGGCGCTCACCGACGCGCTCTCGAGGCAGGGAGGCCGTGTGGGGGCGGTCGTAGTCGAACCGGTACAGGGGGAGGGCGGGGTAGTGACGCCGCCGCCGGAGTTTTTACCGACGCTCGGCGAACTGGCCCGAAAGTACGGCTTTCTGGTCGTCGCCGACGAGATTCAGACGGGTTTGGGGCGGTGCGGCTACGACTTTGCCAGCGTGTCGC
>JAABUN010006809.1_pt1 | contig 12849 bp, 13 predicted proteins | sample 5559311 | NCBI WGS metagenome assembly JAABUN01 (sample SAMN10711877, study PRJNA513370) | rock metagenome | isolation source: Antarctica rocks | place: Antarctica: Victoria Land, Siegfried Peak sud | reverse complement strand
CTTAAAGGCTTCCTCATGCCCCGGCGGTGTTACGACACTCTTGAGCAACTCAAAGCCGCTCTCACGCTCGGACTCAAAGCTCTGGATGTTATCAATGTCTAAACCTTAGCCGGGAGATACTTAGCTAAAGCCTTCGAGGACGAGGAACTTGAAGCGATCCATGCTTACCTCAAAAGCCTTTCAGCCGACCTGCAGATACCAAACGGTGAACCCTCCTCTGCCACCACGTCGCAACCCGGTGAAGGCGGACAGCTCTACGCCGCCAACTGTGCAGGCTGTCATGGCGGGGACGGTGAAGGGAGCGTCGGTCCGGCGTTGGCTGGTAATGAACGTTTGGAAGACAGCGCGTTCGTCATCGAGCAACTTCTAAACGGCAATGGACAGATGCCCGCCTGGGATGGGATTTTGTCAAACGACCAGATCGCCGCTGTCGGAAGTTTCATCCGTGTGAGCTTCGGAAATACCTTTGATCCCATCACCGCTAACGACGTTGCCGGACAACAGTAGACCGCAAGAATAGCGAAGGAGTCGAGTGAGTTCACCTACAAGAAAAGCCCTGATTATCGGTTGCGGTATTGCAGGTCCGGCGGTCGCCCTGTTTCTGAAGCGAGCGGGCATCGGCGCGGAGGTCTATGAGGCCAGGAGCGCCTCCGCAGAGGACACAGGCTTTTTTCTGAATATAGCGCCCAACGGGATGAACGTCCTTAAAACGTTGGGTGTCGCCCACCGTCTCGAGCAAGGCGGGTTCCCGGCCACCGGCATCGCCTTCTTTAATCGTAAAGGCAAGCAGATCGGGGCGCTGGACAACCGTTTGGACGGGGAGCGCTACGGGGCACAGGGTTTGGTGGTCAAGCGGGCCGAGCTTCACCAAGCGCTGCGTGACGAGGTCAAGCGACAAGACATTCCCATGCTGTTTGAAAAAAAGCTCCTCCGTCTCGACACTCCTGAGAGAGGCGTGGTTGCCCGCTTCGAAGACGGCTCGAGCGCGCAAGGCGATCTCCTCATCTGCTGCGACGGCATCCACTCACACACTCGGCAGCTTATCTTCTCTCACAGTCCCAGACCTTCTTACCTCGGGATGGTGGACTGCGGCGGGTTCACCTACCTGCCGGAGTTGCGCGGTCTCTCCGGGCCGCAGATCATGACCTTTGGGAAAAAGGCGTTTTTCGGCTACGTCGTCAAGCCGGACGGTGAGGTTTATTGGTTCAGCAACGTACCCTGGCCTAAAGAGCCGGAACGGGACGAACTCGGCTCCCTCTCCAACGACGCTTGGAAGGCGCGACTGCTCGAGCTGTACGCCGACGACCCGCACCCCATTTCGCAGATCATCCGTTCCACATCCTCAAGTGAGTTAGGCAAGTGGCCGCTCCGCGACCTGCCTTCTTTGCCCGTATGGCATAACGGTCCTGTCTGTGTGGTGGGGGACGCCGCCCACGCCACCTCACCGGCTGCCGGGCAGGGAGCCTCGATGGCGCTGGAAGACGCGGCTGTGCTCGGTAAGTGTTTGCGGGACATAGCCGACCTAGAGGAAGCGTTTGCCACCTTTCAAAACCTTCGTAAGGCTCGGGTCGAGGCCGTCATCCAGCAGGCACGTCGCAACGGCAGCCGCAAAGTCCCCCATCCGGTCATGGGCTGGATTCGAGACCTGGCGTTGCCGCTCTTTCTCAAGATGGGTGTGCGGGAAGCAGCCCGAACGTACACTTACGAGGTCGCGTGGGACGAAAAGGTGAGGGCATAGGGTCTCTCCTCGAGAGACGCGCGTGCTGCAACCGGATTAAAGTTGAGAAGCCACGCAGTATTTGAGCGCTCTCAGCGCAAAACCCTTATGCCGCGCTCGGGCCGTAGCCACGCAGAAGGATGAGCGACTGTTGCATCGTTATCAGCCTGATCTCAAGAACCCAGTGATTTATGAGGTAGCTCACTCTGGAGTCTTCTCGGTCCCACGCTGGAGTGCGTGTCGGAGGCGACCGCAGCATCAAGCAGGGTACTTTGAGGGAAAAGTCTGCCTTACCGCCAGCGCGACCCCACGCGGCGCGAAGGTTGTCTGCCTGTTCAACAGCCCGCACAACTTAGTGCTTCGTCAAGCTGGTTCTGATGAAGTAATGAACGAGATGTAGGCATACGGAGGCGCTCTCGACGCAAATTCTGTAGTTCCCTAGTCATCACTTCCATGTTGACAGAGCACTAGGCACGGCACGCGTATAAAGCTCTTAGTCATGCTGCCTTACAAAAGGTCAATCTTGCCCAGTGGCCGCGTCGGCTGCGCGCTGCCACCCTCCGGCTCGAGGCTCACGCCTACGGCCTCAAAGCCGGAATAGCCCACCTCGAATACGCCCGCCTCGAATACCCCGAGCGAGACTTGTTTGCCTCCTCGATGTCCCCACGCCTGGTAGGTCTCGCCAGCCGACAATGGCCGCGCCAGCACGAACAGGGCGCGCCCATCGGGCAGGACCAGCACGCTCCCCAGTGGCTCGTTACCTTGCGCCGGAAGGGCGCTGGCTTGCACGTCTGGCCGCGCGAGCCAGCGCGCGACGACCTGCTGCTCGGACTGCACCTGCCGAAGGTCCTGGTGTTGCACGAAGCCCCACGATGCACTGGGGACGGCGATGAGGAGACTTGCCGCTACGGCGAGGGGCTCCCACGACCAGCGAGGGTGGTACCGAACGTCACGCTTTTGGATGCGAGCCTTGACGTTATCCCAGGACCCATCAGGGGACGCGTCGCGTCTGGGCAGCCCTTCGACCATCGTCACGAACGTCTCGTTGAGCCGACGGAGTTCTGCCCGGCACGCGGCACAGGTGGTCAGGTGCGTTTCGACCTCACGATCTTCCTCAGGGGCGAGGTCTCCCGAAAGGTAGTCGGGAAGCTTGTCCACGACGTGACTCACGCGTCCTCCAACAGGTCTCGCAGCTTGAGCAGCGCGCGGCGGATGCGGCTCTTGAGGGTGCCGAGTTGAAGACCCGTGCGCGCCGCAAGCTCGGCGTGGGTGTAGCCCTGCAAAAACGACGCTTCGAGCAACCTGGCGTCCTCCACCTGAAGCTGGCTCAGGGCGCGCTGCACCACTAGGCGCGATTCGTGGTCAGCGTCCCCAGCGGTCGCAAACGGGCTGGCCGCGTCGTGCAGGTCTATGTCCGCCGCCTTTAAGGGCCTCGAGCGCTTGGCCCGCAGGCGCATCAGGGACTCGGTGCGCGCAATCGTGTAGACATATGCTCGCACCGAGCCGCGTTCCGGATCGAAGCGGTCGGCACGCCCGAAGAGGTAGACGAAGGTGTCCTGCCGCACCTCCTCAGCGTCCTCGTGGTTTCTGAGCATCTCGAAGGCGAGCGCGTACACGTTGCGACTCAGACGCTCATAGAGCCTGGCCAGGGCAGATTCGTCACCCTCTTTAAGTCGCATCATCAGCTCCAACTCCCCGTCCATGCCCCGTTATCTAACCATATGCGACCCCGCCAGCCTTAGATGCAACCGCGTTCACGCACGACCTGAATCAGTGCCAAAAGGTGGTGCATCCAAACCGGCCGTGTGCACATACCTTGCAGCGAAGGCGTCGAGACCGGCCGGCCGAGCGCTTTCGGAACAACCTACGCGCGGTCAAACGCGGAAAGGAAGTCCTCTAAAACGCCGCCTTTTGCCAATGGTGCCTACGAATTCCTACCGATTTTGGTTCACGCCGCTGATATGAGCGTCGCTGTCCGGCACTTTCCTCATCTCACTCGCCGATACTCCAGCCACTTCGCTACTTTCATCAGGGAGACTCTCATGAGAAATACCATCTGGACCGTTCTGCTCACACTCGGCTTGTTGCTGAGCGGCTGTGCCAGCCTCGCATCCGTTTCCGAACCCCAGCCCGCAACCACCACACCTGTCGACGGTGTCGACGGTACGGCACCCATCATCCGCGTCGTCTCACCCGTACCCAGTTCCAGTGTCACCCGAGGCAGCGGTCGGGAGGGCGCGGGCAGCGAGGACGGCTCGGGCTTCGTCCTTAACTTAGAAATCGTCACCCGCGACGACACCCCCATCACGCTGCGAGAGGCCACCTTCGGCGCACCCCCTGAAAACCCTACAGCGGGCATTCGCCACGCCGAACTGGTGGGTCGGTCGAACCCCGACGTCCCCGGCCTTACCGTCAGCGTGGACGTCGACCTGATCAAGCCCGACGGCGGTACTATCCCGGCACACGCCAACCTGGCCTCACTTTTCAACATAGCGGGTACCGACGATACTCCAGGACCCGGCGTCACCGCCTGGCTCGGCTGGCACGTGCTCGAGTCCTTGCCCGAGGACGTCGAGACGTTCACCATCACCGCCACCATCACCGACGAGTCGGGCCGCACCAGCGCCGACCAAGCCAGCTACCGGGTGGCGGACGAGTGGACCTCCGGTCAGGCCCTCACGCCCGCCCCGGAACCTCTCGAGGCCGAGACTACTCTCCACAGCACTACTTTTGACGCCGACGGCCCCGAGGTCACCATGATCGCGCCGCGCGTGCCCACTAGCGTGGCACCCGGACCCGAAGGCACCCCGCCAGCCGGAACCGGCTCGCTGCACTTCATCCAGGTTGCTGCGGTGGACCGGAGCGGGGCAGGCATCGGGGTAAAAGAGGGTATTGTCTTCGACCCGGCTAACATCCCCAACCCGGATCTCAACGGCGGCACCGCAGCCCCGAACAGCAACTACCCCGGACTCTTCCTCGCGTTCGACGTGCCACTACGACAGCCGAACGGCAACCTCGTCCCAGCGGGCACGAACCTCGCGCCCATCTTCGATATTGCCGGCAGCGAACTCGACACGGACGGTTCTGTGCGGACCACCGCCGACTGGGTGGTAGGCGGCTCGCTCGAGCTGCCTGCGGGCAAGTCCACGGTCACGATCACCGCGCGCGTCACGGACAACGACGGCAAGACGGGCGGGGTCACGCAGGTGGTGGGCGTGAGCGCCGTGGAGGACGGTCAGGACCTCACCGCGAACCCTTAAGGTGCACGCAGCCTGTTTCGGTTGAACCAGAATACCTGGACGACGCTGGAGCCCCGCTCGCCTACCCAAAACGCAGGCGAGCGGGGTGGATATTTCACTTGATCACAACCAGTCAGGCCGCACGGGCGACCTCCACATCTACGGGTACGACCATTAGGAGAGATTGCGACATGAGATCAATCGGCTTGTCCCTACTTATGAGTGCCCCACTAGCACTTCCTTTGGGAGCTTCAGCCCAAACCGTACAAGCGCCCGCACTCCCGAGCGCAGACGTCCGAGCAATCTCGGGCCAAGACCGCGTATACACCGCCGACCAGAGCTCGAACACGGTAACCGTCATCAACCCGGCCACCAACGAGGTGCTCGGGACCATCGCGCTCGGTTCGCGCCGAATCGGCAACGTCCTGGGGCCTGTCGACCACCATCAGGTGAACGTCCACGGCCTTGGCTTCTCACCAGACGGCAGTTTTTTAGACGTTATCAGTGTCAGTTCGAACGCTGCTCAAGTGATTGACACGGCCACCAACGCAGTTGTGAAAACGATCTATACAGGTCGCTCGCCCCATGAAGGATTTATCTCACCGGATGGTGACGAGTTATGGGTGGCAGTACGTGGAGAGGACTATTTACAAATCATCGATCTCGAAACAGAGGAGACGCTCGCACGCCTTGTCACTGCGCCCGGTGTCTCCAAGGTCGTCTTCAGCCCGGACGGCCAGCATGCCTTTGCAAATCACCTGTTCACCAACGAGCTCACCGTGATCGACATTGCCAGCCGTGAGATTACCGCTCGCATCCCCATCCCTGACGAAGCCGGTGGATCAGCAGACCTGGCGATGGCACCCGACGGTGACGAGGTATGGCTCGGTCACCCCAACAACGGCAAGACAACGGTCGTCGACGCGCGGACACTCGAGGTCAAGGCGGTGCTGGACACCGGTCCACGTACCAATCACCCGAATTTCGTCACCCGAGACGGTGTGGAGTACGCCTACGTCACCGTGGGCGGCCTGAATCAGACCAAGGTGTTTCGCCGTACTCCGGGAACGCCTGAACTCGTTACGGCCATCGACAACAGCGGGGCGGCACCCCACGGCATCTGGCCCAGCCCCGACAACACCCGTATTTACGTCGCGCTGCAAAAGTCCGACGCGGTCGACGTGATCGATACAGCCGCCAACGAAGTCGTCGAGACCTTGCGGGTCGGGCAAGACCCGCAGGCGCTAGTCTATGTCGCGGGCGCGGTACCCGCAGGCGAAGCGGGGACAACCAACCTGACCCGTCAGGGGCTCGGCTCGAGGATCGAGAACTTCCAGGTCGAGGTTCGTGGTGCGGCCGAAGGGGCGACAGCAGCCGCGAGCGTCAGGGCGGTCGAGGGGCTCGAGGAGGTCGACCTGACCGCGCAGGGCTTACCTGCCAACGCAACGTTTATCCTCTACGCGCAAGGTAGCGAAACCGGCACCGAGACCTCTGAAGTTATCAGCGTGACCACCGATGAGCGGGGCGGGGTGCCCGAGGCGCTCGCGTTCGCTAAGTTTTTCGGCACCTACGACCGGTTAGTCCTGCTCCCTGAAGGTCAGCGGCCTTAAGCAGGTAAAACCGCGCGGGCTCTGTACCCAAGGTGCATCCAAAATGTGCCTTCACGCATAACTTAAGCTGAACGCAATTACATCAAAGGGAGGACTGGTGAAAGCTAAGTTTCGAGGCCTATTGACCCGACATCTATTTGCCGCGTCGGTGCTGGCGCTCTGGGTGGTCGGATGCGCCAACCGCTGATGGAAGGTGAGCTCGAGGTCCACACCCCTTCAGAGTAGCAACTCCGCAGCGCGTGACCGAAGGAGGTTTAGAGAATCTGAATTTGAGAACGCGACCGCTAGAGACATAAACGCTAAGGACCGCATATAAGCCTCTCGACGCTTTGAGAAAGGGATAACCATGAAAACCCGTTTGACATTCGCCGGACTGCCGCTCCTGCTTTTCGTACTGGTTGCGTGCGCACCTACGGCGCAGGGCACAACGACTGAAGTAAGCCTCTCGGGTGCTCAAGAAGTCCCCGCTGTCGAGACATCCGCAACCGGCTCGGCCACGGCCACGCTCTCCGGCAGCACGCTTACGGTCGCTGGTGAGCTTTCCGGCTTGAGCAGCCCAGTGGTCGAGGTTGCGGGTAGCCCGGGTCACATCCACCAGGCACCGGCAGGATCGAACGGCGACGTTATCTTTCCTCTTGTAGTCTCCATGACGGACGACACAAGCGGCACCTTCAGCCTCAGCACCGAGCTGAACGCTGAGCAAGTCACGGCCTATAACGCCGGTGAGTTCTACCTCAACTTCCACACCGAGACGAACCAGGGTGGGGAGCTGCGCGGTCAGATCGTACCCGGCATGTAAGTATCTGCTTGGGTAGCATAAGACCAGGCATCACGTCTGGTCTTTGTTTTCTGGCAAGGTGGCTACGCTCACCTGGGAAGCTTGCTAGACGCGAGCTGTAAGGAGGTGGGGATGAGCCGCTCAGTAAACCGGGACGGTGCTGCCACCGTTTCGCTCCGCGCCCTTCCGATCTCGATACCGGATCACTCAGGATACTAAAGCTCAGCTTCACCCCGTAGCCGTCAACACCTACCATCGCCACCAGGGCCAGGAGCCACGACGAAAGGCTCTAGCTACCCTTATCTGCAACGCAGAAATAATGTTGTGCTGCGCACCAACTTTATGCGGTGGTTGAGCGCGTTCACCGCACCACCCCACCGTCATCCCCCTAGCTTTTACCCTCTTGCCCTTGAACCCTTGTAAGCTACCCTAGACTGATGACTCCTTGGTAGTAGAGCCACAAGAACACCGCAAAGCTCGCCGCACCCACGACCGCACTCAGCACCACGGTCAGCAGCAGGGATAGAGCACGCCGCCACCGCGCCTGCTCCCGGCGCTGCAAACGCGCCACAGCGGTCTCGAGCAAAAGCCGGAGCACCGTGCCGTTTTCAAGTACCCGCTCGACCATGTGCGCGGAGTCGAAAAGGTTGTCCTGAAACGTTGTTACAGGGTCTTTTTTTCTTACCTCAAGGCAACGACTCGCATACCACCCCGTCACCGTCGCTGTCCAAACGGTGCGGGTCGCTTCCCGGCCCCCCGGCAGCCCCAAAGAACGCCTGCGCCTCGGCCTGCGTTCTGAAATCGCCGCAGTCGCGGTCAACTCCAGCCGGGTCATTAGGCAACGGTATGACGTTCGGCACAGCTACCGGCTCTCTCGCCTCTCCCCCACCCGCCGTACTCGGCGCTGCGTCGACGGTGTACGTGCCGTCGGCTGAAGCGTTCACGGTGACGGTGCCGCTCTCATCGGTTCGGTAAATGTCAGCTCCAACGCCCCTGTACAGCTCGAGCGCCTCCTCGTCGGGATGTCCGTAGCTGTTGCCCAGACCCGCCGAGATGACCACGCTCCCAGGCGCAAAGGCAGCCACGCTCGCTTGTGTGTCCCCGTTCGCGCTGCCGTGATGACTCGCTTTGTAAACGTCCACGGGCTCGAGCAGTGCCTGCTCTAGCCACCACTCAAACTCCCGATCTTCGGCGTCGCCGGTAAGAGCAGCTCTAAACTGTCCGTATTCGACGACGACCCCGACGCTGTTGTCGTTGTTACCCCACTCGGTGACGCCCGGTGGCGGGATGATCCGCAGCGACGCGCCGCCCAGGTCTACACGCCGAGCTGTCGGGGCGGCCACCTGGCTTCCGGCCTCGGCTACCCCTCTGAGCAAGCCCTTGTAAGTCTGTGTCGTGCTCGGGATTTCGTTATCCATAAACAGCGGAGGCCGATAATAGCGCACTGCTTCCTCGAGCCCGCCGATATGATCGGCGTCGGCGTGCGTGGCAATCACCATATAGACACTCTCTACACCGGTAGATTGTAAGTAGTCGAGCACTTCATCGTCTTTACGGCCGCCGTCGATCAGCACGTTTTGGCCCGACGGACTGGTAATCAAGATGCTGTCACCCTGGCCGACGTCGAGAAACCGCAGCTCGAGCGCGCCTCCTGACTGCGCCTGTCCCGCGCATCCGTACATCAGCGCCAGAGCGACGAGCGCGCCTACAAACCGCTGCACCTAGAGGTCTCCCTCCGGGGCTTTGGGTAACGACGCCCGCAGCGCCTCTACTTCCTCGAGCCGTTTAGCGCCTGCTTCGTGATCGACGGTGAAGCTGACCTTACCCTCGTCATCCTCATGCCGAACGAGCATCGAACCTTCTTCAGCGTCTTCGGGGAGATCGCCCCAGGGTAGCTCGAGCCGCTCTTTATCCGGCGTCTCCAAGACGGCAATGTCCCCCTCGAGTTGATCGACAACGTAATACTTGTCCTCCATACCAGCCTCCTATACGCTGAATTCGTAGAACATATCTCGCTCACCGGTTCGGTATATACTCCGATTGTCTTCTTCCCGATCCTTCAAGGATTGCATTTACGCACCTCTCTACACATATAAAATAGTATTTGGTTGCTTGTCAGCCGTTTAAGCGCGGCGAGACGCAGCAAAACTTGTACAGACCATTATGCGCGTAATTTGTGCTTAGACTTGATCTATTGGTGCTCATTATGCGTAGGTCTCCAACCAGCGTTGTATACCTCGACCTACAAAAAAGAGGTGTTACGGGTGCAAACCATTTCTTTAGACGTTACTCCGGACTGGCTCGGCAGGTGGACTTACGAAAGGTTACGTTTACTTCAACCTCACGTCGAGGTATTGGGTCTATACCGCACTGGCGATTGGCACTGGATTGTCGTTCCAAATCTGCAAAAGGTCGTTGCCGAAGACGGTACGCCTCTCGGCGAATGGTTCGCCCACAAATGCAGGGCGGTGGGCACGCCGGTGAGGTTGACCGGGGAGGTTCCGCAGGGAGCTGAGTTGGTCGACGAGCGTTCGCTCGACGAGGTTGTGACACTGGTCGGTAGTTTTAGAACCGAGCGAGACGTGTTGTTTGACCTTGACCTAGAACTGCCGCCATCCTTCCCGGCGTACGAGACGGCGCGTACGGACGAGCCTGGCGTACTCAGCTTGCGTGTCGCGCGCGACCTGCTTCCAAACGAAAAGATCGTTCTCTCTCAAGCAGCTCACCGTATTGGGGGCATAATTCACACGCTTCAGGTCGAAGTGGATTCCGGGCTAAATCTCTTACCTACTGAGCGCTTTAGGGAGGGAGATATTGACCTTTTCCCCAGCCGCCGTATTTCAGGCAGCCTCAGCCATGATCTTTGCGACCTCATGGAGGCAGACGAGGAATATTGGATCGACCGGCGAGCCGATATTTTAGCGGACCCCAGTTATAGCCTTGACCTGCCAAGTGCCTGGAACAAAACTGAGTCACGCTGTATTGTAAATGCGTCTGCCTCACCACCCTTGAACATTCGCAACTATCTGTCGTTGTACCAGAGAGTCACGATTGCAGCACCGCTTCTTGGTCACGAAGAGGAGGTACTGAAGGGGCTTGACATTACGCTGGACGAGCTGGCTCAGCTCATGGTACTGGGAAGGGTACAATTGCTGTTTCCCCAATCGGTCGACCGCTACCCACTGCGCCTCCTGGAGGTTGTGACGGAGAGCGCGCCAGAAAACGTCCTTTTCTCACGCAAACTGGCGGCTATGACCGTATTGGACTCGCGTAAGCGGCTACCCTTGCTGTACCCTCCACTCGCTATGGCTGACCGCTACGTCTTACTCCGCGCTCTTAACGAAGTCGCGGGAGAGGTAGATAACCTAAAATTCGCCGACTTTATTCACGCTTTAGTCGTTGAAGTTGCCAACGTATGGCTTGGAGCGGAGACAGTCGTACACCGTCAGGGTGCTATGGGAGCCTCTATGGTTGGCCCCAGTTCCCTGATCGGTGCAATCGCAAACAGGTTAACCGGAGTTGACCAGCGGCTCGAGTACATGTATGCCGCGACGACGGTCGATTGGGCTGGGGCTTTGGGTGCGACAGCGTTTCCTGTGGTTTCAAAAGATTACTCCGAAGAAGGCTACACTGAGATGTTAGCCAGCCTCTACACAGGCTTACCCAAACAGGCGATTCCGAACTATCAAAACAATCTGCGTGCAGTGATCAGTAGCGTTCTCTCAGTCGCTAACGACGTGCCGGTAACTGAATTCGCCAAAGATTTTGCAGGAGGCGATGTAGATAGGTTTCGCGGACTCGTCAACGGTCTTACTCGACAAGCTTACAAGGAAGAAGAGCTTGAGGAGGTCCTCGACCGCTTTAACCGGACGGTCATATCTTACGAAAGCAGGGCTAAATGGTTACAGCGATGGGATATTAAGGGACTGATCTTTTTGTTTCTTCCCTCAGACTTGCGAGTGTCGCTTGGCTTGTGGGTTGTAGAGCGCCTCTTCGCTCAAGTAGCACAAGCGCATAGGCATAGCAACATGCCGTTGGGTGCTACGCTCGATGCGCTGGAAGCTTTAGTAACAAACTCAACGCCTGATGCGATTTTGGTACATAGAATTCGTGAGCGTAATGGATAGAGGGTCGTAGAGTTCCTTTCATTGCAGTTGCGAAGCGTTGTTGCACTATAGGGTCTTCTATTCTCCGGTTGCCTCAAATAGACGCACGCCTCCCCTATCGCCTCGAGCTACCACCGAAAAACCTTGCCAAACGCCCAAATGCGACTTTCGTCGCTTGACACCGTGCAGGTTCTGCGTCTATCTTGAGCGTACCCTGTTTTGTTCAGGGTATAGGGAGAACACTGTGCAACGTTTGACCCAACTGCAAGCAGACATCTTGCGCGCGCTCGAGGCGCAGGTCGCCGAGGGTGACGTGAACTTTCGGAGGCTGGCTGAGCGGTTCGGGGTGACCAGTGAAACGATCCGTGAGCACCTGGCCGCACTCGCCCGTAAGGGGCATCTGGAGATTACCAGTCGGGGCCGGGGCCGGAATCCGCTGATCCGCCTTCCCCGTACCGGCGTCCCGGTCGTCGGCCACATCGCTGCCGGACCTCTGTCCGAGGCGCTCGAGTTCCCGGAGGGGTATCTCAAGTTGTCTTCGTATCCAGGACGTTTTGGGCTGCGCGTCAGGGGGGATTCGATGGCTGACTTGATCCGAGACGGGGACATGGTGCTGCTGCAAAAGCGCGCGCACAAGAGCGGTGAGGTCTGCGCGGTGCGCGTCGATCAGAGTGAAGCGACACTCAAGTACCTGGACCTCTACCCCAACCATCCCGACAGGATTCTTCTGCGGCCCCACAACCCCGACTATTCGCCGCAGGAGGTCGCGCTCAACCAGGTGGCGGTCGATGGGGTCTTCTCAGCCCTGTTACGGGGAGACGTGATCGACGAGCTGATGCAGGAGAGCGAGATGAGCTAGCGAAACGAGACCAAAAGAGAGGGACACACGCTAATTCCTGGCAGGATGGTGTGCCCCTGTAAAGCGAGCTATAGACACTTTGGAGGTGTTTACGCCCTACCCCTATTCTAGCACGATCAGGCGACTTACGCCGTCTGGCACGACATCAGGGCCGTGCTGATGGCGGCCCTATTTGAACCTTTTCCCCTCTGGTTGAGCTTGTGGGAGACGCCTTCGCTGGGGGCGGTTCCGATGGTGTCTGTGCATAAGGGCAGAGTCGTGCACACCTCTAAAACAGCCAAGCAGCTTGGCATCACCACGGGCTCGAGTCTGGCCACCGCGCTCACCAAAGCGCCCGATCTGGAGGTTGTCGAGGCGGCAAGCCCCTATCTGGCAGCGAGTTGGGAACGGATCGCCGAGGAGTTGTCAGGTCTGAGAGGTGGACCCTATCCGCCGGACAGCATCCCGTTAGTTCTTAATTCGATTCATGAGCAAGGTTTAGGCGTCACCGCCCGACCTGGAACCTTTGGATCAGATCGTAGCGGGTTGCTCGTTGCTTGA
>JAABUN010006808.1_pt1 | contig 12850 bp, 14 predicted proteins | sample 5559311 | NCBI WGS metagenome assembly JAABUN01 (sample SAMN10711877, study PRJNA513370) | rock metagenome | isolation source: Antarctica rocks | place: Antarctica: Victoria Land, Siegfried Peak sud | reverse complement strand
TTTACCTGGACGGCGGCATCATGAAGACACCGCCATCGTCAAGGGGAAGCGATGGGTACGAGCCCTACTCGGAGACGGTGTCTGTCAGTAAAGCGGAACAATGGGAGAAGGAGCTGATGGAAGATCCAAAGGTATACATTGCCGCTTTGGCACTCCAATGTCTTCTAGGCCTCCTTCACAGCGTATCTTGAGATCAATATACAACTCTGGTCTTACATAGTCTGTCTGAAGTGGCTCGTCCAGAGGTAACCTTGCTGACCCATTACTCATCACAGAACCGCCTCGCACTCTCTGCCCTCTCCGGCACCGATCCTAAAGTCGTCTTAACTCAAAGGTCCTCCACGATCGCGGCCTCCCAAAACTTCAATACCAAAATCAGCATGGAAGGTGCCCCAATCACCAATCAACGCTCCAGCGGTCGCTGCTGGCTCTTCGCCGCTACCAATGTATTCCGTGTCGCCATCATGCGTCGTTACAACCTGAAAGAATTCGAACTCAGCCAGAGCTATCTATTCTTCTGGGACAAGCTGGAGAAGGCAAATTGGTTTCTGGAGCAGGTACTGGACACGGTGGATGAGGATTTGGACGGCAGATTGGTGCAGTGTTTGATGGCTGCACCTGTGGGTGACGGAGGCCAATGGGATATGGTTGCTAATCTGGTTGAGAAATATGGTTTGGTACGTTGAGTTTTGGTTCCCACTTCCACCCCGTCGGATCAACGTTCAGACCCATGAAGCATATCTTACGAGGACTCGCTTGCGAAACAAGAGTCAAGACCGAAATCGATGCATCGATCAGAGCTTTGCTGACTCGCCAATTCACGCAGGTACCGCAACACTTCTACCCGGATTCTCACAATGCCATGAACTCCAGTACAATGGGATCCCTGATAACCACAAAGCTCCGTGAAAACGCTCTAGAACTCCGTCGTCTTGCCGGTAAATTACCTAACCCCAAATCATCGCTTGGCGGTGTGAAAGACAACATGATGCGTGAGATCCATCGCATCCTGACGATCATGCTTGGTCCACCGCCAAGCCCCAATAGGGAAATAACCTGGGAGTTCTATGACAAAGAGGACAATTTTGAGAGCGTCTCAACAACTCCCCTCGAATTCGCTGGCGAATTATCTAGCAAACATACCAAGGAAGCCAACAAAGGTGTTGACGTACACGAACTCTTCAGCTTGGTCAACGACCCCCGGAATAACTATGGCGAGCTCCTCAGTGTGAGCCGCCTAGGCAATGTCGTGGGCATGCGTGGTGTCCGATACGTAAACGTAGACATGAAGACCATCAAAGATGCCTGCATTCAAATGCTCGAGGACGAGCTCCCCATCTTCTTCGGTAGCGACGTCGGCAAATGCTCAGACTCCAAGTCCGGCATTATGGATACCGGCCTCATCGACTACGAACTCGGGTTCAACATCCGACTCGGTCTGACGAAGGCGCACCGGTTGATGACGGGCGAGAGTGCGATGACGCACGCCATGGTGCTGACGGCCGTGCATGTGGTTGATGGGAAGCCCGTTCGCTGGAGGGTGCAGAATTCGTGGGGTGAAACTCCCGGGACGAAAGGGTGGTTTGTGATGACGGACGAGTGGATGGACGAGTTTGTGTATCAGGCCGTGGTTGACCCGCAATACGTCAGCAAGGATGTGAGGGAGGTGCTGAATAAGGAACCGAATATGTGAGTTTCTTCCCCCTTCCTCTTTACTATTTATTGGCATGAGAGCTGATATTGATACAGGCTTCCACTCTGGGATCCTATGGGAGCGTTGGCTTAAGCTTCTTAATATTATTATTGGCCATCAGTTACTTGGGATGTTGTAGATCTCCCATGCGCTACATAAGCCATATGATTCCAAGCTGTACCTTAGATACCGAGCATACGGTACGGTCTATAAACTACAAACGACAACAATTCCGCCAAATCTATAGATCATCTGACGTGCAAATCCAATCTAATCCAACAATGGCCCATTGATTCTGCTTTCTTCTTCTTCTTCTATAACCCACCTCATGAGTCTTTCCTTTTCATCATGATGGCCTGTCATGAGTTGGGAATTTTGATTTGGAGAGGGGGATACTGATGATGAGTGTAGTGAGAGGGTTCGCGATTGGTGGAAGGAAGCTTGATTGATGGCGAGGAGGGTGTGAATTCCAAGGCGGGGATTGAGGGATGATATGATATGGCCAGGACTGGAGTAGGGTAGGTCGGAACTCGGGTTTTGAGGAATCGGAATGGGGATGGATGATCTTTGGTATGCAGAGGGTCGAGGTCTTATCGTGCTTATGTTTATGTGTGCTACATACTCGATCTCGTAGCTAAATTAGATTTAAATATAAATAGAAGCTCTAGAATACTGCCGATGAACCTCGTTTCACTTCAAGCCGTGACTCCCGTCGAAGAGTCTTTGGATCCATTCGAGGATGATACTTCCCGCGGCCGGCTCGCCCATGTGCATTGCGTTGGGGATGAAGCTTTGGGGGGGGGTGGTTAGTGTTTATGTATGTATGTATGTATGTATGTATATGACCGCGTTGGGAAAGGGAGGGAAAGGAAAGGTTGGGCGTGGTATAGGGGTAAGGGTAGGGGGCTTACCGTGCCGTTTTTGGAGTGCCGTGGTGGAGAGGGAGGAGGGAGTCTTCGATGGGGAAGATTTCGTCGTTTGTGCCCTATTTTTTGGTTTTTTGGTTAATGTGGGGGGAAGGGGGAGGGGGATTTACGTTTATGAGGAGTAGGTTGGTGCTGGGGCGGTCGAAGATGCCGTTTTCTAGTAATGAGAATCTTTTTTGTGCGTCTTTCTTCATGGTTTCGATGGTGTCGTAGCCGAGTTTGTTGGCGAGGCATTCTGCGAGACTATATGTCTCGTTAGTCTAATGTTATAGTGTGACTGGGTGATGATTTTTCTTACTCGAAGGGATACTCCAGATGATCAACGTTGTTGAGCCACTCCCTATCGAACATCCTGTGGCATCCGCCGCCTTGACTCACGGCCCCCAGCAATCGTTCCTTGTGCGTATGGGCGATCCGCATGGCATAGTAACCGCCGGTAGAAAGACCCCACGCAACAATCTTCTTCGCGTCTAGCGCGTCGCAACCATCTATCCAGTCAAGTAAAGAGGTCCACAATCGATCAGGAGAGTCCGGGTCATGCTTGAGAGCGGGACAGTCGCCCGTGCCGGGGATTTCGACGCCGATGGTGGCCCAGCCACGGCGGAGATGCGTGGTCGATGCGTGTGTCATTTCCGTTCTATAGCCGTCGAGGCCGAATATTTGGATTATACATGGGACCGGAGTTGATGGCGAGGCATGCGATGGGAAGCGTACGTACACGGGGATGCTAGACCCTTCGCCTTCGATGGCATGGCTGTGGGGGATATGCACCTCGCTGAAGGATCCTTCGAGGAGTTTCGCGCCCTTGACGTATGCGGCTTTGTTCCGTGTCCAGGCTTCCTTCTGTTTGGGCGAACGAGGGAGTGGGAAACGCGAGATCCGATAAAGAGCTGCGGCTCGTAGGTAGAATTCGGATGCTTGCGGCAGGTCGTTCGCTTCTTGTGCAGCATGCGCTTCCTGCTCGAGCCTCTCGGCGGTGGGAAAGAAAGACGAGGCATAAGCGTCGAAGTCGTAGGGTGGTCGGAGGTTGGATTCGATCAAGTTAGAAAACACTGGTTCAAAGTCTTCGTATTTTCCGTCGGCGAAAGGATAGATCTCCATTGAACACGGTTTCTTCCATTTCGTCTCCCACAAGGCTTTGATAGACTCATGATGAGGAGCTTGCTTGGCAATACGCTCGCCAATAGAGTAGGGCATATCGGACGGAACAAGCGAGTAACCACCTCAGTTATCTGCACTAAGGTCTAGTTGCCAAATATTATCTGTCTCAATGGAACATTATCATGGTATAAGGAGATTGCTTGCGATGTTTTATGTTATGCAGGATTCGGTGATCGCGATCTTCCGGGGTCCGATGAAAGAGCGCATACGCCGAACACTTTGTGGCTTCGCGCAAATTGACGTGGCATCTTTTGGTTGCGAAGATAAGTGTGCCTATTCGATGAGAGGTAAGGTATTGAGTATTAGGTATTGGATGCTAGTACAGATGAGTATGGTCACATCTCTCAATCGAAGCTCTGCGCTTGAATAGGCCCGCAGCCCGTTCAAGGTACAATCACCTACCAATACTGACTGTTGTGCCTACCAGAGGTTAAGTTTGGTTCCATGACCACCCGTTCAGCAAGTACCTAGTACTTATGACAGCACCAGGCGTTGTTGTTGACTCAAAGTTGTCTGGATAAGGCGGCATTGTCTGATTGCAGTCTAATGACCCGCGTACGTTCCTTTCTAAATTCTATTAAGTCAGCCTCTTCTCATGCATATTGGTTTTACAGCTATTGGATAGACGAGAGTGACCCTGATTGGATTATAAGGCATATTTCTGGGAGGTGGAATTTAGATATCGTCCGCTGCTGGCAATTGAATTACGACAGTCGGGGATGATTCCATGAATCTAGAACGTGAGCACCCTCAAAGGATGACGGCAGACAAGAATGAGATCAAGGTAGAAAGGTACCTTAGTCTGGGTTTTCTTAGAGAAAGGAGAACACCCGCCCATGCGGTATCATCACCAAAGCGAACGCCACGGGCAAGATTGAAAACCAAAGTAAATCGTGACCTTTGTCGTTATCAGCGAAAGTGTAGACACGCTACTCTCGTAATACAGTGGGACGAGTACTATGAATATGGAAAGAGAGGAGGCATTCGCTAGAAGAGATAAGCAGTAGCCGTAAATTGTGTCTTGCATATGGCAAGTGGGAGTGATCCTCGGGCAAGTTTGAAGATTGGCACCCTGATGACAGTGTTGGAGAAGAACGATGGTGAAGGTGGCGGGAAGTAAGTTTTGAGAACGCTTTCTTCCTGGATCAGGGTCTTGGAAGACGGTTGGCAGGGTTTCGAAACATGGAAAGGATAGAGGAGATGCCTACTCAAGCGAAGCAAGTCTTCTGATAGAGAAATATATTAGGGATGTTAATTATCAGCGCGACAAGGACTCTTTTGGTGAGGACGCGATGAAGGAACCCTGTCACGCTAACCATGAATATACTGCTAAGGGGACCTTAGTACGACGCGAAAGTTCCCCTTTGTAAGGTACCTAGTCTAGGTCCTGCAATCTCACCATCGATATGATGGGTGCCATACACCAAATAAGGATAATCGAATGACAGACACGGGTAACTGACAGAGGTCCCAAAAGGTTTATCTAGCTGCGACTCTTGCTTTAGCTTATGTCGTCAAACTCGTCATTCGTCCATGCCCCATAATGGAAAGCCCAGTGGAGCTTGCCAGCACTGCAAAAAGAGCCATGTCAAGGTGGGTCAGTTCACTTTGTTTCTCAATCCCTACCAGGGATCCTTCATGTTGAGTTGCATATCTGGGATAGTGTGACGAAGCGAGGCCCGCTTGTGGCAGATGCGTTAAAGCCAATCGAGTCTGCTCAGGCTACGCCCAGGGGTTAGACCTAGTGCTTCGAGATCAGACGGACTCAATAAAAGCCCAAGCCAGCAGGCGGCGAAAGACTCACAACGAAAGCAAGAGCGATTGCTCCATATTCAGACACCAGCTGACACATCGCCCACTGGACCCGATTATCTTACCTTCTCTTGCGGAATCAGAAGAATCCCACGCACTTTCATTCTTTGTCTCTACGTTCGTCCTGTTCTCTCGAGATACTCAAGCCGATCGAGGATTTCTCGAGCATCTACCGCATCTATTCGGAAACCTACGAGTCGGCTCACCACTCTCTCTTGCTCTTCTGGCATCATCACGAACTTTATACAGCAAGTGGGAACGTCAGCGCAAGGATGTGGAAAGCCTTACTTATCCATACTACGGTATGGCTATAGAAGCTACAAGGATGGCACTCCAGGATCCCGTTGAACGTATGTCTGACGAGACTTTGATGACCGTTTGTCTCCTCGGCTTCTACGAGGTAAGGTGCAAATGTGGCAGTGCTCAGCTACCGCTATACATCCGACGGATTGCGATCACTCCGTGCATATACTAACTTTGAAAGGCGTCGACAAGTGCCTTCACTGCCAAGATTTCACCTCCAAGGCACTTCAATGGTGCCGCAGCGATATTGAAGCAGCGGCGAACAGCAGGAATGACTGATCTGTCGAAGAAGCTGCTTACAGCCGTCAGGAGTAATATTGTGCGGAAAACTCTGTCCATTTTTCTACTCGTAGTTGACAACTTTCAGCTTTTCCGCGCAATGCAATTCTCATCGCCTTTGGATGAGACTTCCGGACTATGGGACGACTATGAAGAGATGTCTCGAAATCCCGCAACCTTGTTAGACGCCATGTTTGTCAAAGTTGTTAACCTACTTACTAAAGCAAATCGACCGTCTGCCGTCATTACTGATGTGGACTCGGATGAGATCGACTTACCTAATGATGGCTTCGATCTTATAGTACAAGCAAAGGCAGTTGACGCAACACTTGCTACATGGCCCAATTTTGTGCCTGCGAGTTGGATACCAGTCCAGGTCAAAGCCGACAACGTGCAACCGAGCGTGCTCAAGGCTGGCTTCTACGGTGACAGCTGCGACGTTTATCCTGATGTCATCGTTTGCAGTACATGGAACGAGTGGCGAGTCGCACGTCTGAAGGTGCTGAGTCTTATCGCTAGCGCTGGTAACGATGAGACTAAACTTCAAGCAATGCAAACCATCCAACGACTGGTGGATGGGATTTGTGCGAGTGTGCCTTCCACCCTTGGAGATCGTATGAAACCTGGTCCACTCTACGAAGCTCAAATCACATATCCCACCGGTTCTGGAAAACTAGTATCAAAGGCACATCAAACGACTGCCAGTGCTTACGGTGGTTGGTACTTATTTGCTCCCTTCAAGGAGATAATGAAGGTAGCGATGTACTTGCGCAAAGGTCAGCAAGAATGGGTGTCGGGGCAACTGCGCCGGCTTGCGATCAGTTACGACGTGATACCAACTTAACCTAAACCCCTCCTCTCAGCCATACACTATATCGCCACTGATCTTCGCTTCCTCGACGATGAACGTATCAAACTACGCTTGATAAGAATATGAAATACTCATCCACTAGAGCATCTTCTTCACACCCGAAATCTGCGGTAGCCATAGTCTCTCCACTAGATTCGTAGGCGGCCGCTCCAAGAACACCGTCTCCGGCGTCATCTTCTTGATTACCTCAACAGCTACCTTCTGACTACACACCTATTTTCCTCAGTAGTCGATCTTGCCTGCGACCTTCGCTGACACTCACAATGCACCCTTATCGAGACGGTGTCCGGCGACACCAGCTTCATCTGCAACATCACCTACAGATTCATAACGCTATCCAACGTCGCCGAGTATAGCATTTTGGACAAGCAGAAATGTGGAACGATCGTTCGATTAGCACACTCAATACGGACGATCCCATCCAAAATCGGAAAACCGAAATTGTCATCAGAATCACTGCGAGCAAGGAGGGAACAGATGTCAATATTATCTGTAGGAAGGAAATGTAGTGGTCGGATTTACAAAGGCTGTGAATGCAAGTGGAGATGGAAGGGTGAACTGGAAGTGCGTGCTCAACGATGACATTCGTTGGACGAAGAGCGGCGGTTATGGGGTTTCAGGTCCTGTTGGGAGAAGTGAGATGAGACAAGATAGTGTAGGCAAACGGAGATCGGGTTGCTGAATTATCGAATGTATCTAATTCAACCTTGTGTTTGGAAATGTATGGACAATACTCTGCAGCTTCGCAGTGCAGGCTATGTTACGATCCTACAGAGAATCCTTTTGATACTTTAGCTGCTTCGGATTGGTTGATCTAAAAATAGCAGCTGTATCTACCAACATGGTGCGACCCGCGCCTCTAATCCTTCGAGGGCTGAGCTGTTGCCTATCCTCGAACGATCCCCCATTCTTCCTTTCATAATCTCTCGAGCTCACCTTTCTCTTCGATATCAAACTAATTCATCTATAACAATCACTGTTCGTTTCTATCATCTTTTCTGTACTGACCTCATAACTCTACGACCATGGCGAGCATCGGCCATCATCTCGTCCGTCGCGCGCTCGATGTGACCCAAGACCACTTCAACTCTCCAGATGGCAGTCTTCACGCCTTCAAAGCGGCCGACGAGCCTCTGGATGACACCCGACGGAAGCAGCTGATTAAGTGTGGTATCGTTCTTGTCTGGATCACCGCTATTCTCTACTTCGCAGTCATGTCTGCTGTAAGTCTGATTCGAGTCGCGCACTTCGTGGACTGGTAGCAGAGCTAATGGAATACCGATAGATCTCCTACACCTACGGCGACGTTGTTGCAACTCTGGCCATGATCGAGAGCCCCACCGCTACAGCCTTCAAGGTCGACTCCAACGACAGCTTCGAAGAAGTCGATGCTCCCCTCCTTTCAGAGGAGCAGAAGTCAGAGAAGATGAAGCTTGTCGAATCCGACCTCTTCCTCGTCAAGCAGAAGCCTATCACCGCGAAGATGTTCACCGCTGTCAAACATCTCAAAGCACGAGGTGGTCGCTTGGCCGCCTTCCGTGGCCTTCACGTCATGGTCATCTACCACGTCATTCACAGCCTGATCGTCCTCCTCTTTACCTCTGGCACCGAGAATCCTATAATTCGCTCTTGCGTAGCAGTCGTTACTACTATCGCCATGTGCCGTCTTCATATGACTTGGACACACATCATCATCTCTGCTCCCAGCACCAAACGTTGGTGGCGCCGTTTTCCTTCCGTCAAGGCAGGAAAGAATATCATCATTCCTACGGCCATCTATGCTGTGGCGGTTGAAGCTGCGGTCTACATTCCACGCATCCTCTTTCTCACTGTCGACGATCAGCTCCGCAACCCAGGTGCTTATGGCAATAATCCCAATACGGTCCAGAAGATGGCACTTATCGAATTGATTGGCGTCTTCCTCATTGCCGTTGGCACTGTCATCCTTGTCGTCGTTCCGGCAGAAGTGACACTCAAGCGTGTCCAAGCTTCCATGCTGCCTGAGGAGGAAGACTCCATCGTCCCCTTCGACCGTACCTTTGCCGGCAAGAAGAAGCCTGAGATTTTGGGTGGCAGCGGTGCCGTCGGCATCCTGGATGCATGGAAGACATTCGATCGCTCAGCTAGGATCAGGTTGATCAAGCTTTACGCCAAGATCTGGGCCATTCAATTCGCTACGACGTTCATGTTCATCTTTGTCATTATTGGCGAAATTCGTTTGATCATGGGCGATGATATGTTCAAGTTCGGAAAATTGGCCTACGCTAATTACAAAGTGCAGCAGTAGGTACTCCTCCTGATTGGGAGTCACACAGTCTTTACTACAGATAGTGTGGGGTCGTGGGACTGGGGGCTGTTGACAAGCAAGATTGGGAGTGGACATTGAGGATCATGATCTAGTATAATGAAAACATATCTGCATTAGAACAAACTAGCAGTGGTTCTTTAACTTACTTGTTTCCCACTGCTAAATGCCCTCGCTACGGATTGCGGCTCACGAATAGGCATGAACGTACACATTAATGGAGTTGGTTGAACGAAGACCGCCAAGCCCATATTCTCAAAGGGGAAAGGTGGGTATGCTAAACGTCTCTGTGTGTTCCATACCTAAGCCTCTCGCCATCTCCATTCGACGGCAAAATATGTTACCATTCTCAGACAAGGAGTGATACTCGAGCAAAGAATATCGTTGGATCATTAAGCAAGCAGCGAGAGCCGTGGATCCATAAAAGCAAGCTACGCCCAATTCTTGACGAACATGAGTAAACCTCAGACGCTCAGAGGAGAGAATGCTTCCAAGAATAGTGAAGTACCAAAACGCTAAACAACAATGATCATGCTGGTCTTGAGTTATTCAAGTCAATGGGGTGATGTGAGATAGGTAGAGTCCTTGGCAATGAGGTTCAACTGTGTGAAATTTACTGAGATATAAATGTTGGAGAGACATGCTTTGCACTGTAGGTGGTAGCATACCCAATGCTCGACTGATTTCGGACATTACACTGCGATTGCGATGTACTCCTTTTTCATGGGTTTTTGGCTTCAACGAAAGGAGAAAGCATCTCCAGATGAGTGAGAAAGAGTGCGAAGCATGGCAGCCAAGTGTTTTCTAGCGTCAATATTGCAAGCATACTCATTTTTTACTCCTTGACATAGCATGTGTGACAAAAGTTAGGGACCCTATACCAATTGTATTTTGACTAAGGGATGCTGAAGGTTGCTAATTACGTTCGTTTCGCGTGTATTTTCACTCTACCTCACTTCATTGTCAGAAGATTCAAGACTTAGGAGCCTTCGACTCTACCAATGATCTATTTTCACCGCTTGATCAACCAATTGTACACCTTGGGCATCTTGTCCTGCACATATATTAGGGAGGGTATCACCTTGACCGAGGTCGATACGGCTGAACCCTCCCCTCAAGCGTGAAGTTCTATTGGAAGCATCGTGGACATGTCCGGTGTCAGGCATAATTCCTCCAGAGCAAATGAACGGAGTGGCCGCTTCGACAACGCTACGCTGACCCCGTCGTTGCACGTGTCTTTCGCTGAAGAGAAGCATCAGAGCCTCAGGTCGAATAATTCACCGCCCCAAACAAAACATTCTAGCCTCGGTCGCGCTACTTCGTCTTTGATTCGCAGCAGAGGCCTTAACCTTGGTCGGACATTTGCAACCTCGGCAAAGCGTGTCCTCAAACCTCTTTGTCGACTCAGTACAATGTCATTTCGCTCAGTGGACCGCATTAGCGGAGGGAGCAAATCCGTTACATCTTCCCGCGTACCACTGTTATCTGAACAGAGTATCAATAATGATGAGAGTCATAGCCCTACCGCCCCTACGCTGCGTGCGCGCCAGTCAAGCAGTCATAGCATGCAACACGATCGAATAAGTGCTCACTTCGATGACACCGGTAAGTCAGATGCTCTGGTCGATGCTTGAGTGATGGCTACAACCCTCTATTCGTGAGTATGTTTTGGAAGTATCAGTTTTTCAGACGCGTCTTACCGCAAAGGCTCACAACGACCAGCTTACGCTGACGCGGATTTGACCAGTGGCCCGCGTTCTACAGCTGCCTATCCTCGATGGTGACGAAGGTGTAAAAGACAACAAGCTCATGGTCGACAGCGGGACCGAGGACGAATTGAGCCTCGCCATCACCATGGCTCTCCCAGGACAGCTACAGCTTTTGGGCGGCTTCGTCGGAATGTACGCTGAGTTCGATGGACGTCTAGGGAGTATGCGCCATTTCCAAACTATATCTATACGTTCCTTGACAATCTACAGGCAAAGTAGCTGGCATTCGTCACATCGGTATGATCGGATTACTTGATGGCGTCATCGATACCATCCGAGGTCACGTATCCTACCTCACCCACATTCGCATAATCAAGCAACAAGCCAACGCCAAGCCCGACTCGATGGAGGCCATGGCTGCGGGTATCGTTCGCCTATACGACAAAGGGCGTCCGCATCTCAAAGCGGTCCTTACGGAGGACGTCGACATGCTCGATCCGACCGCACGCAAGGCGTGGATCACGCGGAAGGATTACGTCTTGGGGCAGATTTTGGGGGATCTGATTACCGAGTTGAACGAGCTTGAGGCTGACGGCACTTGCAAGGATGAGGTTCGCAGGGTCAAGGGCGCATGGATCGATAGCTGGAGCCGGTACGGTGCGATGACGAAGCAGGAATTGGTCGCTGCTGGATGGATGAGGAGGAAGGTGGTGTGAAGATCGGGTCGAGTGCTGATTTACTACACCCACTACTAAGGCAGTGACGATGGTCACTTCGCTGCTTCTTATTTGTTGAGGATTCAATTCGATCCTAAGGAGGTAAATCTGCCTGTGAGCGTTGGTCCGGTATAGCAACGACCGGGATCCTCACAACTGTACATGACGCCCCATATATCACGAAGAGGAAGAGGCTATACAGAAGCAACCAGCTCACATCACGAAAATACTTCCTGAGAAGCCACCAATTATCCGCAAGTACATCTCCCCTTCCCACTCTTCCCCACACTCATCGATCTCATCTACCTACACACTTCCCACTTCCCACCTCTCGTGTCCTAGTCCGGATTCATACCGACCCATACCTCTACTGAGATTAAATCCCCATCACCCCCAATCCAACATTATCGTTCTCCCCCCTCTCAAATCCCGTCAGCTAATTCCCCATACTGCTAAGTCCTTAATCTTGAGCTGAGGGGTGAGGGGCGAGGGGTGTGTACCGAACTCTTTCTGGGAAGTCTTTGGTGGGAAAGAGTGCTCAGGTCAAGGAATCCCTATTCTATTCTGTATATGAGTCGAAATAGATCATGTCTTTAATCGATACCCTCACTACACCAAATTGCTACTTCTCATCCCATCTCCATCTCCATCTCCACAGTATAAAATCATGCAGATTCCACGATTCACGAACTGGGGGTTTCGAATGAGTGAGGATTCATCTATCTGTATTCTGTGCTAACTAGTTGGATTTCTAAATCTGACGATGATGGACAGTATGTGGATGGGATGGGAAGGGAGGGGAGGAGAAATGTATTGAGTAGGTAAGCGTAGTAGAGTAAAATCATGAGGCATATACCTTTGGCATTTCCTAGAACTACCTCGCGTAAGATATTCCAACAAACAACCTCACTCTTGAGAAAAAGGACAAAAGGGCAGAATATCCATCATCTTGCCCAGCCAGCGCTAATACCAACCAACCAACCAGAAATATATCCTCCCAACAATCCTGCAAAAAACGCCTTGCAAACTACCGCCTCCTGTAAAAGCACCCGAAGACTCAAACCCCGACCCCATA
>JAABUN010006807.1_pt1 | contig 12851 bp, 12 predicted proteins | sample 5559311 | NCBI WGS metagenome assembly JAABUN01 (sample SAMN10711877, study PRJNA513370) | rock metagenome | isolation source: Antarctica rocks | place: Antarctica: Victoria Land, Siegfried Peak sud | reverse complement strand
ACCCCCCACCACTCGACCACGTAAGGGCCGGTACGTAAGGGCCCGGTACGTCGGCCCCGGCGGCCGTCAGCCGCTCATCTATGGTTGGGCGCCCGGACCGGATCGCTGGCACCACGAGCTGGACCGGTGGCTGGCCTGAATCCGCCACCGGGGCGGCGCTGACGGGCCGCGACGCGCCGCCGCCGCCCGGCTATCAGCGCGACGGTCGCGACCACGATCAGGCCCAGGCCCAGGCCGATCACCACCAGCGCCCAGCCTGGCGGGCCGGAGCGCTCGCCCTGCAGCACGTCGATGACCTGGCGCCCGACCGAGGCCGGCGCGGCCGTCGCCTTCGCGGGGGCCGCGACGGTGAACGGCAACCCACTGGCTATGGCGGCGGCGCGCCGGCGCTCGTCCCGCAGGGTCAGATCGGCCGTGTAGCGACCCGGCTCGAGCTGCTTGGCGAGCGTGACCTCGACCTTGGTGTCGGTGTGCGCGTAAAACGAGTCCATCGGCACGTTGGCGCGGCTCACCAGGGCGCCCGCCTCGTCGTGGATCACGAGGGCCGCGGCCGGCTCGAGTCGGGCGTTGCCGATGTTGCGGACGTCGACCGCCACCACCGAGCGATCGGCCGCGACCTGGTGGCTGGCCGCACCGATGGCCAGACCTGGCCGAAGCGGCCCCGGCACCCGAACCGCGACGGCCACCGCCTGGCGCACGATCTGGTCGAGGGCGACCTGGCCGCTGCCCTTGATCGGTTCATCGTTCTCGATCACCACGCTGGTGATGTACTCCCCCGCAGGAGTGCCCTTCGGGACCGCGACCGTGAAGCTGCGGACGGCGGCCTGACCCGGCTGCAGGGTGAGGACCGACGTGGGGTAGTCCAACCAGCGGGTGCTCGCGGAAGGGGCGCTGCCCCGAAGCGCCGCGCCGAAGCCGCCGTTGTAGATCGTGTAGGCATCCGCGGCGTAGCTGAGGGCCACGATGCGTTCCTTGCCGTGGTTGCCCAGGGCGACCTGCAACCGGCGGGTGTCGCCGCCGGCCATGGTGAGCTCGAAGTACTGACCCGGTTGGCTGATCGGCTTGATGCTCAACCGGACCGGCTGCTCCGCACCCTGGCCAGCGGCGGGAGCGAGTGGGCCGGCCAGGGTCCACGCCATCGCCATGGCAGCCAGCACCTGGAGGGCGCGAGACGGACGTCGGACCAGACCGGACATCGGGTGAGGCTTCCTTCGCGTTGGTTCCACTGCTCGGTTATCGGCAGGCACGGCCGATCCTTGACGCTGGTCGCTGAGGGTGGGCCCGCCGGGCTGAACGCGGTGCGGGGCGCCAGGGCAAGCCCCGACGCCCCGCACCGTCCGGGGTCAGACGTGACTGGCTACTGTCACGGCGCCGCGGCGATCGTCGTGGTGAGCGTGCCGGTGTACGTGCCGGCCGCGCTCTGCGCCGGGATCGTCAGGCTCACACCCAGCGCCTGGGTGTACGTGCCGTTGCCGAACGAGGTGTTTGCCTGCACGGTCTTGCGAGCGGTGTCCAGGGTGCCCACCGGAGAGGTGCTCGGCACCAGCGGCCCACCGGTGACGTCCACCGCCTGGCCGGCCGTCATCGCCGGCGCGGCAGCCGAGGTCAGCGCGAAGCCGGTGGCCGCGACGTTCGAACCACCGTTGCCACCCGTGTACACGAAGGCCGAGCTCTGGATCGTGACGTTCCAGCCGGCGTTCGAGCCGGTGGAGTCGTCTGCCGTCAGGGTCATCGACCCGGTGCTGGTCTGTGCGCTGTGCGAATACGCCTTGGTGGTCAGGGCCAGGTCGGCCACGCTGGCCGTGCGGGCACCGGCGGTCACCCCCTGGGTGACCGAGTCGGCGGCCAGGGCCGGTGCGGCGCCCACGGCGAGCGCCGCGGTGGCCAGGGTCGCCGCGGCGGTCAGGCGGGCTTGGTTCTTGGTCATGGTGGGGCTCCGTTCGTTCGGCAGCCCGGCCGACCGCGTGGGTCCCGTGGGCTTTGCGTCCCCGCCTTACGACGGGTTTGCTCTTTTCGCTGACAGGGAGACATTCGTCCCCTCCGTCCCGGCCTGCAGTCCAACGCGCGAAGCGCCCGAAATGTCAACCCCGTCTGGCCCTGCAGCCGCAGCCGGCTAGCGACCCTGGTTCGCCACCGCCGCGATCGACTCGGCGGCGGCGTCCGGATCCAGGTACTCGCCGCCCGCCCGGGTCGGGCGCAGGTCGGCGTCCAGCCGGTAGACCAGCGGGATACCGGTGGGGATGTTCAGCCCGGCGATGGTGGCGTCGTCGATGCCGTCCAGGTGCTTGACCAGGGCCCGCAGCGAGTTGCCGTGGGCCGCGACCAGCACGGTCTGGCCCTCGCGCAGGTCGGGCACGATGGCCGTCTGCCAGTACGGCACCAGCCGAGCCACGACGTCCGCCAGGCATTCGGTGCGCGGTGCTGCCGGGCCGAGGTCGGCGTACCTCGGGTCGGCAGCCTGCGAGAACTCGCTGTCGTCGTCCAAGGGCGGCGGCGGGGTGTCGTACGAGCGGCGCCAGAGCATGAACTGCTCCTCGCCGAACTCTGCCAGGGTCTGCTTCTTGTCCTTGCCCTGCAGCGCGCCGTAGTGGCGTTCGTTCAGCCGCCAGCTGCGGCGCACCGGGATCCAGTGCCGGTCGGCAGCGTCCAGCGACAGGTGGGCCGTCGTGATCGCCCGGCGCAGCACCGAGGTGTGCACCACGTCGGGCAGCACACCGGCGTCGCGGATCAGGGTGCCGCCGCGGGCCGCCTCGGCGCGGCCCTTGTCGCTGAGGGCGACGTCGACCCAGCCGGTGAACAGGTTCTTGGCGTTCCACTCGCTCTCGCCGTGGCGCAGCAGGACCAGGGTGTGGACGGGCTCGCTCATGGCGCCAACCCTATTCCTCGAGCAGGTGCCGGAAGGCGTCCAGGTTGCGGGTCGACTCGCCGCGCGAGCTGCGCCAGGCCCACTCCTTGCGGATCGAGGTGATGAAGCCGAGGGCCAGCAAGGGGTCGAAGGCGGTGTCGGCGGCGTCGAGCACGCTGCCCAGCAGGGCGTCGAGCGTCTCCGCCGACACCGCCGCGATCGGCAACCGGCCGACCACGAACACGTCGCCGTCGGTGTCGATGGCGTAGGCGACGCCCCGCAGGCCGGTGTTGCGGCGCAGCAGCCACCGGTGCACCTCGGCGCCGTTCTCGTCCGGCCGCCGGATCACGAACGCCGACGCCGACAGCGAGTGCTCGCCGACCAGCAGCGAGACCGCGGTCTGCAGCTTGTGCTCGCCGGGAAGCGAGGCGAGCACCTCACCGGGGCGGGCGCCGTCCTGGTGCTCGATCCCGGCCGCGACCAGGACCTCACGCACCAGCGCGATCACGGCACGTACTCGAGGTCCAGACCTGGGCCCAGATCCAGCGCACCACGGGCGGACGGCGAGCGGCCGGCCTGGTCGTAGACCTCGAGCAACAGGTCGACCGTGCGGTCCCACCCGAACCGCCCCGCGTGCTGGACGGCCCCGGCCGCCAACTGCGCCCGCCGGTCCGGGTCGTCGATCAGCTCGCCGAGAGCCTGCGCCCAGCGCCGAGGGTCGTGGCCGTCGACGAGCACCCCGCTGACGTCGTCCGCGACGGCCTCGCGCAGGCCGCCGACGCCGGCCGCCACGACGGGCGCACCGCACGCCTGGGCCTCGACCGCGACCAGCCCGAACGACTCGTTGTACGACGGGACGACCACCGCGTCGGCGCTGCGGTACCAGCCGACCAGGGCCGCGCCCGCCACCGGCCGCTCGAAGCGGACGACGTCCGCCACGCCGAGCTCGGCCGCCAGCCGGACCAGCGACTCGGGCTCGCGCAGGCCCGACCCGCTGGGGCCACCGACGATGGGGACGACCAGACGCTGCCGCAGCGACGGGCGGTCCGCCAGCAGATGGGCAACGGCACGCACCAGGACGTCGGGGGCCTTGAGCGGCTGGATGCGCCCAACGAACAACAGCACCAGCGCGTCCTGCGCGATGCCCAGGGCCGCCCGCGCGGCCCGCCGCTCGGCGCGGTCACCGGGGGTGAACCGCTGCAGGTCGACACCGGGCGGGACGACGGCCACCCGCGAGGGGTCGGCGCCGTACAGGTCGATCAGCTGGCCGGCCTCGTCACCGGTGTTGGCGACCAGCCGGTCAGCGGCCTCGACCACCTGTGCCTCGCCGATCTCCCGGCCGGGGGGCTCGGGGGTGTCGCCCTGCGCCAGCGCCAGGTTCTTCACCCTGGCCATGGTGTGCATCGAGTGCACCAGCGGCACCTGCCAGCGATCCGCGGCCAGGTAGCCCACCTGCCCGCTGAGCCAGTAGTGCGAGTGCACCAGGTCGTACCAGCCGGGCGGGCGGGCGGCCTCGGCCCGCATGACACCCGCCGCGAACGCACAGAGCTGCCCGGGCAGGTCGTCCTTGCCGAGGCCCTCGTAGGGGCCGGCCGAGACGTGCTGCACCATCACCCCGTCGGCCAGCCGCACGCGCGGCCTGACCGCGCTGCTCGTGGCCCTGGTGAACACGTCGACCTCGACGCCGCGCTGCGCCAGACGTCGGGCGGTCTCGACGACGTACACGTTCAGTCCACCGGCGTCACCGGTGCCGGGCTGCTCGAGCGGCGAGGTGTGCACGGCGAGCATCGCCACACGGTGCGGCAGGGCCATCAGCAGCTCCAGGGTCGCTCGGTCGGTGGCCCGGCGGTGGCGCACCGGAAGTTTTCAACACTGACTCACCCCGGCCTGTTCCGCCGCCCTGGCGCGGTCAGCGCAGCAGGCCCGCCCGGCCCAGCGCCGCACGCAGGTCACGACCGACCGGGTCGCCCTGGCGAAAGAGCACCACCGGCTGCCCCAGCGGCGCCGCGATGCTGACCGCCACCGGCGGCGGGGGGGTCGTCGCGTCGCGGCCCACGGCTGGCGCGGCCGGCACGTCGGCCGGGGGCTGCGCCACCGGGCCCTGGCCCACGCGGGTCGGGGTCGGGGTCGCCGCCGGCGGCCCGTTGTGCGTGCGGCCGGTGAACAGCTCGACCCACCGCCCCGCCGGCAGCCCAGCACGCACCTCGCGCTGGCCCGGATGAACCACGGGGACGACCAACAGCGCCGACCCGAAGAAATACTCCTCGTCGGCACCGGCCTGGCGCGGGTTGGTGTCCTCGAGCCAGAACGGCCGGACGACGGGCAGCCCAGTGACCGACGCCTGCGCCATGACCTGCCGGCGGTACTGGGCCGTCGCGGCGTACAGCTTGGTGGCCCGGGTGAACGCGGCGAGCCGCTGCGGGGAGTCCCATACCTGCGGCATCGTCACCGGTGTGGCGCCGTCTTCGCTGCGCAGCAGGGAGCCGAACGCCTCGAGCTCGGCCCAGCGCGCCAGCAGCTCGTCGGTGCGTTCCTCCTTGCCCTGCAACGGGATCGAGGGGGTCTGCCACCCCCCGACGCCGGAGTGCACCTGGGTCATGCCCGACAGCCCCGCACTCAGCTTGGCCGCCAGCACGCTGGCCAGCCCGTCCTGCAGCGACCAGTCGCTGACCTGCTCGGACTGGCTGAACACACCACCGGCCCAACCCGGGGTGCGCTCGGCGGCCGTGTCCTGCAGCACCAGGCAGCCAGCGACACCCGACACCCGACACGCGGCGTCGGTGAGCTGGGCCCACCGGGTGGGCCAGTTGTTGTGCTCCGTGGCGGCGTCACCGTGGGCCAGCCGGGCGTTCATCGGCAGCTCGGCCCCGCCGAGGGCGAGCACCCCAGCGAGGCCGTCGGCGCGGATCCGATCCCCGAGAACCGTTGCGTACCAACGTGATGCCTCCTGATCGGTGAGGTCGACCAGGTCGGTGGCGCCCACCAGCCAGCCGCGGGCCTGGGCATCCGCGCGTTCGGCGCCCTCGACCCGGGTCGAGACGGTGCCCATCACGCGGATCCCCTGACTGCGCAGCTCGGTGACCAGGCCGTCCCAGTCGGGGTACACGCGACGGTCGCCGCCGTCGCGCACCAGCACCGCCGCGAGAACAGCACCGCTGTCGCGCAACGCTTTCACCGCCGCGCGCACTCGTGCAGAACCCCCGCGGACACCCACGACGGCGCCGGACGTCGACCAGTCGGGGGCCGCCGCCAGGTGGCCGACGTCATCGGTGTGCTGCTGCACCAGCTCACGGGGCGTCGCTGCGTCGTACAGGCGGGCGCGCAGCCGCGGCGACCACACGGACAGGTCGACCCGCCCGTCGTGCGAGAGGTCGACGACGGCGTACGCGGTGCCGTCGAGCCCGACGCCGGACAGCGCGCTCGAGAGGTAGAAGGGCATCGGGGCCGGTGTCGTGGCGGTATCGCCACCGCGGGCGTTCGGCGACGCGAGATCCTGGCTCAGCGTCAGCGGTTGCTCACCACGGCCGACCCCCTGGGCCCGGGCGATGACCGGCCAACGGCCCGAGCGCACGCCGGGGTGGGCGAACTGCTCGCCGAGACCACGGAAGGTGAAACCCGGACGTCGGTACTCGTGGATCGCCACCACGTCGGCGCCGGGCACGCTGGCGTCGAGCACGACCCGCGAGTCCGCGAGCCGGCGGGTGATCGTCAGCGTCAACGGGCGGGTGGTCGAACCGCCGTCGAAGACGCGTCCGGTAAAACTCACCACGTTCGCGTCGTGATATCGCGCCGTGACCCGGACGTTGCCCAGCACGTGATCGACGACCTCACGGGCACGCAACACACCCCCACTGGTGTCGGCGCCCCGCCAGTCCAGGTGCCCGACGCCCGCGGTCACCGGGGCGCCGCGGTCCACGCTGCGCCAGACGATCGCGCTGCGCCGGCTGATCGTGAGGCCGCCGGGGCCGAGCACCACGTACACGCCGTCGCCCAGGGCCACGTCACCGCGGGCGATGAGGTCGACCTGCAGCAGACCGGGCTCGAGGTCGACCGCGTCGCGTGCCTCGCGGACGGCGGGGTATCCGGCGAGCACCCCGAACCCGGCCGCCAGCACCGCCACGATCACGCCGGCTGCCACGACAGCCACCCGCGACGCCCGCACCCCCCGAGCATGCCACCCTCGACCTTCGTGGCCCGCCAGCAACGACCCGTCGGCACGATCACCCGCGGCACCACGAACCCGAACAGGTTGCGGCGCGCCGACCGCTGGTTGTGCACCGTGCACGCGCCGTTGCTGCGCGCCGCCCCCGACCCCCTCGTCGTCGACCTCGGCTACGGTGCCGCACCGGTCACGGCCGTCGAGCTGCTGCTGCGGTTGCGGCGGGTGCGGCCCGACGTCCAGGTGCTGGGCGTCGAGATCGACCCGGCCCGCGTCGCGTCGGCGGCTGGGTTCGCCGTACCGGGCCTCACGTTCGCCCTGGGCGGGTTCGAGGTGCCCACGCCGGGCGGGCGCCGGCCGCTCGTCGTCCGGGCGTTCAACGTGCTGCGGCAGTACGACGAGTCCGAGGTCGCAGCCGCCTGGACGACGGTGCGTCGGCGGCTCGCGGACGGTGGCCTGCTCGTCGACGGCACCTGCGACGAGCTGGGCCGGCGGGCAGCATGGGTGACGGTGAGCGCTGCGGACGGGCCGGTGTCGCTGACCCTGTCGCAGCGGCTGGCGGGACTCGAGCGCCCCTCGGACGTGGCCGAGCGCCTGCCGAAGGCACTGATCCACCGCAACGTCCCGGGCGAGGCCGTGCACGGGTGGCTCGCGGCGCTGGACGACGCCTGGGCCCGCGAGGCCGCCTTGTCGTCGTACGGCCCCCGCCAGCGCTTCACCGCCGCGGTCGCCCGGCTGCGGGCGGACGGCTGGCCGGTGCTGGGCGGGCCGACCCGGTGGCGGCTCGGCGAGGTCGAGGTGGCCTGGGCCGCCGTCCGCCCCGCCCAGGTCAGTAGCAGCCGGTGACCGTGGCCGCGAGGGTGTCGATCCGGCGCTTGAGGCTCAGGCTGTCGCCGGCCCCGTTGACCACGAACGCGAACGCCTTGACCCGCCCGTCCGCACCGGTGGCCCACCCGGCCAGAGCCACCGCCTGGTCCAGCGTGCCCGTCTTGGCGTGCACCAACCCGGCGGCGCACCTGCTGGGCGCGGTCGAGAACCGGCCGAGCGAGGCACGCAGGGTGCCCGAGACACCCGCCACCGGCAGGGACGTCGCGACCGGCGCCGTCGCCGACAACGGGTCGAGGGTGTGGGTCACCAGCGCCACGAGCTGCCCGGCGCTGAGCCGGTCGCGCAGCGAGAGCCCGCTGCCGTCATCCAGTCGGGCCGAGCCGACGAGGACCCCCTGCGCGCTCAGCACCGACCGGCCTGCCGCAGCCGACCCGGCCCAGGTCGCCCGCTGGCCGGCGCCCAGCGCGACGAGTCGGTGCAGCGCCTCGGCGTGGTCGTTGTCGCTGGTCATCAACATCTCGGCGACGATCGCGTCCAACCGGTCGCCGCGCACTCTGGCGACCGTCGCCGCACCCGTCGGCGCACGCCCGCGCCGGACGGCGGCGACGCCCACGCCCGCGGCCCTCAGCTTGGCCGCGAACACCCGCGCCGCGTCCAGCGAGGTGTCGGCGGCATGGTGCTCGTCGACGATCAGGGCCCGGACGGCGCGCACGCTGCCGGGCACGTAGTCGGCCTTCCACCCGGGCGCCGGCGTGGGCGCAGCGAACAGCGAGTCGTCGAACCAGACCGTGACCCCGCTCGCCCGGTGCACCCGCAGCGCTGCCGCGGTCGTGCGGGCCAGCACGACCAGGTCGGCCCCGGACAGGCTGGGGTCGCCGGCGCCGACCAGGACGACGTCGCGCCACGACGTGCCCCGACGCACCGACGTCGTGATCCGATGGCCGGCACCGAAGACGGCCAGGGCGTTGCTCGCCGTGACCAGCTTGGCGGTCGAGGCCGGGTTCAGCGGCCGGCCGGCTCCGCGGCCCCACACCACGGTCCCGCTGCCGACGTCGACGACTTGTCCCGAGAACTGGCTGCCGAACGCCGACGCCCGCACCGCCAGCGCATCGGCCATCCGCGTATCGGCGGCGATGGGCACCGGCGCCACGTCGGCAGCGGGGGCCGCGGACGCCGGAGCGGCGGTGAGCAGGCCGGCCACCAGCCAGGTCAGGGCCAGCACCGACGTCCAGGACCGGTGAGCGCGCATCCCCGATAGTGACAGCCCAGGTGGCCGTTCGCCTGCACGACGAGGTGATCACGCCGACCTGGCGAGCAGGGCCCGAGGGCAGTGACCCCCGAGCTGCCGTCACGCACCCCACTGGCCCCCCGTGATCCGGACGAGCTGCGCGCCGCACTCGACGCCCTCGAGCTGGTGCCGTACGACGACCCTGCATCGGCTGCCGAGCCGGCCCTGGCGTACGGCCGGTTGGCCAGCGAGTGGGGCCTGGAGCACCTCGCCCAGCGAGCCCGGCTGGTGCACGCCGACGTCATCGGCCGCGGTGGCCAGACGGCGAGCGCCGGCACGATCGCCCTGCAGGTGCTCGACTGGGCGACCGAGCACCGCCACGCCCACCTGCAGGCGCGCAGCGAGCGACTACTGAGCGCGTTCTACCAGCGGCTGGGTGACACCGCGGCCTCCCTCGAGCATGCTGTCCGCGCAGTCGAGCTGCTGAGCGCCGAGGCCAGCCCGAGGCTGCGGGCCGATCATCAGATGTCCTTGGGGCTGGCCCTGGCCCGCACCCAGTCCTTCGACGCGGCTCGTGACCGGATCCGGGCGGCGCTGCGGATCGCGGACTCCACCGCGGACGTGCGGCTGCGGATCGCCGGCCTGAACAACATGGCGTTCGTCGAGTACTGGGCCGGTGAGGCGGAGGCGGCCATGCGGGTGGCGCGGCGCATGCAGACCGTGGCCGATCGGCATGCGATCGTGCTCGAGCCCGCCTTCCTGGTCACGGTGGCGCGGACCCAGATGATGACGGGCGACTACGCGGGGGCCAGGGCGACGCTGGCGGAGTTGCTCGAAGGCCCCGGCGCGTCCTTCGCCCAGAGCGACCACCAGGCCGAGCTGCTGCTGACGCTCGCCGAGTGCCAGCGCAGGCTGGGTGACGTCGAGCGAGCCCAGGCGAGCTTGCGGCGGGCCGCGCAGCTGTGCGACGAGCGCGACCTGCAGGAGGTGATGGCGCGGGTGATGCAGGAGCAGGCAGCCGGCTATGCCGCGCAGGGCCGCTTCGCCGACGCCTACGTCAAGCACGTCGAGTTCCACGAGGCCACCACGGCGCTGTCCTCGGCCGAGCAGGACGCCCGCTCCCGCACGCTGCACACGGTGTTCGAGACCGAGGAGGCCCAGCGCAGCAGCCGCCGCTTTCGCGAGATGTCGCTGCGCGACCCGCTGACCGGCCTGTACAACCGGCGCTACGTCGACGACCGGTTGCCCGCGCTGCTCAGTCGCTCTCGCGAGGACGCGACACCGTTGGCGCTGATCCTTGCCGACCTCGACCACTTCAAGCGGATCAACGACTCCCTCACGCACGACATCGGTGACGAGGTGCTGCGCCGGGTCGCCTCGATCCTGCAGTCGTCCGCGCTGGAGCGGGGTGGGTTCGCCGCACGCCTGGGCGGTGAGGAGTTCCTGGTCGTCCTGCCCGGCCTGGACGTCGACACCGCGGTGGCCGCCTGCGAGCGCCTGCGCGTCGCTGTCCGCGGCCACCCCTGGCACCCGGTGGTGGGTGACATCCCGGTCACCATCAGCCTCGGGGTCGCCTCGACCTTCGCTGGCGCGGCGACCCCCTCGCAGCTGCTGGCGCTGGCCGACCAGCGGCTGTACGCCAGCAAGGACGCCGGTCGCGACCGGACCACCAGCGACTGACCCTTCCTCCCCCCACCCCGGTTTCCTCCCCCCGCCCGGCGCGCCGGACGCCATCCGGGCCCGCGTTCGCCGGTGTGCGGGAGGAATGCCGGTGTGCGGGAGGAAGGGTTAGAGCAGGGCGCGGACGGCGCCCACCCGCTGGCCATGACCCAGCACGGGCGTCTCGGCCAGCTCATCGAGCACGGCCGCCTGGACACCTGCCGCCCGCAACGCGGCGGCCAGCACGACCTGCGCGGCCCGGTTGCCGCCGTCCGCGATCTTCAGCGCGACCGCCCGACCGTCCGGAAGCGCCGCGGCGTAGACCGCCTCGGCGCCGTCCTTGGCGACCAGCCCCGGCACGCCGGCGATGAACGCGGTGACGTCGCGGCCGGTGCCGCCCACCCAGGCCGGGTTGGCGCGGATCGCCCCCGCCACCCGTGCCTCAGCACTACCGGCCGGGGCCGTCGCGATGGCGGCGAAGGCCCGCGCCAGCCCGGTCAGGGACACCGCCATCACCGGGGCACCGCAGCCGTCGACACCGGTCGCCGCCACCGGCTCGCCGGCCAGCTCGGCGAGCGTGCTGTTCATCAGCTGCTGCAGCGGGTGCTCGGGATCGCGGTACGTCGCGACGTCCCAGCCAGCGGCTACGCAGGTCGCGAGCATCGCCGAGTGCTTGCCGGAGCAGTTCTGGGCCAGGGCGGCCTTGGGCTTGCCGGCCGCGAGCCACGCGGTGCGCTCGGCGTCGTCCAGGGGCAGGTCGGGGGTGTTCTGCAACGCGTCCAGGTCGAGTCCGGCAGATCGAAGGATCCGGCGCACGCCGTCGAGGTGGAACGCCTCGCCCGAGTGCGAGGCCGAGGCCAGGGCCAGCAGCTCGCCGTCGAGAGGCAACCCGGCCCGCACCATGGCGGCGGCCTGGATCGGCTTGTTCGACGAGCGCGGGAAGATCGGCGAGGCAAAATCACCCACAGCCAGCTGCACGGACCCGTCCGAGGCCAGGACGACGACGCTGCCGTGGTGCACCGACTCGACGAACCCCGAGCGAACGACCTCGGCCACGCGGACCGGCTCAGTCACGCGCGTAGTCGTCCTGCAGGCGCTCGATGTCGGACTCGTCGAACTCGCCGTAGGCAATCTCGAGCAGCCGTCCGGGTCGGTCACCGGTCATGTTCCCCATCCGGTGCACGGCTCCGTTGGGCACCCACACCACCTCGCCGACCTGCGCCGTCCACTGCCGTCCGTCGACCTCGACGTCGATCGGCAGGTCGAGCACCTGCCACATCTCGTCGCGGTGCCCGTGCTTCTGCAGGCTCAGCCGGGTGCCCGGGTTGACGGTGATGACCTTCACGGTGCAGGTGCGGTTGGAGATGAACTGCTGGAACTGCCCCCACGGGCGGCGCACCACGAAGATGTCATCGACAGGCGTCGGGCTGGTGTGGTCGGTCGTCATGCTCATCTCCCGGGTGTCGTCCTGCGCTCACCATGGCCCATACGGTCCCGCACTGCCACCTCCGCGACCCTCCACCTGACGCAGCGCCGGCCTGACGTCCACCAGGTAGACGGCCGCGGCGACGAAGGCGATCAGGTTCAGGAAGCCCAACGGGTTGCTGAGGAACGAGACGAAACCCAGCGCCGCGGCGATGACCAGGATGATCAGCCACCGTTGCTTGGTCATCTTGGCGGCCGCGACGAACGCGTCCGCGCGACGGCGCACGCAGTCGATCAGCGCCGCCACCTGCACGGCGAACGCAGCCAGGCCCAGGACCAGAAAGACCACCGACTGAGCTGAGGTCAACGCCGACATGAGGGCAGCCTACGGGGCAGCGCAGGGACACGGGCGGTCGGTCACCTCGCGGCCGGCGGGCCCAATAGGGTCGAGGGCCGCAGCAACACATCACCGAAGGGACATGAGTGCGCGTTCACATCCTGGGCACCCGGGGCTATCCCAGCTCCTACGGTGGGTTCGAGACGCTGCTGCGGCACCTGGCGCCGTATCTCGTGCGTCGCGGGCACCAGGTGAGCGTGTTCGACCGGCGCGGTCCCACCGACCCGTCCCGGCTCCACGACCTGGCGCCGGACGTCGCGGCGACGGCACGAAACGGTGGCTCGTGGGACGTCGGCGGCGTCCGGGTGCG
>JAABUN010006806.1_pt1 | contig 12853 bp, 10 predicted proteins | sample 5559311 | NCBI WGS metagenome assembly JAABUN01 (sample SAMN10711877, study PRJNA513370) | rock metagenome | isolation source: Antarctica rocks | place: Antarctica: Victoria Land, Siegfried Peak sud | reverse complement strand
GTCATGTAGCCACCCTGTGCTCGCTCTGCCATCCGGCGGGTGTCGAACGTCGCGCTCTCCAGGACGGCAGTCAGCAGTTCCAGGACCGCCGTCGCGGCGTCGAAGGCGCGATCGAGCGGCACGTAGATCGGATCTTCGACGTCGTTGGTATCCCCGAAGGCGGCGGAATGGACCATCGTCTCGACCGTCGTCGCGTCGCCATAGACCCAGGCGATCCGGGTCCGGATGTGCTCGAGCACGACCGGGTTCCGCTTCTGGGGCATGATCGAGCTGATCTGGATGAAGGCGTCGTCGATCCGGAGGAACCCGGACTCCGACCGCGTCCAGATCGCCAGGTCGGAGACGAAGCGCGACAGGCTGGCGACCATGTTGACGAGCGCCTGCACCGCCTCCAGCATCGAGTCGCTGGCGCCCACGGCGTCGTAGCCATTCTCGACGAGTCCCTCGAACCCCAGCAATCGCGCGGTCAGCTCGCGGTCGATCGGGAAGGTTGTGGTCGTGAAGGCGGCGACGCCAAGCGGGCTGCGGTTGACACGCTCGCGCGCCTCAAAGAGGCGGGCGGTGTCGCGCTCCAGCGGACCGAGCACCCCGAGCAAATAATGCGCAAGCGTCGTCGGCTGGGCCGGCTGGGTGTGCGTGATGCCTGGCATGACGCTGCCGGTATGCGCCTCCGCCAAATTGAGCAACCCGGCCCGCAGGGCATGCACGCTGCCCGCGATCCCGTCCAGCCGCTCCCGGATCCGCATCCGGATCAGGCCGGCCGCGAGATCGTTGCGCGAGCGCGCGATCTGGAGGTTGCCACCGGCGTCGGCGCCGGCCAGTTCGATCAGGCGACCCTCGACCGCGAAGAAGAGGTCCTCGACGCCGGGCACGTAGGCGAAGACCTCCGCTCCTTCTTTGGCGATGGTCCCAAGCGCGTCCAGCAGCCGGACAGCCTGGTCACCCGGCAGGATGCCGGTTGTGGCCAGCATCAGCGTGTGCGCCTCGTTGGCGGCGATCATGTGCCGGAAGAGCATCCGCCGGCTCTCGCCGAAGGCAGGTTCGAGGACGTGGCGGGCGTAGACCGGATGCGGGAACGACGAAGCCGCGTGGCTCACGCTCAGCCCTTGATCCCGGTCAGCACGATGCCCTTGATGATCTGCTTTTGGAAGAGGATGAAGACGATCAGGACCGGGATCGTGGCCAGCGCGGCAGCGGCCATGATCAGGTGAAACGAGCTCTGGGCCTCGCTCGAGAAAAAGGCGATCCCGACCGGGAGCGTCCGCATGTCTTCCGAGCGAACCACGATCAGGGGCCAGATGTAGGCGTTCCAGTTGCCCAGGAACGTGAAGATGCAGAGCGCCGAGACGGCGGGCTTGACGAGCGGCAGGGCGATCTTCCAGAAGATCTGGAACTCGGTGAAACCGTCGATCCGGGCCGCGTCGAGCAGGTCATTCGGGACACCGGTGAAGAACTGGCGCATCAGGAAGACCCCGAAGGCGCTGATCACGCCGGGAAACATAATCCCCCAGTAGGAATCCGTCCAGTTGAACTCGATCGACATCATGTACCACGGGATCACGAGCATCTCGGTCGGGACCATCAGCGTGCTCAGGATCATGATGAAGATCAGGAACGAGCCGGGAAACCGGAACTTCGCCAGCGTGTACCCGGCGAGCGAGTCGAAGAACGCGACGCTGGCCGTCGTGATCGTTGCCACGACCAGGCTGTTGAGAAACCAGCGTGTGTAGCTGGTCTGTTCGAGCACCTCCCGATAATTGCCGAGCGTCGGCGACGCCGGGATCAGCGAGAGCGTGTAGATATCCTGGGCGTTCTTGATGGACGATACGATCATCCAGACGAACGGGAAGATCATCCCCAGCCCACCGATGAGCAGGATGGCGTAGAGAAGCAGCCTCGCTGCCCGGCGCTTGCGGCCCTCGCGGCGTGCCTCGGCGAGCCGGGCGCTTCGCCGCGCGTCCAGCGGATCGCGGACGAGGAGTTCGGCGGCAGTGGTCGAGGGCACGTCCGGGACGGCACCTGGCGGAACGACGCTAGTACTCATTGTTGTTCCTCGACAGCACCTTGAGCTGGAAGATCGTGATCGCCAGGATCATCAGGAAGAGGACGACCGTCATCGCCGAGGCATAGCCCATCTTCGCCGGCAACTGCTGGAACGCCTGCTGGTAAACGTAGAGCACGATCGAGATTGTGCTATTCAGCGGACCGCCAGTGCCCTGCGAGCTCATCGCCCGGATCTGGGTAAAGACCTGGAGGTTGTTGATCACCCCGGTCACAATTAGGAAGACGAGCGTCGGATTCAGCAGCGGGATCGTCATGTCGCGGAATCGCTGCCAGCCGGACGCGCCGTCGATCGCCGCCGCCTCGTGATAAACCTCCGGGATGCTCTCCAGCCCGGCCAAAAAGATGATCACCTGGAACCCGAGACCCTGCCAGATCGTCATCGCGATGATCGAGAAGATCGCCTGGTCCGGGCTCCCGAGGAACTTGTACGGACCGAGCCCGACCCAGCCGAGGATGTCGTTGAAAAGCCCGTTCGGCATGTACATCCAGCGCCAGATCCAACCGACCGCGACCAGCGAGGTGACGTAGGGCACGAAGTAGAGCACGCGGTAGAACCCGACGTAGCGAATCAGTTGCTGGAGACCAAGCGCGATCGCCAGGCTGATGATCAGGCTCAACGGCACCCCGACCCCGACGTAGACCCAGGTGTTGCGCATCGCCGCCCAGAAGACGTCGTCGTTGCGGAGGGTTCGGAAATTTTCCAGCCCAATGAAGGGCCGCTCGAGCGCGATCGGATCCCACTGGTGAAGGCTGACCCAGAAGGCATAGAGGGTCGGCCCGATCCTGATCAGGAGAAAGAACAGGAGCGGGATCGCGATAAAGAGATACGCCCACAACCAGCGGCGGCGCTCAAGCGTCAGCCGCATCGCCGCACTCCTCCGGCGCACTTGTGTGACGATGCATGTGGAGGCCGCAATCGCAGTGTCGACCGGACAGCGTCCGGAACCCCCGATTTCGTCATCCTGACCAAAGGGAAGGATCCCTCGGCGAAGCCGGTCCGCGCAGCGGACGCGATCGTGATGTTGGCAACAGCAGCGTCGGCTGCGCCGACATGCGCTTCGCGCGGGGATGCTTCGCTTTGCTTCAGCATGACGAGGGCAAGGGAGCTCCTAGCCATGCCCCGCGCATGACGAGCAATCACTGACACCGGTCTATCCGACCGACGCCCAATACTCGTCGAGCTGCGCCTGCACCTTGCTTTCCGCTTCCTGAATCGCAGCCTCGGCATCGACCCCATTCAGCACAACTTGATCGAAGGCATCGATCACGAACTGCCGAAGGTCCGCCTCGTTGACCAGGAAGGTCGCGTAAGAGAACGGAAGCGACTCGATGAACGGCGCCAGCTTCTCGTTGGTCGTGAACTCCTCCAGGCTCGCCAGTGCCTGCCGCGCCGGAAGCTCGCCGATGGCCGGGGTCCAGCGGCGCTGCACCTCCTCGGAAGCGAGGTAATCGATCCACTTCTCGGCGGCGATCAACTTGTCGCCCTCGGCCGCGTTGCGGGTGATCGTGTTCGCCCAGAACGAGGCGAAGCTCGCCTGCTCCTTGTGCGCCGGGAGCGGCACGATCCCGTAGTTGAGATCGGGCGCGTCGATCGCCAATGAGCCGATCCGGTAGGAGCCATCGACGTGCAACGCGGCGTGACCACCGGCGAACGCGGTTGGACCGTCCGTGAAGAACCCGCTCTGGGTGACGCCATGCTCGGTCAGGAACGAGACGAGATAGTTGAACGCCTCGACACCCTCTGGCTCCGACCAGCGGAGCGTGCGGTTGTCTTCCGTGTACGGCACCAGGCCGTTCTGGCGGGTCAATGCCTCGCGCCACCAGTTGTGGCCCTGACCTCCGATGTCCCAGGTGATGCCAACTGTCTCAAACTCGTCGCCGTTCTTGACGACGGTCGCCTTGGCAACCTCGACGGTTTCTTCCCAGTTGGTCGGTGGCTGGACACCGGCGCGCTCGAGGTGATCCCGGTTGTAGAACATCGCCAGGGTGCGCACCGCGGTCGGCAGCGCGTAGTAGCTCTCTCCCACCTTGGCGGCCGTCACCATCGGGAAGAACTCGGCTTCAATCTGTGCCGCGGGGAAGACACCTTCCGGCAACGGGAGCAGGAATTGCTGCTGAACGTAGGAAGGAATCCAGCCGTAATAAACGTTGAGGACATCCGGCCCCTCGCCGGCCTGGACCGCGGCAGCCACCTGCTGCCGGAAATCGTCGTACGGAAAGTTGACGTGCTCGATGGTGATGTCCGGGTTGGCGGCCATGAACTCCGGGATCAGCACTTCTCCGACAAGCTTGGTCTTGGCGGCGAGCTCGTACTGCCAGTACTGGATCGTCACCGGCGCACTAACCTGCAGCTGCGACGCCGCCGACGGCGATGCTACTGGAGAGGCCACCGGACTGGCGCCCGGAGTGGCGACCGGGCTGGCCCCTGGCGTCGCGCCTTGAGCGCCCGCGATGCTGCCGAGCCGGGATGCCGCTGCAAGCCCGGACGCCGCCGCGCCGTACTGCAACACCTTCCGCCGATCGACCGATGTCCCGCTGACCTTGCCGTGCTTGCTCATTCGGTTCCCCTTGACTCTTCAGTCCGTTAGTGCGTGATGCTTGGCCGATACCTCATCCCTGCAAGAACGACGCCCCCTTCGGCGCTGGGCGGAAGGGGGCGTTGCTACCGAACGCTGACCGCGCACGATACCGCACCCATCGTCCAGCACGCGTGCTGACGGCGTTAGCACCTCTGCCGGCGGCTCTGCCGGATGGTTGCTGGAGCATCATCGGGCCGTTCCCTCTGCTCCTCTCGATGAGTCATCGAAGATTCGATTGTCCAGAAACCCTATGCGAGCCCTCCCCCGTCGTCAAGGGGCTATCGCATCCGGTGGAATAGCCAACGATGCGGCGGATCGACTGGAGCGCTCTTTCGTTATGTCGTAATCACCGGAGCTCCCGCAAGTGAGCTGCAAAGCCATCCGGGTAGCGCTCCCGCCACTCCTCCCGGAGGACGCCGTAGCCCATCCCGTCGTAATGCACGCCATCAACGACCCGCGCCTTGCGGAACCGTGCCTCCTCCCGGAAACCGAGCTTCTCCGCGAGGCGCATCATCCCGATGTTGCCGGACCACGTCCGCAGATCGAGCCGCGCCAGCTGGGGCATTGCCTCCAGCAGGTACTCGCCCCACAGGCCGAGTGCCTCGTAGCCCCGTCCCCCGCCCCACAACTCCGGATCGTAGATACCGATCCCGACACTCAGCCAGTGCGTCTCCGCGCTCTCCCAGTACCACGTTACCTGGCCGAGCAGGGTGTCCGCCTCGCGGTCCGCAATCACCAGGCCCGTCCGCGGATCGGGCGGCTCTCCGCCCGCGATCGCCTCCCGCCGCCGCGCGATCATTTCCGGGATGTGGTCCCGAGGCAACTTCGGATAGAAGGGACCGTCGAGCGCGTGCCAGCGCTGGCCCGGATCGAGCCAGAACGCGAACCGCTCCAGGTCGTCGATCCGCCAGTCGCGCAGCACAATTTTCTTGCCTTCAATCAGCGGCATGGTCCCCACCAACGCAACACCTTCCGGAAAGCGTCCCGCCGATCTCGCCGCGGAGCGTTTACGAAAGCCTAGCCGGAAGAGCGGGTGTACCGCATCCAGCTCAGGACTAGAGTGGACGCATCGATCCACTTGCTTGTAGGAAGAAGGGATGCGGCATGCGCGTCGGGATTGTGGGCTCCGGCAGGATCGACGGCAACGCCGGCGGGTTGTTCGGCGGGCGGGCCACGAGGTGCTCTTCAGCTTCTCACGCGATCCGGAAAAGTTGCGGGCGCTGGCCGACGCGGCGGGGAACGGGGCTCGCGCGGGCACTCCGGCGGAAGCGGTCGCGTTCGGCGAGGTGGTGATGCTCTCTGTGCCGTGGGCGATGGTGGACGAGGCGCTCGACGCGGCAGGTCCGCTCGATGGAAAGCCTCTGATCGACACCACCAATCAGTTCGGGCCAGGCGGGGTGGTAGCGATCCCGGGCGGGCTCAGCGCCGCCGAGTTCAACGCCGGGCGTGCCTCCGGGGGCGACTCGTCAAGTCCTACAACACGATGACGGCGGACTTCCAGGCCGAGGCCGCGGACCGCGCCGACGACGCGCGGGTGGCCATGTTCTACGCCGGTGCGGACGAGGATGCCAAGCGCACCGTCGCCGGCCTCATCCACGACTCCGGCTTCGAACCGGTCGACCTCGGCGGCTGGGGCGAGGTCTGGATCATGGAGGCCCCCCGCCGCGACGGTTCGGTCTACGGCGAGGAGTACGGGCCAGCGGGCGCGCGGGAGATCGCGGCGTCACTCGCGCGGGGCGACCGTGAAGAGGCATCACGACTCGCCCGCGAGCGCAAGGTCGGGTAGCCTCCACCGTTCAGGCAGCGGCGGCGGTGAATGCGGCGGCGAACCCCGGGAGGCTCGCCTCAATCGTCTCGAGCGTGGCGGTCAGCGAAATCCGGAAATAGCCGGGCGTCTCGAAGATCCTGCCCGGCATGACCAGGATGCCACGCTCGGCCAAGATCCTGACAAACGCCTCGTCGTCGCCGATCGGTGATTCGGGAAAGAGATAGAAGGTACCCTCGGGCCGGCTGACGCGATAGCCGATCTCCCGCAGCGCGTCGACCATCAGATTCCGCTTGCGCTGGAAAAGGTCGATGTCGAACCGGAGCTCCTCCAGCCGGGGCAACGCGTACTGGAGCACCGCGTTGGGAAAGACGAAGCCGGTCGCGAACTGCAGGGTTCGGATCGCGTCTCGCATTTCCTCGCGGCCGGGCATCGCCGGCGGCAGCGCGAGATAGCCGATCCGCTGCCCCGGCGCCAGCAGCGTCTTGCCATAGCTGTAAGCGAGGAACGCGTGCGGATAGAACTCCAGCGGGCTGCGGAACGCCGCGCCATCGTAGACGATCCGGTTGTACGGCTTGTCGGAGACGATGTAGATTCGCCGCCCGGTGCGGGCCGACGCCTCGTCGAGTACGGCGGCGAGCCGCTGGAGGGTGGCGGCGGGATAGATTCGGCCGGTCGGGTTGTTTGGGGTGCACAGGATCACGATCCGTGTGCGCGGGGTGATCGCGGCGGTGATCGCATCGAGGTCGAGGTCGAACGTCGCGGGGTCGATCGTCACCTTGACCGGAACCAGCCCGGCTTCGAGCACGAGCGACTCGTAGAGGAACCACGGCGGCAGGCTGTAGACCACCTCGTCGCCAGGATCGGCAACCGCCTTCAGGGCCAGCGCGATCGCGGCGAAGCCTCCGGTGGTGAGGTGAATGTCGTCCGCCTCGAAAGGCAGGTTGACGAGGCGACGCAACGACGCGGCGGCGGCCTCCCGCGCCGCCGGGTCGTTCATCGTGTAGGCGAACCACAGCTCGTGGCGGGGGATCAGCGCATCGCGCAGCGCCTCGACATAGGCGGTGGATGGCATCTCGTGCGGATCGCCAAGGGTGAAATCGAGCATTCCCGGCCGATGCCGGTGTTCATCGAGGAAATCCCGGAGGAACCCGGAGAGGAGCCGGAAAGGAGTGGCCGAATCGATCGTGGAGACCCGGTTCGAAACCGGTCGATCGATGTCCAACTGGTGCGTCATGAGCGATCCTCCTTCCACCGGCGCCGCGATCACCGTCCGGCGACGGTGCCCGAGTCGGTCATGGTTTCCCGGGCCGGGCGAATGTTCTGGTTGACGTGGAAGAGATTGGCCGGATCGTACCGGTTCTTGATCGACGCCAGCCGTGCGTAATTGTCCCGGTAGGCCGCCTTCACCCGGTCCTCTCCCTCCTCCATCATCATGTTGACGTAGGCGCCCCCGGCCGAGAACGGGTGTACCGCCTCCCAGTATTCCTTCGCCCAGGTCGTGATCTCCCCGGCCGTCGCCGGATCGGGATCGACTCCGGCGATGACCATGCCCCAGGCCGCGTCCCGGTAGCTCCAGGCGGTCTCGCTCTCGCCGATTCGGTGGGCCGCGCCATTGATCGGATACAAATGCATGGTCGATTGCGGGGTCGGCATTGCGCCTCCGTGCGCGACATGCCGGGCGATCGCCTCGTCGCTCAACTCGCGGACGAAATCGGCCTTCCAGTACCACTGGTGCCCGGGCGGGTAGAGTGCGTCGAAGGCGCCCTGCAGCATCGGATACGGCATCGCTTGCACGCCGTGCAGCGCCGGGGTGCCGACTCTTAGCACCGGCGCGAAGACCTCCTCGGCCCGCTCCTCGGGCCCGGTGTAGCACCAGACGATCCCGCACATCTTCTGGAGATGCAGCTCCTCGGGAAACGGCGCCGCCGGGGGCACGGTCAGGAACGCGAAGAACCCGTTGAGCTCTTCAGGTGCGTCCACCATGAACTCCCGGTACCACCGCATGACCTCGGTGGCCTGGTCGAGTGGCCACAGCGTCGGCCCGCCGACGATGGTGTGGAGAGGATGCAGGCGAAACAGGAACGAGGTGACGACACCGAAGTTGCCGCCACCGCCCCGGACCGCCCAGAACAAATCCGCGTTCTCGTCGGCGCTGGCGGTGATGAACCGGCCGTCGGCGAGCACCATGTCCACGCCGAGCAGGTTGTCGATTGTGAGGCCGAACCGCCGCGTCAAATGGCCGAGACCGCCGCCGAGGGTGAGGCCGCCGACCCCGGTTGTCGAGATGATGCCGCTCGGCGTGGCGAGCCCGAAGGCGTGCGTCGCATGATCGACATCGCCCCAGGTCGCGCCGCCGCCGACCCGGGCGGTCCGCGCCGCGGGATCGACATGCACACCGTTGAGACGCGAAAGGTCGATCACCAGGCCTCCCTCGCAGGTGCCGAGCCCGGCGCCGTTGTGCCCCCCCCCGCGAACGGCGAGGAGCAGACCCTGCTCGCGCGCGAAGTTGACCGCCGCAATCACGTCGGCGACGTCAGCACACCGCGCGATCGCCGCCGGATGCTTGTCGATCATGCCGTTGTAGACGGTGCGGGCCGCCTCGTAATCCGCGTCGCCGGGCTGGATCACCTTCCTGCGGAGGGAGGCGGCCAGCGGCACGAACCGGTCCTGGGTCGTGTCAATCGTCGTTGGCTGGATCTTCTGGGCCGTCATCGGAAACTCCTTGCGTTGAGCATGGATCGTGTCGATTCGCGTCCCGTGGTATGGCTCCATCCTGACCCCTCGCCACGCTGGAGACCTCGGTAATTTCACCGAATCGCGAGTACGTAGGCGACCCTTCGCGATCTGGCGCGACCTACGTAGGCGCGGACGTCAGGCCGCCCCTTCCGGTCTGGATCTGGCCGGCGCTTCCCGGCGAGAGGCGCCGGCCGCGTCGCCGCGGTGCGAGACCAGGGCGCTAAGCCCTTTCATTACCCGGCGCCGGAGACTGCCTGGGCGAGATTCGTAGCGCACGTACCAGATCAGCATCAGGCCGTGGTCAGCAGGTGAGACGAGCGCAGCAGCCAGATTGGACCGGGCGCCTCAATGCGCATGGGCAGGCGACTCCGGGCATGGCAGGGGGCACGCGTCACGACAGTGTCACCTGCCTGCCGCAGGTGGACGGTGGTGGAGTGAGGGGGAGAGCCAACAGCGGTTTGGGAATCAGGTACCCGCAAGCTGTCATCCCTACAGCCGCGCGGAAACGCATCGCGCTGGAGCGGCGTTGAATTGGCGCCAAGCGCCCACCATCTGGATCGGCACCACTTCGCAGAACCGCTGCGGCAGATAAGCCGACATCCAGGATGAGGTGCCGGGATCACTCCGTCGGGGTGGCTGTCTGCTTCGCGTCGATGTCGCCGAAAGGAAGATCGAGGATGCGCGCGGCGTTGCCGCCGAAGATCAGCTGCAGCTCGTCATGGCGCATGTTCATGAAGCGGCAGATCCGGAGCTGGTCCTGAAGGTAACGCAGAGCGAACCCGCGCGGGAACCAGCTCGAATCGCTCCCGAACAGGATCCGCTCCGGCCCGATCGTCTCGTAGAAGCGTTGGAAGAGGTCGTCGAGGGTCAGCTTGTAGGGCATCCAGCGGACCCACTGGTTCGAGCCCGAGGAGTCGACATTCACGTTGGGGCACGACCAGCAGAGGAAGAGCAGGTCGGTGACGTGCTGGATCCCGAAATGGGGGATCACGAAATCAACCGTCGGAAAGTCCCGCGCGACCGGCTCCAGCACGGCTGGCGAGATGTTCGGGTGGTAGGAGATGCCGCCCGCCGCACCAAGCATCCCGAAGTGACACAGGACAGGGATGCCGAGCCGCTCGCACGTCTCCCATACCGGGTAGAGCGCGCGGTCGTTGATGAGGACCGGGATCGTCGGCGCCAGCAGCTTCAGCCCCTTGAGCCCAAGGTTCGTCACCGCGCGGTCGAGCTCGGCGGCGGCGTCGGGGCGGGTGATGTCGTGGTGCGCAAACCCGACGAAGCGGTCTGGATACATCCCGACGACTCGCGCCAGCTCGTCGTTGTCGCGCCCGGTCACGAACCCGATCCGCTCGATCCCGTACGTGTCGAGCTCTGTGGCCCAGCGCGCCGCCTGCTCCTCGCTGGAGCGCGGCTCGCTCTCGGGCTCCGGGAAGTCGAACGCGAGGCGCCATTGCTGACGCGTTTTCGCGAGCTGCTCGTCGCGGAACCGCTGACGCTCGACAGCGGCAGGGTTGTCGATCCGGCCAGTCTCGCGAGTTCGATTGCCGCCCTGGCTGGCGTCGCCCCGGATCGGGAAGTGGGCGTGGAAGTCGATGATGTGGAGATCCTGAAACATGGTGCCCCTTTGCCTGCCGGTCGGTCGCCGGCCTGGAAATCAGGACACGACAGGGGCGGATCATATCAGGACGGCTTCACGAATGGGACGATGGAGAGAATTCCCCTCACAGCCCAGCCACCTCCGCGTCCAACAAGACGAGACACGTCAACCTCCGGAACCTTTTCCGCGGCGGCTACGCGGACCGGTTGGAGCTTCGTGTCAAGCTTGGGAAGTGGTCATCACCGTCGGTGCCCTTGACCCATGTTTTGTCATCTCTCCGGGAGAAACCAAGTGTTGGCATGGGCGCGGGCACAGGGATTCCTCGACGAACCCCGGCATGCTTGCCGGGATAACGGGGGGATTACTCATCTCGCGTCCAAACCGTGCTCTCTCGACCCGAAGCGGAGGGCAACCTCCCGGTAGAACGCCACGGCAGCGACCAAATCATCGACAGGAACGGACTCGTCGACGGCGTGGGCCTTCGCGATCGAACCAGGGCCGAACACGATGGTCGGGATCCCGCCCTCCTGGAACTTGCTGGCATCCGACCCGTACGGCACCCGGATCGGCATCGCATCGAGCCCCAACGCGGCGCTCGCCGCGCCCGCGATGCGGACGATCTCGCTTTCCGTCGCGGTGTCCAGCGAGTCCCCGACGAACCACGGTTTCCGTCGTTCGATCCGGAGGTCGGGGCGAGCGGCACGCACGCCATCCAGCGCGCCGTCAATCTCCGCCAGGGCTTGCGCGGACGGCTTTCCCGGGACCGTCCGGCGGTCGTAGTCGATCACGCAGCGCGCCGGCACGATGTTGATGCCGGCGCCACCGGAGACGAGGCTTACGGTCAGCGAGCCGTGCTCCGCGGGCCCACCCCATTTCATTGCAAGATCCCGGTTAATCTTGCGCAGCGCCAGGATCACCTCCGCCATGCCATCAATCGCGTTGATGCCCTCGGCCGCGACCGAGGTGTGCGCCGCCTTGCCGATCACCTCGATCTTGCCGCGCACGCATCCATTGTGCTGGTGGACGATCCTGACATCGGTCGGTTCGCCCACGATGCCCGCGTCGGCAGTGCCGCCACCTTCAACATGGGCGCGGGCCCCCATGCCGCTCGTCTCCTCATCGACCGCTGCCAGCAACGCCACGGTGCAGGCAGGCACCTCACGCATGCCCGCCAATTGCTCGACCGCCGCCATCATCGCCGCCAGCGACCCCTTGGTATCGCAGGCACCACGGCCATACAGGCGTCCGTCGCGGATATCCGGCGTGAAGGCGCCGGGCATGGCGTCGACGCCAACCGTGTCCATGTGCGCTTCCATCAACAGCACCGGCGCACCAGCGGGACCTTCAAGTCGAACCAGCACGTTGTCGCGACCCGGGAACACGGCTTGCCGTGTCGTCTCCAGCCCCAAGCCCCTGGCCCACGCCTCGACGTAGGCGGCCATGTCGACCTCGCCCGTGCTTGCCGGGTCGTAGATAGGGTTGACGCTCGGGATGGCGGTCAGGTCACGTAGGAGGTCGACGACATGATCATTCTTCACGCTTGGCTCCAGGACAGAAGGACGGGGCAGGCATCCGAGCCGTCATTGTCCGGCAGGTGTTCCAGCCGATCAACACGAATCAGGCCCGCGCCCTTCCCCCAGCGGGCCTGACCGCCATCACATCCGCGCGTGTTGGTGAAGCGTCGGCGCGTATGTCCCTCGGGATGACACCGGTGCTCACGGGGCATTCAGACGATGTGCTTGCATTGCGTTTCAGAAGGGCCGCTCCCAGCGGTGACTCCGTGATCGCGTCATGAGGAACGCGAGGCCCCGGTGTGCTGCCATTCAGGACCACCGACATCACCGCACATGCTCTACCCGCGCACGTCCCGGCCGGATGTTCTGGTTGACGTGGAAGAGGTTGGCAAGTCGAGATCAGACCGGGTCGACCGGCTCCACTGACTTGCCCGCCTCCTGCCACGCCTTGATCCCGCCTTCGAGATGCGCAGCTCGACTGTAGCCAAGCTCATGGAGCATATCCACAGCCAGTGCCGAACGGCCGCTTGAGGCGCAATACAGGATGAGCCGGCGATCCGGGTCGAGTTCCGGCCGATGATAGGGGCTGGCGGGA
>JAABUN010006805.1_pt1 | contig 12853 bp, 26 predicted proteins | sample 5559311 | NCBI WGS metagenome assembly JAABUN01 (sample SAMN10711877, study PRJNA513370) | rock metagenome | isolation source: Antarctica rocks | place: Antarctica: Victoria Land, Siegfried Peak sud | reverse complement strand
CCAACGATCCGTTCCTCAGGGTGATCGGCGTGCTCGATGGTCCGGTGGTGGAACGGCAACGGATGCTGCGGGCGAACCTGATGGACCCGCAGCGCCGGTGGGTTCCCAAGGAGACGCGCAACACGTCCACGGGATACCGTCTCTCGGATCGCGTCTGGCGTCAGGGACGATCGGTCCGAAAGGCGATCGACGACCGGATCGTCGCGGGGATTCGCACGGGGGAGGATGCGTTGAAGATCGCCAGGTCGCTGGAGCCGTATTTCAATCCGGCGTTCCGATCCGAGACGATCACGCACGACGGCAAGGTGATCGCGCGGCTGAACCAGACCGCGACACCGGGGCGTGGGGGGTATGGAAACTATTCGGCGCGTCGATTGGCGAGGACCGAAGTGACCAGAGCGCACGGCGCGTCCACGATTGAAGCCGCCAAGGTAACGCCGGGTGTGATCGGAATTCGCTGGGCACTGAGTGCCTCGCATGATGATCTGGATGAATGTTCGGGATACGCCAGTCGTGACAACGGGATGGGAGCGGGTGTGTATGCGGTGAACGACCTGCCCGCCTACCCTGCCCACCCTCAAGAGAAATGCACCTTGCAGCATGTGCAGATGAGTCGCGAGGACATAGTGGCCGATCTCATCAAGCGTTACGGAGGATGAATTCCATGGAACCACGACCGGAGACGCAGACGCGAAGTGTGCAGGCAGAGGACTTGAACATCGCACGACGGGTTGCTGATTATTACGTGGCAATGAAAGGCCGTGCGGTGCATGAACCGGCGCTCTCCACCTGCACCGTGGCGTTCCAGCAGGCGATCACGCGGACACAGGGCGATCCTGTCCAGCTGGTGATCGGTGAAGAGGACAGGATCGCATGACCGATCTCATCGAGGAACAACAGGTTGAACGTCAGAAAATCGCGCTTGAGACCGCGCGGGCAAGTCGCCTACCCGGCAAGGGGTTGATTAGTCTCTTCGATGATGGAGTGTTCATCCTGACGGCATTCAATCCCACGGGAGATGACTTTGCGCAGGTCATCATTTCTGACGATGCACTTGAGGCATTCAGGGACGCGGTAGCTCAGGCGTGCAAAAGGCGAGGAATCAATCCATGAGCACCCAGCCCAAGACCATCGACGACCTTCGCACGTGGCTGACGAACTCCTACGGCGTCTCGGCGGAAGATGCGGCCAATATCATCAGCGGCGTGAGCACCTTCGCGATCGCCAGCTACCTGCAATCGGAGGCGGACCGGAAACCGGCCGTGCCGCAAGCGGGGCAGGCGCTCACGATGGAGACGGTGAAGGCGTATGTCGATGGGCGGCTGGAAGGGTTACGCATTCAGTTTGCGCAAGAGTTTTCGAGATCGATTCAGGAGAAGGCGACGTCGGCTGCCTCCTGTTCGATGCCTGACATGACGGAGGGTGGAACGCGATGACCCCACCAACAGACCGCTACACCATCCATGAGATCAGTGATGTCAGTACGGGTGTGGCGCAGCGGAAACGCGTGTCGATCATCGTTACAGAGAGATTGAGTGACGGTGAGATGTGTGGTGTACTCACGCACGCGATCTCCAAAGCGTTGCATCGTTCGACCATGGAGAGAATCGCCCGTGGTCCGGTGCAGATCGTGTTCGTGTTCGCCTGGACGGACAAAGGGAAGGTCGATACCACGATTGCACCAGCGCGGGCGCTCTATATTCGCAACGACCTTCCCGAGCACGTTATCCGCCCGACGTGGCCGGTATCAGCGAAGCCGTTCGTGTCGGTTTCAGCGCATGACGGCAAGATCACCTTTGCGCTGTAGGTTGGGAGGGAGTGACGCATGAGTTTCATCAACATCATCCATCCACTCTGCCTCTTCGGGCACGATTTCGTCACGAGCCGGCGTGGCGTGACCTACTGCCGGACCTGTGGAAAGGTCGTGAGGTAATGACGGATTTCTCTGCAAGTGATGTTGGTCGTCATTTTTGGCAGTCTGGGAATTACACCGTTGACATCGAAGCAACGCTGTTCAGGCCGAAAGCGATCGAGTTCTTCGATGAGAAAAACGAGCACGGCGAGGATGGCATCGTCTGGATGCGCAATGGGCACGGTGTCGGGTTTGTCCGCGAGAAGGTAACGTTCACGCAGAGCGGATATCGAGGTGAAGAGGGGAAGGCGAATTACGAGCTCAGGATGAGTGGCCGTTTCCACGCGCCCAAAGTATCCCAATGAAACCCACCGCGATCGTCTGCGGGACGGCGATGCTGATCTGCTACGCGATCCTCGGCACCGTGTACGAGGTGACGTGGTTCGCGTTACCTCTTGTGCTGTTTGGGGTTGTCACGTTGATGACTGGGCTGGGCGAAGGGAAAGGTACGCGGTCATGAGCGAACGCACACCGGCAGCCGAACTGGAGACCAAGCGGCGCATCCTCGATGCGATCGACCATCAGAATCGCAGTCGCATCCCGACCGGACCGCCGTACATCTCCCCGCTCGAACGCCGGGTCGTTGCGCTGGAGACGGCGGTGAATCAACTGCTAGAGCTGCCCGTCGTCCGGCATTCGGGCGTGGTCACCGCGACGCTGGAGGGTGAGTGATGAAATACCTAGAAATCCACAAGGATCAGAATGGCCACGTACGTCGTATCCGCGTGCTTCACGACATGGGCGCAAAGCCGTCGATCGTCTGGAATCGTGACGACGACTATGACAAGCCGAAATTCCGTCTGGGCTGGCTTCCGTGGATTCGCTTGGCATTCTATCCCGGATTGCGCGGGCCTATTCAATACACCATCATCGGGCACCGAGGCGAAGTCGAATCATGGCGAGAGTATCGGCGCAGACTTGGACTTAGGCTTGCTGGCATTGATAGGGATCGACTCGAAAGAATCGTACGCGCGCATCCTGCTGGGATTATTGACGGGAAGGGTGAGTGATGGGTGATCGAGAGTGGAACTACCTCGAACGGATCGCGCTCGATATCTGGACCGCGACCGGAGAGCTGGAAACGGAATATCCCCCGGACGAAGCGTCGCTCTGGTTGGGCTATGCCGTTCTCGCAATGGTGAAGGGCTCAACCACCACGTCGTCTGACGTGCACGAGGCATGGGTCGCGTGGGCCACGGTTCGCTACAACGGCACGCATCGGTCACTTGTCCCGTTCGATGAGCTCACGCCGCAGATTCAGGCCTACGACGATCTCTACCGCGATGCGATCCATGCGGTTGCGATGAAGCGGGGCGGTGAGTGATGGAGAACCTCACGAGACCTGAGCAATTCGCGCTGTCCATACTGAAGATGAGACGAGCAATGAGACAACTGGCATCGACGATAGAGAAGATCGCAGATGCATGCGCGAAGGTATGCCTCGATATCGAACAGCAATTTGCAGTTCAGAAGGCGAGTCGCCTGATATCGCGACAGCGGGAGTTCGAGATATTCCTAAAACGGAAAGAACTCAAGCGGGACATGATGCGCCGTTGCGAAGGCATGCGTCGCCGGCAAGCAAGGAGGCGGTGAGTGATGGTGGCACGCACGACGCCGACGGTGGTGATGAAGCCGGGTCCGCCCAAGCCGGAGGATGACACGCGATGGCTTGCGCTGGTGATTCGCCGCGGATTGCTCGTCATCGTGCGAGCCATCGAAGAGAAATACGAGGTCGAGGAGAAGAAGCGGGTAGCGTGAAAACCCCATAACGGTGGGGTTTTCTGCTATAATGGAAGCCTACAATAGAGTGGCGAGGCGGTGTTGAAGCCCCCTCGCCACGGCACCAGAAGGATGAGTTCCGATGCCACGCAAGTTTACTCCAAACCCATTCAGAATATTCAAAGATACAGCAATTGTGGGACTGACAGACAAATCCGGTTTTGTTGTGTCTGAGTTCTTGGTTGACATATGCGATCTTGATTTGGTTCTCACATATGGCCGATGGTCTCGGGTCATCGACCGGCGAACCGGACGATATTATGTACAAAATGTTACGACCCGAGGAACGGTGCTTCTTCATCGCCTTCTAACTGATGCACCCAAGTCCCTCGTGGTGGATCACAAAAATCATGATGGTCTAAATAATCGACGATCGAATCTTCGTGTTTGTGAGATTGGGCATAACAACCAAAATAGAGAGGGAGCAAATCGTAACGGGTCTTCGGGTTATCGAAACGTCTATTGGGTTCCCAAAATCAATAAATGGCTAGTGCGATTCAGGATTGGGGGGAGGGACGTATCAGGAGGTTATTTTGAGTCCCTAGACATGGCGATTGTTGCGGTAGCGGAAGGAAGAAAAGTGCTTTTCCCTTATGCCACGAATTAGTCAGCGGGATGATATACTGACGACATAACCAATATGGCCACCCGGTGCCTATGCCGGCTCGCCGCTCTTGATGGGAGCCACCTAACGCTCGTTCCCATTCGGGAGCGGCGTTTTTGTGTTTACCGCTGCGGGATGCAGCACGAAAGAGAAGACAGGATGTCTTTCAAGCTTCTTTTCACGCTGCTGACGTTCTTCTTCATGACCGACAACGGGGGATCCGGCGGCGGTGACGGTGAAGGGGACGACGAGGGTGGCGACAACACGGGCGGGAACGATAACGCCAAAGGCGGCAGCGACAAGGCCGACGACGATGCCGGTGATGACGATGTCGCCGGACTGCGGAACGCCCTCAAGGCGGAGCGGACCAAGGCGAAGAATGCCGACCGCGACCTGAAAGCGATTCGCACCGAACTCGAAACCATCAAGAACGCGGGCAAGAGCGACGAGGAACGGCGGGATGCCGACCTCAAGACCGCGCAAGCTCGTGCCGACGCCGCCGAACAGCGATTGCAGACCGCCAACGCGCGGGTCGCCGTCACCGACGCGGCGACGAAAGCCAATGCCACGTCGATCAATGCCGTCTTCGCGCTCGTCCGGGACGATCTCGAATTCGACGACGAGGGTGAGCCCACGAACGTGGCCGAGCTGATCGCCAAGGCAAAGCGCGATGAGCCGACGCTCTTCCGGGCAGCATCGGGCAGTGGTGACGGCAGCAAGCAAACCAGTGAGGCACGCGATATCAAGCCGGGGCTCGACCGGCTGATCTACGCCTACGAAACCCAATCCAAGTCCGCGGCACGTCCCCGCTAACGCTCTCGGGCAGCGGTGGGGCAGGGCGCGGACCACACCAGGAGTAATCCCTCATGGCCGTAACCCTGGCCCAAGCCGCTCTGCTGAGTGAGAACATCCTCCAGCGTGGCGTGATCGAAACGTTCATCGTCGAATCCTCGGTTCTCGACCGCATGTCGCTGCTCGAGATCGAAGGCAACGCGTACGCCTATACCGTCGAGGAGTCGTTGCCAGGTGTGGAGTTCCGCGCCGTCAATGCCGCCTACGCGGAAAGCACTGGGACCGTCAATCAGCGGACCGAAACCCTGGTGATCCTCGGTGGCGACGCCGATGTCGATACCTTCATTGCCCAGACGCGCTCGAATCTCAACGATCAACGCGCCATCCAGACCCGGATGAAGGTCAAGTCGGCCGTCTACAAGTACCAGGACACGTTCATCAATGGCGATGTCGCCGTCGATGCGAACAGTTTCGACGGGCTCAAGAAACGCCTGACCGGCGCCCAGATCATCGACGCGGCCACCAATGGCATGCCGATCATCGGCGCGAGCGATAACGACCGCTATGCGTTTCTCGATGCGCTGGACAGCCTGATCGCGGCGGTCGGGGCACCGGGACCGGATGCGCTCTACGCGAATCGCTCGATCATCCAGAAGATCAAGTCGAGCGCGCGTCGCCTGGCGATCTTCGACCAGACGATCGATGCCTTCGGGCGCACGATCACGAGCTACAACGGCATTCCGCTGCTCGATGTCGGGACCAGGGCCGATGGCTCGCTGATCATCCCGCAGACGGAAACGCAGGGCACCGCAGTGGGGACCGCCAGCTCGATCTACGCCGTCAAGTTCGGTCAGAACGAGACCGACGGCGGAATCACCGGACTCACCAACGGCGGCGTGCAGGTCTTCGACTTCGGCGGCCAGCAGATGCAGGACAAGCCGGTCTACCGCACGCGTCTCGAGTTTTTCTGCGGGATGGCGGCCTTCGGTGGCAAAGCGGCCGCGAGACTTCGAGGTGTTTTGAACGCATGACCTTACCAATGCAGTGCGCGTGCGGGTCGACGTGGTTTGTGGAGGAGCGGCTGATCCGGCCGGCGGCAATGCCCGCGCAGGACGTGCGCATGCCAACCCACCCTCGCGAAAGCCGGTACCGCCTGCGTTGTGCGGACTGTGGAGTGATTGTCGGAACCAGAACACAGGAACAGGAGCAGGAAGCCCATGGCGACCACTATCAAGGACCAGAGTCAGAACCAGGACCCGTCGGTCGCGACCGATCAGAAAAACAGCGGCCTCGTCCATAGCCAGGGCGGGACGACCACCCGGGACGATGCGACCGACGTTGGGGTTCCCATGTTGCCAGGATCGGCGAATGAGCCGGTCGGACCCGAGGATGCGCTCGGGCAGGGACCGACCCGAGGCGACTATCGTGGCCGTCTCGGAAGTGCTGCCTACCATCCACATACGACCGTGCCGGTCGCCGATCCGAAGCCGGGTGAGGCGCGCGTGAAGGCGGTTGCCCAGCGCCCCAACGCCGAGGAGATCGGCGATGTCGCGGGCAAAAAAGGCGGCGTGACGACTGAGGCAGGTGAGGCGAGCTGATGGATGACGCGGCGGTCACGGCCTATCTCCAGAGCGAATACCCGGAGATCATCGCCGAGGTGGGAATCGATCTCGCAGGGGTGATTGCCGCCGTCAACGACGTGCTGTTCACGCGGCCAACCCTCGACCCGCTCGACTGGGCCAGTCCGCTTGCCGACTACTTCCTGCTTCGCCGCGCGTTGCGTGGACTCGCAAACCGGATGCGGATTGGCATCGGCGGTGACACCTACGCGCTGAAGGACATGTTCGACAACGTGAAGGTGCTCTACGGACTGGCGGAATCGCTTGTCGCCTGGCTCGTCGTCCCGGTCTCCACGCCAACCCGGCGGGGATTCGGGTCGATCGGGATGGTCGGCACGCTGGCCGTGGAAAGCGGTCTGTGATGAGTGACCGGATACCGTTGATCTCAACTCAGACCGCCGACCTGATCACGGGGTATCGCCTACGCGGGGCTGCAACGACCCAGCTCGTGCAGGACCCGCCCGCGATCGCGATCACGCGCAAGCTGACCGCCTCGGGACCGACGATCGTCGCGACGTTCACGCCGGTCTCGATCGCGCTCGCCAACCAGGGGGCGGGCACCGCCGGTGCCAACGGGCCAACCGGCGCGGTGACCCGACGCGGGACGGTCACGGCGTTCGCGCTGGACGTCTCAGCACCGGTCAACGTTGGTGACGGGTTCGTCTGGCAGGGACAACCGTGCCAGGTGACGACGGAGCCGATGGAGGATGTCGCCATGATCGTGACGTTCGACTTTGTCACCACCGCGAAGAACAGGATCTAGCGATGGCATCCGGGGTCACGTGGAGCCCGTCACCGTCCGTCATCGGCGCCGAGATCGTGCGCCGGGCGGCCCAGGCGAAACCGGCGCTTACGGCCTTGGCGGCTTCACATGCGAGTCGTGGCGAGGCCGCGATGAAAGCCGGGGCTCCCTGGGGTGATCAGACCGGGAACGCACGTCAGGGGCTCTTCGGCGAGGCCGAGGGAACCACGATCACGCTCGGCGGGACAGCGGAGTACCAGCCGTACCTGGAGAACGGGACCAGCCGCATGTCGGCGTACCCGATCATCCAGCCCGTCGCCCAGAAAACCGCGACGGAGTATTTCGCGGACGCGGCCGATCTGGTCACGAGGCTGTTCGGATGAGCGTCCTGACGGAACGTATCGCGGATGTCCTCAAGCTGGACACCGTCATCGCTACGCATTGCGCGGACCGCGTGTATCCGTTCGACATCCGGCAGGCGGGCCCCCAGGCCAGCTCCGTCGCCGAGGACGCGTCGGGGTTTCTGTATCCGACGATCTGCGTCGACGACCAGGGAGGAGCGCGCAATGCGTTCGCGTTCAGCGGCACGACCGAGGACGCGATCGCCGTCTGGATCATGGCCGAACGCGGCTACGACGGCAGCGGGACCGGCATCATCGAGGCGGTCGCAAACCGGGTGATGGTCCTCATGCATGGCTGGCAGGACGGGCCGACCAGGACCTATCTGACCTATGCGTCCCGGCTGGGACAACAGTACGATCCGGCCCCCGATACCGGGGTGCTCGATCGCGTGACGTTTCGCGCCGCCAGCGTGTTGCTGACGGCACAGTTCTAGGAGATACCGAGATGGCAACCAAGAGCGCATCCACCGACGAGACCGTCGAGCCCAACGCGGGCACGCAGCAGGAACAGCCGCAGCCGAAACCCGCTACCGACACCGAGCACAAGGCCGCCGAGAAAGCGTTCTACGCGGGCGAGTTCCCGAGCGGCGGCCAGACCCTACGCTTCCAGACCGTCGACGGCGAGACCATCGCCGTGGTCGAGAAGGTCTAGCGGCCGTGCCCCGAAACTTGACGTATTTCGGACGAAAGCACGCGTTCGAAAACCTCGCCTCATTCGTGGCGATGGTCAAGACGCGCTATCCGTCGATCACGCCGGAGGGGATCAACCAGATCGTCGCCCGGAACGTGGCGAACCGGGAGGCCCGCTCGCCGGCGCGGATGGTGCAGCTGCTGGGCGGTGACATCATGACCGCCGACCTGGCCACCATTCCGGCCTGGCCGTTCCTCGGACCGCAGACGCAACGCGACATCGCGTCCTATCCGCACGCCACCGGCGAACGGGTGGACGAACTCGATGCCAAAAGCCAGGTCCGGCTCGTGACGGGTTTGGTGAAGGAGAAGATCAACCGGTCGGCCCTGATCAGCCCGCGCGGGCTGCAACAGACCTACGTCTGGTCGGACGCCACGCAGTGGACGCAGCGCCGATTACGACCTGATCCTGCGGCAGCGGTCGCTCGCGGCGGTGTTGCGCGATCCCGAGCGGGCGGGACTGTACGTCGAGATTCGTCCCTACGACGTGCCGGTCACGGCCGTCCACGCCTTCAACGACATGATGGAAGCGAGTCGCTTTCACGATGACATGAAATCGTCGCCGCACTTCGCGGGGATCGATCTCGGTCCCACCCACCAGGAGTAACCACCATGGCAGCAGGAACCGTTGGCTATAACCTCAAGCACGGGCAAATCGCCGCACGCGGCGCGACCCCGACCTACATCGACCTGCCCTACATCATGACCATCGACGCTTCGATCGCGCAGAACAGCGACAAGATGTCGGCCGACGGTGCCAAGGTCGTGACGGCCTACAGTGCCCCGGAGGGCTCCGGATCGCTCACGATGGGCATGTTTCACCTCACGACCCAGGCGATGATGACCGGCGGTACGGCGAGCCAGTCCGGCACCGGCGTGACCGCGATCTCGCGGCTGGAGATCAAGGGCTCGGCCCAGCCCCCGGCATTGATCGGGTCGTTCTGGATTCCGAATATCGACGGCAACCTCGCCGCCGCCGGTCTGCGGGTGACGTTGCCGAACTGCAAGTTCAGCGTTCCGTCCGGGACGTTCGACCAGGAAACGTGGGCATCGGTCAGCGCCGACCTGTCGTTCGACCCGGACGCCAACGACACGCTGATCATCTACGAAGAGCTGGCGACCGCGCCGGTCTTCACCCTCGGCGTGATGCCGACCAACCTCGTCGCCCCGGCGTAGGCCTGAGTGATACGAATCATTCGGGAGGGTGTCGCAATGACACCCTCCCACCGTCATGGTTTCCGGCGCGATGCCGGTTTCTCAGGAGAAGCACTCGATGGCACGTTCCCACGACACCCGTCTTCGCAACCGCACCGAGCTACTCGCCCACCGCAAGAAGCAGCGCGAGCTCGGATACGACTTCGCGCTTTCCGCCACCTGCCTGGGACTTCCGGAAGATGAGTGGATCAAGGCTCGGCTGACGCGGATCTCGTTGCGGGACGCGGCATCGATCGATCAGATCCCGACGCACCTGCAGGACATCGTCAATCGCGGCCTGCAGGAACTGGAAGTCACCCAGAAGAAGATCCAGGACGAGGGCGTGACGGAGCCCGAGACCCTGCAGGATCGCGCCCGCAACAACGAGCACGTCAAGGCGGCGGCGAGGGCCTACTGTCTCGCGACGTTCATCGATCCGCCGCTGGTCGAACGGGTCGAGGACTTGCAGAAACCGGGCAACGAGGACGCGTGGGTCGTGGACGACGTCGATGCCGACGACCAGAACGCGATCTTCTTCGGCAACCTCGATGCGGATTCGAGCGCCGCCAAAAAGTTTCGCATCCATCGTCCGCAATCCGTCATTGATGTTGGACACAGTCCTGCTCGCCCAGTGGCCACAGAGACCGCACGAGATCCTGGACTTGCAGTTGTCGGACGCGACACGCCCACAGTTACTGGACTTTGATCGCGCGGCGCTGGCCTTCTGGCGCTCCTACGAGGCGATGGCGAACGAGCAGACGCAGGTGCGCGAGAGCCTCGTGCCGAACAAGCTCCGCAAGGACCATGTCTGGGTGCCGAAGTACCGCACCGACGCGAACATCCTCGCGCGGTACTACCGGGATCGTCCCGACCATGACGCGCTTGACCCGATCGTGGCGGCGATGTCGCGCGACGAGTTCGACCAGCTGATGGACGACTGGGACCCGAGCGCGACAGCTGACGCATGAGCGAGGAGGGGGCAATGAGCACGACGACACTTCGTTGCCCTCACTGCAAGACGCCTGTCGCCGTCGTGCATCACAGCGGGCGGATCACGGTGCTCTCGGCAGCGCAGGCGACGTTTACCGCGAATGGCGGTGAGGTCAAGTGCGGTCGGTGCGGTGCGGTGCGGATGATTCGCTTACCGGAAGTGCGGCGAGTGGCGTGAGGCAGACACGTTGCTTTCACCAGTCCGCGCTTCCCCGTCTTGCTAGATGACGTACGCCTTTCCTTGGCAGGTCTGGCAGGCGGTCCCCATATTCTTCCCGTGGTCGCAATCGCTCGGGCACGGCTTCTTGGAATCTCGCCATGCCTCCAGTCTCGCTGCCAGCTGTATGGCGTCCCGATCCTCCTGCGGTTTGGCCAGGTATTCGTTCTGCAACGCAAACGGGGTATCGAGGAACTCATTGAGGAAGGCGACGACCGCAGGATCATCGATGTAGGTCCGCTGAATGATCGAGTGGTCGGCACTGTGGGCGTAGCCGATCGCCGCATCTCCCTGCATCAGATCGATCCTGATCTGCATCGTGGTCATCGTCTCCCTGCCGGTGGCCGGATCGAACATCTCGACGATGAGGCTGCACTTCCGTGCCGGGTTGATCGGTAGCGGGATACTCGCCTGTACACGCTCTGGAAGCGCAGCGACAACTCCGAACGCCGCGATCGATTTCAGGATGTCTCGTCTCGTGGGGGACATGTGTGTATTCCTCCGTCGATCTGGTATGATCAACGTGTTGATTTAAGTTCGGGCGGTTGATAAGCAGTGAGGGTGTCCGCCCTCACTGCTTATTTCTTATGCGGCTTGTTCGATCTTGCGCATTCTGCTCACGACAGCAAGTTCACCGTAGCGGTCAACAGCTTCCTCGTACATTTCCTGGGCAATGTGATCAAGCGTATTGCTCTGGGTTCGCAGCTCTTTGATGTTGAGCACGTAATCATCAAGGCTCCACATGTCACGTTGTTGCCAGATCGGCGCTCCGTCTTCATCTTTCCAGGTTGTTTGTCCTGCAAACGGCAGTCCGTTGGTGGTTGTACTGCGCAACTCCCGCCGAACCTCGGCACGAAATGCCGTGAATGCCGCCACGTCCCGATCCGCTGCGGTCCATACCCCCATTTCCATGCAGTGGTGCGTAAACCCTGCTGTGGACATCCCGCCACCGATGAGGCCGAATGCCTCACGGATTCGTTGACCTTTGGACTTAATTGGCTGCGGATTCAAGGTGAGCATGAGTCGCCTTTCCTTTGATTGACTGAATGGCAAACGCAATCTGATCGGATGCCTGATTGAGCGTTTCGGCTTCAACTTCCTGCGGATGAAGACGTATGGCTTTCTTGATATCGTCGAGTGCGTGCCGGAGGAGCGGCAGGCGGTCATCCGGCATCGCCGGCTTGTCTGCGGCTTTCGTGCGGGCGAGGCTACGCTCGCGTGTGTCGTTACTCTGAGACAGGGTGATAATCTCCTTTCGCTCAGCAGGTTGTTTCTCCGCGATGTTTTGCAGCATCGGAATCGCTGCCTGGGGCGGAATACCCGGCTGGTCAATCAGTGCGATGACAGGCTTGCGGTCTTCTTCGGGAATGCGTTTGAGAATATCCGCTGCTTGCATCGCGTGGTACTGCTTCCATCCAGGCTGCTGGAGTACCGGATATGTCTCCGCCGCCGCTACGCGCTTCCTGGCGTCGCGGATCGTGGTTTCAGGAACGCCAACCCGTTCCGCAACCCGGCGATTTGAACCGAGTGCTTCAGCCCCTTTCGGTCTTCCGGGTTTTTGCGCGGATTCCGCGCGATAAATACTGCCAGTTTCCTTGTCGGCAGCCTTGGCGACCTTGGCCAGTTCAACGAGGTTTTTGTCTTGCTCGTAGCTGGTAAGATCCTTGCGGCGCAGGTTCTCTTCAAGCTCAAGTTCACGACGCTCTGTCTCAGTTAGTTTCTCCCAGCGCCGAACCTCCACTTCCATGAACCCGATTTGCTTCATCGCGCGCAGGCGTCGTTCGCCGGCAATCAGATTGTTGTCGGCATCCACGGTAAGCGGGTGAATCAGCCCCCACGTCTGGATCGATTCGGCCAACGCATTGATATCGCCGAAGTCTTCTCGGAGCCGATCTCCCAGAATGATTGATTGA
>JAABUN010006804.1_pt1 | contig 12853 bp, 16 predicted proteins | sample 5559311 | NCBI WGS metagenome assembly JAABUN01 (sample SAMN10711877, study PRJNA513370) | rock metagenome | isolation source: Antarctica rocks | place: Antarctica: Victoria Land, Siegfried Peak sud | reverse complement strand
AGAGCGATCCACGCGATGATTCGTCCGCGGCGGCTTCCTGTTGGATGGTTGTTGACGAAGTCGATCACATCTCGCTTTGAGCGAAGAACGACAGTGTCCATCATCATGCCCTCCCAGTCGGTTCTGCCGGGCGCGCGAGGAACTTACTCGCTCGGCGTGCACGGGTGCACACAGCTGTTCTAGGTCTTGACCGCGCCCGGCACGGTTGCGCTTAGCGCAGCACCGACGAGGGCAGAGAAAGGTTCGGCCCGTTCGTCGACGACCGAGGCGATAGCTTGTAGCAGCAGGAGCCGATCAGCCTGTGCGGGAAGCCGCTGTTCGATCAACACCATTGCCAAGTGCGTGGCAGGAACCCCCTCGACCACCTGTCCTGTCGCCTTCATCGCGGATAGGGCCTCTCCCGCGCTCTCTCCGCCACCGATACGACGCCCGAAGATCGCGTTCCGGCCGGCGACCCCCGTCACCTCCAGGTCGCCAACCCCGGGCAATCCGTAAACGGTCGCGGCTTGGCCGCCCAACTCCTGCGCGATGATCGCCATCTCCGCCGTGGCACGGCTGAAGATCGCCGACCGCAGATTATGGTACGGCAGCTGATTCAGTTCGGACTGAGAAAGGCCATCCGCAAAACCCAAGGCGATCGCGTACACGTTCTTCAGCGCAGCGGCAATCTCCAGACCCACCTCATCCTCCGAGACCGACGGCCGATAGACCGCGGTCCCCATCAGCGCCGCCGCCAAAGCGGCCCATCTCCGCTCGACGGAAGCGAACGTCGCCGCCGTCGGTCGGCCCGCCGCGACCTCGTTGGCCATGCAGGGTCCGCCAACCGCGACCAGGGGGACGACGCCGAGGGCATGTTCGGCGGCCACCGATCGGACCGCATCCGTCAGGAGATGCACGGTCCCGTCCGACTCCCTGCTGAAGCCCTTCGAGCTCAGCAGCACACCCTGAGCCGTGGCCAAGTCGAATCCCGCCTGACAGACCCGCCGGGTGACCGCCTCAACGCCGGCCGAGGCCACCGCGATGATCACCCAACCGGCGCCGTCAAGCGCCGCCCACAGCTCCTCGGCGTGGTACAACTTCGTGCCAGCGGGAACGGGGACGTCGGTGCGAAGATTACGTCCCGCCTCAACAGCGTCCAGCAAGTCGTCATCGAGCCACGTGCCCCACACACGAACCTCGTGCCCACGTTCGCGCAGCGGAGTCGCCAAGGCGGTGCCCATCGCACCCGCACCAAGAATGGTTACCACCTGCGTAGCCGCCTCACCGCGCTGCAAACGGCTGGCTCCGCGAAGGGGCACCAGCTCCTCATCGCTAGGAAGTCCTTGCCCGGTCACTGGGAGCTCCTCAAGTTGACGTGGTGGCAGGATCCATGCAACTAGGTCATCTACATTAGTGCGCCGTCCATGCCGTGAGTCAAGGCGCTGTTTTGACTTTCGGCGGTCACGGTGGCGGCGTGGTGCTGGCGCGAGGGGCACGGATGGGCGGTCGCTGCGGTCCGGGGTGTGTCGGTGCCGATGTGGAGGAGCGTTTGGTCGCTTCGCTGAATTGGTGTTGGACTTGGTGTCGAACCGGAGCGGGGTTTGGTGCTTAGGGGGTAGCGGCGAGGACGCCGTAGACACCACCGAGACGAGGGATCACCGTGAGTCGGACAGGGAACAGGGCACAGGCGGCGAGGCTGCGGGCGCGTGAGGCGAGGCTGGCGCTGATGGTGGAGCGCAACGCCCAAGATCAGCGGATCGAGGACGCGGCGGCGGCGGCGTTGCTGGCGTGGGAAGCGCGGGCGGTGGGCACCCGCGCAGGTCGAGGACGCAGATCGGAACGTGGCCGCTGGGCTGGTGGCACTGAGCCGGGAAAAGGTGTCCGTCCGCGACATGGCCGCGATGACCGGCATCGAAGAGGCCGTCTGTAGCCGGCTGCTGAAGTCGCCGGCGACAGGTGACGGGTCACGGGAGCCGGTGTCGGGGCGGCGGGGTGACGGTCATTCACTGGTGGAGGCCGACCCGGGGTGCGCCCGCCGGAGTTGTCCGAAGTGCGGGCGGGGTCATTGGGTTGCCTAGGCGCGGTGGGTCGGTGCTGGCCATCGTGAACGCTCCTTCACCGGGGGATGCCTGGTTGTGACTCATGGCCTGGGTTCGGCCCCTTCGCTGGTCGCCCGGGTCTGCGGTGCTGAGCGGTCAGCGCTTCGCCCCTCGTTGTGGGGCCGGCCGCGGCAGCGGCCGCCGGACCGGCGGTGACCAGGAGGGCGTGGTGGGCTCGTTCCGCGTTGTCGACCAGGGCGGCCGCGGTGGCGTGCAGCCGTCCGCGAGCAGCCGGGGTGAGGGGCCGCAGCCGGTCCTGGACGACGTGGCGTAGATCGATGGGAATCCGGGAAGGGTCCTTGCTGGGGGCCAGGGCGCTCTCCCTGTAGATTTGCAGCAGCGCGCTCGCCGGAGCCCGGAGCCGCCCCTCGGCCTGCAGCTGGTCCGGAAGTTCCTGGTACACCTCGGCGAGGATCTCGTTACTTTCGAGGATGGTTCGCAGCATCGGGACGAGGGGGACGCCAGCGAACCGGTCATCGATGTCCCCCGGACTCAGCTACCTGGTGCGGTCCCTGCGCAGGTCAGTATCGATGCCGGCAAACAGCGTCGTCGAGGCGCTGGCGCTGGCCTCGGTGGGTTCCCGGGCGTACCTCACTTGGGCCCAGCTCCACTGCTCGGCCACGCCGGCCCAGCTGCGTGCGGCGGCATCGATCCGAGCCTGAAGGTGAGGTCCGCCGTGGCCGGGGAACTCGCCGCGATGTACCGCGGCGTGGGCCAGGGCGGCCGTAGCGTACAGCACACCCCGCTGGGCGAGCGCGATGCGACGCAGGTCCCGCGCGCCACTGTGGGGGTCGGTGCTCTGGCGCCGCGCGACGATCGACCAGGTGGCGAGCACCGATGGCAGCGTGGACTCTGGCCCAAGGCCTCTGCTTCTGCTCGCCTGGCGCTGGCCAGCTTCCGGGTGACGGCATGGCGATCTGGTCGAGAGTGTGATGCTCGTGCCGGTGCAGCATCCGGATCCACCGCGCCTCGGTGTGGCCGGGTGGCGGGTTGCCCTTGCTCATGACCCACTGCGGTCGCGGGTCGCGAGAGCCCACGTCCAATCTGCGCTGGGTGTGCGCCTCCAGCCCGCGTCCGGCCAGGTGGGCGACGGTCGCCAGCGTCCGCGCGACCCGCGTCCTGAGAGCCACCGGATCCACGGGTCCACACCCTCGGCGCGAGACAAGGTGGTAGGGGAGTGAACCGCTCGACTGGCCTGCCCGGCCGCGTGGTACCAGGTGTCGATGATACGGGCGCAGCTGTCGTGCAGAAGTGGCAGCCGCAGAGGCGGGGCCGCGGTCGCCTCGGCGAGCATGCCCTGGACGTGGGCGTCGAGCGCCGACTGGTGGTCGGATGCCTGCCGCATCCGGGGCTGTATCGAGTTGGGCTGTGGCGCGTTGGCCAGCAGCACGGTGGCGACGCGCGCTCTGGCCAAGCCGCGGTCAACCTGGGCCCGTCCTCCGGTTCGGTGCGACCCAGCAGCTGCCGGGCGTCACGTTCCGCGGCCGCGAGGAGCTCGGCGACGGTGAACTCACTGATAGTGGGTCCGGACGGCTGCAAGCGCGTCGCGTAGGCGGAGACGCCCCAGCAACAGGGCGGTGTTGTTCAGATCGTCGGGCACCTTCTCCAGGGCGTCGCGGGCGGCGACCAGCACGGTGTTGATCAGCCCGAAGTCCTGTTGCAGGAGGAACCGCCAGACCACGGCGACGGCCACGATCGAGGTGATCACCGGGGTGTAGAAACCCAGTCGGAACAGTCCGCGGAACCTGCTGATCCCTTTGTCGAGAACGACGGCCGCGGCCAGGGCGACACCCAGTGTCAGTGGGACGCCGACGACGACGAAGTATGCCGTGTTGCGCGCGGACTGGAGGAACGTCGGGTCGCTCAGGGCGCGGGTTTAGTTGTCCAGCCGACGACGTCGACCCCGAACGGGTTCCGCAGGTCCTTGGACCTCGTGTCCGTGAAGCTCATGAAGAGCGACTGGATCACCGGCCATGCGGTGAAGGCCAGGAAGAGCAGGCAGAAGGGGATGGCCAGGACCCAGGCTGCGCGTCCCTCGCGCGCTCCGGAGCCCCGGCGCGGGTGAGGGCGGCCGGGCGACCGCTGGTCTGGCCTCCCTCGCGACGTCGCCGGGGCAACCGGGCTGGTGGTGGTCACTTGGAGCCGGTGCCGATGGAGTCGGCCTGCGCCTGCGTGTCCTTAAGTGCAGCACTCGGGTCGGCGCCGGTCTTGGTGACCTTCTCCATCTGCGTGTCGAATCCGGCGATGACCTGCTCCCGCGTGGCGAAGGACGGCGGGGCCTGGGCCGTCTTGAGCTGGGTGCCGAACGTCGACAGCTTCTGGTCCGACGCGAGCGCGGGGTCAGTCCACGCGCTGGTGACGGAAGGGAGGTCGGTCGAAGACTGGTACCACTTGACCTGGACCTTGGGTCGGCGAGCCACTGGATGAGCTTCCAGGCGCTGTCGCGGTTCTGGCTGTTCTTGAAGACGACGAAGTTGGAGCCACCGACGAACGAGGACGACGTCCTCTTCGCCGGGATCTGCATGACGCCGTACTTGTTCTTGAAGTCGGCGCCGCCGACCTTCTCGACGCGGACATCTCCCACGGACCGGAGATGAACATCGGGACCTTGCCGCTGACGAAGTCGGGCTCGGTGGTCGGGGTAGCCGGCGCGGCCTTGTCGGAGACCCCGTCGGTGAGGTAGGACTGGTAGTACTTCACGGCGTCCAGGACCTCGGGGGAGTCGAGGTTGTAGCCCTTGCCACCGTCCTTGGTGAGGTTGGCCCCGTTGGACCACGCGATGGGCATGACGGACTGTCAGGACCCGGTGCCCCCGGCCTGGAAACCCATTCCCCACTTGGCACCGGCCTTGGTCTGCATCGCCTTGGCCATGGCTTGAGGCCGCCCCAGTCTTTCGGCGGGGTGGCGAACCCGGCCTGCGCTGCGAGGTCCGTGCGGTAGTAGACCAACCGAGTCTCGACGTACCACGGGATGCCGAACGAGGTGCCGCCCACCTCGGTGGTCTTCTGGGCGCCCGGGAAGAATCCCGACTTGTCGATCGACGGTGGGGTCGGGTCGAGGGCGCCGAGACCGGCGAACTCGCCCAGCCATGTCGTCCACCATGGCGGCGTCGGGGGTCTTGTTCGCCGTGATCGCGGTGGTGAACTTGTCATGCGCCGCATCCCAAGGGATGGCCGTTACGTCGACCTTCATACCGTCATGGTGCCGGAGGACTTGCCGCTGCTGATCTCCTTGCCGGTCTGGCCGCCGGAGGCGGTGTCTCCGCCGCGGCCGCAGGCCGACAGCGCCAGCGCTGCTGTCGTCAGGGTGACGACGGCGATGGTTCTGGTGCTCTTCATGACTGTCTCGCTTTCCTGGGGAGGACATCGGGGGCAGAAGGGGTATGCCTCGGTGCCGGCCGTTCGGGGCAGCCGCAGCTGGCGCGGAGGACGACCTCGGTGGGCAGCACATGAGGGCTGTCGGCGGGTGGCGCACCCGAGATGCGCTCGCGAAGACGCTCTGCGGCACGGGAGCCCAGCTCGTGGACGGGCTGCCGAGCAGTGGTCAGACCGGGCCTGATGTATCGGGCAGCCATGACGTCGTCCCAGCCCACGACCGCGATGTCGCGCGGGACGTCCCGGCCGCCGTCCTTGAGTCGCGCCATGATCGAGAGCGCGAGCTCGTCGTTGGCGCAAACGACGGCGTCAGCCCTGAGCCGGCCGGAGAGCAACCGGTCGCCGACGGCCGTCCCCTCCGCTTCCCGGAAGGCGATGGCCACGGCGTCACGAGGCCGTCGCCGGAGTGCGGTGTGGGCGTCGGCGAAACCTCGGTAACGGTCTCGGACGTCGGGAGCGGCGTCGGGGTCACCGATGAACAAGAGGTGTCGGCGGCCGTGGTCCACCATGAGGTGGGTGGTCAGACACGCTGCGCTGTCACGACTCTCGGCACTGATCGTCTCGACGCCCGGCCGCGGCTGACCGGAGATCATCACCAGCGGCTTGCTGCTGTTGAGGCTGTCGACCACGTCGCCGGGGATCGTCGAGGAGGCGAGCATGGCAACTCCGTCGGCGCGAGTCGTCAGGTGTCGCACGGCCCGACCGATGTCGGCCTTGCCCTGAGTCAGGAGGAGCACCACGCTCTGTCCCAGCTCGGCCGCGCGCGACTCGAAACCCAGGAGGAGCTCGGAGTAGTACGGACCGCTGAGTTCGGGAAGGATGAGCCCGTGCGCCTCGTGGAGGCGAACGGCAAGACCGCGGGCCGCCGCCAGCGGCACGTAGTTCAACCGTGCTGCGGCGTCGATGACCTTGCTTCGGGTCGCCTCGGACACGTTGGCGGATCCTTGCAGCACCCGGGAGACCGACGCGATGGAGACCCCAGCGAGATCGGCGACGGAGTAGATCGTCGCCGGCGAACGGGCCCCAATTGTCGCTGACATCCTCGTGCGCTCCTTTGCGCGACAGCGCTTCGTAAGCGCTTACTTCGGTGGTTGTTCAGTGTGCACCCAGACCACGGGGGTGCAAGGGCTCAGGTCGACCCGTTCAAGCGGTCGACCCACTCGATGGTTGGCGTTGCTGCAAGAAGTGCAGCACGTCGGTGTCGTCGACTCCGGGAAAGACGCCGGGTGGCATCGCGGCGAGCAGGTGCGAGTGAACCTGGGCGCTGGGCCACACCTGGCCGTGCCATTGCGCAGCGACCTCGGCCGGCGGCAGCGAGCAGCACGTCGGTTCGGGGCAGCGCGAGGTGGACCGTTGCCTCGTCTCGCGGCCGCGCATCCACTTGACGTGCTGGTACGGCACCCCAACGGAGACCGAGAAGCTTCCCGCGGAAGTCTGGTCCACAACGGCGGTGCACCAGTACGTCCCGGAACCGGTATCCGTGTACTGCTGGTAGGCCGCGGAGAGGTCTGGTTGGTCGAAGACCGCGCGTGCGGTCCAGTAGCGGCAGACGCGCTTGCCCTCGATCGCGCCCGTGGCATCCGTCGGAAAGCGAACGCCGTCGTTCTCGTAGGCCTTGTAGATGATCCCGGACGACGAGGTGCGCATAAAGTGCACCGGGAGGTCGAGATGCTTCGTCGCCAGGTTGGTGAACCGGTGTGCGGCCATCTCGTAGCAGACGGCATACGCGTCCCGCAGGTCCTCGATGGCGATGTCCTTGCCGGCTTTGGCCTTCCGGAGCAGTGACAATGCTGGTTGCTCAGGAACGAGCAGGGCGGCAGCGAAGTAGTTCACCTCGACACGCTGCTCAAGGAACTCGCCGTAGTCCTTGGGGACCCGGTGGCCGAGCACCATGTGCCCCAGCGCCTGGAGCGCAAGGGAGCGCGAGTCGCTCTGACCGGCCGCCGGCTGGGGCAGGTAGATGCTGCGGTGTGCCAGGTCAGTGACCGTCCTCGTCGACTCGGGCAGGTCGCTCGTGTGGACCAGGGAGAAGCCGAGGCGGGCGGCCATCTTGTCGACCGCGGTCCGGGTGACCGGGCCGGCCACATACCCGGTCGCGCGCAGCAGGTCCCCCGCGGCCTGTTCCACGTCCCCGAAGTAGTTGTCCTGGTCGCGCATCCGCTGCCGCAACCGCGCGTTCGCGCGACGAGCCTCCTCCGGCGTCGCCGACCGCTCGGCGCGGACGGCCGCGAGCGCCCGATGCATGCCCACGAGGGCTTCGAGCGCTTCAGGAGACAGCTTCCGACCGACCCGCACCGTGGGAATCCCCAGTGCCTGGAAGGCGTCCTGCCGTTGCGCCTTCTCCAGCTCGATCTCCAGGGCGGCACGCCGGCTCGGGGCGGTGACGGTCAACAGGTCAGCGAGACCGACGCCCAGGACGGTGGCGAGCGCGTTGAGGACGCTCAGCTTGGCCTCGCGCTTGCCGTTCTCGATCAGCGACAGCGCGGATGCCGACATCCCTGCCAGCCCGGCGACGTCGTCGAGCGTCCGGCCCTGCTTCTGGCGATGATGTCGGACTCGGCGCCCGACGGTCAGCACGTCCGGCCCGACCCACGGTGCAGGGTCACGTCGCATCGCGGTGCCCGGGAGGCCGGCGCGGCCCTTCTCCCTACTCGCCTTGGCGACGTTGGGCAGTGCGGAGGAGGCAGGAGCGATCATCCCTGCACGCTAGCGCAAGAAAGTGAGTTCTTGACGAGGAAAACATCGGGTGCTTTGCCCAATCCTGACGGAGGCTGAGGGAGAGAGCTCGTCCCACCGACGTAAAGGACCTTTCCATGACCGCCATCCTCGAACCCTCCACCGCTCGCCCCGCGCTCGCGTCCGAAGCAGCCGCCTGACTGGGCCGCTCCTGGGACGAGGACGCGCGCTGGACGGGCATCGAGCGCTCGTACACGGCGGCGGACGTCGTGCGGCTGCGCGGCAACGTGACCGAGGAGCACACGCTCGCCCGACGGGGCGCCGTCCGTCTGTGGGACCAGCTGGGCAGCAGGCCCGTCACTCGCGCACTCGGCGCGCTCACCGGCAACCAGGCCGTCCAGATGGTCCGTGGTGGCCTGGACGCCATCTACCTGTCGGGCTGGCAGGTGGCCGCCGACGCGAACCTGTCCGGCCAGACCTACCCGGACCAGAGCCTGTACCCGGCGAACTCGGTGCCAGCCGTGGTACGACGGATCAACAACGCGCTGCTTCGGGCGGACCAGATCGACCACAGCTCGGGCACCGACGACACCGACTGGCTGGTCCCGGTCGTCGCCGACGCGGAGGCCGGTTTCGGTGGAGCGCTGAACGCCTTCGAGCTGATGAAGCAGATGATTGCCGCCGGCGCCGCAGGGGTGCACTGGGAGGACCAGCTGGCCTCGGAGAAGAAGTGCGGTCACCTCGGCGGGAAGGTCCTCGTGCCGACGTCGCAACATGTCCGCACCCTCAACGCGGCGCGGCTGGCAGCCGACATCGAGGACGTGCCGACCCTCGTCGTCGCGCGGACCGACGCGCTCGCCGCCGACCTCGTGACCAGCGACATCGACCCCGTCGACGAGCCGTTCCTCACCGGTCAGCGCACCAGCGAGGGGTTCTTCCGGGTCCGCAACGGCATCGAGCCCGTCCTGGCGAGAGCCAAGGCCTACGCGCCCTACGCTGACCTGCTCTGGGTCGAGACCGGGACCCCGGACCTCGGTCTGGCGCGCGAGTTCGCCGCCGAGCTGGACCGGTTCTTCCCCGGGAAGATGCTGGCCTACAACTGCTCGCCGTCGTTCAACTGGAAGTCGACCCTGGACGACTGGCAGATCGCGTCGTTCCAGGACAGTCTCGGCGAGGTCGGGTACCGCTTCCAGTTCATCACGCTCGCCGGCTTCCACGCCCTGAACCACTCGATGTTCACCCTGGCTCGCCGCTACGCGCAGAACGGGATGAGCGCGTACGTCGAGCTCCAGCAGGCCGAGTTCGCCGAGGCACTCCACGGCTACACGGCGATCAGGCACCAGGCCGAGGTGGGCACGGGCTACTTCGACAAGGTGACGACTGCCCTCAACCCGGCGACGGGAACCCTCGCCATGGCCGGGTCAACCGAGGAAGAGCAGTTCGCCTAGAACGCCACCATGACGGCCCGCAACAGCTCCCGCGAGAGCCACGGCATACCTGCATTCCCGCCCGACAAAGGAGACCCCGATGTTCACGCCGCGACCACTCAACGTCAAAGGCACCATGCACGACCGGTACGACGAGATCCTCACGCCTGAGGCACTGGTGTTCGTCGGCAGGCTGGACGCCACGGTGGCGCACGGGCGGGCCGAGCTGCTGATGGCGCGCAACGACCGCCTGCGGCGCGTCACCATGGGCGAGCCGCTCGACTTCCTGCCGCACACCGCGCAGATCCGGGACGACCCGACCTGGCAGGTTGGCCCGGTTCCTGCAGCCCTTGCCGACCGTCGCTGCGAGATCGCCGGCCCACCCACCAAAACGATGACGGTCAATGCGCTCAGCTCCGGTGCGAGCACGTGGATAGCGGACTTCGAGGACGCGACCGCGCCGAGCTGGACCAACATCCTGGAAGGGCAGATCAACCTCCACGACGCGCTGCGTGGCATCCTCGACGTCACCTCGACGGACGACCAACAGCACGAGGTTGGCACGCGTACACCGGCCATCCTGGTCCGCCCCCGCGGGTGGCGGCTCTGCGAGAAGCACATCACTGCCGACGGACGACCACTGCCGGCGTCGGTGGTCGACCTCGGGCTGATGTTCTTCCACAACGCCCAGTGGCTGCTCGACCACGGTGCGGGCCCGTACTTCTACCTCCCGAAGCTGGAGTCACACCTGGAGGCCCGGCTCTGGAACGAGATGTTCATCACGGCACAGGAACTGCTCGGCATCCCGGTCGGCACCATCCGCGCGACAGTGCTCATCGAGACCTTCCCGGCAGCCTTCGAGATGGAGGAGATCCTCTACGAACTGCGCGAACACGCCTCGGGTCTCAACGCCGGTCGATGGGACTACATCTTCAGCTATATCAAGACCTTCGCGGGACGCGGGAGCGAGTTCACGCTCCCGGAGCGCGCGAAGATCACCATGACGAGCCCGATGATGCGCGCCTACACGGATCTGCTGGTGGACACCTGCAAGCGACGCGGCGCGCAGGCCATCGGGGGGATGTCCGCGTTCGTGCCGAGCCCGGCGGACGAGGCGGCAACCGAGGCGGCGATGACCGAGGTCGGGGCGGATAAGGCGCGGGAGGCGCAGGACGGCTTCGACGGTTCGGGGGTCGCCCATCCGGCCCTGGTTGCGCCGTGCCTTGAGGCGTTCGGCGAACGGCTCACACATGACCCGCTCGGCCGGCCGGTCCACATCACTGCGGCGGACCTGATGGCCGTCGGGGCCTATACCGCGCCGGTGACCATCGCCGGAGTGCGCACCAACATCCGGGTGTCGCTGCGCTACCTGACCTCCTGGGTCAGCGGCCACGGCGCGGTCACCATCGACGACCTGATGGAGGACGCCGCCACCGTGGAGATCTCGAGGGCGCAGATCTGGCAGTGGCTGCGGAACGAGGTGAAGACCGCCGAAGGCCTGGTGGTCACCGGGGCGCTGGTGCAGGAGCTGGTGCACGACGTCGTGGAGCAGCTGCATGCAGAGGCAGCCGACGAACGAGGGGACCGCCACGTGGAAGAGGCGCGCGACATCTTCGCCGAGGTGGCGCTGGGCGACGAGCTGCCCGACTTCTTCACCCCCTACGCCTACGTTCGGTACCTCGTCGACCGGCCGCTGCAGCCCGAAGGTCCGGTCACCGACGACGACCTCCACCGGTCCATGCGCGGACCCTTCGCCGACGAGGGTGCCCATGCACCATCACTGGTGGGCGCCACCGGCTGAACGGCGCGGACCGGGAGACGGCAGAAAGCGATCTCGCCGGATGCCGATGACGCTCCACCCAGGGCAAGCCGACGAGGTGGATGACGTGGTGCGAGAGAGTTATTCGGGCAGACCGACCGCGTTCCCTGCAAGCAGGCCGCCGTCCACCGGAAGGCTCACTCCGGTGACGAACGAGGACCGGTCGCTCGCGAGGAACGCGATGACTTCGGCCACCTCCCGGGGGTCGGCGACGCGGCCGAGCGGGTGTGCTCTGCCCCACGAAGCCAGCACCTCGGCGCATCCTGGCTTGCGTCGTCCGCGAACCGCTGGGCCGCTGCCCGCAACATCGGGGTGTCCACGGAGCCGGGACAGACGGCGTTGACCCGGATGTTGTGCCGCGCCTCGTCGATGGCCACCGCTCGAGCCATCGCGTTGAGGGCCCCCTTGCTCGCGGTGTAGGCCACGACCGCGCGCTGGCTGACGAAGGCCTGGACCGACGAGACGATGACGACCGACCCGCTGCCCCGGCGGCGCAGGTGTGGCAGGGCATGCCTGACGGCGAGGAAGGACCCCTGAGGTTGACGTCGAGCACCTCGTCCCAACCGTCGACGGTGGTCTCGATGGCGTCCCCGTAGCGCTGGATGCACGCCATAGGCTGTTTGCACGCACGCCGTTCTCCTGCACCTGGTTCCTGCTCCTTGACAGCTCAGAAACCTAGCACCTCGCAATCGCCGGCGCCCTCAGCGCCTGACCCCCGGAAGGATCACCGACGTACACCACACCCCCGGACTTGACCGACGTGAGCCCGGGACGTCGCGGTGAGAAGGGGCAGGTCACACCCATGGCGCGATGACATGCGGTTTGTGGCCCGCTGATGGTTCAGCGGCTAGGTGTGTGGTCGCGGGGGGACGCCCCGAGGTTCGGCGGTTGGATCGGTGGCTAAGGTGGACGGCCAAGCGATGCCTCGACCCGCGATCCCGCTCCCGGTAACGGGGTGTCGTCCGGGTCGAGGTCCGCGTCGAGCCGGTACCGCAGGTCAGCAGCGGGATACTCGGCTGCTAGGGGCCTTGTGGCGACCATGCTCGGCAGCAGGGTCTGCACGTCCACTCCAACGCGGTCGGCCCGGTCGATGGTGGCGGCCAGTGAGCCCCAGTCGTGCGCGCGGGCTAGGGCCGGGTTGATCTGGCGCGCCAGGGGCAGGTGGGCCAGGCGTTCGTCGACGAGCGCGTTGGCGAGGGACCCGGCCTGCTCGAGGTGGCGGCGCAACGCGGCGGGTCCGGCGGTGCGCAGGACGTCGGCGGGGTCGAGGCCGCGGGGCAGGGCGGCGTGTTGGGGGTCTGCGCTTCGGGCGGCGAGGATCCAGTAGTCCCGGTCTGCGGCGAGGTGGCCGGGGCTGTCGGGGTCGGTGGCCACCACCAGTTTGGCGGGATGTTCGCGGGTGAGGATGTCGGCCTGCGTGTCGGTTAGGGCGGTCCCGAGCGGGGCGACTCCGACGTGGTCGGGGGAGGCGAGGCTGAC
>JAABUN010006803.1_pt1 | contig 12853 bp, 10 predicted proteins | sample 5559311 | NCBI WGS metagenome assembly JAABUN01 (sample SAMN10711877, study PRJNA513370) | rock metagenome | isolation source: Antarctica rocks | place: Antarctica: Victoria Land, Siegfried Peak sud | reverse complement strand
CGGAGGCAGTGGACACATCACCGAGCGTCAGGTTGCGCTGAGCCCTCAGGGCGCGGAGGCGGGGTCCGACGGCGTCGAGCACGGCATGGAGGTCTGAAGTCATGATTCTAGTTTGCCATATTGGCAAGCTTATTTGCGCATTCGTCACCGCAGGTTGAATGCTGGCTGTATCGGTACAACAGAAGGAGAACCACCATGTCCTCTATAAATCGAACTCTCCGGGAGCGGTACGACGTCGTCGTCGTCGGGGGCGGACCCGCAGGCCTGAGTGCCGCGGTCACCCTGGCCCGTGCGCTCCGCTCCGTCGTCGTGCTCGACGCCGGACAGCCCCGCAACGCTCCCGCCCAGGGCGTGCACGGATTCCTGAGCCGCGAGGGCATGAGCCCCCGGGCACTGCTCGACGCCGGCCGTGCCGAGGCCAAGTCCTATGGGGCGACCGTCGTGGGCGCCGAAGCTGTCAGCGTGCAGCGCGTCACCGATGGATTCGCCGTCGGTCTGGCTGACGGACGCAGCGTCATCGGGCGTCGCCTGCTCCTCACCACCGGGCTCGCGGACGGGATGCCGGCCATCCCGGGCCTCCGGGAACAGTGGGGTACAGGGGTGGTCCACTGCCCCTACTGCCACGGTTACGAGATCCGCGGGCAGCGCATCGGCATCCTCGGAACGGGGCCCATGTCCGTGCACCAGACGCTCCTGTTCCGGCAGTGGTCCGAGGACGTCACGCTCTTCCTCAATGACACGGTCACACCCACGGACGAGGAGTGGAACCGGCTGGCTGCCCGCTCCATCAGCGTCTTAGAGGGCGCCGTGGTCTCCGTCGACGAGGCCGACGGTGTCCTGGCCGGGGTGACCGTGCAGGGCGGGAAGACGTTCGACCTGCAGGCCCTCGCCATCGGGACGCGGATGGAAGCCAACGGCGCCCTGCTCGAACCTCTCGGACTTACATCGCAGGAGCACCCGTCCGGCATGGGCCACGCGATCGTACCCGGCCCCATGGGTTCGACGGAGGTACCGGGCGTCTACGTCGCGGGAAACGTCTCCAACCTCTCGGCACAGGTCATCGTGGCCGCGGCCGAGGGGACCATGGTGGGTGCAATGATCAACGCGCACCTGATCGAGGAGGAGACCGCCTGGGCTGTCGAGGGCCATCGCGGACCGTTCTCGGCATCGTTGGAGGCCGAGGTCGCTGAGCGTGTCCTTGGTGCACGCCGCCACGGGCCGGATGATGGGCCTATGAATGGAGTAGTTGGAGAAGGAGTGCGTCGTGCTGGTTGAGTACAAGCAGGATTTCTGGGACGACCGCTACCGGCAGCGCACGCGGATCTGGAGCGGGGACCCGAACCGGCAACTCGTCGCCGTCGCGGCGGACCTGCCGCCGGGCAAGGCGCTCGACGTCGGTTGCGGTGAGGGGGCCGACGCCGTCTGGCTCGCATCCCGCGGATGGGATGTGCTCGGCATCGATGTCTCCGAGGTGGCCCTCTCCCGGGCACGCATCCACACCGAGGAACTGGAAGCGTCGGTCGCGGCGCGGCTCGAGTGGCAGCAGGTTGACCTCCTGGCGTCACCCGAGCTTCCGGGCGGCCTGGGCCTCGTCTCGATCCAGTTCATGCACCTCCCCGAACCGGAGCGCTCACGGATCTTCAGTTCGCTGTCGACGCTGGTCGGCGTCGGAGGCAGCCTCCTGATCGTGGCTCATGACCCGTCGGACCTCCACTCCGCGGTCGGGCGACCGCACCAAGCCGACCTCTTCCATACGCCGCAGCAGATCGCCGAGCTGCTCGACGACTCCTGGGACATCCGGATCTGCGAGTCCCGGCCACGTGTCGAGCGGACGTCGGACGGCCGCTACGTGGCCATCAGCGACGCCGTGCTGCACGCGGTACGGCTTCGCTGACGCCCGGAACCGGATGCACGCCCGAGCCGATCATCGTCGAGCTCGCATTCGACGGCCCGCAGGACCCCGGCGCTGGATTGCCCGAGGGCGGTGCCGGACAAGCAGGCTACCGGCGACCGGCCGACACACCCCGCGTGACCGTGGCGAAGGCACGGCTCAGGGTCGCCCTCGATCAGCAGTTGGGGCGCGAGACTCCGCAATCCGTCAAGGATATTGCCGCCGGCAAACGCTAGCGGCACCTGGAACGCAAGAAGCCCGGCAGGCACCATGTCTGCTGGGCTTCGTCATGTGAACGCAGCCCCGTTCACGGCCGCGAGCGCCACCTTCGATCTCGGGACGGAGAGGTCGCGACATGTCACTGCCACGACCCCGGGGACGAAGAAGGCCCCGGAATCTCGCGGATTCCGGGGGACCTTCGAGGTAGCGGTGGTGGGACTCGATCCCACGACCTCACGATTATGAGTCGTGCGCTCTAACCAGCTGAGCTACACCGCCCTAAATGAGTCTGCCCGCACCGATCGGGTGATCGTCACGGGCCCCTCATTTACGAGCCCCCCACCGGAATCGATCCGGTGACCTCGTTCTTACCAAGAACGCGCTCTACCACTGAGCTAGGGGGGCAACAGCAAGAAACTTTACCAGTTCCCAACCGCTCGTGCGAAATCCTCAGCCGCCCGATCGGAGGACTCCGGATTCCGCATCGGACCCGTGCAGGCACGGGTCCGATGCGGTTCAGTCAGCTACTTTCTACCACTGATCGGACTGCGCGCTGGAACGTCCTGCTCCGGCTCCGGCACCCTTCGAGCGCGGCTTGCGGCTGGCGTCGCCCGAGAAGCGGGTGTCGCCGTCGCGCTTTGGGTAGTCCTTTTTAAAGGGCTTCTTGAACTCGCCAGCACTGCGGTTGCCTGCGGGCTTGCGGCCCTTGTCGAGCTCGAGGTGGATCAGCTCACCGCCGATGCGCGTCCTGGACAGCGCACGCAGCTGGTCCTTGGACAGGTCCGCCGGCAGTTCCACGAGGCTGTGGTCAGCACGGATGTCGATGCCGCCGATCTGCGATGAGGACAGGCCGCCCTCGTTGGCGATGGCGCCGACGATCGAGCCCGGCATCACGCGCTGGCGACGTCCCACCGCGATGCGGTAGGTGGCGTTGCCCTCGGTGAGCGTGCGCGTGGGGCCACGGGACCCGAAGGCATCCTTGCGACCCTCGGCGCGCTCACGCTGACCCGCGGGGGCGACCGGGATGTCCTGCACCAGGATCGGCTGACCGCCCTGCGCCATGATGGCGAGTGCTGCAGCGATCTCGGCGGCGGGTACGTCGTGCTCACGCTCGTAATTCGCGATGAGGTCGCGGAACAGCGAGACGTCCTCGGTGGCCAGGGTCGTCGTGATCCTGTCCGCGAACTTGTTCAGTCGGAGCTCGTTGATCTTGTCCGTGGAGGGGAGCTGCATCTGCTCGACCGGCTGGCGCGTTGCCTTCTCGATCGAACGGAGCAGGTACTTCTCACGGGGGGTGATGAAGAGGATCGCGTCGCCCGAGCGGCCCGCACGGCCCGTGCGACCGATGCGGTGCACGTAGGACTCCGTGTCGTGCGGGATGTCGTAATTCACGACGAGCGAGATGCGATCCACATCAAGACCACGGGCAGCGACGTCCGTGGCGACGAGGATGTCGATCTTGCCATCACGCAACGCCTCGACCGTGCGCTCGCGCTGCTGCTGGGGGATGTCGCCGTTGATGGCTGCAGCCGAGAAGCCCCGTGAACGCAACTTGTCCGCCAGGTCTTCGGTAGCCATCTTGGTGCGGACGAACGCGATGATGCCGTCATAGTCCTCCACCTCGAGGATGCGGGTCACCGCATCCAGCTTGTGCGGGCCCATGACCTGCAGGTAGCGCTGACGCGTGTTGGTGCCCGTCGTCGTCTTGCCCTTGACCGAGATCTCGGCCGGATCATTTAGGTACTTCTTCGCGATACGGCGGATGGCCGGGGGCATGGTCGCGGAGAACAGTGCAACCTGCTTCTCCGCGGGCGTCGAGGAGAGGATCTTCTCGACATCCTCGGCGAAGCCCATGCGCAGCATCTCGTCGGCCTCGTCGAGCACCACGTACTCGAGATTGGAGAGGTCCAGCGATCCCTTTTCGATGTGGTCGATGACACGGCCGGGGGTACCGACGACAACCTGCGCGCCACGGCGAAGGCCGTTGAGCTGAGGTCCGTAGGGCGATCCGCCGTAGACCGGAAGAACGGTGAAGCCCTCCATGTGCCTGGCGTAGGACGTGAACGCCTCGGCCACCTGCAGCGCGAGTTCGCGGGTCGGTGCGAGCACCAGGACCTGCGTGTTCTTGCTGGGGCCGCCGTTGATGTCGGCGAGTTCCGCCATCTTCGACAGGGCGGGGACGGCGAAGGCGGCGGTCTTGCCGGTGCCGGTCTGCGCCAGGCCGACGACGTCGCGGCCTTCCAGCAGCGCGGGGATGGTCGCCGCCTGGATGGGTGAGGGCTTCTCATATCCGACGTCGGTCAATGCGGCGAGGACGCGGCCGTCGAGGTTGAGGTCGGTGAAGCGGATGTCCACGCCGTCGTCGTCGGACTGCGCGGCGGGAGCCGCGGTGGTCGACTCGGTGACGGTAACGGGAGCGGTGTCGGTGATCTGCTCGGGCAAGTTTTCAGGCACGGGAAATAATCCTCCAGGTAGGTGCCGGACGGCCCTGACGGATGGAGCCCGCAGTGCCGAATGAACGTAGCAATCCGGCACTGTTTCAATCCCGAGGCCGAACTCCTCACCACACTGTTTTCTCTGCTCTCTCAGCAGTGACGTGTGACTTTTCTTCTAGCCGGCGCTCCCTGATGAATCTGCTCGCGAGTCTGTGCTCCGAGCCCCAACACAACCTATCCGTCCCCAAGGGGCGGAAATAAAGGGAATACCGGTGTGGGGGATGCCCCTAGTCTACGGCACGCGGGTGCCGCGGCGCTCCATCGGGACGACGCCGGGCAGGTGACGTTCAGCACGTCAGGCCAGGGACGCGACTTCCAGCGCCTGGAGTGCGGACCTGCGGACCTGCGGCGTGAGGGTGAGCTGTTTCGCTGCGGCGGCGTCGAGGAGCGATCGGGCCTGGCCCTCGTCCAGCCCTGCATACACCTGCGCGGCCGTGACGCCGTGCGCGGGGACGTCGGTCACGCGGATCGTATTACCCGAGCCGATGCTCCCCTTCGTCACCACCCTGAGGTAGGTGCCCACGCGGTTGGCCTCCGCGAAGCGCCTGACCCAGGACGTCTCGCCCAGGTACCGGGCGAAGTTCACGCACGGCGTGCGAGGCATGGTGACCTCGAGCACCACCTGCTCCCCCACCCTCCAGCGTTCACCGATGACCGCGTTCGAGGCGTCGATCCCGGCAACGCGCAGGTTCTCGCCGAACAGTCCGGGAGTCACTTCCCGGCCCAGCTGCCCGGCCCAGAAGTCGGCGTCGTCCTGCGAGTAGGCGTAGACGGCCTTCGTCGGACCGCCGTGGTGCTTGCGGCTCGCCTGGATGTCCCCGGTGAGCCCCAGCGGATGCACCTTCACGGGCCCATCGACTGCACGCTTGTCGATGGCGGTGACGCCGGTCGAGTCCCTGGTGGGAAGGAGTTCGTGGACGCGGCAGACGGCGAGGAGGGTGCCAGTGGTCATGGCGCCCATCCTAATGCGGCCCTGCGTCACCCCCGACGACGCGCTCGGATCAGGGCTCGAACCGGTATCCCATGCCACTCTCCGTCACGAAGTAGCGGGGCGCACCCGGATCAGGTTCGAGCTTCTTGCGTAGCTGCGCCAGGTACACGCGGAGGTACTGCACGTCCTTGGCGTACGCCGGCCCCCAGACGTCGAGCAGGAGCTGCTGCTGCGAGACCAGCCTCCCCGGGTGGGCGATCAGCCGGTCCACGATCTTCCATTCGGTCGGCGTGAGCCGCACGTCCTTCCCGTCCCGGACGGCGCGGCGGGCACTGGCATCGAGCGTGAAGTCGGGTGTCGCGATGACCGGCGCGTCGGCGTCGATCGCGGCGCGACGGGCGGCCGCTCGGAGGCGTGCCAGCAGCTCGTCGAGGCCGAACGGCTTCGTGACGTAGTCGTCGGCGCCGGCGTCGAGGGCGTCGACCTTGTCCTGCGATCCGTGCCGTGCGGACAGCACGATGACGTGCACCTGGGACCAGCCGCGGATCCGGCGGATGACCTCCACGCCGTCGATGTCCGGCAGTCCGAGGTCCAGGACGACGATGTCCGGGTGGTGCTCGGACGCCGCGGCCAGGGCCGTTTCGCCGTCCACCGCCGTCACGCACTGGTAGCCGTGGGCCCGCAGGTTGATCTCGAGCGCGCGGAGGAGTTGCGGTTCGTCGTCGACCACCAGCACGCGCTTCACAGTTCTACCGCTCCCGTCGAGATGGGCAGGCGGATCACGAGCGTCAGGCCGCCGCCCGGGGTCTGTTCGGCGTCGAGCACGCCACCCATCACCTCGGTGAAGCCCTTCGCCACCGCCAGACCGAGCCCGACGCCGGCGCCGGACGGTGCGTCGTCGAGGCGCTGGAACGGACGGAACATGGCGGCGACGTCATCCCGGGATACGCCGTCCCCGTGGTCGATGACGCGCAACTCACTGGCGGGAAAGCCGTTCACGCGCGCCTTGCCGGTCCCGCCCACGGCTGCGGTGACCTCGATCGGCGAGTCCGGCGCGTACTTCACCGCGTTCTCGACGATATTCGCGAGCACGCGCTCCAGGAGACCGGGGTCCGCCTCGATGGCGGGAAGGTTCGCCGGGATGGTGATGTGCACGCGGTCCTCGGACACGTTGGCGAGGGCGGGTCCGACGACGTCGGTCCACTTGAGCGGCCGCACGTGCGCATTCACGGCGTCGCCGGTGATGCGCGACATGTCCAGCAGGTTGTTCACGAGGGCGTCGAGCCGGTCGGAGTAGTCCTCGATGGTCTCGAGCAGTTCGTCCTCGTCCTCCTTCGAGAAGGTGACGTCGGATTGCCGGAGGCTGCTCACCGCGAGCTTGATGCCGGCCAGGGGCGTGCGGAGGTCGTGGGATACCGAGCGCAGGATCGCGGTGCGCATGACGTTGCCTTCGACGAGCCTCCGGTTGGTCCGCGTGCTGGCGAGGAGTTCCTGCCGCTGCAGCATGGACCGCAGCTGCCCGGCGAAGGCGGTCAGCAGGCCGCGCTCCCGAGCCGAGAGCTGGTGGCCGTACAGCGCGAGGGATAGGTCGCCGTCCAGGGGCTCGACGGCGGTTGCGGTATCGAGCGTCCAGTGGTCCGCGGCGTCGTCGGGTACCACAGGCCTCCCGCCCTGCTGCTCGGACGGCGGCACCTCCCGCACGGCCAGGGCCTTCCGCTCCAGCCGACCGGCGGCACCGTCCTGCTCGCCGCCGTCCGGACGCGCCCCGCCGCCTCCGAGCAACGCGACGGCGTCGACGTCGAACTGAATCTGCACATGCCGCAGGAAGCCCTGCAGCGTGTCCTCCTCGGCGAGGGCACCGCGCGCGATCTCCCCGAGGAGGGCGGCTTCCTGCTGCGCGAGCGCCGCCTCGCGGGAGCGCCGGGCCGACAGCCCGACGACGAGGGATACCGACACCGCGACGGCGATGAAGATCAGCACCGTCGCGAGGTTCTCCGTGTCCGAGATCTGGAGGGAACCGAACGGCTCGGTCGAGGTGTAATTCAGGATGATGCTGCTCCACAGGGCCGCGAGCAGGGCCGGCCAGAGCCCGCCGATCAACGCGACGGCGATGACCCCGGCGATCTGGAAGAGTACGTCGACGGCCAGGAGGGAGTTGCCCGCCGTGAATACCGCGGCCTCGAGCAACGGTGGCAGGACCAGTGCGACGGCGCACCCGGCGGCCACGCGCGAGCGGCTGACGGGAGCCGCAAGGGTGCGCCGGGCCGCTGCGGCCATCAGCGGGTGCCGGGTACGGCGTCGTCGTGCCGTCGCGCGGGACCGTCGACGGGCGACACCGTCACCCCATAGGCCGTTGCTGCCCCGGCACCGGTTCCATCGGCCGGCACCGCCGACGGCAGGGGTTGCAGCGTCCGGGACAGTAACACCCAGAAGATGGTGATGGCGAGCGCGCAGAACACTCCCGCACTGGACGCGATGAGCCAGCCGGTGGTCAGCTGCGAGTTGAGGTCCTCGGCGCCGAACAGCAGGCCGATCGTCTTCGGCGAGTAGATGAACACCATGAGCGTGGCGACGAAGAGGACCGCCGCCGTCCTCCGGTACGCCCGCAGTTCCGCGGGTAGCCCTGCGATCTGGCCCGCCAGCACCGCAAGCACGACGACGATCCAGACCCAGTGGTGGGACCACGAGATGGGCGAGATGAGGAGCATGAGCAACGACGTCATGGCGATCGGCATGAAGCGGTCCCCCCGTCGCTTCGACGACCGGATGACGGACGCGGTCCCGACGACGAGCAGGAGGGAGATGATCAGCCACGGGACGGTGGAGGGGAAGTCGGGGCCCATGACGTGGAGAATGGTACCGCGGATGGACAGGTTGTCCACGTATCCCTCGCCGCCGATGCGGCCAGTGTCACGGAGTATCTGCAGCCAGTACGTCTCCGACTCGGCCGGCAGCAGGAGGAAGCCGAGGGCGATGGTCCCGAAGAAGCCACCCGCCATCGTGAACAGCTGCTTCCACTCGCCGCGCGCGAGGAAGTACAGCCCGAAGACCAGGGGTGTCAGCTTGATCCCCGCGGCGATGCCCGTGAGCAGTCCGGTCGGCATCCTGCGATGTGGACCGGAGAGCAGGTCCGCGGCGATCATCGCGAACAGCAGGATGTTGACCTGGGAGAAGGCCATCGTCTCGCGCCAGGGTCCGAGCAGGCAGACGAGGCCCGTACCCGCGATGGCCAGCGGAAGAGCCGTGGGACGGGCGAGCGTCTCCCCCGGGCTGTGGAAGCGGCCGAGGTAGCGCGTGATGAGCAGCGACGTCGCGCCTGCGATGAGGACGGAGAGACCCACGAAAAGGATCGCCCCGGTCTCGGCGCTCACGAGGGTCAGCGCCGTGAAGGCCAGCGCGGCGAACGGCGGATAGGTGAACAGGAGGGAGCCCTTGCCCTCGCCGAAGGAGCGGGTATAGAGCGAGCCGTCGCCGTCGACCACGGACTGCCCACCCATGCGGTAGACGCGGAAGTCGAGGCCGATGAAGTCGGCCCAGGCGAACGCCCAGGCTGCCAGGGCCGCCGCGACGGCCACCGCGCCGACGACGCCGAGCGCCCGCACCGATGCAGGCGTACTGCGCTGGCTCATGCTTCCCTTCCGATGGTCCTGCTGCTGGAACCGGTCCGGGAACGCCCGGGGAACGGCTCACCCAGTGTATGCGCGGCCCCGGGAAGCGGCCCGCGGGCGGCTATGGTGGGATTCACCCTGCCCCCGTGCGAAAGGCCGAAGCACCGATGACCACCCTCCGCGGCACCACCGCTCCCGTCACCGCCATCACGAACGCCCACGTCGTCCCGATCGACGGTGCACCGTTCGATGGCACCGTCCTCGTCGAGGACGGCCGGATCGCGGCACTCGGTGCCACCGTCACCGTGCCCGACGGCGCCACCGTCATCGACGGCGCGGGCAAGTGGCTGCTCCCCGGCTTCGTCGACGCCCACGTGCACCTCGGCACGCATGAGGAGGGCGAGGGCTCCGCGGGCGACGATACCAACGAGATGACCGATCCCAACACCGCCGGCGTCCGTGCGATCGATGCCATCAATCCCTACGACCCCGGGTTCGACGACGCGCTCGCGGGCGGCGTAACCACGGTGAACGTGAATCCGGGATCGGGGAACCCCATCGGCGGTCTCGCCGTCGCGATCCACACGCACGGCCGCTACCTCGAGGAGATGGTGCTGCGCTCCCCCAGCGGCCTGAAGTCCGCGCTCGGGGAGAACCCGAAACGGGTCTACGGCGGCAAGGACAAAACGCCCTCCACGCGCCTCGGCACCGCGCTCGTCATCCGCGAGGCGTTCATGAAGGCCCAGAACTACATGGGTAAGGCAGACGAGAACGAGCGCGACCCGCACCTCGAGGCCCTCGCCATGGTGCTGCGCCGCGAGATCCCGTGGCGCCAGCACGCCCACCGAGCCGACGACATCGCGACCGCCATCCGCATCGCGGACGAGTTCGGGTACGACCTGGTGCTCGACCACGGCACGGAGGCCCACCTGCTCGGCGACGTCCTGGCGAAGCGCGGCACCCCCGTGCTGATCGGCCCCCTCTTCACCACGAAGTCCAAGGTCGAGCTGCGCGGCCGCTCCATCGCGAACCCGGGCAAGCTCGCGAAGGCCGGCGTCGAGATCTCGATCATCACCGACCACCCCGTCATCCCGATCAACTTCCTGGTGCACCAGGCCACGCTCGCCGTCAAGGAGGGCCTCGACCGCGAGACGGCGCTGCGATCCATCACGATCAACCCCGCGAAGGTCCTTGGCCTCGCCGACCGGCTCGGCTCGCTCGCCGTCGGCAAGGACGCGGACCTCGTGCTGTGGAGCGGCGACCCGCTCGATGTCATGCAGCGCGCACTGCAGGTGTGGATTGGCGGCACCGAGGTCTACTCCTACAACACCGAGACCCGCAGCGGCACCGTCGCTCCGCGGGGCTAGGCACCCCTTGGCGAATCCCTTGCCGCCCCGGCCGTTCACACTGCGCGCGGCGATCATCCTGTGGCTCGTGATCTCGGTGCTGCTGCTCATCGCGGCCGGCACGTTCATCACAGGGGCCGCGATCCGGGACCTCGACCGCGCGGGCCTCATCGGGCTCGGCGTGCTCCTCGGGGCACTCGCCATCCTGCAGTTGCTCCTCCTGCTCCCGCTGCGCCGGGGCAGGAGGAGTGCGCGGGAGCTGCTGAGCACCATCGGCATCATCGCCGGGCTGCCCATCATCGTCCGTGGGACGCCGGGACTGTCCCTCATCGCGGGGGCGATGCTCGTCGCGGTGCTGCTCATGTGGCTGCCCCAGAGCAGCGACTACTTCCAGCTCACGCAGCCGAAGGCGAAGAAGCGCTTCCGATGGCCGGGGTCGCGCTAGCTCCCCGGCTCGGCCTCGGTCCATGCACCCGGCGCGGCAACCCGTCGGTGCACCCGGCGCGGCGTCGTGTACGGCTTTCAAGCAGAGAAGCCGTGTCGCGGCTCGACACGCCGCTGCCGAAGCACTTTTACGACGAAACGCGTGCACGACGCCGCACAGCCGCCAGCCGGTCCTCGAGCGACACCCCGGGGACCTGAGACCTCTGCCCGAGACGGACTCCAGGAACGGCAAGTCCGCATAACCACTAACTGACTGCGGCACCCGGACATGCGGAAGGCCCCTCCCAGCGGGAAGGGCCTTCCGCGAAAGGGACTAGCGCAGCGCCGAGATGGCCTGCTCGAGATCGCCGACCAGGTCCTCGATGTCCTCGATGCCGACGGAGAGCCGGATCAGGTTCTCGGGAACGGCGAGCTCGGTGCCCTTGACCGAGGCGTGCGTCATGTCGGACGGGTAGTTCATGAGCGACTCGATGCCGCCGAGGGACTCCGCGAGCAGGAACACGCGCGTGGACTCGGCCACCTTCTTCGCGGCCTCCGCCCCGCCCTTGAAACTCACCGAGATCATTCCGCCGAAGTCCTTCATCTGCGCTGCCGCGAGGTCGTGGCCGGGGTGCTCGGGCAGGCCCGGGTAGTACACGCGCTCAACCTCGTCCTGCTCCTGCAGCCAGCGGGCGATCGCCGTCGCGTTCGAGGAGTGTCGGTCCATGCGGACCCCGAGGGTCTTGAGGCCGCGTGTGGTGAGCCAGGCTTCCATCGGTGCGGAGACGGCGCCGACGGCGAACTGCACGAAGCCGACCTTCTCGGCGAGCTCGTCGTCGTTCACGACGACGGCGCCGCCGCTGGCGTCCGAGTGGCCGCCGATGTACTTGGTCGTGGAGTGCACGACGACGTCCGCCCCGAAGGCCAGCGGCTGCTGCAGGTAGGGTGAGGCGAACGTGTTGTCGACGACGAGCAGGGCGCCGGCGTCGTGCGCGAGCTGGGCCATCGCGGCGATGTCGGTAACCTTCATCATCGGGTTCGACGGCGTCTCGACCCAGACCATCTTCGTGTTGTTCGCCGCGACGACGGCCTGCACGGCAGCGGTATCGGCCATGTCGACGGCGGAGTTGGTGATCCCCCATTGCGACAGGACGCGGTCGATCAGGCGGTAGGTACCGCCGTAGGCGTCGTTACCGAGGACGATGTGGTCACCGGGGCGGAGGGCTGCGCGGATGAGCGCATCCTCGGCGGCGAGGCCGGACGAGAAGCTGAAGGCGTGCTTGCCGCCTTCGAGAGCGGCGATCTGCACCTGCAGCGCGTCGCGGGTGGGGTTGCCGCCGCGGCCGTACTCGTAGCCCTGGCGCAGCTGACCGATGCCGTCCTGCGCGAACGTGGTGGTCTGGTACAGGGGCGGGATCACCGCACCCGTGGTGGGGTCGGGGGCTTGGCCTGCGTGGACCGCTCGGGTGTTGAAGCCCTGGGCGTCAGAGTGCGTCACGATGCTCCTGGATGCGGGTGGGGGTGGTTACTTGCTCACGTATGTCAGCAAGTCGTGGCGCGTAAGAATTCCCACGGCGGACCCGACGGACGTCACCATCAGGGTGTCGCTGTCCTGGAGCCGTTCGCGTGCCGTCGAGACGGATTCGAGGGATCCGATGAGGGGCAGCTTCGCGTCCATATGCTCGGAGATCTTGTCGGTGAGCTTCGCGTCGCCGCGGAAGATCTTCGCGGTCAGGGAGCGCTCGTCGACGGATCCCAGCACCTCACCCAGCTTGACGGGGGGTTCCTGCGACAGCACGGGGATGCTGGACACGCCGTACTCGTCCATGATCGAGATGACGTCGCGGACCGTCCCGGTGGGATGAATGTGCACGAGGTCCGGCATGGACCCGCTCCTGGCGCGCAGCACCGCTCCGACGCTCGCGTCGTCGCCGCTGTCC
>JAABUN010006802.1_pt1 | contig 12854 bp, 13 predicted proteins | sample 5559311 | NCBI WGS metagenome assembly JAABUN01 (sample SAMN10711877, study PRJNA513370) | rock metagenome | isolation source: Antarctica rocks | place: Antarctica: Victoria Land, Siegfried Peak sud | reverse complement strand
AGGTGTCGTCCCTCTCCCGTTGGGAGAGGGAGGGAGTCGCGAAGCGGCGGAAGGGTGAGGGTGACCGGATGCCCACCGACTGACGCCCCTCCGCCCACCCCCCTCATCTTGCGAACAAACCCGGTCGGCGGCTATGCCTCGACCCGGCCGCCCGACGGCGGCCGGGCAGGGGGCGCGGTCGGGGCGGTGAGCGGACGGATCATGCGCGCCCGGCCAATTCCCGGGCGGATCGCCCACCCCCTCCTCGCCTGCGCCCTCGTCGCCGGCTGCACGGTATCGCGCGACTACTCGGCCCCCGACCTCGTCACCCTCGACTATGCCGCGCCCCGGCCGGCGCAAGTGGTGTCGGGCGAGGCGTCGGTCGCCGACTGGTGGACCCGCTTCGACGACCCCGCCATCCCCCGGCTGGTGGACCAGGCGGTCGCGGGCAACCTCGATCTGAGCGTCGCCGCCGCCCGGCTTGCCCAGGCGCGCGAGGCGCTGGTCCAGGCGCGCACGGGCCGGTTGCCGACCGTGACCGCGAGCGGGGGGCTCACCCGCTCGGGCTTCGTCACCGGTGCCCCCACCGCCAGCGTGCCCATCCTGACGCCCGGCACCGGCGTGCCCGGCACCGGCATTCCCGGCACCGGCACCGGCGGCGCGCTGCCGGGGATCGGCACCCAGACCGTGACCGCGAGCGGCCAGACCGCTCTCGCTCGGCGGCGACGCGAGCTACACGGTCGACCTGTTCGGCGCGGTCGGGCGCGGCATCGAGGCGGCGAACGCCGACGTCGCTGCCAGCGCGCTCGACGCCGAGGCGGTGCGCGTGTCGGTGGTGAGCGAGACGGTGCGCAACTACGTCACCGGCCGGGTCGCGCAGGAGCGGCTCTCGATCGCGCGCGACAGCCTCGGCATCGCGGACGACAATCTGGAGATCGCGGGCTTTCGGGTGCTCGCCGGTCTGGTGTCCGCTGTCGATCAGGAGCAGGCGCGCACCCAGCGCGCACAGCGGCTGGCCACCATCCCGCCCCTGGCCGCCCAGATCGCGCAGGCGGCGAACCGATTGGGCGTGCTGACCGGCCGCGCGCCCTCCGCGCTCACCGGCGTGTTCGCGGAGCCCGCGCCGATCCCCACGCCGCCGAGCGCCATCGCGGTGGGCGTCCCCGCCGACACGCTGCGCCAGCGGCCCGACGTGGCGGCGGCCGAGCGCCGGCTGGCCTCGGCGAGCGCGCGGGTCGGCGTCGCGCGCGCCCAGCTCTATCCGGCGCTGCGCATCACGGGCAGCCTGAACAGCCAGTCGACGGGGCTCGGCAGTCTGCTCGACCGGGTGACCTACGGGCTGTTCGGCGGGCTGACCCAGACGCTGTTCGATGGCGGTCGGCTGCGCAGCCAGGTGCGCGCGCAGGAGGCGGCGACCGAGGGTGCGTTCGCCGACTATCGCCGCACGATCCTGAGCGCGCTCGAGGATGTGGAGAACGCGCTCGTGGCGCTCGACTCGGCGGAGCTGCGGGTGGCGGCGCAGGCGGAGGGGCTCGACGCGGCGCAGGCGACCGCGATCTACGCGCGCTCGAACTATCGCGCCGGACTCACCGACTTCACGACGCTGCTGACGGTGGAGAACAACCTGTTGAACGCGCGCGACTGGCTGGCGCTGGCGCGCGGCGACCGGGCGCTGGCGACGGTGCAGCTCTACAATGCGCTCGGCGGGGGCTTTGGTACCACGTCCATAGCAACGCCCGCACGACAGGACTCGCCAACGCCATGAAGCTCCCCTTTCGCCGGGCCGCGACCGCACCCGCCGCCGATCCCTCGTTGAACGAGTTCCTGGGCGCGGCCCCGCCGTCCCGGCGGAGGCGCTGGATCAAGTGGGGACTGGTGGCGATCGGCGTCGTGCTGCTGGCGCTGGGCGTGCGCTCGTGCGTTCAGCCCACGCCGACCGGCACCTACCTGACCAAGCCGGCGGTGCGCGGCGACCTGACCGTGACCGTCACCGCCACGGGGACGCTGAAGCCGACCAACGAGGTCCAGGTCGGCTCCGAACAGTCGGGCATCGTGACCCAGGTGTTCGCGGACAACAACGACCGGGTCACGAAGGGCCAACCGCTCGCGCGCCTCGACACGGCGCGGCTGACCGACACGATCACCCAGGACCGTGCCGCGCTCAATCTGGCGGTGGCGCAGGTCGATTAGGCCAAGGCGACGGCGCAGGCGTCGGCCTCCAGCCTCGCGCGGCTGGAGACCGTGTACAAGCTGTCGGGCGGCAAGGTGCCGTCCGCGACCGAGCTCGACAACGCGCGCGCCGACCGGGCGCGCACGGTGGCCGGCGTGCGCGCGGCGGAAGCGGGCGTGGTGCAGGCGCAGGCGCAGCTGTCGTCCGCTCAGACCAACCTCGGCAAGGCCACCGTGTTCTCGCCGGTCACGGGCGTGGTCCTGTCGCGCCAGATCGATCCGGGCCAGACCGTCGCGGCGTCCTTCACCGCCCCCGTGCTGTTCACCATCGCGGAGGATCTGGGCGCGATGAAGCTGGAGGTGCAGGTGGACGAGGCCGATGTCGGGCTGGTCGAGGCCGGGCAGCCCGCGACCTTTGCCGTCGACGCCTATCCGGGCCGTCGCTTTCCGGCGCGCGTCGAGCGGGTGGACGTGGGCTCCAAGGGATCGGGGACCACCACCACCGCGGCGGCCACCAACCAGGTGGTGAGCTACACCGCCGTGCTGGCGGTGCAGAACGCCGAGCTGCTGCTGCGGCCCGGCATGACGGCCACCGCCGCGATCGTGACGCGGACTGAACGCGCGCAGCTGCTGGTGCCGAACGAGGCGCTGCGCTGGCAGCCGGAGACGGAGAAGGAGGGCGGCCTGTTCGGCGGCCCGCCCGAGACCGAGCAGACTGTCGGCATCGGGCGCGGCGCGTCGAGCACGGTCTATGTGCTGGACGCCGATGGTAAGCCTCAGCCGCGCCAGGTGCGCGTCGGGATCAGCGACGGGGCGCGCACGGCCGTGACCGGCGGCCGGCTGAAGCCCGGTGACAAGGTCGTCACCGGGCAGCTCGCGCCCGGTCAGGCCGAGGGTGAGCCGGGGAACTCCAGTGGCTGATCCGCCGCTGGTCGAGATGCGCGGCATCACCAAGGTGTTCGGGGAGGGGGAGAACGCCTTCCAGGCCCTCAAGGGCGTCGACCTCGACATCGAGCCGGGCGAGTTCGTGGCGGTCATGGGCGCGTCCGGGTCGGGCAAGTCGACGACCATGAACATCCTGGGCTGTCTCGACGTGCCGACCGGCGGGGAATATCGCTTCAAGGGCGTGGCGGTCGACCGGCTCGACCGCGAGCAGCGCGCCCTGCTGCGCCGCCGCTATCTCGGCTTCGTGTTCCAGGGCTTCAACCTGCTGGCGCGCACGCCGGCGATCCAGAATGTCGAGCTGCCGCTGCTCTATCGCGGGCTGTCGAAGCCCAAGCGGCGCGAGGCGTCGTCCAAGGCGATGGAGCTCGTCGGTCTGCTCCCCTGGGCGGGCCACACGCCGGCCGAGCTGTCGGGTGGTCAGCAGCAGCGGGTCGCGATCGCGCGCGCCATCGTGACGGAGCCGGAACTGCTGCTCGCCGACGAGCCGACCGGCAATCTGGATTCCGAGCGGTCGAAGGAGATCATGGAGCTGCTCACCGATCTGAACCAGCGGCTGGGCATCACGGTGGTGATGGTCACCCACGAGGCCGAGATGGCGGCGTTCGCCCACCGTATCATCAACTTCCGCGACGGCCTGGTCGAGCCGGACCGGGTGGCGGCGTGATGGTGACCGGCCGTCCCCACTCGTCATCCCCGCGCGGACGGGGATCCACGCGCCCGGCGTTCCGGCAGTCCTCCTGCATCCAACGACGGCACTTGGATCCCCGCCTGCGCGGGGATGACGGTTGTGGCGGAGAGTGCGCCTGATGCTCGGCACCACCGTCCTCCCGGCCTTGAACGTGACCGGCACTCCCCACTCGTTATCCCCGCGAAGGCGGGGATCCACGCGCCCGGCGTTCCGGCAGTCCTCCTGCATCCAACGACGGCACTTGGATCCCCGCCTGCGCGGGGATGACGGTTGTGGCGGAGAGTGCGCCTGATGCTCGGCACCACCGTCCTCCTCGCCCTCAACGAGATCCGCCGCCACCTGCTGCGCTCGTTCCTGACCGTGCTCGGCATCGTCATCGGCGTGGCGGCCGTCGTCATGATGGTGACGCTGGGCAACGGGGCCACGCAGGCGATTCAGGAGGAAGTGTCGACGCTGGGTTCCAACTTGATCTACGTCTCACCCAATCCGGCGCTTGGGCGCGGGGGCGGCGCGCTCAGGCCACCGCCGTTCGCCATGAGTGACGTGCGCGCGATCAACAGTCAGATCGCGGGCGTCACGGCGGCCACTCCGCAGGAGACGGCGGGGCGCACGGTGGTGCGCGAAGGCCGCAACTGGAACACGACCATCACCGGCACCACCGCCGACTACATGCGCGTCCAGAACTGGAAGACGGCGTCAGGGGCGGTGTGGACACCCGCCGACGAGCAAGCCGGACGCGCCGTCTGCCTGCTCGGCTCGACGGTGTACGACAACCTCTATGGGTCGGAGGAGGCGGTCGGCACCGACGTCCGGGTGGGCGACGTCAGCTGCAAGGTCGCCGCCGTGATGGAGAAGCGGGCCGCGGGGCCGAACATCGGCAGCGACCCGAACGATTCGATCGTCATGCCGCTCAAAGCCGTCCAGCGCCGGTTTACCGGATCACGGGACATCGGACTCATCGTGGTGGGCGTGGACGATCGCTACGTGTCCAAGTCGGTTCAGGGGGCCATCGAGTCGCTGTTGCGCGAACGCCGCCGTATCCCGCCGGGCGGCGACACCGACTTCCGGTTTTTCGGCACGGAAGAGTTCACCCAGTCGCTGGGCAACGTCACCCGCATCCTGACCGGCTTCATGGGGGCGGTCGGCGGCGTCAGCCTGCTGGTCGGCGGCATCGGGATCATGAACATCATGCTCGTGTCCGTGATCGAACGCACGCGCGAGATCGGCATCCGGCTCGCGATCGGCGCGGTCGCGCGCGAGGTGCTGTTGCAGTTCCTGGTGGAGGCCGTCGTGCTCAGCTGCCTGGGCGGGGTCATCGGCCTGATCATCGCCCTGCTCGGTGGACTGGCGCTCGCGCCGCTGCTGGGGGTGCCGTTCATCTTCAACTGGCAGCTGAACCTGGGCGCGTTCCTGTTCTCCGGCCTGATCGGCGTGGTGTTCGGCTACTTCCCGGCGAGGCGCGCGGCGTCGCTGAACCCGATCGACGCGCTGCGCCACGAGTGAGGGAGCGGGTGGCTCAGGCCGGCATGGATGGGGCCTGTGCCGCTCGCTCAACCATCCACTCGCCGAGCGCCGCCGCCTGCTCCTCCGTCAGCCGCAGCCCGAGCTTGGTGCGCCGCCAGAGCACGTCATCGGCACTCACCGCCCACTCCTGATCCATCAGATAGCGGACTTCCGCCGCCATCAGCCCGCCACCGAAGTCGCGGCCGAGGTCGGACGTCAGCCACGCCCACACGCGGGTGCCGTAGGCGCGGGCGATGCGCAGCGCGTCGACCTCGCCCAAGGCCGGGTGGCGCGCGCGGATGTCGGCGGCGAGCGCGTCCACGTCCTCCAGATCGCCGCCGGGCAGCGGCTCGGTGCCGGTCCACTCCGGACCCATGGCGGGCAGGGAAGGCGCGAGCTCGGTGAGCGCGTTCTGCGACAGAGTGCGATAGGTGGTGAGCTTGCCGCCGAACACCGACAGCAGCGCCGGCCCATTTGCGTCCAGCTCCAGCTTGTACTCGCGGCTCGCCTCCTGCGCGCGTCCGCCCGGCTCGGCGGCGAGCGCGCGCAGGCCGGCCCAGTCGTGGACCACGTCGGCTGGCTCGATCGGCCGGCGGAACCAGGCGGACGCGGCCTCGCACAGATAGGCGATCTCCGCCGCGCTGGCTTGCACCGGCTCGTCCAGCGCCTGCTCGACATCGGTGGTCCCGATCACCGTCAGCCCCTCCCATGGGATGGCGAAGATCACGCGCCCGTCCGGGTTCTGGCAGAGGTAGGCGCGGTCGTGGTCGAACAGCGCGGCGACCGCGATGTGGCTGCCGCGCACCAGCCGGATCGGGCGCGGGCTGGCGACGCCGAGGCGGTCGTAGAGGGCGGCGACGTGAGCGCCGGTCGCGTTGACGAGCGCTCGGGCGGTCAGCTCCCGGCGTGCGCCGTCGTGCTCCAGCGTCGCGTGCCACAGCCCGCCCTCGCGGCGCGCCTCGACGAGCTCCGTGTGCGGGTGGACCGCCGCGCCCCGTTCGGCGGCGTCGAGCGCGTTGAGGAGAGTCATGCGGCTGTCGTCGACCCACAGGTCGCTGTACTCGAAGCCGCGCCGGATGCCCGCCTTCAACGGCTCGCCGGCCGGGTCGCGCGTCAAGTCGAGGGCGACGTGATCCGGCAGCTTCCCGCGCGCCGCCAGCCGGTCGTAGAGGATGAGGCCGATGCGGATCATCCACGCCGGCCGGCTGCCGTGCATCAGCGGCACTACGAAGCGCATCGGCCGGGCGAGGTGAGGGGCGATGCGCCACAGCACCTCGCGCTCCGCCAGCGCCTCGGCGACCAGCCGGAAGGCGTAGTGTTCGAGATAGCGCAGGCCGCCGTGGATCAGCTTGGTGGACGCCGACGAGGTCGCGCCGCCGATGTCGCCCGCGTCGATCAAAGCCACCTTCAGCCCGCGCCCGGCCGCGTCGCGCGCGATCCCGGCACCGTTGATGCCCGCGCCGACGACGAGGAGGTCGATCACGGCCTCCCCTCCCTGGAAGGGAGGGAATCGAGGGGTGGGTGCGAGGCGAAGCCGAGCTGCGATGGCAGGGGCAGGCAGGGCTCGCTGGCGCTCGCCACCCACCCCCGGCCCCTCCCTTGCAGGGAGGGGAGACGATTCACTCCGCCGCCCAGTAGATGTCGACCGGCACCTCCGCGTCCGCCAGCACGCGCCCGATCGGGAGCGTGGAGGAGGGGCCGTCGGCGATGGCGCGCTCCAGCGCCGCCTTTTTGGCCTCCCCGGTGATGACCACGATCAGCGTGTGCGCGTCGAGCAGCGCCGGCTTGGTCAGCGTCACGCGCGCGACCGGCGCGTTGGCCGGCAGCGGCTCCGGCTCCACGCCCACCGCCCGCCTCCCGCGCGGCACGTCGAGCGCCGCGTTCATGACCGACGGAAAGATCGACGCGGTGTGCCCGTCCTCGCCCATGCCCAACCAGGTCAGGTCGATCGGCCAGGACAGCTGGGCCAGCCGCGCGTCGGCGGAGCGCCCGGCTTCCAGCGCCGTCCAGTCGTGGCTCTGATCGAACAGCGGATTCACGACCGCGCCCTTGGCCGCTAGCACCGAGGCGATCGAGCGGTGATTGGACAGCGGATCGTCGGCCCGCACGAGGCGCTCGTCGGTCGGCGTGATCGACACTTTGGACCAATCTATGTCGCCATTGGCGGCAAGCGCGGCCAGGATCGGCGCGGGCGTGGTGCCGCCGGAGATGCACAGCTCCGCCTTGCCGTTGGCGTCGACCGCGCGCTCGATGATGAAGCCCACATCCTCGGCGACCTGCGCGGCCATCGTCGCCACGTCGTCAAAGGTCCACCACTCGAACTCAGTCATGCCAGCTCACTCCGTCTCTCTCGGTGAGCGCGATGGCCGCGCTCGGTCCCCAATTGCCGGCACCATAGGGCACCGGCGTCATCCCCGTCACCGCCCAGCCGGCGCGGATGCCGTCGATCCAGGCCCAGGCGGCCTCCTGCTCGTCGCGCCGCACGAACAAGGTCTGCTCGCCCTCGATCAGGTCGAGGAGCAGGCGCTCATAGGCGATCCGCCGCCGCACGCCGGCGAAGGCGTGGGTGAGCGACAGGTCGAGCGACACCTCCTGCAGGCGCACGCCCTCGCGGTCCAGACCGGGCCGCTTGGCCATCACGAGCAGGCGGATATATTCCTCCGGCTGCAAGCGAATGACCAGGTCGTTCGGGTCCACGTTGGTGAAGATGGAGTGCGGCAAGGCCTTGAACCGGATCGCGATCTCCGACTGGCGGGTCGGCAGCCGCTTGCCGGTGCGCAGGTAGAAGGGCACGCCCGCCCAGCGCCAGTTGTCGACGTGCGCCTTGACCGCGACAAAGGTCTCCGTGCTGGATGGCCGCTCCAGCTCCTCGGCATAGCCCGGCACCGCCTGCCCGCCGACCGCGCCGGCGGTGTACTGGCCGATGACGGTGTGGGCCTTCACATCGGCCGGGCCGATCGCACGCAGCGAGCGCAGCACCTTGACCTTTTCGTCGCGGATCGCGGTCGCGTCGTAGGTGGCCGGCGGCTCCATCGCGATCAGGCTGAGGAGTTGCAGCATATGGTTCTGCACCATGTCGCGCAGCGCCCCGGTGTCGTCGTAGAAGCCGGCGCGGCCCTCCAGCCCGACCGTCTCGCTGACCGTGATCTGGACGTGTGCGATGTGGGCGGCGTTCCACAGCGGTTCGAACAGCACGTTGGCGAAGCGCAGGGCGATCAGGTTCTGGACCGTCTCCTTGCCCAGATAATGGTCGATGCGGAAGATCCGCTCCTCCGGAAAGGCGGCGGCGACCGCGTCGTTGATGTGCCGCGACGAGGCGAGATCGTGGCCGAGCGGCTTCTCAAGCCCGATCCGCGTGCCCGGCCCGGTCAGCCCGGCGGCCGCCAGACCGGCGATGGTGGGCTCGAACAGGAACGGCGCGGTGGACAGGAAGATGGCGACGTCGCCCGGCGGATCGCCGACCGCGTCGGCCAACCGGTCAAAGCCGTCGAGCGTGGTGGCGTCGAGCGGCACGTAGGACAGCCGCGCGACGAAGCGCTCGATCGCCTCCGGGCTCGCGCCCTCGACGTCGAGCCGCGCGGTCACGGCGTCGCGCGCGATGGCGCGGAACTCGTCATGGCTGTGCTCGGAGCGCGCGGTGCCGATGATCCGCACTTGATCGGCCAACAGCCCGTCGCGGTCGAGGTTGAAAAGCGACGGCAGCAGCATCCGGCGCGCCAGGTCGCCGGTCGCCCCGAAAAGGATGAGTGTGCGCGCGGGGTCGGACATGGCGCTGCGTGTTAGTGGGATGGTGAGGGGTTGGCGAGAGGGTGAGCCATTCCTCCCCGAGCAAGCTTGGGGAGGAATGGCCCTGTCCCATCGCGTCGGCTAACACCCTGATAACCTGTCCAGAGGAACCCTCATCGCCGAACCCGCCGCCCTTCGTGCCAGTCAGCAGGACGATCCGTCCGGCAACGACCTGGCCCGCGACCGCACCGACTTGGCGGAGGACCGGACCCTGCTCGCCAATGAGCGCACCTATGCGGCCTGGACCCGCACGGCGTTCGCGGCCCTGGCCCTCGCGCTCGGCTTCAATGCGCTGTTCGGCACGATTGAGCCGGCCTGGGTGGTGCGCGCCATCGCCACGGCGTTCGTGCTGCTCGGCGTATACATCCAGTGGCAGGCGCGGGTGAAGGCGAGCGCGACGCTGGACTCGCTGCACAGCCACACGGTCCACCCGCACAGCAGCCGCAGCTACACCATCGTGCTGTGGGCCGTGGCGGCCGGCGGCGCGGCGCTGATCGTGGCGATCTGGTGGCTGGTGTGACCCGCCCGCGCGTGCTGTTCGGCGAGCACTCGGCGCAGGTGCCCGCGATCCGCCGGCATCTGGACGCCGGGCGCTTCGACGCCACCTACGGCGTGCTGGCCGACGCGGACCTGTCGAGCTTCGACCTGGTGGTGCCGTTGCGCGTCGAGGAAATCGAAGCGGCGCGCGGGGCCAACGCGGACGGACGCCGCCGCGCCTGTGTGCCCGACGCGGCCGCGGTGGCGCTGTGCGACGACAAGCTCGCCTTCAACGAGCGCCTGATCGCACTCGGCTTCGGCGAGCTGGTCCCCGCCCTGCTGCCCGACCCGCCGGGCGAGTGGCCGTTCGTGCGCAAGGCGCGGTTCGGCGATTACGGTCAGGGGGTGCGGCTCGTGCGCTCGGCCGACGACGACGTGGCCATGCCGGGCAGCTTCTGCCAGCGCGCCGTGCCGGGCGACACGGAGGACGTGCTGCACATCCTGCGCCTTGACGGCCGCATCCGGTTCGCCGTCAGCTACCGCTACACCATGGCCGGCGAGCTGACGGTGCGCGGGGCCGCCGACCGGCCGCTCGACACCCGCCCCGTCGACCCGGCCCCCGCGCTGGCCCAGTGCGAGCCGATCCTGGCGGCGCTGGGCTTCGAGGGGCTGGGATGCTTCAACACCAAATGGGTGGAGGGTCGCCCGATGATCATCGAGCTCAACCCCCGCTTCGGCGGCTCGCTGGTGGGCGAGGTCACCGCCGCGCTCGACGCGATGCTGGCGGCGCAGACGGGTTAGCGCGCGGCCGGATACCAGCGCGTGTCCAGCCGCTCGAACCGGTCGGTCCACTGCGCGAGCGCGCGCAACTCCGCCGGCTTCGGCAGGGTGACCGCGCCGCGCGACCGCACGATCAGCTCGTCGGCCGTCAGCTCGCGCAGCAGCCGGTTGACGTGGATGTTGGTGAGCCCGACCGCGTCGGCCAGATCGGTCTGCGTCATGGGCAGGGTCAGCGTCGTGCTGCCCGGCTCGCCGGTGATGTTCTGGCGCGACAGCGTGGACAGGAAGAACTGGGCGATCCGCGCCTTGCCGCTCGTCCGCCCGATCGCCTTCAGCCGGTCGCCAAGCTCGACCGCCTCCATCATCGCGATCGAGAAGAACAAGGCGGCGAGACGCGGGTGCTCGTCGAACAGGACGGTCAGCGCCTCGCGTGGGAAGCGGCACACGACGCTGTCGGTCATCGCCGAGACGGAGCAGGCGCTGTCGACCCAGGCGACGGCGGCCGGGTTCAGGAAGTCGCCCTCCAGATGCACCCGCAGGATCTGGCGCTGCCCGTCTTCGACAAGGGCGGAGCTGATCATCCAGCCGGTCTTCACGAGCGCCAAGCAGTCGGCCGGCTCCCCCTCCTCGAAGAGTGTCTCGCCGGCGTGGATGAACTCGGGGGCCTCCTCGAGCGAGCCGAGCGCCGCCTTCTCCGCTTTGGAGAGCGGAAGATAATGGCCGAGGCGGGCCACGAAGCAGCTGTCGGTCATGGACCCTCCGCGCGAAGAGCGCCGCCTGGAGAGGAAAGGGCGGCCCCTGACCCTCCAAGCCCGGACCCGTCCGGTCGACGGTCCCCGTCGCACCGGCGAAGCGCCCGTCCCGGCGCACGAATGTGGATCAACCCGGAAGCATCGGCCGCCGGGTGGCGGCTCATGTGGCCACGATCATGGCGACGTCACGCTGTTGGTTCTGCCGTGGTCGCATCGGGAAGGAGGAGAGCCGACGCGCGCGTGCGCACCGCGGACTCGATGGCTCCGCGAAACGGTTCAAGGAGCGGGGGCAGCTGCACCGACAGGCGGATGTTCGCCTCGTCGACCTCCGCCATCGCGGAGACCTTCGCTCCCAAGGCGGCGATGTCGAGCGCCAGCTTGTCCTCTGCCGTCCAGCGATGCTCGACCTTGGCCATGCCGCCCGGGATGTGGGCCGGCAACTCGCCGATCCGCATCCGCATCCGCCGAGTCGCCTCGGACTTGCCCAATGTGTGGGGTAAGTTAACCTGGATTGGTTGGGCCATGCCTCTCACCTTAGCGGACGTTGGACGTTTTCCCTATTTGTTCAGCTGTGGTCCAGCATCGGGGCCGGTCCGGGCTCCGCCAGGGTTGCCTCCGAAAAGCGGATCGGCGTGGCGATGCCGGGCACGGGCGGCCCACCGTCGCGCTCCATCGCCAGCACGAGTCCGCGCTCGACGATCGGCGGCGAGGCGAGCGCGTCGGCCACCGTGTTGATCGGCCCGGCCGGCACGCCCGCCGCCTCGCACGCGGCCAGCAGGTTTTCGCGCGTCCACGCTCGCGTGGCACCCTCCAGCGCGGCGGTGAGCGCGGCGCGGTTCCCGATCCGCGCGGCATTGGTGGCGAAGCGCTGGTCGCCGGCGAGCGGCAGGCCCAGGAGCGCGCACAGGGCGGCGAACTGGCGGTCGTTGCCCACCGCCAGGATGATCCAGCCGTCGCTCACCGGAAAGGTTGAGTAGGGCGCGATGTTGGGGTGGTGGTTGCCCATGCGCGTCGCCGGCCGGCCGGCCAGCGTGTTGAGCGCTTGGTTCGCCAGCACGCCGGTCATGCAGTCCATCAGGCTCATGTCGATGTGCTGGCCGCGCCCCGTGGCCTCGCGCTGACGCAGCGCCGCCTGGATGGCGACGGTGGCGTAGAGGCCGGTGATGATGTCGGCGAGCGCCACGCCGATCTTCTGCGGCGGACCGTCGGGCTCGCCCGTCAGGTCCATCATGCCGCTCAGGCCCTGCACCACGAAGTCGTAGCCCGGCCGCGACGCCCATGTGCCCGTCTGGCCGAAGCCGGTGATCGAACAGGTGACGAGGCGCGGGTTGAGCGCGCGCAACTCGTCGGGCGACAGGCCGTGGGAGGCGAGCCCGCCGAGCTTGAAGTTCTCGATCAGCACGTCCGCGCCCGCCGCCAGCGCGCGCACGGTGGCGCGGCCGGCGGGGTCACGGAAGTCGGCGACCACCGAACGCTTGCCCCGGTTGGCGGCATGAAAGTAGGCGGCGTCCCGCGAGCCGTCCGGATTGTCGATGAACGGCGGCCCCCAGGCCCGCGTGTCGTCGCCGGCCGGGCTCTCCACCTTGACGACCTCCGCGCCCAAGTCGGAGAGGAGCTGCCCCGCCCAGGGTCCGGCGAGGATGCGGGCGAGTTCCACGACCTTGAGGCCGGTGAGCGGCGGGGGGAGTCTGGTGCTCACGAACTCCCCTCCCTGCAAGGGAGGGGCTGGGGGTGGGTGCGAGGCGAAGCCGAGCCCGTGGCGACTTCGGGGGGCT
>JAABUN010006801.1_pt1 | contig 12855 bp, 12 predicted proteins | sample 5559311 | NCBI WGS metagenome assembly JAABUN01 (sample SAMN10711877, study PRJNA513370) | rock metagenome | isolation source: Antarctica rocks | place: Antarctica: Victoria Land, Siegfried Peak sud | reverse complement strand
CGGTTCGAGACGTTCATCGACACCTGCGTCATCATCCGGCCGGCGTACGGCGCCGCCAGCCGCACCATCCATCCCTTCATCGACAGCGGGCGGGGCGTCTGGAAGTTGGTGGCCACCGTGGTGATGAAGTCCCGCCAGGTCGTCGGGGTGTCGTCGACAATGTTGTAGGCGGTGTCGGCCGTTCCCTTCTCCAGCGCCGCCACCGTGGCCGCGGCGGCATCGTCGTGGTGGACCAGCGCGAGTGTCGCGGATGAGTCGGTGACCGGTAGCCGGCGCTTGCGCAGCATGCCGACCATCGAGTCCAGATCGCGGCCGTAGAACAGCCCGTACCGCAGTGCAATGCCGTCGATGCCGCGGGCGGTGAACAGCTGGTTCTCCGTCGAAGCCATGGCCGCGATACTGGGGTCGAACTTGTCCTGGTGCAGTTGCCCAAACGGGCTCGTCTCGGTGAGCGGTTCGCCACCGTGGTCGTAGTAGCCGTAACCGAAGACGATCGACTGGGTCAGCATCCGGGTGGCGCCCGTCACGCGGGCGGCCTCGAGCAGGTTGGCCGTGCCACGCTCTCGCAACTCGTTGGTCGCGGACATGTCCCGGAAGCGCGCCGGCGCCTTCTTCAGTGCCGTCAACTCGTGGATGACGGCGCCGAACGTCCGGCCGTCGACGGCTCGCATCAGGGCTTCCCGGTCGAGCGCGTCCGCCTCGACGGCGCCGGCGCCCAGGGACTGCAGCAACTTGCTTGCGGCAGCGGTGCGGCTGATGCCGGTGACCTGGTGGCCGGCGGCGGTCAGCGCGCGCATCAACGGGATCCCGACTGCGCCGGTGGCGCCGGCGACAAGAACCTTCATCACGTCTCCTTGGGTTCGAAGAGGGCAACTGCCAGTTGGGTGAGAGCGCCCAGATAGGCGTCCTCGGTGACGCCGGCCGGATGACGGCCGAAGATGTCCGTCATCAGCCAGAGATGCGATGTCGCGCCGATCAGCACGGCGGCCAGCGCGCGGGCATCCACGCCGGCAGCGAGCCCGAGGGACGGCCGGGCAAGGAACGCCGCCAACCGCTCGTGCACCGGGCGGATCTCCCGGTCGGCGGACAGCTCGAGCAGGTCTGGGACGCTCCGCAGGTCGCGTACCAGCACCCGGTTGTAGTCCCGGTCGTGCCGAAGACGGTCCAGGCCGGCCCTGGCGATCTCGGCGAGCTGGCGGTCAAGCGGCGTCGCCGGATCCGCCTCGGACGGGATGTCGACCGGTTCAGCCGGGGGCGCATCAGGGGACGGGGCCGTAGCCCGGTCCGGGGCCGGGTCCGTGGCCGGGGCGAGCAGCCACTCCAGACCGGCTGCGAGCACTTCGCGCTTGGACCTGAAGTGCGAGTAGAGGCCGCCGGCGCCGGGACTCAGACCGGCCGCCAGTTCGATCTGGGCGATGGTGGTGGCGGCATAACCCTGCTCACCGAACAGCCGCATGGCGGCCGTCAAGATGCGCTCTCTGGTAGACAGCGGAGACTCCTCAGTAAGTGGTTACTTAGCCTAGCCCAGGGATTCTGGGCAGTCAAGACCTTCTGGGTCCGACTGGGTCACGGCACATGGAGACGCCCAGGAGCACCGCTTCCGGCAGCGATGTGGTTCACTGCAGGCGTGCGCCAGAGCAGCCAGCGGTTTTTCTATGGGTACCGGATCCCGGTGCCCGTCGTCGGCCCGCCGCTCTGAGCGGCACACCTGAACGACGAAGCCCCGAGATCCGTGAGATCCCGGGGCTTTTCACTTTCTCGGGACTCGGCAGGACAGCGGAATCGGTGCCGTCACCGACTGCCACACTGAAGGAGACTGCGAGATGAGGACCACCATGGACACTGCTGGGACACCCGGTGATGCATCGGCGCCTGCCCAGCTGCCGAAGATCGACGTTCCGGCCGACCAGGCAGGCATCGACGCGCTGCGGGTCGAGATCGACCGGATCGATTCCGAACTGCTGCGGCTGATCCAGCGGCGCACCGCACTGTCGAATGCGATCGGCGCCGCCCGCCGGGCCGGCGGCGGCCCCCGCGTCGTCTACTCCCGTGAGATGGCCGTGCTGGAACGTTTCCGCGAACTCGGCCCGGCGGGCACCGATCTGGGCATGCTGCTGCTCTCGCTGGGTCGCGGCAGGATGGGCCGGCACGGCTGACTGTGGCCCCGACAGGTTGATGACGGTGCGGGTACGCAGGACGGGTGCGGCCTGGTAGTGCGGAGTGGGCCGATCCGAGGGACGCCCCGTCGCCGCTGTGACCTCAGTCCGGCTCGCAGGTCGGCGTGGTGATCGCTCACCGCGGCCTACGCGGGCAGGGCCGGCCGGCGGGCTCGAGTACAGCGCAGACGACCAAATCGACAAGCGTTCAGTCCACAATGGCGTCCTTTCGGAGCCAGGCGTCACAATTTGGCAAGGCTTCGGCGCTCGAATGTAAGCAGTGCTTAATGGTTGTTCCAGCGCTTTCCACGCTTTCGGGCGTGACACTTATCAATGTTATCAATGCCCGGACAGTTGCTTCAGTCGTCAGAGCCTGTCTTCCCTACTCGCCTGTTTCCTCTGACGGGACGTCGAAGTAGGTGCCCGCTGGACACCAGCCTCTAGAAAAGGACACGCCATGAACAGTTACCGCTCGTCCCATCCTCTGCGGCACAGGTCGACCGGTCTGGCTGTGGGTCTCGCCGCCATTTTGGCCGGCGGAGTACTGCTGAGCCCCGGACAGGCTTCCGCGGGGCCGGACCCCAGTCACCCCTGGACCGGTTCCGCGACAGGGTTGGGACAAACCAGCGGTCTGCTGCCGGCAAGCCATCTGACCACGGGCAGCGCTCTGCAGGTCGATCTGTCCCGCGAGACGGTGCGACTGCCGTTGTACCCAGGCAAAGCCCACGGCGAAACCGTCTGGTACGTGCTACTGGACGCCTCCGACAAAGGACTGGCCGAGGACTTGGGTGTCAACTACGCGCCCAAGCTTTCCAACATCGGAATCGGTTGCCCCACATGTGTGGAGAAGGTGACCCAGGAGTCGCCGACACCGCAGCAGAACCGGTTCGGCCCCGCCGTGATCGACTTCGAAGCCGCACCCGATTTCAGTCCTACTCGTAGCGCCGTTCCCGGACCGACCGGATTTCCGTTGAAAAGCTTCCAACCGGGGGCGGTCGGCGGAGCAGACTACAGTCCGTTCATCCAGATCCACGGCTCACCCGTGGTGTACAACGCGCCGATCGTGGCGACCGGTGACGGCCCCTTCGACGTCGATCATCATCGCAACACCGCCGACCGGGTTCTAGGCATGCACATCGCGCCGCCCGCGCCGGGAGGTCAGTACAACGAGTCGTGGGTGGACATGTTGTTCATCAAGGGTTTCGTCGCGGGACAGCCGATCCTGTACCTGAGCACCGATGCGGGCCAACCACTGACGGCCGTTCTGGAGCGGGCAACCTATGCCCCAGCCCTGGACAAAGCGCCCTACAACGGCGGGGACGACTTCCTCGGCTCCTCCCGTGAACGGCTGTTCGGGTTCATCAACGGTCAGAGCAGCCCCTACAACTCACAGGCCCAGGGGTTTGCACACCTGGCCAATGATGGCTTCATCGGACAGGACGCCTCGGCGAAGAACACTGAGCTCATCGATGCTCTGCGCTACGGCGGCGACCTGCTCAACGTCTTCGGCGACTTCCCCACCCTCAGCGATCCTCGTCACGCCGCTGCCTACAGTCCCCTCTGGGATGCCCAACTGGGCCTGTGGACGCCCAAGGCGGTCAATCAAGGTTTGAACACCCGCCAAATCGACGAAAACCAGGTCTTCAACCTTGCCGCCACCCGACCGGACCTCTTGACCGGTGTGGACCCGGCCACCGGCAAGCCCGCGCCCTACGGCTCGGTGGGCGTCAACATCAACTGCGCCGTCATCGGCTTCACGGACAAACCACCCACCGCCAATCTCGCACCGCCGGTACCTCACTCCCAGTTCCCGCCCCGCTGACCCACGACACGATCGGACACAGCCCAGACACCGTCTCAAGACCAGACATCGACTGCGGCGGGGTCCAAGGACCCCGCCGCGTCTGCGCCGAAATGGCGGGGGCATCCGCGATTCGTGACTGCTCGTTGATGGCCGGGCGTGGCATGGTGGTGCCACACCCGGGGGTGACGAGAATGCCTGGACATCCAGTGATGCCGCGACAACGACGGTCGCGATCGGCCACCGTACACGCCCTGCTGGTGCCCGCGATCGTCCTTGCCGCTTGCAGCAGCGGCAACGGCAACGGTGGTTCTGGGCAACCGGCGCCCGGCAGCATCGAAATCGGCACCGCACGCCCATCGTCGGCATCGCCGCCCGGAGGCGAGGCGTCGAACGCAGCAACAACGGCAGAAGCGTCGATCACCGCTACATCGATCACCGCGTCGCCGTCATCGAGATCGGCGACGGTGTCGCAGACACCCGGGCCGATCATCGTGTCGCAGACGTCGAAGTCGTCGGTCGGCCCATCGTCAGCGACACCGCCGACGGCGACCAGTTCATCGACCGTCACAGCGGTTACTCGGACACCGTCCATCGTGCAGAGGGCCAGCTCCGAGCCCTCCAGTGCAGGGTCGACCAGCGCAGAGTCAACCAGCGCAGAGTCAACCAGCACGGGGTCGACCAGCACGGGGTCGACCAGCACCGAACCGACTTCCGCCGAACCGACGACTTCCCCACCCGGCACCCCGTCGGCGGCGGCACCCAGGATCACCCCGCCCGCCGAGCAGTCTTCGGCGAGCACGTCAGACGCGGCTGGTCCGACAACGATGCGTTCCGGACCGGCCGGAGCGCTGAAGCCCGGAACTCACATCGTGGAACTGCGCAAGATCGGTGACACCTCCATCGAATTCCTGAACCTGGTGCTGGTACACCCCGACCAGATCGAGCCGTATTACAGCACCGACACCAAGGATCCGAAGCCGCACACCGCGCCCATCACCGCCGGCACCGAGTTCTTCTCCGGATTCGGACTGTGCGGTGACGGACAGTCGTTCACCTTCGACGACGCCGGCCTGGGAACCACTCGGTGCACGCACGCGCAGGTTGCCGCGGCGGTGAACGCCGGCCGCATCTCGCAGATGCAGCTCACCGTCGGGCCGGACGGCGTCGTCACCAAGGTCAGGGAGATGTTCCACCCCTGAGCCCCGCCGGCGAACCCGACGGCAACGCCGAAACTGCTGTCGGTGCGGGGATCGGGGCTGCCGCACGGTCGTCACACCAGCCGTCATACCGGCTCGTCACACCAGCCGGCGGTCGGTGGCCCAGCGGGACAGTTCGTACCGGTTGGACTTCTGGGTCTTCCGCAGCACCGCGGACACATGGGTCTCGACGGTCTTGATGGAGATGAACAGCTGCGAGGCGATCTCCTTGTAGGCATAGCCGCGGGCCAGCAGCTTGAGCACCTCCCGCTCCCGCGGCGACAGCAGGTCGAGTTCCGGATCCGACACCGGCGACCCACCCGGCCGGTCGGAGAAGGCATCGAGCACGAAGCCGGCCAGCCGCGGGGAGAAAACCGCGTCACCGGCGGACACCCGCACGATGGCATCGGCGAGTTCCCGAGCGGAGATCGTCTTGGTGACGTAGCCGCGGGCGCCGCCCCGGATCACGTTGATCACGTCCTCGGCAGCGTCGGACACCGACAGCGCCAGGAACACCACATCCGGCAGGCCGGCGTGCACCCGATCGAGCACCGCTCGCCCGCCGCCGTCCGGCATGTGCACGTCGAGCAGCACCACGTCGGGTTGCTCGGCCTGGATCCTGACCACCGCTTCGCCCACCGAGCCGGCCTCTCCGACGACCCGGATCCGCTCGTCATGCAGCCCGGCCAGTTCGGCCTTGACACCACTGCGGAAGATCGCATGGTCGTCCACCAGGAACACCCGCACCGGCCCCTGGCCGGTGGATGGAGGCGGCGTCTGGGTCATTGCTGAACTCCCGCGGTCGTCGAGTCGGCAGACGGTTGTCGGTCGCGTTTCTTCAGCTCAACGGGCGGCGTCTGCTGCTCGATCGGCACCGACAACTCGACCTCCGTGCCCTTGCCGGGCGCCGATCGGATGATGGCCGCCCCGCCGTGCCGGTCCATTCTTCCCCGGATGGACTCCGCCACCCCACGCCGGTCTGCGCTGACGGCCGCCGGGTCGAAGCCGTTGCCGCGGTCCCGGACGAAGACGCTGATCGTCCCGTTCTCCACCTCCGCGTAGACGCTGACCTCGGTCTCGCCGGAGTGCTTGGCCGCGTTCACCATCGCTTCCTTGGCGCCCGCGACCAGGGCGGCCGTCCCCGGATGCATGTCGGCGTCACCGACCACCACCGGCGAGACCTTGACGGCATAGGTGTCCTCGACGTCGGCCGCGGCGGTGGCGAGAGCGGCGGCGACCGTCCGGTCGGCACCTTCCGGTCCGGCGCCGGGCCCGCCGGAGTACCCAGCCGGTCCGTACAGCCAGGTCCGCAGCTCACGTTCCTGTCCGCGGGCCAGTCGGGCCACCTCCCGTGGGTCGGCGGACTGCCGCTGGATCAAGGCCAGAGTCTGTAGCACCGAATCATGCAAATGCGCGGCGATCTCCGCGCGCTCGGCCTCGGCGATCCGCTCCCGACGTTCCTCGCCGAGAGCGCGGACCAGCCGCAGCCACCACGGGATGGTGATCAGCCCGACGCCCACCAGGGTCAGCAGGACTGCGGCCAACGAGGACCGCACCGCGTCGAAGTTGAACCTGCCGACCGCGAAGATCACCAGCCCGCCGACGACCAGCGCGATGCCACCACCGAGCCGCCACCAGGCGCCCGAACCGGGGGGGACGATGCCGGCGGCCGACCTGCGCCATCGGGCGCGCCGGGTGTCGTCCGCCTCCCGCCAGATGAACGCGGCACCGACCGCCGCCAGTCCCAGTGGCCCCAGCACCCAGCCGACGGCCGAGTTCAGCCCGACGGCGGCTCCGACAATGGCCAGCGCGATGCCGACCGCGGCGATGCCGATGGCCTGCCGGCGTTCCCGGGGGGAGGCGGGCTCGCCCGGTTCGGCGCCGGCCGGCCGGAGCGGGACGAAGATCCACAGCAACGCGTAGGCCACCAGCCCGGCGCCGGCAATAATCGCCAACAACGCGAACGCCGCTCGTACCCACACCACCGGGACGCCGAGATGATCGGCGACGCCGCGGGCGACGCCGCCGAGGAACGCACCCCGGCGGGCCCGCATCAACATCTCGATGCCGTCCGGTGTGCGTGGGATTTCGATCTCGACACGCCGGGTGGCGCCGGAGGGCAACGCCGGCCGCGGCGTCGCGAGCTCGGCAGGTGCGGCCGGGCCGGCCGGCCGGGAGACGGAGCTGCCCAGGGTTGGCTCGGCCACGGCGGTGGGCCCATCCGCGGGAGTGGGCTCAGCCTCGGCGGTGGGCTCCGTCGCGGCGGCCGGGCTAGCCGGTGGCTGGATCGGAGAACTCACCCCCCTACTGTCACACGCCGGCGGACCTCGGGTATCGGGGTCCACCCTGGTTCAGGGAACCAGGGGCATCCCCGATGGTGTCCGGTCCCGCGGTTCGGCACCCTCGAGGCATGGCCTCCTCGCAGCACACCCCATTCGCCGATCACCAGGCGCCCGCGCCCACTCCGGGCTGGTCACGGCGGTTCAGCAGATCCAGCCGGGATCGCAAGATTGCCGGCGTGGCCGGTGGGCTCGGGCGGGCACTGGGCGTCGACCCGGTACTGATCCGGGTCGGTTTCGCCGTCCTCACCATCTTCGGCGGCTCCGGTGTTGCGCTGTACGCGCTCGGCTGGCTGCTGCTGCCCAGCGATCGGGACGAGGTGTCGGCACTGGAAGGCCTGCTGGGTCGTGGCCGTTCCTCGGTGCCCCCGCTGATGGCCGTCATCCTCGGTCTGGTCGTCATCGGATCGATCACCTCCACCTTCACCTTCGGTCTCCCGCTGCTGCCGATCGCGATCGCTGCTGCCGTCGTCTTCGGCGTGGTCGGCAAGCGCCGCGGCCGCGACTGGCGCTACGCCGGAGGCAGCGACCGGTTCGGCCGGCAGATGCAGGAGTTCGCCGACCGCGCTGCGCAGTGGGGTGACGAGGTGGGCCGCAAGACAGGTCGCTGGGGCGACGAATTCGGCCGCCGGGCCGAGCGCTGGGGCCAGGACGTCGGCCACCGCGCGGAGCACTGGAGCAGCCATCTCGGGTGCGGCGGGCAGTCCCGGCGTCGTCATCAGCGCTGGTACGGGCCGCGACCGGACGTCGCGCCGGATCACGACCCGGCCGCGCCGCCGGCTGCCTCACCGTTCGACCGGCCCGCCTTCTGGGACGACAAGACCGGGATGCCCGCACCGGACCCCGGCACTCGCCGCGCCGGTTCTTCCCCGGTGAACCTCAGCAAGGGGAAGGTCGGTCCGGTGAATCCCGATCCGGCCGACCGGGCCGCAGCCGACCAGATCACTGGCACCGCTGCGTCGGCCGGTGCCGGCCCCACGCCGTCGTCCCCGCCGGCCTGGGATCCGTTGGGCGCCGCTCCCTTCGCGTGGGATCTACCCGAGCCGGGCCCCGCTCCCGCCTCGCCGGAGCAACGGGCCCGCAGCCGCCGCGCCAAGGCGTTGGCCAGAGCCACCTTCGGCCTCGCGCTGATCGTCGGGGCGGTGCTGGCGCTGGGTCTGTCCGCCGGCTGGTGGCAGCTGAGCTGGGCGGCGATCAGCGCCTCCGCGCTGGCCGTGCTGGCCGTCGGGATCTTGTTCTCTGCGATCCGCGGGCGCCGCTCGAGGCTGATCGGCGCCGGCATCATGTTGTCCATAGTGACTGCTTTCCTGACGCTCACCGGGCTGGACGGGTCCGAAGGATTCGGCGGCCGGCAGTGGACGCCGCAGTCGTTCGACCAGGTCGACCGGCAGTACCGGTTGAGCGCCGGGGACGCCACCCTGGATCTGTCGGACGTCGAGGTGCCGGAGCAGGGCCAACTACGGCCGGTCAAGGTGGGCCTGAGTACCGGCAACCTGACCGTGATCGTGCCGGAAGACGCCAACGTCACGGCGAATTGCTCGGCCAATCTCGGGCACATCGACTGCCTCGGCCAGGGTGCGGACGGGATGGTCAAGTCGGCAACGGCGACCGGTCCGACGGTGGCCGGGAAGAGTGGGTTCGCCCTGGATCTGCATGTCGGAGCCGGGAATCTGGAGGTGCGCCGTGGCTGATCGCACAGCACGGTCGGATCGGGGACCCCACGATGCCGGACAGCCGTCAGCCTAACGTCGCGGGCCTGTTCTGGTCGCTGATCTTCTCCGTGGTCGCGGTCGTCGGATTCACCGGCAGCTTCGGCTGGATCTTCCAGAACGTCACCAAGTGGGTCGTGGCCGCGGTGGTGGCGCTCGTCGGCCTGGCTCTGTTGATCAGCGCGCTGCCGCGCAGATCCGGCGGCTAGCGCTTCCGCAAGCCTTGCTCCTCAACGTGGTTATCGAGTTGCGCCCCAGCGGGTGGCGTCGGCCCAGGTGTCGATGTCACCCGCTGCGGCCGGCGGTAGCGGAACGTCCCGCACCGCCAGTCCGGCGATCAGCTCGCGGAACGGCATCCCGGCCAGCCCGTCGGGCAGTTCTCGCCGGACAGCCGCCGCCAGCGGGCCGGTGGCGTACATCGCGGTGAGCAGCTGACGCCGGCCGCCGGAATCGATCCCGATCAGCGCCTGCACTTCACTCCCATCGGCCAACCCGCCCGCCGCAGCCAGTAGCGGCGGCACCAGCAGTTCGGCCGCCGGCTGGTCGGCGGCCAGCACCAGCAGCCAGGGCGCCGGATCTCCCAGCTGCCGCAGCAGATCCAGGCCGGCAGCGACCGCGGCGGCCGGGCCACCGAACGGTGGATCCTCCCGCACCCGATGTGTTCCCCGCGGGACCGGTAGATCAGCCGGCCCGACCACGACGACCCGCCGCGCCGGCCGCGCCGCCAGCAGAGCCCGCTGCAGCAACGAGATCCCGTCGACCTGCAGCAGCGGCTTGTTGACGCCACCCATCCGGCTCGCCCGGCCACCGGCCGGCAGGATCGCGTCGACGCACATGGCATCAGTATCGTCGGCCTGGTGAGCAGCCAGCCGATACGGCAGCCTTGGACGGAATCCGGGTGAGGACGGCCAGACGCCGGCCGGTCATCCGGTTACGCCGGGACAGCGGCGCTCCCGCCGTCCCGGTCGGCGACACCCGTACGGACATGTTGGCCGGCGAGGAGCCGCTGGAGATCCGTATCGCTGGTGCCCCGTTCACCGTCACCATGCGGACACCGGGCGACGACTTCGACCTGGCGGCCGGTTTCCTGGTCGGCGAGGGGCTGATCCGCGGCGGCGCCGATCTGCGCCGGATCGGTTACGGGCCAGGCGTCGACGCGGCCGGAATGGCGACGTACAACATCGTCGACGTCACCCTCGCCGATGGGGTGCCGGGTCCCGATCCGGCCACCGCCCGACGGGTGTACACGTCCTCGTCGTGTGGGATCTGCGGTACCTCGTCGATAGAGGAGGTGACGAAACAGTCCCGCTTCCGGGTGGCCGATGATCCGCTCACGGTGCCACTGGACGCGCTGCTGGCGTTGCCCGACCTGCTGCGAGCCCGGCAGGAACTGTTCCGGCGCACCGGCGGGGTGCACGCCGCCGGCCTGTTCACCGTCGGCCAACAGGGTCCGGAGTTGCTGTGGCTGCGGGAGGACGTCGGACGACACAATGCGGTGGACAAGGTGATCGGCCGGGCCGCCATGCACGGCCGGCTTCCATTGCGCGGCACCGTGTTGCAGGTTTCCGGCCGAGCGTCGTTCGAGCTGGTGCAGAAGGCGTCGATGGCCGGTATCCCGGTGCTGTCGGCGGTCAGCGCCCCGTCGGCCCTAGCCGCCGAGCTGGCCGACGAGGTAGGGATGACGCTGGCCGGTTTCTCCCGTGGCAGCTCGATCAATTTGTACAGCCGTCCGGACCGGATCGTCGGCTGAGCGTCCGCGACCAAGACTGCTGTCCGCTCGGATCATTCCCACTCGATGGTGCCCGGCGGCTTACTGGTGACGTCCAGCACCACCCGGTTCACCTCGTTCACCTCGCCGGTGATACGTCCCGATATCCGGGCCAGCAGGTCGTACGGCAGCCTGGTCCAGTCCGCCGTCATGGCGTCCTCGCTGGACACCGGACGCAGCACGATCGGATGCCCGTAGGTCCGGCCGTCGCCCTGCACGCCGACCGACCGCACATCGGCCAGCAGCACCACCGGGCACTGCCAGATGTCGCCGTCCACACCGGCTCTGGTCATCTCATCCCGGACTATGGCGTCGGCAGCCCGCACGATCTCCAGCCGTTCGGCCGTCACCTCACCGATGATCCTGATCCCCAGGCCGGGTCCGGGGAACGGATGCCGGGCGACCATCGCCGCCGGCAGTCCGAGTTCCCGGCCGAGCGCGCGGACCTCGTCCTTGAACAGCGTCCGCAGCGGTTCGACGAGTTCGAACTCCAGGTCGTCCGGCAGGCCGCCGACATTGTGGTGCGACTTGATCGTCGCGGTGCCCGATCCACCACCGGACTCCACCACATCGGGATACAGCGTGCCCTGCACCAAGTATCTGATGCCGCCTTCAGCCTGGTCGATGCCGGCAGCGGCCGACTCGAACACCCGGATGAACTCGCGCCCGATGATCTTGCGCTTGGTCTCCGGGTCGCTGACGCCGGCCAGTGCCTGCAAGAACTGCTCCTCGGCGTCGACGGTGACCAGCTTGATCCCTGTCGCCGCAACGTAATCGCGTTCCACCTGTTCACGCTCACCGGATCGCAGCAGCCCGTGGTCGACGAACACACAGGTCAGCTGGTCGCCGACGGCACGGTGCACCAGGGCGGCGGCGACCGCCGAGTCGACACCGCCGGACAGCCCGCACAACACCTTCTCGTTGCCGACGACGGCTCTGATGGCGGCCACCTGCTCGGTGAGGATCTCGCCGGGCGTCCAGTCCGCCGCCAGGCCGGCGATGTCGAACAGGAAGCGCCGCAACACTTTCTGCCCGAATTGGCTGTGCACCACCTCGGGATGGTGTTGCACTCCGGCGAGTTTGCGGTGCACGTCCTCGAAGGCCGCGATCGGAGTGTCGACGGTACTGGCGGTGACCGAGAACCCGTCCGGGGCCTGGGCAACCGCATCGCCGTGGCTCATCCACACCTCGGCGGTGTCCGCGAGATCCTGCAGCAGCACACCGGAGTCCTCGGCGACATCGAGGGTGGTGGAACCGTATTCCCGGCGACCGGTGCGGTCCACCCGACCGCCGAGCGCGACGGCCATCGCCTGGAAGCCGTAGCAGATCCCCAGCACCGGGACGCCGGCCTCGAACAGGCCCGGATCGACCTGTGGTGCGCCGGCGGCGTACACCGAAGACGGTCCCCCCGACAGCACGACGGCCGCCGGATCCCTGGCAAGCAGGTCGGCGGTCGCCATCGAGGACGGGACGATCTCGGAGAAAACGCCGGCCTCCCGGACGCGGCGGGCGATCAGCTGCGCGTACTGGGCACCGAAGTCGACGACCAGCACGGGGCGATGGGCGGCGCCGTCGCTCGTTGGCACCGTGTCGTCCGTTGGCACAATGTCGTTCATCGGCACGGTGTCACTAGTGGACACGGCAGGCAACCTCTTCCGAGTCGGGGGTGCCGGCCTGGGTCGACGGGCAGCTCCGAGGGGACATCCGGCCCGCTCGGCGCGCTCGCCGCCGCAGGGTGCGAGCCCGCAGGGTGGCTGCAGGCACCGCGTCGCGGCACGAAGGGCACCGACCGGTCCCTCCCTGGGCTTTTGTCCCGGAGGTGGCTGCCACCGCTCGGTGCGGCGAGCAGCTGTGGCGCTCGGACCTGCTCACATCCGGGAGAT
>JAABUN010006800.1_pt1 | contig 12857 bp, 16 predicted proteins | sample 5559311 | NCBI WGS metagenome assembly JAABUN01 (sample SAMN10711877, study PRJNA513370) | rock metagenome | isolation source: Antarctica rocks | place: Antarctica: Victoria Land, Siegfried Peak sud | reverse complement strand
TCGAGCGCAATCCTGGAGTCGCCGCTTGGACCCACCCCTGCGAGAGGACCCCGCCCATGGCCATCATCGTCCCCACCCTCCCCGCCGACTTCGTCTGGGGGACCGCGACCGCGGCGTACCAGATCGAGGGCGCCGTCGACGAGGACGGCCGCGGCCCCAGCATCTGGGACACCTTCGTCCGACAGCCGGGCGCAATCTCCGACGGCACCGACGGTGACGTGGCCGACGACCACTACCACCGCTACGCCGAGGACATCGGGCTGCTGGCGTCGATGGGCTTCCACGCCTACCGGTTCTCCATCGCCTGGCCGCGGATCCAGCCGACCGGCACCGGCCCGGCCAACCAGGCGGGCCTGGACTTCTACCGCCGAATCGCCGAGACCTGTCACGAGCACGGCATCACCCCGTGGGCGACGCTCTACCACTGGGACCTGCCGCAGCCGCTCGAGGACGAGGGCGGCTGGCTGAACCTCGACACGGCCGCCGCCTTCCGCGACTACGCTGCGCTGACCCACGACGCGCTCGGCGACGTGATCTCGCACTGGATCACCCTGAACGAGCCGTGGTGCTCGGCGTTCCTGGGCTACGGCAACGGCGTGCACGCCCCCGGCAAACAGACCGGCACCGACGCGTTCAAGGCCGCCCACCACCTGCTGCTGGGCCACGGGCTGGCCATCAACGCCATGCGCGAGAGCCGCCACGCATCCACCCTGGGCATCACCGTCAACCTCTACTCGGTGCATGCGGCCTCGGACTCCGAGGTGGATCGCGAGGCCGCCCGCCGGACCGACGGCATCGGCAACCGCCTCTTCCTGGACCCCCTGCTGCTCGGCTCCTACCCCGATGACGTGCTGCTCGACGCCGGGTTGGACGACTGGTTCACCGAGCGCAGCGGCGATCTCGAGGTGATCTCGGTGCCCGTCGACTTCATGGGCATCAACTACTACAGCCGGCACACCGTCGCCGGCCCCGAGGACCGGGTGTGGAGCGACCCGTCGGTGCCCAGCGCCTCCCCGGGAAGCGAGAACGTCCGGGTGGTCGACACCGGTGCCGCCAGGACGCAGATGGGCTGGGAGATCCACCCCGACGGCCTCGTCGACGTCGTGGCCATGGTGGCCGAGCGAGCGGGCGACCTGCCCATCTACGTCACCGAGAACGGCGCGGCCTACCCCGACGAGGTGGGAGCCGACGGCCAGGTGGACGACGAGGAGCGTCGGCACTACTTCGAGCTGCACACTGCCGCATGCGCCGACGCGGTCGCCCAGGGCCTGCCGCTGAAGGGCTACTTCGCGTGGAGCCTGTTGGACAACTTCGAGTGGGCCTTCGGCTTCAGCCGCCGGTTCGGCCTGGTGCACGTCGACTACGACACCCAGGTCCGCACGGTGAAGAGCAGCGGCCTCTGGTTCCGGGAGCTCCTGGCCACCCAGCAGTCCTGACGGGCACGCTCACCGCGACTCCCGCCACCGGGCCAGGGCCCCGTCCACGTCGACAGTGGCCACGAACAGCGGGACGCCCTCCGGGGGACGCCGGCGCAGGTCGAGGATCCGCTGGTTCAGATCCTCGACCAGCGTGCGGACCACGCTCTCGTCGCGGAGGTCAGCGAGCGTGGCGGGGAGCTGCTCCACCTCGCGGCGCAGGGCCAGCGCCGGCGGCAAGGGTGCCGGGATCTTCTCCCGCTCGATCAGGCCCTTGACCCACCAGTTCGGGTCGTGGGTGCCCCCGAGGCCCGGAATGGGACGTCCGGCCCCGGGCAGGTCGTCGAACTCGCCCCGCTCCTGCGCCTCGCGGACCTGGCGGTCCACCCAGCTCTCGTAGCGCTCCACGTCCAGCTCCTCCCGGGTGCAGCTCCTCCAGCGCGAGCCTAGGGCTGCGAGCGGACCGCAAGGGGTCCGGTGTGCCACCCTGGCCTGGTGGACCCCTCGAGCGTCGGGCTGACGGTGCTGGTCGTCGTCGGGCTGGCCGCCGTGGTGTTCGGGGCACTGTGGGACCGGACCCGCAACCGCAGGCGGGCCGCGGCGATGCTCGCGCCCCCGGACCGGGTGATCCCGCGCTTCCGCGCCGACGCGCCCGCCCCGCACTACCTCTCCGAGCTGCAGGCCCGACGCGGGCCGACGACCAGCACCGCGGTCCTCGACGACGGCACCCGGGCCGAGATCCGCCGGCAGCTGGCCACGGACGACGGTCCCGACGTCGCGGCCGGCTGGGCGTCGGCGGACTTCGTCACCGACCGCGGGACGGGCTGGGCGGTGCTGGACGACCCGGCCGTCCTGGTCTGCGCCGACGAGGTGTCGAGCATCCGTGAGCTGCTGGGCGTCCTCGAGCGGATGCTGCTGAGCCGGACGCCCCTGGTCGTGGTCGCACCCGCGATGGCTGCGGACGTCCTGGCGACGCTGGAGGTCAACCGCATCCAGGGCCGGCTGGCCGTGGTCGTCGTGCTGGTGGCCGACCCGGCCGAGCGGGACGCCCTGGCCCACGACTGCGGGGCCGCCCCCACCGTGCGCGCCGATCGGCAGGCCGGCTACCTGCCGGCCGGCGCCCTCGGCCGCTGCCTCCGCTGGGTGAGCACCGACCGCCGGAGCCTCGCCATCACCCGGGAGACCAGCCCGGCCTGACGCGGGTCCTACGCTGCCCCCTGTGGTGGACACGGGTGCGGACGACCGGCGCTGGCCCCGACGCGTCTACGGGGTGGGCCGCGAGCCCGACCCACGTTTCAGCTTCGCCAACGAGCGCACCTTCCTCGCCTGGGTCCGGACCGCCCTCGGCTTCGTGGCCGCCGGGGTCGCGCTGGCGACGGTGGGTCAGCTGGGAGGTGCCGGGCTGGACGTCGAGGTGCGCGTCGCCGCCCTGCTCCTGGTGCTGGCCGGGCTGGTCAGCGGCATCGGCGCCCTGACCCGGTGGATGCGCAACGAACGTGCGCTGCGGCTGGACCAGCCGCTGCCGTCCTCACCCCTGCTGCTGGTGGTCACCGGCATCGTCGTGCTGGCCGCCGCCGTCGCCCTCATCGTGGTGTCGTTCGCGTGAACCCGGTGCCGATGGGCCCGCCACGCCCCGTCGACCGGGGCCTGCAGGGCGAGCGGACGGCGCTGGCCTGGCAGCGGACGCTGCTCTCGGGCCTGGCCTGCGCCCTGGTGGTGGCCCGACTGGTGGGTCTGGTCTCCTGGCCGGCCGCCGCCGCGACCGGGCTGGCCGCGGTGGCGACCACGGTCGCGCTCGCGCAGCTGGCTCGGCGACGGTTCGCTCGCAACGACGCCGCGGTCCGTCGGCACGACCCGCTCGCCGACGCCCGAGCCCCGCTGCTGCTGTGCGTGCTGGTGGTGCTGACTGCCCTGGCGTCGCTGATCCTGGTACTGGGCTAGCGCGCCCCGTAGCGGTCAGGCGTAGCCGAGCTCGTGGAGCCGGTCGTCGTCGATGCCGAAGTGGTGCGCAACCTCGTGCACCACGGTGATGTGCACCTCCTCGACGACGTCCTCCCGGGTGTCGCAGATGGCGAGGATCGGCAGCCGGAAGATGAGGATCCTGTCGGGCAGCACCCCGGCGTAGAACTCGCCCCGCTCGGTGAGCGGGACGCCGTCGTAGAGGCCGAGGAGCCCGGCCATCTCGGGCGGGGGCGCGTCCTCGACCAGGATCACGCAGTTCTCGACCAGTCCGAGCAGCTCGGCCGGCACGGCATCGAGGGCCTGCTGGACCAGCACCTCGAACTCCGCCGCCTCCATCGCAACGCTCACGGGCGAGGGTCGACGTCCGGACGCGGGGCGGGCCCGAGCACGCGGTCGGCCCACCAGACCAGAACCGAGAGGGCGGACAGGAGAACGGTGATGCCGAGCATCGCCACGGAGACCGCCGCCGGACCCTCGACCGCGACGTTCAAGAACGGGTAGGGGTACCAGCCCGTCAGCACCCCGACGAGGAGGGTGTAGGCGAGCCATCCGAAGGGGAAGATCAAGGCGAGCAGCACGACCCGGCCGCTCACGCGGCGTCGCGGCCCGAAGAACAGCCAGCCGATCACGCTCAGCAGCGGCACCGCGACGTGCAACAGCTTGTCGACGGCGTAGGACCAGCCCTGTAGGTCCAGCAGGGGCCGGAGCAGGAACCAGTGGACGATCCCGGTGACGGTGATGGCGACGACCGCGTCGAGGCGGAGAACCCGCCAGACCGGTCCGTCACGGCGGGGGTCCCGGGCCGCCGCGATCGTGGTGATCAGCACGAGGACGTTGGACAGGATGGTGAAGTAGCTGACCAGGTGGAACAGCCGCTCGGCGAGCCCGGGAGGGTCGGTCTCGACCAGGGTGGCAGCGCCGCTGGCGGTCAACACGAGCTGGGTCACGAGCGCGAAAGCCGCGACGAGGGCCGTGACCCCGTGGAACAGCCGGGCTGCCACTGTCCAACTCATGCCGGCAGCCTACTGGCTCGGCGACTCAGCCTCGTTCGGAATCACAACCGTGAAATTATCGTCGTGTAAGCGGCGTGTCGACTTGCTTTGTTGATCCAATCGTTACTCAAACCTTGCGAACGGTCACGTGACCCACTTAGGCTCCTGCGCAACCTGGGTTTCTGTGACGGCCGTGACGACACGTGCTGCCGCCCGCCCCGGGCCGCCGGGGGGCCATGCAAAGCCGTCATCGACGCCCAACCGGAGGGACTTCCATGCACGTCATACGAGCAGGTCTGAGGACCGGCGCGCGGCTGCTCGTCTGCGCCGCCCTGATGATCGGGCTCATCGGCGCGACGCCCGCTGCAGCGCTCAGCCCGGCTACCACGACCGAGACGCTCAACGTCCGCACCGGACCGGGTACCAGCTACCGGGTCGTCGGCACCCTGCAGCAGGGCCAGCAGGTCACCACGCTCGGCACGAGCGCTGGCTGGACCCGGATCGAGTACCGCGACGGAACCGCCTACGTCTCCAGCACGTACCTGCGCCAGGCGGGCGCACCCGTGCTCGCGTCGCCAACGGTCACCGCGGGCAGCGTCCGGGCCACGACGACGGTGGTGAACGTCCGCCAGGGCGCCGGGGTCTCGTTCGCCGTGCTCCAAGTACTGGTCAAGGGCGCCAAGGTGACTCTCACCGGCCGATCCAGCGGCGGCTACCTCGAGGTGGTCCTCGGCACGCGCACGGGCTGGGTCTCCGGCAGCTACGTCGTTCCGACCGCCGGCCTTCCCGCCGTCGTGGGCAGCCGCGTCTCGACCGCCGCCCTCGACATCCGCTCCACCTACGCCGACCGCTACACCAAGATCGCCGAGGTTCCGAAGGGCACCCGGTTGTCGATCACGGGTGCGGTCGCGAACGGCCGCGCCCAGGTGGTCTACGCGAACGCGGCCCGCTGGGTGACCGCCAGCTATCTGGCCACGCCGTCGGCAACCCTGCCGACCACCCCCGGCCTGCCCGCCGTGACGGGGACCCGCTACGCCACCACAACCCTCGACATCCGCTCGAGCAGCGCCGACGCCTACACCGCCGTCGGGGTGGCACAGCGCGGCACCGCGCTGAGCATCACCGGGGTGGTGGTCAACGGCCGGATGCAGATCATCTGGAACAGGGCCGCCCGCTGGGTGACGGCGCAGTACCTCTCGACGTCCCCGCCGGTGGTGACCGACGGGGCTGATGCTGCCGTCGAGCGCGGGTTGACGGCGAACGCGATCAAGGTTCACCGCGCAGCCCGGGTGGCCTTCCCGCAGATCACGACCTACTACGGCGTCCGCCCGGACTCCATCCCCGACCACCCCTCGGGCCGTGCCCTGGACCTCATGGTGCCGAACTACACCTCCACCACCGGCAGGGCCCTGGGCACTCAGGTGGCTGCCTGGGCGCGGACCAACGCACGGGAGCTGGGCATCCAGTACGTGATCTGGGACCAGCACATCTGGAGCAGCCAGCGCGACGCGGACGGCTGGCGCTTCATGGCCGACCGCGGTGGGGACTCGGCCAACCACAAGAACCACGTGCACATCACCGTCAACTGAGGGCGCCCGTCGGGACAGCACCTGACGGGTATGATCGCCCGGCACCAGGTCCCCATCGTCTAGCGGCCTAGGACACCGCCCTTTCAAGGCGGCAGCGCGGGTTCGAATCCCGTTGGGGATGCTACCGCAAGTGCGTTCTCACTAGGGCAAGCGCTCCGAGGTAGCAGCGTCCGGCTATGGGCTTGCGTCGTTCTGGGCGCGGTTTGGGCGCGGATGGGCGCGGGCCTCCGCCGCAAGAGCTGCTGGTCAGCAACGCCCCCTGAGTTTGTCGAAGGGCCTCGAAGAGGTCGGCGCGTGCCCCGCTCGAGGTCCGTCCTTCAACGTCCGTCGACCTTGGCCAGGTGTTTGCGGCGGCTGGACGAGCGCCAAACCGCGTCGTGGCGCATCTGGATATTGACGGCCTGCCTTCGCCAGATCCTGACGGCTGGCCGGCGGGCACGAGCCCGCAGAGACCAGCGGGAGGCGTCATGCCGGATGAAGTCGAGCGTCTGCTCACCATCACCGAGCTGTCCGGGATGCTCGGCATCCCCGTCGACACCCTGTACGGCTGGCGCCACCGCGGCGAGGGGCCTCAGGGATACCGCATCGGCCGCCACGTGCGTTACCGGCGCACGATGGTGGAGACCTGGCTCGAGGGACGGCTGGACCAAACCAGAGGCTGACGCCTGATGGCCCACATCGAGAGGCGCGCAAGCGAGCGACGCGACAGCAATGGGCGGGTGAAAGAGGTCGTTCGTTACCGCGTTCGTTACCGCGACGCCAAGGGCCAGCACCACAGCGAGACCGCAGCTCGACGCGCCGACGCTGAACGTCGCAAGTCGGAAATCGAGCACGAGATGGCGACGACGACCTGGCACGACCCGCGCCGCGGCGATGTCGCCCTGCGAGTCTGGGTCGATGGGTGGCTCCCCACCAGGCACGACCTGCGAGCGACGACGAGGGTCCGACTCGAGGTGACGATGAACCGCCAGGTCTTGCCCCGCTTTGGCGACACCCCGTTGCGAGACATCGTCAACAGCGATGTTCGGCGGTGGGTAGTCGCTCTGATGGAATCCGGCCTGTCTGCCGCGACGACCCGCAAAGCCGTCTTCGGTCTGCGGCAGGCACTCGAGGCTGCGATCGCCGATCAGCGCCTCGTCCACAACGCCGCAGCCTCGGTCCCGCTCCCGTCAGAGCGAGCAAAGCCTGCGCGGTACCTGTCCCAGGCGGAGGTCGAGCGCCTGGTCGCCGAGCTCCGACCACGGGACCGCGCCTTGGTTCTGGTTGGCGCTTACGCCGGGCTGCGCTGGGGCGAGGCCGCGGGTCTTCGCCGCCGAGACATCGATCCCCTACGTTCCCGCATCAGGGTCACAGGGACGGCGGTCGAACTTCATGGGCGGATCAGCCTGGACAACGAGCCGAAGACAAACCGGTCCAAACGGACGATCCCGGTCGCTCGCGGCGTCATGCACCGTATTGAGCAACACCTCGATGACTACGTCGACACCCCAAGCGACAGCCTCGTGTTCACTGCTCCCGCTGGCGGCCCACTGTTCCGAGCCTGGGGTCAGTCTGTCCTCCAACCCGCTGTCGGCCGCGCAGGACTACCTGGCATCACATTCCACGGGCTGCGGCACAGCTTCGTTGCGATCATGGTGGCCGCGGGCTGCAATGTTCGCGAGGTCTCTGAGTGGGCCGGCCACAACAGTGTGGCTTTCACCCTGACCCGCTACGGCGGTCTCTTCGAGGACGGCACCGACGCAGCTATCGACCGGCTCGATGCCCTGCTCGGCCCGATGTGAGCTGAGGGCTCGTTACCGGGAAGCACGGGGCGGTAAGGGAGCGTACGCCGGAGGTACTTCCTATTAAAGTCCCCCCACGTTCCCCCAGTGTTATTCTTGGGACGGCGGCTGGGTACCTGGTCACCAGGCGTTCGATGCTCGGCTGGGCCGGTTCGTTGCCGTTCGCTCGCCCTACCGCACGCAGATCGTCACCGTGACAAGTGCCGGCGGACCGGCTCGTCCGCCCATAGTTGGATCTCGATGTAGTGATCGAGGAGCCGCTGCTGGTGCCCTTCGTAGTCCTGCACCCCTGCTGGGCCGAGCGACTCGGCAATCGTCAGGTCGAGTCGGTCCAGACCGTGAAGCTCACGCTTCCAGAGCTCGACCGGCTGAGGGACGCCGAGGTGGGTGCCAAGGCCGAGTGCGGTGATGCTGTCGGTCCAGGTGAAGCTTGTGACCGCGGCAGGTAGGTCGCTCAGGAGAATGGTTACGGCTTGGGGATCGTCGTAGAGACCGGTGAACCACGGGCTATCGCCCAGTACGAAATAGTGCGGGTGCTGGCGTACGGGTCGCCCTCCAGCTCGAAGGAAGTGATCCCGTGCTCGGGACTCGGTGGCCCGCCTCAGTCGGAGGTAGCGGGGCCCGAAGCGCCGTCGCGAGCCCTCGGCAAGTGAGGCCAACACTTCCCCGATGTCACCGTCGTCGACCTCGCTGAGGTTCTGAAAGGGCGTGCGGTCCCCTCGGTAGTAGTGGGTTGCGTAGTGGTCGCTCACGGGCACCCACCCACTTCAACACGTCGTCGGCCGACTGGGCGTGAGCGCCAGCCCCGTCAGCCGACCGACAAGAGGGACGGATGGGTGTACCGCAGGGGGAACGTTGAGCGGGACGGTGGCCGGGGTTCACTCCCGGGCCTGGGGATGGTTCCGCATCGACCGGGTGAGGTGGACTGCGATGGTGATCGCGCCGGTGGTGGTGGCGATCGTGACGAAGGTGGACCGGTCCTGTGGTGTCGAGGAGGAGGCCGCTGAGGGGTGGTCCGAGGGGTGCGACAAGGCCGGCGATCAAGTAGGAGGCGGCGATGACGCGGCCTTGCAGGTGGGTGGGGGCTCGGGCGACCTGTGCCGACAAGAGCATGGCGTTGGCGGGTGCGGAGGTGAAGAAGATGCAGCCGAGCAGTGCGCCGGCAACTAGGGGTTGGTCGACCCAGGCAAGGCTGGCGAAGACGGCGGCTGCTGTCCAGCCCATGATGATCACCTGCGTTCTCAGTTGCAGCCGGGGCTGCAGGTGTGGTGCTGCCAGGGCGCCGAGGATTCCTCCGATGGCTCCGATGGCGAACAGGACTCCGAGGTCGGCTGAGGTGGCGTTGGATGCGGTGAAGTTGGCGATGAGGACGAAGACGGTCCCGGTGTAGACGAGCTGGTAGCCCGAAGCAGCGAACAGGGTGGCCCGCAGGAACGGTTCCCGCCACAAGAACGCGAGTCCGGTGAGCAGTTCGGCTCGGAGCCGCGGGCGGCTGGTGTGGTCGGTGGAGGGTCGCATCGGGGCTTTGATCGCGGCGGAGATGACGGCGCTGGTGAGGGAGCAGACAAGGTCGGCCGCGAGAGGCAAGGAGGCGGCGATGCCGTAGAGGAGACCCCCGGCTGGCTGCCCAGCCAGGCTGATGGCGTGGCCGCGACCCTCATCGAGGGCGAAGGCGGCGGGGAGCTGTTCAGGGGCGACGACGTGGCGCACGGCCACTGAGTGCGCGATCTCGGCGAACGCTGCTGCGGTGCCGTTGACCCCGGCTACGGTCAGGAGCTGCCACAGCATTAGATGCCCGGTCATGACGATGGCGAGCAGCACGGCGCTCGCCGCCGACCGGAGGAGGTGGGCGCCGACTAGGACTCGGCGCAGCGGCAACTGGTCGACCAGGGCGCCGGCGGGTAGCCGCATCAAGGTGCCGGCGGCAAGGGCCACCAGACCGAGCAGACCTGCCTGGCCGGCCGTGTCGGCCACGCTGAGCGCGAGCAGCGGGTAGACGAGGGCTGCCATCGAGGTGCCGAGCCCCGACGAGGCCCCGCTGGTCCACAACCGGATGAAGTCGTGGTTATTGTTCAGGTGCTTCTGCGTCGGATTGCCGCTCACGCGTTCGAATGCTTCCGTTCTGTACCTAATGTACAGAGCGCACCCTAGGGGTGTGACCGACGAGATCTCCACGACCGAGGCCCGTACTCAGCTGTCCGAGTTGATCAACAGGGTGGGCTTTGGTAAGGAGCGGATCATGCTCACTTGGCACGGCAAGCCGCTGGTGGCGCTGGTGCCGGCCGAGCTGCTGGAGAAGCTCGAGGACGCCACTGCAGCCGCACATGCTGTACTCGACCTGTCTTCGAGGGCTTCGCTCTACGACCGGGATCAGATGACCATCGCAGCTCAGACATCGAACGCCCCAGAAGCCCGATGACCCTCAGATTTTGAGTCCCTAGCCCGGCGCTTTCATGACGGGTTGTTCCGACACTGGTGTTGATCATGAGAAAGGTGTCCCTGACTTGGGAGAATGGGTCTTGCGACGGACCAATTCCTACCAGCGTGAGGAACACCTTTCAGGTGAAGAAGACTATCGGGTTCTATCCCCGTCTCCAGGTTGATATGGCTCGGTGTTCAGCGGTTGGTCAGGCCGGTGGGGTGCTGCTGACCGAGACCATCCGTGCCAGCGGTATCGGACAGGAACTGTCGACGGGGTTGGGTCGGTGGCGCAAGCCGACCGCGGTCCATGACCCGGCCAAGGTCGTGTTGGATTTAGCGGTCACGTTGGCGTTGGGCGGGGACTGTCTGGCCGACGTCGCGCTGCTCCGCACGGAGCCGGGTGTCTACGGTCGGGTCGCGTCCGACCCCACGGTGTCACGGACCATCGACGTCCTCGCCGGCCACGCCGAGGCGGCGTCGAAGGCGATCGACACGGCCCGCGCCACAGCCCGGGCGACAGTGTGGGGCCTGGCCGGTGAGCACGCACCCGATCACGGCATCGACGCCGCGCAGCCGTTGATCATGGATGTCGACGGCACCCTAGTCGGGTCACACAGCGAGAAGGAGAACGCCCGACCCACATTCAAACGGGGGTTCGGGTTCCACCCGTTGTGCGTGTCCTCGACCACGGCCAGACCGGGACCGGGGAACCGTTACAGATCCGGCTGCGGCCCGGGAACGCCGGCACCGATCACATCGACGTCGTCAAGGCCGCCCTGAAGCAGCTGCCCGGTCATCAGGCGGGGCTCCGGCCAGGACGGAAGGTGCTGGTCCGGGTCGACGGTGCCGGGTCGACCCACGCCTTCCTGGACTGGCTGACCGGGCAGCGGTTGTCGTACTCAGTCGGGTTCGGGCTGCCCGACTCGACCCCGGAACTACCCACCCGGATCCCCGAGTCGGTGTGGACACCGGCCTACGACGCTCACGACGAGGTCCGCGACGGCGCCTGGGTCGCTGAGCTCACCGGCCTGCTCGACCTGACCGGCTGGCCGAAAGGGATGCGGGTGATCGCCCGCAAAGAACGACCCCACCCCGGCGCACAGCTGCGGCTCACCGACATCGACGGCCTCAGAGTCACCGCGTTCGCCACCAACACCACCGCAGGGCAGCTACCCGAACTGGAGCTGCGACACCGCCGCCGGGCCGCGCCGAGGACCGCATCCGGGTCTGCAAAGACACCGGCCTGACCAACCTGCCGTTGCACGACTTCAACCAGAACCAGATCTGGTGCGCCATCGTGATGCTCGCCGCCGAGCTCACCGCCTGGATGCAGATACTCGCCCTCCACGACCAGGACGCCCGCCGATGGGAGCCGAAACGGCTCCGGCTCCGCCTCTTCACCATCCCCGCCACCCTCACCCGCACCGGCCGACGGGTCCTGCTCCACCTCGCCGTCAAAGCACCCTGGGCACAGCTGGTCGTCGACGCCCTCCAACGGCTCCGCGTCCTCGCCGTCCCCGGTTGAACAGCCACGTCCTTGACCGCCCCGATCAGCAACATCCCGGCCCTGGAACCCGTACCCCGAGACGACACACCGGGCGCACTGTCACACCCCAATGCCACAATCACAAGCAAACAGCGCCTCCGGCGCTGACTCCATGATCAACAAGCCCGCCAAGAAAGATCCGGGCTAGGTGCAATACCGTTCAGTTAGTGGCCGAGGATGTGGGGTTTGGGGTCGCGGGTGGGTTGTGGCCAGGCGGTGTGAGCGGTGCGCTTGACGTGCCACTTGGTGTACTTGCGTTTGACGACGCGCGGCGCTGAACGGTGTCGCCGGGCCGGGTTCAGCCGGTCCAGGAGCCGGGCGAGGAAGGTGCGCCACAGTGATGGCGTTCCGGTCTGGTCACGGGTGCTGAGGGGGGAAAGAACCCTGCTGGGAGACCGTTTGGCGCACGATCCGCAGGGCGGTGGTTGAGGAGCCTCGCGAAAACCAGACAGCGGTTTGATGGGTTCTACGCTGCAGTTTGGCGGTTAAGGTACTCGCTGTGGGCGTCGTGTGGAGTGCGGTACCCCAGCCCTGAATGGCTACGCCGAGAATTATACCAAGCTCGATGTAGCGGGCAATATCGAGGTAGGCGTGTTTGCGGGTCGGATAGACGGTCCGATGCACGAGCTCGTTCTTCAGTGCAGCAAAGAACGATTCCGCCATCGCATTGTCATAGCAAATGCCCGTTCGTCCGACCGACCGCCGCAGATGATGCCGGGCCAGAGTGCGCTCGAACTCGCTCGACGTGTAATTACTTCCGCGATCCGAATGAAAGATCGCGTCGGGCACCAACCGATAGTTTTTCGCCGCCCGATCAATCGCGAGACTGATCAACGGTGTCTGGTAGTTGTCGTCCATCGCCCATCCGATCACCTCTTTGGTGTGGCAGTCGATCACCGTCGCCAGATACACCCAGCCCTCCCAGGTCGGAATGTAGGTGATGTCGCCGACCAGCTTGACCCCCGGTGCGTCGGCGGTGAAGTCCCTCCGGGCCAGGTCCGGGATCGGCGCCGGCTGAGCCCTGATCCACCGGTTCGGGTCGGCCGTTGGGCGTGGCGGAGAACGAGAATGCCCCTCTGACCAGGGAAGATGTTGATTGCGACGTCACCATTAAACCAGCCAAAAGGGGCACGTCTTAAGTGAAACCCTCT
>JAABUN010006799.1_pt1 | contig 12857 bp, 13 predicted proteins | sample 5559311 | NCBI WGS metagenome assembly JAABUN01 (sample SAMN10711877, study PRJNA513370) | rock metagenome | isolation source: Antarctica rocks | place: Antarctica: Victoria Land, Siegfried Peak sud | reverse complement strand
TGGTGGATCCGCCAGGCGATCGCGCGTGCCCTGGCCGACAAGGCCCGCACGATCCGCATTCCGGTCCACGTCGTGGAGAAGCTCAACAAGATCGGCCGCGCCGAGCGCAAGCTCGTCACCGAGCTCGGCCGCGAGCCCACCGCCGACGAGATTGCCGAGGTCACCGGCATCGACCCCGAGGAGGTCGACTCGATCAAGCGCTCCGCGCAGGCCCCGGTCTCGCTCGAGAAGCCGGTCGGCGACGAGGAGGAGTCGGAGTTCGGTCAGTTCATCGCCGACGAGCGCGCCGAGTCGCCGTACGAGCGCGCCGCCGAGATCCTCACCAAGGAGGCGCTCCGCGAGGCGCTGGAGAACCTCTCCTACCGCGAGCGCCGGGTGCTCGAGCTCCGCTACGGCCTCGGCGGCGAGCACCCCCGCACGCTCGACGAGGTCGGCCGCACGTTCAACGTCACGCGCGAGCGGATCCGCCAGATCGAGAACCAGTCGCTCAAGAAGCTGCAATCGCTCGCGGAGGCTCAGAAGCTCCGCGACGACCACTAGCCATGGCCGAGCTGACGCTGGCGCCGCTCACCGCCATCCCGACGACCGTCGTTTCGGGCTTCCTCGGCGCGGGCAAGACGTCGCTGATCAACCGGCTCGTCGCCGCGCGCGCGGGCGCCGAGCGCATCGGCGTCGTCGTCAACGAGGCCGGCGACATCGGGCTCGACGGGGATCTGCTCGGCGACGTGAGCGACGACGTGGTCGAGATCGCCGACGGCTGCGTCTGCTGCACGAGCCAGGGCGAGCTGCTCGAGGCGATCACGCGCCTGCACGGCGCCGCGGGGCAGCTCGACCGCATCATCGTCGAGACCAGCGGCCTCGCCGATCCGGGTCCGGTGATCGACGCGCTCGCGAGCGTCGCGCACGTGTTGCGCCTGGACACGATGGTCACCGTCATCGACGCCGTCCACGCGCTCGATCAGCTCGATCGCCTCAAGAGCCCCGAGGCCTTCCAGCAGGTGCAGCTCGCCACCCACGTCGTCATCAGCAAGAGCGACCTCACCGACGGCGATGTCCTCGCGGCGGTGCGCGCGCGGGTGGGCGCCCTCAACCCGGAGGCGCAGATCATCGTCGCCTCGCGCGGGGAGCTCGACCCGGAACTGCTGATCGACCGCTTCGCGTTCGGCGCGGAGTCCGACGCCGAGCGCGGACACGACCACGACCACGGTCATGACCACGCCCACCTCGACGTGGAGATCTTCTCCGCCGAGCTCTCCGACGAGCTCGACGCCGGGCGCTTCGACGGCTGGCTCGGCGGGCTGATCATGCTCAAGGCGCCCGATCTCTTCCGCGTCAAGGCGATCGTCGCGCTGGCCGGCGAGCCGCGGCGCCTGGTGGTGCACGGCGTCCAGAGCTACGTGGAATCGGCCCCGGGGCGCGAGTGGGAGCCCGGCGAGAAGCGGACGAGCCGCATCGTCATCATCGGCCGGGAGCTCGAGAGCGAGCGCTGGCGCGACGACCTCGCCCGGTGCGCCGCCGGCTGAAGGCCGTCGCCAGACGTCTGCGCAACCTGGAGGGCTGATCCCGAGACGTTCGCGGACGGCACGGCTGCGATCAAGCGGACGGACCGTCCACGGGTGACGACGGTGCTGGACGCGGGGCCCGCCGTCGATGCGGCGTCGCTCGCGGTCATCGATCGCCGGGCCTACTGGACCACCAACAACCAGGCCCGGTTTGCGCTTCCGTGACCGTTCCTCGCCGTCCCGAAGCGCGCCGTCCTCGGGGCACGCGCTGCTAGGTTCGGCGCTCGCCCATGCCCGGCCCCTTGCGTCTCAGCGTGCTGGACCAGTCGCCGGTGTCCGAGGGCTCGACGGGGGCGCAGGCGCTGCGCAACACGATCGACCTGGCGTGCCTGGCCGACGCCCTGGGCTATCACCGCTACTGGGTGGCTGAGCACCACGGCACGCTCTCGCTGGCCGGCGCGAGCCCCGAGGCGCTCATCGGCCCCATCGCCGCGGCCACCACGCGCCTGCGCGTGGGCAGCGGCGGCGTGATGCTGCCCCACTACAGCCCGCGGAAGGTCGCCGAGACGTTCAGCGTCCTCAGTGGCCTGTTCCCCGGGCGGATCGATCTCGGCGTCGGGCGCACCGCCGGCACCGACGAGGTGACCGCGCGGGCGCTGCAACGCGACCGCCGCCAGGCTCCCGAGGACGACTTCCCCGCGCAGCTCGTCGAGCTGCTGTTCTACCTCGGCGACCGTATCGGTCCCAAGCACCCCTTCGCGGCCCTGGCCGCGCTGCCCGGCCGTCCGGAGTCTCCCGAGCCGTGGCTGCTGGGCTCCTCCTACGAGAGCGCGGCGTGGGCCGCGCAGGCCGGGCTGCCCTACGCGTTCGCGGACTTCATCAACCCCGGCGGCGCCGAGAGCGCGGCGTCGTACGCACAGCGCTTCACCAGCTCCCAGCGGCTTGCGATCCCGCGGGTCGCCGTGGCGGCGTCGGTGCTCTGCGCGCGGACCGACGCCGAGGCCCAGCGCCTGGCCTCCAGCGGCCGGATGGCGCGGGCGCTGCGCGGGCTGGGGCAGTACGTCCGCGTGCCGCCCGTCGAGACGGCCGTGGCCTACATCGCCGAGCACGGTGAGCCGGCCGACTGGGGGCCGCGCGGCCCACGGGCGATCGTCGGCGACCCGGCGACGTGCCGGAGGCGGATGGAGGAGCTCGCGGGCGACTACGGCGCTGAGGAGGTCATCGTCGTGACGATCACCCACGACCACGCCGCCCGCCGCCGCTCCTACGAGCTTCTCGCCGACGCGTTCGCGCTCAGCCCAGCCGCGCACGCCGCCGAGGCCGTGATCGCCTGACTCAACGCTCCCCGGCGAAGCGGTACTACGCTGACGCACATGGCCGACGAGGTCAGCGTCCGCGAGCTGCGCCAGAACCTGAGCGTCCACCTTCGCCGTGTCGGTGAGGGCGCACGCTGACCGTCACGAGCCGCGGCGAGCCCGTGGCGCTCCTCGCGCCGCTCGCCGGCGCCGACCCGCTGGCGCGCCTGGTCGCGGAGGGCAAGGTCGAGCTGCCGCGAGACCCGGGACCGCTGCCGGCGCCGCTGCCGGCCGGCCCGACCTTGAGCGAGGTCGTGCTCGCCCTGCGCGACGAGGATCCGCGCTGATCGCGCTGGACACCTCCGCGCTTGCCAAGCTCGTGGTCCACGAGGCCGAGAGCGACGCGCTCTCGGCGGCCGTCGAGGGGCGCCTGCTGGCGGCCAGCGACCTCGTCCGCACCGAGTTGCGCCGCGCGGCCGCGCGTACCGGAGGCGCCGCCGTGGCCGGGGTGGAGGTGCTGCTAGACCGCCTGGTGCTGGTCCGGCTGGAGGCGCCCCTGCTGGACGCCGCGGGACGCATGGAGCCGCCGGCTCTGCGCTCGTTCGACGCGATCCACGTCTAGTCGGCGCTCGTGCTCGGCGAGCAGCTCGAGGCGCTCGTGACCTACGACGCGCGCATGGCCAGTGCCGCGCAGGGCGCGGGTCTGCGGGTGCTGGCGCCGGCTTGAGCACGGCGCCGCGCAGCACCGATTGATCTTGGTGCCGCTCTGCTGGAGGGACTTGGGACCGTTCAACTCTAGTCGGCCGTCGAGAGGAACCAGTGGTATCCAGCAGTTTCCGGCATCTGAGCGCGCGATCGCCTTGTTCCCGGGCATCCGCAACGGTCTTACGCTGCCGAAAGGAGGCCATGTCGCCGTCCGGCGCTCTCTCGCCGGGGCTTGCGTCTCTGGCGTGCGCTGGCACGCGCCAGTCCTCAAGCCCCGGGGATCGCCAGCAGCACGCCCGCGACTTCGAAGCCGTGGACGACGAGGATCGCGACCAGTGCTCGGCGGCGTTGCCGACGATCGCCATGACACCGCGCGCACAGTGCTACTTTCGTGTACATGAACGAACCCGTAGGCGTCGCGGAGCTGCGCCAGAACCTCAGCGCGTACCTCCGCCGCATCGAGCAGGGCGAGCGCTTCGTGGTGACCGATCGTAACCGGGAGGTCGCCCAGCTCGGGCCTGTGCCACGGACCGCCCGCGACGAGCTCATCGCGGACGGCAGGCTCATCCCGGCCGCCGAACCCGAGGGCTGGCGCGCGGTGGAGCCCGTCCGCCTGAGCGGCGACCGCGACGGGCTCTCGCGGGCGCTGCGGCACGTCCGTGGCGACTGAGGTTGCCTACCTCGACGCCTCGGCGATCGTCAAGCTCGTCGCCGACGAGGAGGAGTCCGCTCCGCTGCGCGCATGGCTTTCGCGAGGGTCGGCGGCGACCTCGAGTGAGCTCGCGCTGACCGAGGTGCGCCGGGCGGTGGATCGCAAGCGCATCGGCCGGCCCGCCGCCGAGCAGGCTGCGCTCGCAAGCGGCGTCGCCCGGATGCTCGCCGGGCTCGACCTCGTTCCGCTCGACAGGGCGCTGCTCGTCGCGGCTGGGGAGTTGCCCGGCGCGTCCTTACGCGCTCTCGACGCGATCCACGTCGTGTCCGCGCTGAGCCTCGGCGACGCGGTGGCCGCGTTCGTGACCTACGACGCGCGCCAGGCGGAGGGCGCCGCGGCTTCCGGCATGGAGGTCGCCGCTCCACGGTGAGTGCCGCCGCACACCGGGTAGCGTCGGGGCAATGGTAGAACCCACGCTCACCGTCCGCGGCACCGAGGTGCCCAAGCTCGGCTTCGGCACCTGGCAGATCACGGGCGACGACGGCCGGGAGGGTGTCCGCGACGCGCTGCAGCTCGGCTACCGGCACATCGACACCGCGCGGATGTACGCCAACGAGGTGCAGGTGGGGGAGGGGCTGCGCGAGTCCGGCGTCCCGCGCGAGGAGGTCTGGCTGACCTCGAAGGTGTGGCCCGACGCCGCGCGGGCGACCGACCTGCGGCGCTCGGTCGAGCAGCAGCTCTCAGACCTTGGCGTCGACCGGCTCGACCTGCTCCTGCTCCACTGGCCCGCGCCGGACGTGCCGCTCTCGGAGACGATCGAAGCGCTAACCGCCCTGCGCGACGAGGACCTGATCCGCGAGTTTGGCGTCTCGAACTTCCCGAGCGCCATGCTGCGGGAGGCGGCCACGCTTGGGCCCGTCTTCGCCAACCAGGTCGAGTACCACGCCTATCTCGCCCAGGACGCGGTGCTCGCCGCCTGCCACGAGTCGAGCGTCATGCTCACGGCCTACTCGCCGTTCGCCCACGGCCGGCTGCTCGACGATCCCGTCCTGGCCGACGTCGCCGCGGCGCGCGACGCCACTCCCGGCCAGGTGGCGCTGGCCTGGCTGCTGGACCAGGAGCTCGTCTCGGCGATCCCGAAGGCCTCCTCGCACGAGCGCCGGGCGGAGAACCTCGGGGCGCTCGCGCTCGAGCTGACCTCCGAGGAACACGATCGCATCGGCGCGCTGCGCAGCCGCAACCTGCGGACCGCGAACCCGAGCGGCCTCGCGCCGGTTTGGGACTAGTGCCGTGCCCGTCGCAACCGGGAGGTCGCGACGTGTCCCGCGAACTGCGGTCCTCGCGCTCGGGGCCGGCGCGGTGCTGCTCGCACCTCCGGCCCGCGCGCAGGACGAGCCGTCGTTGCGCGCGATCGGGCATGCCAGCCTCGGGCTCGTCTCCGACGAGCGCCGCTACGTTGCCTGGGTCGACGACGACGATGGGCGCATGCGACTGCGCGACACCCGCCGCCGGCGCACCGTTCTGGGTGCCGCGCCGGGCGGCGGATGCGCGCTGATCGACGTGTACGGGACGACGGCGCTCCTCAGCTGCGGCTCGACTGGCGCCGTGCAGGCACGCACCTTCGACTTCGCCACCGAGATGTTTGGCTCGGTCGCGGCGCCACCCAAGCCGGTCGACGGCTACGTCGCGATCGGCCGCCGGTGGATCATGGCCACCGACAGCTCGATCAGGGCCGCCGACGTCTACGTCAGCCGGCGCACCGGCCGCGTGGTCTACCGCTCGGGCGACGAGAGCGAGCCGTTGAGCGACCTCGACTCCGCCACGCTCGAACGCCTCCCGATGTACCCGAAACTGACCCAGCGCCCGGCCGGCGAGCGGTCGGTCCTGGAGCTGCGCCGCAGCGCACGAGCCGGCCCTTGCGGCTCGGCACCTGTCCAAACGCCTGCCTCAGCGGATCGTCGACCAGCCGCGGCAGCGTCTGGATCGCCGGGACGACGGTCCGCGCCCGGCGAGCCGCTGATGGCGCCCGCGCCGCCGTCGCCGAACCGCGAGCCTCGACGCGGCCACGTCTGGCCGTGCAGACCCGGCACAGCATCGTCGTGGCGCGCCCGAGCGGCTCGCAGCCCGACGCGCCCAATGAGCTCGTCGAGGTCCTCTGGCGCGACGTCGGCTGACCTGCCGTCCCACCGCGGGGTTCAATCTGAACCGACCGGCTACTTTGGTCCCCATGGCCGCTAACCCCACGTACGAGCAGTCCAAGGAGATCGCCGAGGCGTCTCGCGAGGCCGACTGGACCAGGCCCAGCTTCGGCAAGAACCTCTTCCTGGGCTCCTTCCAGCCCGAGCTGATCCACCCGCAGCCCCAGACGGCGCCCGAGATGCGCGAGAAGGGCGAGGCGTTCCTCATCCGCCTGCGGGCCTTCCTCCTCGAGCACGTCGACCCCCTGCAGATCGAGGCCGACGCGAAGATCCCCGAGCACGTGATCGACGGCCTGAAGGAGCTCGGCGCGCTCGGGATGAAGATCCCCGAGGAGTACGGCGGCCTCGGGATGACCCAGGTCTACTACAACAAGGCGCTCGCGCTCGTCGGCACGATGCACTCCTCGCTGGCCACGCTGCTGAGCGCCCACCAGTCCATCGGCCTGCCCGAGCCGCTGCGCATGTTCGGCTCCGAGGAGCAGAAGCGCGAGTGGCTGCCGAAGGTCGCGCGGACGCACATCTCCGCGTTCCTGCTGACCGAGCCCGACGTGGGCTCCGACCCGGCGCGCATGACGACCGCGGCCATCCCGACCGCCGACGGCGCGGGCTACGAGATCTCCGGCGTCAAGCTCTGGGCGACCAACGGCGTGATCGCCGACGTCGTGATCGTCATGGCCGTCGTCCCCCGGACGGAGACGTCCAAGGGCGGCATCACGGCGTTCATCGTGCCCTGCGACACGCCGGGGATCACGATCGAGGCGCGCAACGCGTTCATGGGCCTGCGCGGCATCGAGAACTCGCTGACGCGCTTCGACGGCGTCTACGTGCCGAAGGAGAACGTGGTCGGCGGGCTCGGGAAGGGCCTGAAGCTGGCACTGGCCACGCTGAACACCGGCCGCCTCTCGCTCCCGGCGATCGCCGCCGCCACGACCAAGCACGCCCTGAAGATCTCGCGCGAATGGGCGAAGGAGCGCAGGCAGTGGGGCCGGCCGATCGGCGAGCACGATCCGGTCGCCCAGCACCTCGCGTTCGTCGCGGGGACCGCGTTCGGCCTCGAGGCTGTCGTCGACGTCTCCAGCCGCCTGGCCGACGACAAGGCCAACGACTTCCGCATCGAGGCCGCCCTGGCCAAGCTCTACGGCTCAGAGCTCGGCTGGAAGGCCGTCGACACGATGATGCAGATCCGCGGCGGGCGCTCCTACGAGACGGCCGCGTCGCTGAAGGCGCGCGGGGAGAAGCCCGTCCCCGCCGAGCAGATGATGCGTGACATGCGCATCAACCGGATCTTCGAGGGCTCCACGGAGATCATGCACCTGCTCATCGCCCGCGAGGCCGTCGACCAGCACCTGTCCGTGGCCGGCGACATCCTCGACCCGAAGACCGCCCTGGCCGACAAGCTGAAGGCCGCCGGCGCCGCCGGCCGGTTCTACGCGGGCTGGCTGCCCACGCTCGTGACGGGCGAGGGCCAGAAGCCCAGCGCGTACCCCGAGTTCGGCGAGCTGGCCAAGCACATGCGCTATGTCGAGCGCTCCTCGCGCAAGCTCGCGCGCTCGACGTTCGGGCTGATGGGCCGCCACCAGGCGAGCCTTGAGCAGAAGGGCGCGCTGCTCGGCCGCGTCGTCGACATCGGCGCCGAGCTCTACGCGATCTCCTGCGCCGTCGTCTACGCGCAGACCGTCGCGCGTGAGCACCCGGAGCGTCGTGCGTCGGTCTTCGAGCTGGCCGAGCTGTTCGCCAGGCAGGCCCGCGGCCGCGCCGAGTCGCTCTTTCCCGAGCTGTTCTCCAACCACGACGCCGCCCAGTACAAGACGGCGCAGAAGGTGCTCGGCGGCGAGTTCACCTGGTTTGAGGAGAACGTCCTGGACCCGGCGGGCGACGGCCCGATGATCCCGGGCACGCACGAGGTGCCCGCCAAGGACCGCCTCGTCGCCGTGGACGCGGGCGTGGTCGACGCGCAGGCCGAGATCGTGCAGTAGCCGCACGATCGGTCTGTCGGCGCCGCGCGGCCCTCAAGTCGTGCGGCGCCCGCGCCGATCGAAGCAGGGTGTTCGACGTCGATGCCGCCCTTCGCCACCTCGTCACCTCGGGGGGCTCGGATCTCCACCTCAAGGTGCCCAGCCGGCCGCTGATCCGCGTGGACGGGGATCTGCATCCCTGCGAGCAGTTCGAGGTGCTCACCCCCGAGGACACCGAGTCCGCGGTACGGCACATGCTGCGCGACGAGTCCAAGCTCGTGGAGTGGTCCGTCGACGGGGAGGTCGACTACTCCTACGCGATCGAGGGGCTCGCGCGCTTCCGCGTCAACTCGTTTCGCCAGCGCGGCTACGCGTCGCTGGTCATCCGCGCGATCCCGGTCTCGATCCGGACGATCGAGGAGCTGGACCTGCCGCCCGTCGTGCGCGAGCTTGCCGAGGAGGAGCGCGGCATCGTCCTGCTCACCGGGACGACCGGCTCGGGCAAGTCGACGACGCTGGCGGCGATGGTCGACCACATCAACTCGACAATGGCCAAGCACGTCATGACCATCGAGGACCCGATCGAGTTCCTGCACGGCGACAAGCGCTCCGCGATCAACCAGCGCGAGGTCGGCCAGGACACCGAGAGCTTCAAGAAGGCCCTGCGTCGGGTCCTGCGCCAGGACCCCGACGTGATCCTGATCGGCGAGATGCGCGACGAGGAGACCGTCCACACCGCGCTGAGCGCCGCCGAGACGGGGCACCTCGTGTTCTCCACCGTCCACACCGTCGACGCGGCCGAGACCGTCAACCGGCTCGTGGACTTCTTCCCGCCGCACATGCACCAGCAGGTGCGCGCCATGCTCGCCGGCACGCTGAAGGGCGTCGTCTCCCAGCGGCTCGTGCCGGCCGCGGAGGGGCGCGGGCGCGTCGCGGTCTGCGAGGTGCTCCGGATGACCGGCCGCGTGCGCGACATGATCATGGACGCCGAGCAGACCGGGCAGCTCAACGAGATCATCCGCGAGGGCGGCTACTACGGCATGCAGACGTTCGACCAGGCGCTCTTCGGCCACCTCAAGGCCGGGCGCGTGTCGATGGAGGAGGCGATGGTCGCCGCGAGCACCCCGCACGACTTCAAGCTCCTCGTGGCCGCCGACGGCCGCCGCGGCACGACGATGGACGACCTCGCCCAGGCCGAGGACGGGCGCGCGGAGCCCGTCTCGGCCGCCGCCTCGCTGCGCTGAGCCGAGCTGGTGTGACGCACGGTTTCCCGCCCTTGCGCCCGGTCACGCGGTGCGCGATGGTCCGTGCATGGACGACTCCCTGGCGCAGTACGACGAGACGACCTCCACCGAGGCCTTCACCCTGCAGAACGCGAAGCTGCTGAAGGTGTCGCTGCGCGACGTCAGGATCCAGGCCAAGCTCGGGGCGATGGTCGCCTACCAGGGGGACGTCAAGTTCGAGCACGCCGGCCAGGGCGGCATGAGCCGGATGCTCAAGAAGGCGGTGACCGGCGAGGGGCAGTCGCTCATGAAGATCTCCGGCTCGGGCGAGGTCTTCCTCGCGGAGACCGCGCAGGAGATTCACGTCATCACGCTCGAGAACGACAAGGTGACCGTCAACGGCGCGAACCTGCTCGCCTTCGACGCCGGCATCGACTGGTCGATCGAGCGGATGCAGGGCGTCAGCGGGATCATGGGCGGCGGCCTCTACAACACCGCGCTGCAGGGCACGGGCTCGGTGGCGATCCTCTCCGACGGCCCGCCCGTCCGCCTCGATGTCGGCTCCGCCCCGACGTTCGCCGACCCGCAGGCCGCGATCACCTGGTCGTCGGGCGTGACCACCTCCATCAAGACCGACGTGTCGATGAAGAGCATGCTGCGCGGCGGCTCGGGCGAGTCGGTGCAGATGGCCTTCGGCGGTCAGGGCTGGGTGCTCGTGCAGCCCTCGGAGGGGCGCCCGGTCCCGGCGGCGCCCGGCGGCGCGCAGGGCGGGCTCGGCGGGCTGCTGAAGGGCTGAGCGGCGCGAGGGCAGGCCGCTTCATTTGGTAAAGTCTTTGGTCGAATGGCTGTTGATGAGACCTGCCCCGTCTGCCTGACCGCCGATGTCGTGTGCGGCAAGTGGACGCTGCTGCTCGTGCGCGACCTCGCTGCGGGCACCTCGCGCTTCTGCGAGCTTGAGCGGTCGCTGGCCGGCATCTCGCCGCGTACGCTCTCCCTGCGCCTGCGCGCGCTGGAGGAGGAGGGCGTCGTCGAGCGCCAGACGTTCGGGGAGGTGCCGCCGCGCGTCGAGTACGCGCTGACGGAGAAGGGCCTCGCGCTGCTGCCGATCATCGACGGCATGCGCGACTACGGCCGCCGCTGGCTCGCGGCCGACGAGGTGTGCGCCGTCACCGCGGACCACACCGTCCCGGCGGACGACATGGTCGCCGTCGGCGCCTGACTTTCCGCGCTGGTCGATCGAATGCGTCGCCGTGGCGCATTCGACCGACCAGCGCCATGCCCGCCCGTTGCCTCGCTCGCCCCGAGGCCGCAACCCCGAGTCGCTGGGCGGGTTCCGACAGACCATGCCGGCACGACGCGATGCAGCGCTTGCACTGGGCGACACGGCGCCTACCCTGAATCCGGTGCCCGGCTCACCTGCCGTCACGCGTCGGCGCGTCCTGGCCCTCGGGACCGCCGCCGGCCTGAGCTCCCTCGTGCGCTCCCCCGCCGACGGCTGGGCGGCCGCGACGACGCGTCCCCGCTCCTTCGGGCTGGCCGTCCCCTACTCCGCCTGGGAGGCCAGCGGCGGCCGCACCACCGGGGTGCTGCGCGCTCCGCGTCGCTTCGACTTGCTCGGCCTGCGCGGCCGGGGGCTTCCGGGGGCCCATGTCGAGGTCCGCGTGCGGCGGGCGGGTGGCGCGTGGAGCCCATGGACGCCGTTCGGCGTCGGCGTCGAGCACGCGCCCGACCGGCCTCGCGTCGCGGGCGCCAGCGACCCGGTCTGGGCCGGAGGCGCCGACGAGCTGCAGCTCCGCGCGCGCCGCCCGCCCCGCGGGCTGCGCGTGCACCTCGTCGCCGTGGGGCGGGCCGGGGCGCGACCTGCGGCGCGCCTCCGCGTGACGGGCCGCGGCGCTCAGAGCGGGCCGCCCACGATCGTCCCGCGGTCGCAGTGGGGCGCAAGCGCCGTGCCGCCGCGCTTCAAGCCCCAGTACGGCGACGTGCAAATGGCCTTCGTGCACCACACGGTCACGGCCAACGAGTACGCGGCCGAGGACTCTGCGAGCATCGTGCTCGCCATCGCGAAGTACCACCGCGACGCGAACGGCTGGAACGACATCGGCTACAACCTGCTCGTCGACCAGTACGGGCAGATCTTCGAAGGGCGTGCGGGCGGCGTCGAGGAGGCCGTCATCGGCGCGCAGGCGCAGGGCTGGAACTCACACTCCACCGGCATCGCGACGATCGGGACGTTCTCCGACGTCGCGTTCCCCGAGGCCGGCGTCGCGGCGCTCGCGCGGCTGCTGGCCTGGAAGCTCTCGCTGCACCGCGTCCCGGCGACGGGCACCGTCGAGATCGTGTCGGCCGGAGGCGCCGCCAACCGCTATCGCTCCGGTGTCCCCGTCACCTACCAGCGGATCTCCGGACACCGCGACGGGTGCGCGACCTCCTGCCCGGGCTCAGCGCTCTACGGTCAGCTCGGTGACCTGCGCTCCCGCGTCGCGAAGCTCGGCGGCGCGGTCGCGGTGCAGCCGCGGTTGACGCTCGCGCCCGGGGCGGTCGAGGTGACCTACGGCGCCGGGGCGACGTTCACCGGCACGCTGCTCGGCTCCGACGGCCGACCAGTCGACGGCGCGCCGATCGCGTTGCAGAAGCTGAGCGCGTCGCGCTTTATCACCGTCGGCCGCGCGACCACGCGGGCCGACGGCACGTGGGGCGTCGCCGTCCCGTGGCGACGTGGCGGGGCGGTGCGGGCGCTGGCCACCGTGGCCGGAAGGCCAGTGCGCTCGTCTCCCGTGACCGTGGCGGTCGGGACCGTCCTGCAGGTCACGCCGGGGCCCAAGCGCGTCCGCTCGGGGCGCTCCCTCCTCGTGACGGGCAGGGTGCGCCCGGGCGGGCTCGTCCGCGTGCGGGTCGAGCGCCAGCTTCGCGGCGGCGGATGGGTCCGCGTCGCCGAGGTGCCCGCCAGGGTCCGCAGCGGCCGTTTCACCGCGAAGGTTCCCCTCCGCACGCCCGGCATCTATCGCCTGACCACCCATGCGGGGACGAAGGCCAAGCCCGTCGTCGCTCCGGCCGTGCTCGTGCGCGCCGTGCGCAACCAGGCTGACGTCGCGCGCGCCTCCGGCGGGGCGCTCCCGACGACGTCGTCCGCGGTGCCGGCGGGCGGCGGGGGCGCGACGGCCGGCTGAGGTGAGGGGTGGGGTCCTCGACGGCCGCATCGGCCAGCTCGACGCGGGCCACTCCGTCCACAGCTCGTCCAGCACGACCGTCTGGCGGGCCTTGGCCAGGTCGAGCCCCAGCTGCGCCCGCTCGTAGGCGCCGGGAATGCCGTCCAACAGCGCGGTCACG
>JAABUN010006798.1_pt1 | contig 12858 bp, 10 predicted proteins | sample 5559311 | NCBI WGS metagenome assembly JAABUN01 (sample SAMN10711877, study PRJNA513370) | rock metagenome | isolation source: Antarctica rocks | place: Antarctica: Victoria Land, Siegfried Peak sud | reverse complement strand
TGCGCCGCAGGCTCGCCATCAAGGTGGACTACCTGGATTACAACTACCAGGAGCGCATCCGGCGTCGCAGCAACCAGAACCTCATCCCGCCCTGGGCCGTGGATGAGAACGAGGAGATGAAGTACGCTTCCATTCTCTTTCCCCGCCCGCAGCGCCCCCGCGACCCCCGCGATAATGCCTACATCTCCGCGCGCGGTGGCTTCGGCCAGTACCTTCGCCGCTCCTCCACCTTCGAGGATCACCCCGACAAGCTCACCCTGGAGGAGACCGAGGAGATCATCCGCGGCCTCCTCGACGGCCTTACCGAAGCCGGCATCGTCGAAGTAGTCGCCGAACCTAGCGAAGCTGGGGAGGAGGAGGTCCCTGGTTATCAGATCCAGGCTTCCGCGATGCGCTGGCTCGCTGGCGACGGCACCGAGCCCTTCCACGACCCCATACGCACCCCCGACCGCTCGGCCTCCGGCGGAAGCATCAATCCCTTCTTCGTCAAATTCTACGCTGAGACCGCCGCGGGGATGCAGGATCTCGAAGCCCGCGAGCACACCGCCCAGGTCCCCTACGAGGTCCGGGAGGACCGCGAGCAGAGCTTCCGGGCGGGCCGGCTCCCCATCCTCTACTGCTCCCCGACGATGGAACTCGGCGTGGACATCTCCGAGCTCAACGCCGTGAATATGCGCAACGTCCTGCCAGCGTCGAGGAAGAGTTGCGCGGCGCTCCCTGGTACAAGGAAGGCTGGCTAGACGGGATGCTGGACGGCGTGGAGCGCTCCTTCGACAGGTCCTGCGACCGCTGGCGAACCCTCTACCGGGCAGCACTCGCCCAGGCCGAGACGCAGAACAAGATCGTTCGAGACGCCTCCCGCTCCCAGAGGGACAAAGAGCAGGCCGCCCGCCTGCGTCGGGAGGCGGAGGCGCAGCTAAACCTCCTGATCTCCGAGGCCGAGGGCGTCTCGTTCTCGGATTTCTACAGCTACCGCTACTTCGCCAGCGAGGGATTCCTCCCCGGCTACAGCTTCCCGCGGCTCCCGATCTCCGCCTTCGTCCCCGGCTCCGGCCGCAAGCGCGACCGCGAAGAGTTCCTCTCTAGGCCCCGCTTCCTCGCCGTCTCCGAGTTCGGTCCCCGCGCCTCTGTCTACCATGAGGGCGCCCGCTACCTCATAAACCGTGTGATCCTCGAACGCGACGAGCAGGAGATCCTCACTACCCGCGCCAAGCAGTGCGAGCACTGCGGCTACTTCCACCCGATCCCCGGCTCGGACGACGGTCCCGATCTCTGCGAGAACTGTGGCGCGGCCCTCGGAGCTCAGCTTCGGCAGCTCTTCCGCCTCCAGAACGTCTCCACCGTCCGCCGCGACCGCATCAACTCCGACGAGGAGGAGCGCCAGCGTCTCGGCTACGAGATCCGTACCGGTGTCCGCTTCGCGGGCAGAGACGGCCACCTCTCCGCCCGCAATGCCACGCTGCGGAGCGGCGGTAAGACGCTCGCGACCCTGACATACGGCAACGCCGCGACCCACTGGCGCATAAACCTCGGCTGGACCCGCCGTAAGAACAAGGACCAGCTCGGCTTCGTACTCGACACCGAACGCGGCTTCTGGGCCAGGAACGATCAGGAGACCACCGGCGACCCCGAAGACCCGCTCTCCGCCAGCACGAGTAGGGTCATCCCCTACGTAGAGGACACGCGCAACTGCCTTATGCTTCGCCTGGAGGAGAGCCATCCGCCCGCGGTCCTCGCCTCCCTCCAGTCCGCCCTCAAGAACGCTATCCAGGTCGTCTACCAATTGGAGGACAACGAGCTTGCCGCCGAGCCCCTCCCATCCCGCAACGAGCGGCGTCTCATCCTCCTCTATGAGTCCGCGGAGGGTGGAGCAGGCGTCCTCCGCCGCCTCCTTGACGACCCCGGCGCCTTCGCCCGAGTCGCCGCCGAAGCTCTCCGCATCTGCCACTTCGACCCCGACACCGGCGAGGATCTACGGCGCCCCCCGTGCCAGGGAGGACTGCGAGGCCGCCTGCTACGACTGCCTCATGACCTACACCAACCAGATGGACCACTCCATACTCGACCGCCAGAGCATCTACGAACTCCTCGTGCAGCTCACCGGGGCCACCGTCGAGGCAGCCCCGACCCTTGACACCCGCTCCGATCACCTGGCACAGCTCGAACGCCAGGCCGGTTCCAGCCTGGAGAAGCGCTGGCTCGCGTTCATCGAGAGCCACGGCTACCGGCTCCCCTCGCACGCCCAACGCCTCTTCGAGGAGGCCGGAACCCGTCCCGATTTCTTCTACGACGGCGACTACGGCGCGGCCATCTATATAGATGGTCCGCACCACGACTACCCAGAGCGTCGGGCGCGGGACGCCGCCCAGGAAGAGGCGATGGAGGACCTCGGCTACATGGTCATCCGGTTCGGTCACCAGGACGACTGGACCGCCACCGTCGCCGAATACCCCTACGTTTTCGGGGGCGAAGGGTAATGTATACTGCATTGTAGTAAGAAAACAAAAGTAAGAAACACGAGGCGTAGGGGTATGGAGCAGAAGGCCAGGGTAACAAGTAAAGGTCAGGTAACGGTCCCGAAGGCGGTTCGCCGGGCGATGGGGATCAAGGAAGGGGACAGCCTCGTCTTCGAGGTCGAAGATGGGGATGTTCGGCTGCGCGTCGAGAGAAAGCCGGTCAGCTTCGCGGATTACGAGGGCGCCTGGCGCGAGGGAGAGGGAATGAGCTGGGAAGAGGTGAACGCTTACGTGCGGGATCTCCGCGGCCATGACGACGACGAACAAGACGGGTGAGGATCGCCGTAGACACCAACGTCTTCTCCGCTCTTCTATCAGGCGACCCTGACTCCGCTCCGGATGCGCGAGCCGCGCTGGGAGAGGCTGCGGGCAAGGGGACGCTCCTTGTCTCACCGGCCGTCTACGCCGAGCTCGTGGCGGGCAGGGACTCCGAAGTCGTGGACAACTTCTTCTCCGACAAGAGCATCGACGTGGATTGGAACCTCGGCGCGGACGTGTGGCGCACGGCCGGCGCTCGCTACGGCGCCTATGCCCGAGCCCGCAGGCAGCAGCGGGGAGATGCCGGCCCCAGACGCATCCTCGCGGATTTCCTCATCGGGGCGCACGCGCTGCACCTCGCTCACGCCCTGCTCACCTCGGACACCAGGATCTACGGCACGTACTTCCCCGAGCTGGAAATTATCTCGCCGCAACACTCGTCCAATACTCCTGGAGGTACGCCATGACCTACGCCGTCGGCTCTCTCGTCAGAGCGCGAGGCCGTGAGTGGGTAGTCCTCCCCGAGTCCGAGGAAGACCTCCTCGTCCTCCGGCCTTTAGGCGGCACCGAGGACGAGGTAGCCGGCATCTACTTGCCCCTGGAGCCCGTCGAGGATGCGACTTTCGACTTGCCGGACCCGACGAGGAGGGGAGACTACCGCTCCTCCCGGCTCCTCCGCGACGCCGTCCGGCTAGGCTTCCGCTCCAGCGCCGGGCCGTTCCGCTCCTTCGCGAAGATAGCCGTAGAGCCCCGACCGTACCAGCTCGTCCCGCTCATCCTGGCCCTGAAGCTAGACCCGATCCGCGTCCTGATCTCCGATGACGTTGGAATCGGCAAAACTATCGAGGCCGCTCTCATAGCCCGCGAGCTGCTGGATAGGGGAGAGGCCGACCGGCTCGCCGTCCTCTGCCCGCCCCAGCTCGCCGGCCAGTGGCAGTCCGAGCTCAGGGAGAAGTTCCACATCGAGGCGGAGCAGGTCCTGCCGAGCACCGCGACCCGCCTGGAGCGCGCCTGTAGGATGGGCGAGTCGATCTTTGACCGCTACCCGTTCGTCATCGTCTCGACCGACTTCGTGAAGTCCGACCGGCGCCGCGACGACTTCCTCCGCGCCTGCCCCGAGCTCGTCATAGTGGACGAAGCCCACACCTGCGCCGAAAGCTTCGCTGGCGAGGGCCGGGGCGCCCGCCAGCAGCGCCACCGGCTCGTCTCCGGCCTCGCCGCCGACAAGGACCGGCACATGATCCTCGTCACCGCGACGCCCCACTCCGGCAAGCAGGACGCCTTTCGCTCCCTCCTGCGTTTCCTCGACCCCGCGTTCGCCGACTTCCCGGACGACCTCTCAGGCTCCGCTAACGAGCGCCACCGCCGCCAGCTCGCCCGCCACTTCGTCCAGCGCCGCCGGGCGGACATCCGGGACTACCTCGACGCGGAGACCTTCTTCCCGGAGCGCGAGGAGAAAGAGGTCTCCTACACGCTCTCGCCCGGCTACGGGAGGCTCTTCCAGAAGGCGCTCCGCTACGCCCGTGAGACGGTGAAGGAAGAGGACGGCGGCCGCTTCCGCCAGCGCGTCCGGTGGTGGTCCGCCCTCGCCCTCCTGCGCTCCATCGCCTCAAGCCCCGCGGCCGCCGCCGCCACCCTCCGCAGCCGCGCCGCCACCGGCGGCACCGAGAACGCCGAGGAGGCTGACGAGGTTGGCCGCCGCACGGTCCTGGATCTCATGGAGGACGAGTCAGCCGAGGGGACCGACCTCACCCCCGGCAGCGACGCCGGGGATGAGACCGACGACGGAAAGAGGTCGCGCCGGCGGCTCCTGGAGATGGCCCGCGAGGCCGAAGGACTCTTCGGAGCGGAGGACGCAAAGCTACAGAAGGCGACGAAGCTCGTCTCCACGCTCCTCGCGGACGGCTTCCACCCGATAGTGTTCTGCCGCTTCATCCCGACCGCCGAGTACGTCGCCGACCATCTCCGCAAGAAGCTGCGCGGCGTCGAGGTCGTCGCCGTTACGGGCACCCTCCCGCCCGCCGAGCGCGAATCAAGGGTCGAGTCGCTCGGGGCGCATCCGAAGCGGGTGCTGGTTGCGACGGACTGCCTCTCCGAGGGCATAAACCTCCAGGAGCACTTCGACGCCGTCTTTCACTACGACCTCTCATGGAACCCAACCCGCCACGAGCAGCGCGAAGGCCGGGTGGACCGCTACGGCCAGCCGAGCCCGAAGGTCCGCGCCCTCACCTACTACGGGGTGGACAACCAGATCGACGGCATCGTCCTCGACGTGCTCCTGCGCAAGCACAAACGGATACGCCGCGACCTCGGCATCTCAGTCCCCGTCCCCGGCGACACCGAGGAGGTCGTGGAGGCCATCTTCGAGGGCCTCCTCCTGCGCGAGGAGTCCGCGACCCACGCGCAGGACGTGCTGACCGGCCTCGAACAGTACCTGGAGCCGAAGAAGGAGGACCTCTTCGGACGCTGGGATAACATAACCGACCGCGAGAAGCGCTCCCAGACCATGTTCGCCCAGAGGACCGTCAACCCGGACGAGGTGGCCCGCGAGCTCGCCGCCGTCCGCTCCGCCGTCGGCTCCGGCGTGGACGTGGCGGACTTCGCCAGAGAGTCCCTGCGCGCCCACGGCGCCGTCGTCACCGAGAACGGCAACGTCAAGATAGACCTCTCCGAGGTCCCCCGCGCCGTGAGGGAAGCCATCGGCACGAACGGGACGAACAAGATCACCGCGAAGTTCGATCTCCCGGTCAGGGACGGCGAAGTGTACCTGAGCCGTACTCACCCGATCATCGAGGGCCTCGCCTCGCACGTCATGGACACGGCCCTCGACCCGCTCGGAGAGGGCATCGCCCGCCGCTGCGGCGTGACCGTCACCTCCCGCGTGGAGCGCCGCACCACGCTCCTGATCGTCCGCTACCGCTTCCACATCCTCACCCGACGGGGCGGGGAGGAGCGACAGCTTCTAGCAGAGGACTGTCAGGTTGCCGCTTTCGCCGGGTCTCCGGCGAGCCCCGAGTGGCTGACGGGCGAGGAGGCCGAGGCGCTGCTGCTGGCGGAGCCCGAGGGCAACGTCGCCCCCGACCGGGCGGCGCACTTCCTCCGCCGTGTGATCTCCGACGGCGAAACCCTGCGGGAACAGCTCGCCGCCGTCGCTGACGAGCGCGGCCGGGAGCTGCTCGAAGCCCATCGCCGCGTGCGGGACGTCTCCCGTGAGAAGGGCGTAAGCTACGAGGTGAAGCCAAACCTCCCGCCGGACATCCTGGGCGTCTACGTCTACCTGCCGAAGACGGCGGGGTGAGCCTGTTGTGAGGACGAAGGCCCGCGACACCTTCACCACGATCCGCACGGAGGGCGCGATCCTCCCGCCCGACCTCCTCGCCCGCGTCTCCGAGGGAGACAAGGACCTCGGCGGCCTCGACCCAGCCTCCTACCACCTCTCCGGCGAGACCATAAACGAGGCAATAAGCCGCTCCTGGAACCGGCTGCGTGGCGTCTGGACCGCGTTCAAGGAGCGGCGCGAGGCCCTGCCCGAAGGAGAGCCAGAGACCGGCATGACGCGCGAGAGGTGGCTCCTGCCGCTCTTCGAGGAGCTGCGCTACGGGCGGCTCAGAACGGCGCGGGCGGTCGAGATAGAGGGCAAGACCTACCCCGTCTCCCACGACTGGTACGGCGCCCCGATCCACCTTGTCGGCTTCCGCACCGACCTCGACAAGCGCACCCCCGGCGTCGCTGGTGCTGCCCGCACCAGCCCCCACGGCCTCGTACAAGAGCTACTGAACCGCTCCGAGGAGAGGCTCTGGGCATTCCTCTCCAACGGCCTCCGCCTCCGTATCCTGCGCGACAACGTCAGCCTCACCCGCCAGGCCTACGTCGAGTTCGACCTCGAAGCGATGATGGACGGCGAGATCTACCCGGACTTCGTCCTCCTGTGGCTCCTGTGCCACCAGTCCCGCGTAGAGGCCAGCGAAGCTAGGCCCGAGGAGTGCTGGCTTGAGAAGTGGTCCCGCAGCGCCGCCGAGAGGGGCACCCGCGCCCTAGAAGGGCTGCGCGGCGGGGTGGAGGAGGCGATCAACTCTTTAGGCTCCGGCTTCCTCCGCCACCGGGCGAACGAGGAGCTTAAAAACCGGCTCCGCTCTGGAGACCTGGATCGGCAGGACTACTACCGCCAGCTCCTCCGGCTCGTCTACCGCCTTCTCTTCCTCTTCGTCGCCGAGGACCGGGGCCTCCTGCTCGACCCGAACACCGATGATGCAGCGAAAGCCCGCTACACCCGCTTCTACTCCACCCGCAAGCTCCGGGACGTTGCCGAAAAGCGGGTAGGAGCACGTCACTCCGACCTCTACCGGGCGCTCTCGCTCGTCATGCAGAAGCTCGGCGACGAGGACGGCTGCCCGGAGCTTGCGCTGCCGGCCCTCGGCGGTTTCCTCTTCAGCGACGAGGCGATGCCGGACCTCGCGGGCTCGGAGATCTCCAACCGCGACCTGCTCGACGCCGCGCGCGCCCTCTCCCTGGTGGACTACGACGGCTCCCGCCGCCCGGTTGACTATAAGAACCTGGGAGCCGAGGAGCTTGGGAGCGTCTACGAGTCCCTGCTGGAGCTGCAGCCGGAGCTCGACCCGGCCTCCGGCTCGTTCGGCCTTAAAGCCGTAACCGGCAACGAGCGAAAGACCACCGGCAGCTGAAAGACCACCGGCAGCTACTATACGCCCCACAGCCTGGTCACCAGCCTGCTCGACACCGCGCTCGACCCGGTGCTGGACGAGGCCGCGAAGAAGCCCGATCCGGAGGCGGCGATCCTGGACCTCAAGGTCTGCGACCCGGCGGTCGGCAGCGGGCATTTCCTGATCGCCGCCGCCCACCGGATGGCCCGCCGTCTGGCCTCTGTCCGCACCGGGGACGACGAGCCCTCGCCCGAGGCGACCCGTGAGGCGCTGCGCGACGTGATCAGGCGCTGCCTCTACGGGGTGGATGTAAACCCCATGGCCGCCGAGTTGTGCAAGGTGAGCCTCTGGATGGAGGCGCTCGTGCCCGGATGTCCGCCCTCCTTCCTCGACCACCGCATCCGGGTCGGCAACAGCCTGCTCGGCACGACCCCGGAGTTGATTTCCTCCGGCATCCCCGACGACGCCTTCAAGCCCATAGAGGGCGATGACAAGAAGCTCACCAGCGCCTACAAGAAGCGCAACCGCGAGGAACGCGCGGCGTGGGAGTCCGGCCAGCTCGCCTTCTCCCTGCGCACCCTCGACAGGAACCGGGAGGCCATCGAGCGGGGCTACGAGCAAGTCGAGGAGGGGGAGGAAAGCTCCGTCGCGGCGGTCCGGGAGAAGGCCGCCCGGTACGCGGCGCTGCTAGACTCGGAGGAGATGTTCCACGCTCGCCGCCTCGCCGACGCCTGGTGCGCGGCGTTCGTGTGGCCGAAGAAGGAGGGAGCGCCGGAGGCCATAACGCAGCAGACGTTTGCCGAGCTAACTCAGCACGTTCACGCCATCCCGCGCCCGTCCGAGGAGGAGATAGAGCGCATCGCCGGACGGTACAACCTCTTCCACTGGCACCTCGCCTTCCCAAACGTCTTTGACCAGGGCGAGGCCGGAGGTTTCGACGTGGTGCTCGGCAACCCGCCGTGGGAGCACACTGAGTTGAAGGAACAGGAATGGTTCGCCTCCCGCAGGCCCGAGATCGCCGCCGCACCGGGAGCTAGGCGAAAGCGCATGATCTCCGATCTAACCGTGGAGGACCCGGAGCTATACCGAGATTTTATCGAAGACCTCCGTATGGCCGACGGTTTCAGCCATTTCGTGCGGAGCAGCGAACGCTTCCCGCTATGCGGCAGGGGACGCATCAATACCTACGCCATCTTCGCCGAGACCAACCGCTCCATCATCTCCCCGACCGGGCGCGTCGGCTATATCGTTCCCTCCGGCATCGCCACCGACAACACCACCAAAGAGTTCTTCGGCGACCTCGTGGATACCAGGACCCTCGCCAGCGTGTACGAGTTCGAGAACGTGGGCTTCTTCAGTGTCGGGCAAGGTCATATGGTGAGATTTGCATTGTTAACTTTGCTCGGCAAAGATCGACAGGTCAATGCATCAGACTTTTTCTTTCAAGGACAGTCTATTCAGGAACTCGGCGACTCTGACAGACACTTTCCTCTCACCCCTGAAGACATCCGGCTCCTCAATCCCAACACCCGCACCTGTCCGATCTTCCGCACCCGCCGCGACGCGGAGATCACCAAATCCATCTACCGCCGCGTACCCGTCCTCATAGACGAGAACAAAAAGGACGGCAACCCCTGGGGAATCACATTTAAGCAGGGCCTCTTCAACATGACCAGCGACTCCGGCCTCTTCCGCACCCGCGACGAGCTTGAGGACGACGGCTGGGAGCTTGAGGGCAACGTCTTCCACCGCGACGGCAAGCGCTACCTACCAGTTTATGAATCTAAGATGTTTCACCACTACAACCATAGGCTTGGAGACTTTGGCCTTTTGTCTACTGGTTCAAAAGGACATGTGTTGCCAGAGGTTACGGTTGCACTACTTCAAGACCCCTATCATGTGACCCTTTCTCGGTATTGGGTGCCTGAAATTGAAGTAGAGGACAGATTGAGAGAAAAGTGGAATCGCAATTGGCTATTAGGTTGGCGCGATGTGACCGATGCTCGTGCGAGCGCTCGAACCGTTATCTTTGGTGTCATACCTTGCGTAGGAGTAGGCAACAGTGCTCCGTTGTGTTTGACTTCGCCAGAAACTGTTGACCGGACTGGGTTTGCCCCGTTTCCACGGACGGTTTGCCTTTAAGCCACAGCGTCTCCTCCCATTCTAGCCTCCTCGTAATCTGAGGGGCTGAGGTGTCCCAGCGCAGAGTGCCTTCTCCTGGAATTGTAGAAGCCTTCGATGTACTCGAAGATCGCAGTTCTGGCGCTCTGGCGGTTAGGCCATGAATGGCGGTGGATCAGCTCCCGCTTCAAGGTCGAGACGAAGCTCTCTGCCATCGCGTTGTCGTAGGCATCAGCCACAGATCCCATCGAAGGCAGAAGACCCTCTTCTCTGAGCCTGCTGCCGAATTCCACCGAGGTGTACTGGCTGCCCCGGTCCGAGTGGTGGATCAGTCCCGGCTTGGGCCTCCGCGTGTAGATCGCCATGTTCACGGCGTCGAGCACCAGCTCTGTCCTGAGGTTGTTCGCCATAGACCATCCGACGATCCTTCGGGAGTAGGTGTCCAGGACGAACGAGAGATAGAGCCAGCCCTCCCAGCTACGGACGTACGTGATGTCCGCGACCCACAGTCGATCTGGAGCCTCTGGAGTGAAGTTGCGCTTCACGAGGTCCGGGGCAGGAGGGGTAAGCTCGGTGTGCCAGCGGAGAGTGGTGCGAGTCTTCCTTCTACGGCCTCCGCACCCGAATAGCCCGGCTTGCCGCATCAGTCTCGCCACGCGTTTCCTGGCGCATCTCACACCCAGCGTCCTTAGCTCGAAGTGGATCCTCGGCGCTCCGTAGGTCTCGCGGCTGTCTCCGTGGATGCGGGAGATCCTCTCTGACAGCAGGGCGTCGGCCTGAGCCCGAGCCGAAGGCTCTCTGTCTCGCCAGCCATAGAAACCGCTCTTGGAAACCTTCAAGACGCTGCACATCCTACTGACCCGGTGGTTTGCCTTGTGCGCTTCGATGAACGCGTAGATCACCTGCGGGGATGGTGGTTCTCCTCCCTGGCGAAGAACCATGCCGCTTTTTTTAAGATCTCGCGCTCCTCCTTGAGCACCTTCACCTCTTTACGCAGGCGGCGCAGTTCCTCTTTCTCTTCGGTGGTAAGACCCTCTCGATCTCCGGCATCGATCTCTGTCTGGTTCACCCATTTGCGCAGCGTCTCGGCAGAGACGTCCAGGTCGCGGGCTATCTTCGCCACCGGATACCTCTCCTCGGAGGAGTGAACCAGCCTGACGGCTTCCTCCTTGAATTCAGGCGAGTAGAGCCTGCCTGTCTTGCCCATCTTAGACCCCTTTCACGGAACCTGATCGCTTAACTCTGATCGGTCCGTGCAAGCGGGTCAAACCCAGAAGGGACTGCAATGTCTCCAAGCATCGATGGGAACGTTGATAATCGCGGCAAGCTCTTGGAGAAAGTCTCCGTTGAGATCGACTACGCGATAATCGAGCATTTTTCCAAGCACCTCTACGGCTCACCTAACAAAGCGGTCGAAGAACTAGTGTCCAACGGTTTCGATGCCCTTGCGTCTTCGGTGTACGTGTACGTTCCTGGTGTCTTCACCAACGACCACGTACTGGTCTGGGACAACGGCGAATCTATGAGTGTGGAACATCTACACAAGCTTTGGTGGATTGCTCAGAGCCCGAAAGATGACGGTGGACAGCGTATGGCCGTGTCGGCGGACGGGAAACGCAAGAGGCCGATGATCGGCAAGTTCGGCATTGGTAAGCTCGCCAGTTATGCTGTCGGCCGTAGGCTGACTCACTTGTGCCGACGGGGCGATCGATTCCTGCGCGTGTCGGTGGACTATCAACGAGTTCCCCGCCTTCAGGAACTCAAAGAAGGGGAGGAGCGGCTAACACCCCAAACGTCAATAGTCGAACTTGCCGAAGAAGAGGCAAGAGAATACGTCCTATCACTCTTTAACGAGACATCAGCTGCCGTAGACAAACTTTGGGATGGCAAGCATTGGACTTTGGCGATCGTGGATCAACTCAAGGACGACATTCGCTTGACTGAAGGTCGTCTCTCTTGGGTGATCGGCAACGGCATGCCCCTGCGCCCGGATTTTGGGGTGTGGGTGAACGACAAGGAAGTCGAGCCGAAACTGGCTAGGGGAGCCAGAGCTTCGTGGGACGTTTGTGAACCGAAGATACGAGAGAGGTTTGCGTCCGAGTGGGAGTCGGCCCGCAAAGGCGGTCGTGTAGAAGGAGACTATGCCTTCCTATCTGCCTCCGAGCGCTCGAACGGCAAGGCCGCCATACGTTTGCCGGCGCTAGGCGAGGTCGAGGCCGGTGTGCATCTCTTCGAGCAGTCGCAGCGCAATAGCGAGTCGGATCAAGCTCGCAGCTATGGCTTCTTCGTAATGGTTAGGGGACGCCTGCTCAATGCATAGGACGCGCTACTGTCGATGTCAGATCCTTCATACGGCACCTTCTACCGCTGCCAGTATGTTATCGAGGCCGACGGCCTAGACGAGGATCTCCTAGCCGACAGAGAACGCCTACATCTTGAGACACCGAGAACTAGGGAGTTCGCGATTCTGCGTGACGTTCTCTACCGGACCTCTAGGCAGGCACTTGAGGAGTATGATGCAAAGGCTGAGAAAGAAGGTCGATCAGAAAGTCTACTGCCCGTAGATTCACGTGATTACTTCCGTGAGCCTCTTACCGCCTTGCTTCTCACCAATGACAAGGTTCCTATTGGACCGTTCGATGTGACTACGGCAGCACGGATCGAACGAGCAGCGCTTAGTGAAATGGACTTCATTGCGACGATTGATTACGAGAACGGTGGGTTCCAAGTGAACCTTACGCATCCGTTGCTGAAGGCTGTTCAGGACAGGATGGGCGGCAATTCTAAAGCGGCTAGAGAGGCCATGCGAGTGCTAGACCTCTTTGCTGTGTCTGAGCGACTGTTCGAGGGATTCCTGCAAGACATGGGTATGCCTGACGAACAGATCATCCGCATCGTCCGTTGGCGTGACGGGCTGCTGCGGGCTATGGCGCTTCGTTACGATGACGCCCCAATAGAGGAGGTGGTGAGCGAGGTAATAGAGGCATCCTATCAGGGAGCAACACCGTTCGAAAATGCACTAGCTAAACTCTTTAAGCTCATGGGATTTGAAGCCTCGCGTGATGGTGCGAAAGGCCGTAAAGACATCCTCGTTGTTGCCCCTATAGGAGAGGACGAGTATAACTTTACCGTGGAGGCTAAAGGTAAGAACCTTACCAAGAGTAAGAAGGGTTCTGAGAAAGGCGTCGAGAATGATGCTGCTGAGATCAGTGCTGCTGCTTCCCACCGAGATCAGGTCAAAGCCAAAGTAGCCCTAGTCGTGGCACGCAAGTTCAAGGGGTTCGAACGCGAAGCCGAGGAAC